>Ga0209097_10000123_pt1 | contig 90618 bp, 63 predicted proteins | sample AD_UKC052_MetaG_FD_184419 | JGI IMG/M metagenome (GOLD analysis project Ga0209097, IMG submission 184419) | Active sludge microbial communities of municipal wastewater-treating anaerobic digesters from USA - AD_UKC052_MetaG (SPAdes) (version 2) | ecosystem: Engineered > Bioreactor > Anaerobic >... | reverse complement strand
GACCGAGGACTGAAAAGCATAAAAATGCGGTATCTTGAACTGTGTAGTGCTTGATGAACCGCCGGATGCGGACCCGCATGTCCGGTGGTGTGAGAGGGGGCGGCTAGCCGCCGCCCCCTACTCGATTTTTTTTGAGCCTTTGGTCGCTTTCCAGATCAAAAACATAAGAACATAAAAAATTGAAGGAGGGCCTGGTCCAGAAAATCAGATATAAAAAGTTAATATATTGCAAGTTCACTTGACAACCTGAGATAAATTATCTATACTACTCACATGCGAAGCTTATCAGCTTGTTCCGCAGAGCATGGCTGGGCTTCAAAGATTATCCCGCAGGAGGCTACTATCAACCATATACAACACTTCAGTTCTGTGTACCTGTCCTGTCGTCCCCTTTTTCCTGTTTCATAATTTCATAAGGAGGTTCCTAGCATGTTGCGCAAACTTTTCTATGTTTGCACCATCGTGGCGATGGTTTTTGGCATGACCGGCCTGGCTACCACTCCGCAGGCTGCCCCGGCTTCAGTTGAAGCAGTGCCTTCCGTTAAGGTGCTTGCACCCGTTTACGTCAGCTCGCTGCCGATGGCGGGCACGCACCTGGTTTCACCTCGCGATGAGGTGGTGGTTGAACAGATGAAGGCCATTGGCACGCTTTCAATCAATTCAACCCAGGAAGAAATAGACGCGGCTCTGGCCGATTACAAGGTTAAATTCTCCAAGCTTTCATCTGAATGGGTGAACCCGCAGATTGCCAACATGGCCCAGCAGCGCGAAGAAACACTGGCATCAGATGCGTTTGCCGCCAATGCCGCTGTGCAGCCGGTGACGGCGACCATCTTTGCTGTGGCTGTCGAATTTGCGACGGACGGCGTGGGTTTTGTGGGCACCGACTGCGACGATGTGACGGTCGCATTTGACGGCCCCAAGCAGGGCGAAGTTCCGCCCCCCGGTTCGAATGACAACGTTACCCTCTGGTACACCCCCACCCAGACGGCCAGCATGGACCTGTACCGCAACCTGACCTTCGGTTACACCGGCGCTGGCGTGATCCGCACCGACCTGAACGGCGGCGCGGGCGTGGATGTGAGCGGCTACACCGTGCAGGATTACTATGATCACGTGGCTGGCGCCACCGGTCTGGTGAAGCTGGAAGGCGATTACTTCGGTTGGTACACCGTGCCTCATAACGAGGCCTTCTACGGCGCGCCGAACTGCGATTCTGGCACGCACGATGTGGGCGCCAAACAGCTGGTGATAGATGCCCTGGATGCTTTCAATGCCGCCAACCCCGGCTTTGACTGGTCTGCTTTCGACAAGGATGGCGACAAGATCATTGACACCACCTGGATCATCCATGCGGGTGAAGGCCAGGAAGTGGGCGGCGGCGAGCAGGGCGGTTTTGCCCTCTGGTCGCACAGCTCTGACCTGCGCTACTACCTGCCCGAAGGGTACCAGGTAGCCGGCACCGCCACGACGGAAACCACCGACGATTACTTTGTCGGCCCGTACACCATGAACCCCGAAATGGCTGACATTGGCGTTCTGGCCGAAGAATTTGGCCACAACGTGTTCGGCCTGCCCGACATGTACACCACTGACGCGCAGAACTCGGTCGGCTTCTGGGGCATCATGTCTGCCGGTTCCTACGGCGGCGAAATCGCCGGCATGTCTCCTGTGGGCATGCCCCTCTGGTTCCGCATGATCGCCTGGTGCGGCACGGGCTACTGCAACTGGCAGTACCCCATGGCCACCCTCGCCTACACCGACCCGGTGCAGACTCTGGATATTGGCACGCTTGAAGAAACCCCCGTGGATACCCTCAAGGGTGTGCGCATCAACCTGCCCGCTTACCAGGAAAACATCCCCAACAATGCCGGCGACGGCAAGGGCGCCTGGACCACCCCCGGCCTGAATCAGACTGACATGACCCTCAAACGCGACGTGACCATTGGCGCCAGCGCGGCGGGTGTGTTCACCTTCGATTCATACTGGGATATCGAAGAAGACTGGGATTACGGCTATGTGACCGTGACCGACGGCACCGTCACCACCTTCCTGAAGGATATGGACGGCGTCTTCACCGACAGCGATCCCAATTCGCAGAACCTGGGCTGGGCCCTCACCGGCACCGACCACGGCACCCTGCGCTTCGATCTTTCGGCCTACAAGGGCAAGACCGTCACCCTCACCATCTGGTACCGCACCGATGCGGCTGTGACTCAGAACGGCTGGTGGGTGGACAATGTGAAGCTCGACGGCGTGCTGGTGGATGACTTCTCCGGCGCCAGCGGTACCACCTTCCCCGGCTGGACCAACTCGAACCCCGGCTGGCAGGTGACCCCCTCGACCAAGAGCTACACCAACTACTACCTGCTGGAATGGCGCGGCGAAACCAAGTACGACAAGATGGTCAAGACGGCCTACGTGACCACCAAGAACGACGCCAACGGCTGGAATGTGGCCCGCGTTCCCTATAACATTCCCGGCGGTCTGCTCTACTACCGCAACACCAAGTACCCGAACTCCTACTCGCAGCGCGGTTCTTATGGCGACGCCCCCAGCTACGGCCCCAAGAACAAACTGCTGGTGGTGGATATGAACGAAGAAGCCACCACGTTTAAGGTTGGTTCCACGACCTATTCGTTGAACAACCGCGTGGCGGCCTATGATGCCACCATCGCCCTGCAGGATGCTCCGGCCTGGTCGGCCAACGGCATCAATGGCGCAACCACCCTCACGGTCAACTTTGCCGCCGTGCCTTACAAAGACACCTTTGATGACTTCTACGGCAGATACCCTGGCTTCCTGCTCAGCCCCACCACGGGCGGCCTGTACTATGCCTTCCAGGACAGCTCTGTGGTCATTCCGGCCCGCGGCGATTACAGCACCCGTCTGCGCTGGCGTGTGACCGGCTATCCGGCCGCCGTCGAATACTACGGCGAAGCTTTTGCGCCGACCTGGTTTGGCTCTGGTAACCCGGGCGATGAAGGCCTGGCTTACGGCGTGGGCATTGAACTGACCTCCAAGAACGACGGCAGCTACGGCACCTTCGATATTGGCCTGCGCAACCCGCTGGCTGTGAAAACCGCCATCAGCTACGTGCCCGGTGTGGACGGCTGGGATATGACCTACACCTATCTGGTGACCAACAATGCCACCACCACGGTCAACTTTGCCGGCCTGGATATGATCTTCCCGACTGAATTCAGCCTGTCTTCCATCAAGATTGAGGATGTGGAAGCTGCTGGCGACGCCAAGATGTCCCCGCCGAGCGAGGTCTATGTTTCCCTGGGCAACATGCTTTCAGGCAGCCAGAAGACCGTCACCGTCAAAGGCACCCTGCCGATCGCATTCTTCCCGGATGTGCTCTATACCTACTTTGAACCGTATGCTCCTGGTTACGTATCTGACACGGGCTTTGTGAGCATTGGTTTAAAGGAAACCTACAACATGTTCGTCCCGATCATGATCAAGTAGGTCTTGCCTCTTTTGTGTCAACTTTTCAGCCCCTGCGAGAGCAGGGGCTGAATTTTAATCCATGAGAAAAGAATAAAAAAATCCCCCCTGGGCAGGAGGGGGGATGGAGAGGCTGAAAGAACTTCAGATTTCGAAGCCGAGCAGAGCCTTGGCCTCTTTGAGGGAGGCGATGGTCTGGCTGAGCAGTTTTTCGAGGTCGGGCTCTTTCAGTTCCAGGCGCTGCATGGCAAAGGGATCGAGGGAATATTGCAGGCCGTCGCGGCCGATGCCGATGCCGAGCATCATGATGAGGATGTCGGCGACATGCACAGCCGATGGCAAAACGGCTTCCTTGCTGGCCTGCGAGGGTTCATGGTGGAAGCAGATGGCCTCCTGCAAATTGAGCGGGAAACCCCAACGGCGGGCCAGTTCGGCGCCCAGGCGGGCATGGTCAATGCCCAGGTAGGCCTTTTCAAATTCCGAGAAGGGCTGCCCGGCCCATTCGGTATCATCGGGGTTGATGTCGCGCAGCGAGGTTTCAATGGCCAGCTTGCCCACATCGCAAAGCAGGCCGGCGGTGTAGGCTTCTTCAGCCACGCGCAGGCCAAATTTGCGCGTCACCAGGCGGGCGGCCACAGCCATGCCAATGGAATGCTCCCACAGCGCGCCGCGATCCAGGCAGTAACCGGGCAGGGAGCGGTCCAGGTAGGCGCCAAAGGCGGCGGTGAGGATGAGGCTGCGCACGGTTTTCTCGCCCAGGTAGGTGACGGCCTGGTGAATGGTGGAAATGGGGTAGTTGGCGCCGTAATAGGACGAGTTGGCCCACAGCAGCAGCTTGCTGGCAATGGCCTGATCGGAGGCGAGAATATTGGCCAATTCCTTCATGCTGAAGCCCTCTGTGCTGATCAGGCGCAGGGCTTTCTTGGCCACCATGGGCAGGGGCGGAAGGGTATCAGCCCGTTCCAGAATTTCCGCGATGGTTTTTTCTTTATTGGCGCTCATATCACCCGTTTTCTACAACTCAGAAAAAGATAGACTCGTGAAGAGACACGGCCTTTTATACAGTCTAACACAAATCAAATAAAAAACAAAGTAAAAGGAAAGTGAATCTGAGAATTGCGGTTTACACTTTTATCAGGCCGGGGGGCAGAAAATTGTGACTTTTGACGGGGGAGAAATGCGCCAAGCGGCCATTAATAACTGGACGTGAAAGTTAAGTTATTGTATAGTATTAAGAGAATGAAAATGACTTTGAAAGGAGATTGACATGCAGCTCACTGTTCGCGATTGGATGATTGACCTGGTGGTGATTGTGGATCCTGAAGCCACCGTTTCAGACGCCCTGGCCACCATGCGCCGCCGCTATATTCACAGTGTCATCGTGGCCAAAACGGCCAACTCTGATTACGGCATTCTCACCTCCACTGATATCAGCGATAAAATCGTTGCCCAGGATAAGAATCCAAGTCAGATCAAAGTAAAGGAAATCATGAACAGCCCGCTGATCACGATTGCCCCCGAAGCTTCATTAAAAGAGTGCGCTTTGACCATGAAACAGCATCACATTCACCACCTGCCGGTGATGAACGCAGATGGGCAGATTGTGGGCATGATTTCAGCCACCGACTTTCTGGTTGCGGCGGAAGCCATGGGCCGCGCCCCGGGTGAGCGGATCATTCAATAAGGCAGACGCAGACCTGCCGGCTTGGCGCTGGCCCGAAACAGATAGCTAAAGAGATTGAGGCAAATTCTCGCCTCAATCTCTTTTTTGGGGCAGCTGGCAGGGTAAGTGATTTTTGATGGCTTGTTTGAAGGGCATAAACCGGTAAAATGGCGCTGGAAGCAGACCGGAATGGTGAAAAAACGCTGTAACTGCTTTTTTGAACCGCCAAGCACGCTAAGGACGCAAAGGAAGAAAAAGAAAAGATCCAAATCTCATTTCTTTGGCTGTTTCTTCGCGGTCTTCGCGGTAAAAAATGAGTTCAATTTTGCGGCAGCAGATTAACCGCCAAGCGCGATCATCTTCGAAAACAGATCCCCGCAGTAACGGGGGCAAGCCGGAGCAGTTACAAAACACTTTTTTTGAGGGATTTTGGCCTGAAAAGTGGCGGTAATTTTTTAAAACAGGTATAATGGCCGAATGAAAAAAGCTTTTTCCCTTCTCCTCAGTTTGATTTTGCTGGCAGGTCTCCTGATGGTTTCGCCGCGGCCGGCGCTGGCCCAGGGGGGCTCGGCCTATGAACTGATCGATGCGGTCAACCAGCTGCGGGCAGCCAACGGCCTGACGCCTTATGAGATTGACGCCAGCCTGATGGCCTTTGCCCAGGCGCATTCCGATTACGCGGCGAGCAACCTTTCCTGCGCCAATTTCACCCATATCCGGGCTGACGGCACCCGCCCGCGCGATTACGGCATCACCGAAAACATTGCCTGCGGAACCAACATGGAAATCAGCGGCATCTGGCCCTATTGGGCAGATTATGACCACCAGAACACCATGCTGGGCTATAAGGACGGCTATGTGGGCGCGGGCGTGGCGGTTTCGGGCAGCACGGTGTTTTACACCCTGGATGTGCGCCAGGGCGCGGGCGGCAAGGTGAACCCGGTGGTCAACCCCACCGCATCGAACGGCACGCCGGCGCCAACCCTGCCCCTGATTGCCGCTATCACCACCAACACGCCGGGCGCCGACGGTTCCATCATTCATATTGTTGGAGAGGGGCAGTCGCTGGTCAACATTGCCCTGGCTTACGGCCTGAGCATGACGGAAATCAGAACCCTGAACAATATTCCCCTCAACTACAACCTGATCCGGCCGGGAGATAAACTGGTGGTGCGCGCCGCTTTCACGGCCACCCCCACGCCCACCATCACCCTGACCCCCACCAAAACGCCGCGACCCTCACATACCCCCAGCCCCACCCGGCCCACGCGCACGCCTGTGCCCACACGCACGCTAACCCGCACGCCTGCTCCGCCGACGCCTACGCCAGCGCCGCTGCTGCCCTTTTTGCCAGCCAATATTTCCAACCGGCAGATAGCAGGCGGGGCGCTGATCCTGATCTGCGCGGTGGGGCTGCTGGTGCTGGGTCTGACGGGCTTCCGCGGCCCCAAGAAACCCCCATCAGCCTGACGGCCTGCGCCGCACATGGAATAACATCACCAGGGCTTGTGACAAATTGCACCTGGTAAAACGGCACCTCTGAAGGCTTGCTTTTTAAACTTATGGTATAGTTAAACGCATGGTACGTAAACCCAAGCAAAATCCAAAGCCTGTAACCAAACCTGCTGCCCGCCGCACCACCCGCAAAAACGGAACGGCGGCTGAAAAAGCAGTTCCGCTGGCCGCTCCGGGGGATGACACCAATGGGGATGATGAATTAGCCCTGGGGAATGCGCCTTCGCAGCTGCTGCGCGAGGAGCCCGACGAGCGTCTGCTGACCCAGGTGGAAGACTGGAGCGACCTGACCACGGAAGATCCGCTGGAATTGCTGCAAGATCCCAACCTGGCGGTGGAACTCTCGGAAGACCCGGTGCGTCTGTATTTGAAAGAGATCGGGCAGATCAACCTGCTGGATGCAGACAGCGAATTCCGCCTGGCGGCGCGTATTGAAGCAGCCACGCGCGTGGATACACTGCGCGACCAGCCGGCTTTTGCCGAAGATCAGCCGGAATGGGCGCATAACCTTTACCTGGCTCTCTGCGAAGACCAGCTGACCGCCTGGGAAAAACTGAAAGAGGATGCGGCCCGTCTGAAGTGCGAGGCACCCGATTTGAGCCTGATGCTGGCCGAAGCCCAACTGCTGCGCCGCACCTGGCAGGCAGATGTGCCTTCCTATCTGCGCACCTTCCTGGACAACGGCCTGTGGGGCAAAGATGAAAGCTGGGAACGCCTGGTGCGCAATGCATTCAGCCTGTTCCTGTACCTGTACATTCTGCCGTCTGAAACGGCGGAACGGCTGCTGAGCTATTTGCAGAAGAACAGCCATTTTCCGCATCTCAAATCCTTTGATAAATACCTGCCGGTCGAATCCAAACTGGAAGATGAACTGCGCGGCCTGGCCATGCGATCAGAGGAAGCCACCCAGGCCCTCATTCGCGCCAACCTGCGCCTGGTGGTGAGCATTGCCAAGCGCTATATGGGGCGCGGCATCACTTTTCTGGACCTCATTCAGGAGGGCAACCTGGGCCTGCTGCGCGCGGTGAGCAAATTTGACCCCACCCGCGGTTTCAAATTCAGCACCTACGCCACCTGGTGGATTCGCCAGTCCATCAGCCGCTATATTGCCGAACAGGCGCGCACCATTCGCATTCCGGTGCACCTGTTCGAATCCATCACCCGCTTGCTGCGCGTGCAGCGCTCGCTGGTGCAGCGCCTCGGGCGGGAGCCCAACAACGAAGAACTGGCGTTGGAGGGCGGCCTGCTGACGGATGAGGATACGAAAGCTATCACCCAGGCGCGCAGTGAAAATGTGCCGGTGGATAAGGAAGTGCAGCGCCGCTGGAGCTGGGCGGCTGCCAAGGTGCAGCGCATTCTCCAATCGGCCGAAGAGCCGGTTTCGCTGGAACGCCCGGTGGGCGATGAAGACAGCAGCCAGCTCGGCGATTTCATTGAAGACGATGAAGCACTGGAGCCCATGGATGCGGCGGCCCGCGAGATGCTGCGTGAACAGGTGCAGAGCGCGCTGGCGAATCTTTCAGAGCGCGAGCGCCAGGTGCTGGAGCTGCGCTTTGGCCTGATTGACGGCAAGGACCACACCCTCGAAGAGGTGAGCCGCTATTTCAACGTCACCCGCGAGCGCATCCGCCAGATTGAAGCCAAGGCGCTGCGCAAGCTGCGCCACCCCACCCGCAGCCGCAACCTCAAGGAATACTTGAGCTGACGGCGCAACCATAAATTGAGACGGCCCTGAAAGCAGGTCTTTCAGGGCCGTTTTATTTTGGAGCGAAACCTCACAATCCTGCAAGCTGGCAGGCCCGCCTTTGCTTTTGGGACTGAATCATTGTATTATTATGGGTAGGTGACGCGATTTTCTTACCTTTAAGCCAGGCTTTTCAAGGAGTTTTCATCTATGTCGCTGCGTGTCCTGCTCCTGCAAACGGATCTCAAGGCTGCCAAACCGCTGGTGAGTTATTTTACCGATAAAGGGTACCAGATCTGGCAAATGACCGAAGTGTCTCAGGCTCTGGCTGGCTTGGAGCGTTTGCAGCCTGATCTGATTGTGATTGATCTGCATATGCCGGGCGAAGAATGGCTGCAGCTGATCAGCATGGCCTGCAGCAAAGACTCGCGCACCAAAATCCTCATCACTAACAAGACCCCCGATGTGACCCGCGAAACCCTGGCCCGCCAGCAAGGGGCAGATGCCTTTTTGCGCCAGCCCTTCACCCGCGACTGGATCAAGAGATCCATGCAGAAGCTGGGCTTTGAGGAAGGCGGCGAAAAGGCCAATGCGGTTGAATCGGGGCTTAAAAAGCTCAAAGTGCGCGTGCCGGTGCGCGTCAAGATCACCCTGCCCTATGCCCTGCTGGCTCTGCTGTTTGCTATTGCCAGCGTGTTTATTGTCGGTCAGGTCCTTCTGGAATCCATTCATGCTTCATTTATTAATCAGCTGGATGATGCGGGCGGCCTGGGGGTGGACGGCATGGTGCGGGTGGAAACCCGCCTGCTGGAAACCCTGCGCTTTGTGGCCAACACCAGCGGGGTGGTGGAGGCGGTGCAGGCTGGCGATTCGGCCGCCCTGCGCGAAATGTTCTACCCGGTGGCGGTGAACACCAGGGAAGAGGCCATTGAAATTTTGGACCCCAACGGGACCAGCCTGCTCAGCCTGCGCATGAAACCGGGCGGCCAGACTGGCGATTATGAATTCACCCGCGGCGAGACCATTTACACCGATTGGGACTTCGTCACAAAGGTGCTGGACCGCGATGTGACCAACGGCCGGGATAAATATGCCGGGCTGGGGACGGTGGGCAGCACGCGCTATTTTTACGTCAGCGGCCCGATTGTGGCCCTGGATGGTTCGCTGGCAGGCGTGGTGCTGGTGGGGGTTACCCTGCCCAGCCTTTCAAGGCAGTTGAGCGACATCAGCGCGGCCGGCATCACTTTTTATGACACCAGCGGCGTGCCGGGTATTTCAACCCTTTTCTCTCTGCCCGATCAATATTACCCGCTCAACTCGGAAGAAGTGCTGGGCGTGCTTTCCAACCGCGAACAGGCGCCTATCCGCGAGCTTCAGATTGGCGACCAGAAACACAGCGAACTGCTGACCACCTGGTCGGCGCGCGGTGAAACCGTGCTGGGCATCATGGGTGTTTCGCTGCCCCAGGTGTACCTGGTGCGCACCAGCCAGATCACCCAGATACAGATTTTCCTGCTGGTGGCGGGCGTCTTTGTGGTGGTGGTGCTCATCGGCATCACCCTGGCCAACCAGATCACCCGTCCGCTGCTGCGCGTGGTGAATGCCTCAGCCGAGGTGGAGCGCGGCAACCTGGATGTGAAGGTGGATGCCCAGGGAAATGACGAGGTGGCGGCATTGGGGCAATCGTTCAACCACATGGTGGCCGGCCTGCAGGAGGGGTCCATGTACCGCGACCTGCTGGGCCGCACCGTTTCGCCAGAAGTGCGCGAACAGCTGCGCACCACCTTCAACTCGGGGCACCTGCGCATTGAAGGCCAGGAAGCCATCGCCACCGTGTTGATGTCGGATATTCGCGGCTTCACCACCCTGGCGGAAAAAATTGACCCCACCAAACTGTTCCGCTGGCTGAATGAATATTTCGGCGTGCTGGTGCCGATCATTGCCGCCAACAACGGCGTGGTCAACAAGTTTGACGGCGATGCCATTCTGGCTTTCTTTGGCATTCTGCCCAAGCTGATTGATCCCAAGCGCGGCGCCTATGCGGCCTGCCTGACGGCCCTGGAAATGCTGAAAGCCATCGAGCGCCTGAACACCACGCGCATGGAGCGCGGCGAGCCGATCATGGCCACTGGCATTGGCATCAACACTGGCGTGGTGACGGCTGGCGGCCTGGGCACTTCGGACCGCCTGCATTACACCATCATTGGCGATACGGTCAACACCACCCAGCGCCTGGAGGGGCTGACGCGCCAGATTTTTGATGTTTCGGGCGTGGTGATCAGCCATTCCACTTACCTGGCGCTGGCGGAATACCGCAACCAGTTTAAGATTGAACCGCTTGGCCCGCATGCCGTCAAAGGCAAGGCCGAAATGCTGCAGGTGTACCGCCTGCTGCCGCTGGATACCGAGCAGGAACTGCTGTAAGGAGCAGCGCAATGAACCGCGTTTCGCGTCTGGATGTTGAGATACGCAACCGCTGGATCATGGTGATGGGTGTGGTCATTTTCCTCGGCCTGATCCTGATCGGCCTGCCGGTGCTGGCAGCCGGTTGGGGCACGGGAGGAGAGGATACCATCAATCACCCGGTGCGCTCGCGCCTTGAGGCGAACTATGACGTGGATCCTTATGCTGTGCGCATGCCCAAGGTGGAACTGGCCATTGTGGGCGCGGCGATTGTGGATGAACCCACCCCCGCCACCGGCGGCACGGAACCCCGCAATGTGATGGCCACGGTGAGAAATAACCTGCTGACCCCCATCCCCACCATCACGCCCATGCCGCCGGGCACGGGCACCCCGCGCGCCACCCCCACGCCGCGCGTGGGAACCCCCACGCCGACCTTCAGGCCCACTGCCAGCCGCACCCTGCCGCGCCCCACTGCCACACCCGAACCGCCCACCGCCACCCCGCGTCCGGGCGATACGGCCACGCCCACACCTTCTCCAACCTTGACCCCCACCTACCTGATTTACACCCCCACCCGGCGCCCGCCCACGGCCACCTCAGGCCCTGGCCCCACCCAGCCGCCGGAACCCACTTCGCCGCCGCCGCCCACAGCCACCCAACCACCGCCGCCCACGGCCACCGAACCGCCGCCGCCCACAGCCACCCAACCACCGCCGCCCACGGCCACCGAACCGCCTTATATTCCCCCACCCACTGCGGTGCCGCCCACCCCGCCCTATCCATAGGCCGGAGAAAGAGTTTTTCATGAGCCTGCCGGAACGCTCTGCCCGCGTGCAGCATCTATTTACGCGCATTGCCAGCCGCTATGACCTGATGAACCGCCTGATGACCGGCGGGCAGGACGGCTTCTGGCGCCGCGAGGTGATTGCCCGCGCCGCCCTGCAGCCAGGCGCCTGCCTGCTGGACCTGGGCGCTGGAACCGGCGACCTGGCGCGCGAGGCGCTGAAACAGCAGCCGACCTGCCAGGTGACGGCGGCAGATTTCACCCTGGCGATGATGCTGGCCGGGCGCAGTAATAAAGGACCAACCCTGACCTTTGCCGCCGCAGATGCGCTGCATTTGCCCTTTTGCGATGCGCATTTTGATGGACTGGTTTCAGGGTTTTTACTGCGCAATGTGGTGGATTTGCCGCGCGCCCTGGCCGAGCAGTTCCGCGTTTTGAAACCCGGCGGACGCTGGGTGGCGCTGGATACCACGCAGCCGCGCTCGGGCCTGCTGACCCCGCTGGTGCAGTTTTACATGCACCGCGTGATTCCGCTGGCCGGCCGGGTGCTGACGGGCGACGGAGAGGCTTACCGTTACCTGCCGGAAACCACACAGCATTTTCTTTCTGCGGAGGCCCTGCAGGAAAAATTGATTGAGGCCGGCTTCAGGCAGACCGGTTTCCGGCGCCTGAATTTCGGCACCATTGCCATTCATTGGGGAGTGAAACCATGAACAACCGGCTTGTCATTGCAATGACCGGCAGCTCGGGCGCCATTCTGGGCATCCGTCTGCTGGAAAAACTGCGCCTGCTGAATTTTGAAACTCACCTGGTGATCAGCCCGGCAGCCCGCCTGACGATTACCCAGGAAACAGACTGGACCCCGGAACAGGTGATGGAACTGGCTGCGGTGTGTTATGAGGCGGATGATATTGCCGCCCCCCTGGCATCCGGTTCGTTCGCCACCCGCGGCATGGTGGTCATTCCCTGCTCCATCAAGACGCTTTCAGCGATTGCTAACAGCTATGCGGCGGACCTGGTGGCGCGGGCGGCGGATGTGACCCTCAAGGAGGGGCGGCCGCTCATTTTAATGGTGCGCGAAACGCCTTTCCACCGCGGGCATTTGCGCCTGATGAGCCTGGCCGCCGAGGCTGGGGCGGTGATTTACCCGCCCATCCCCTCATTTTATACCCGTCCCAAAACCATTGATGAGATGGTGGATCAGATGGTGGGACGGGTGCTGGCGCGCCTGGGGGTGGAAAATGACCTTTACCGGCCGTGGGAAGGGCTGACCCAGGAGGAATGACCGGAGCGCCGGTTCAGGAGGTGAGTCGTGAAAAAAGCGGACTGTGGACGGCGCTGCTGTGTTTCATGACCCTGTTTGGCGCGGTGTGCGATACCATCGTGCAAAAGGCGCCCTGTTCGGTGCTGGCGGTGCGGCGCCATCAAAGCGCCACCGCCGCGTGGCTGCATCACCAGGCGCGGCGGCTGTGGAAGAATTGAATGCCTCATCCCTTCAGCGGGATGGGATGGAACAGTACAGCGGGGCGTTGAAATCCGTTTGAGCTACGGCATTATCAGCCGAGAAGAGAATGGCAAATTCATCCAGTTCGCAGAAATACAGGCTGCGGGTCAGGTTGCTCTTGGCAAAGGCGATCCATTCGGGGTCGCTGAGGACGTAGATGGTGCGGTCATCGGCCTGGCCGGCCTTGAGCTGCGCCCAGGTTTCCTGCGCATAGGATTGGAAAGCCTGCACGTCAGAGCGGGCAAAGTAGCCCAGGTTGAGGGTGAGACGGTTGTGGGCGGCAAAAATGGCCAGCGGCTCATATTCCGAGGTGAGCTTTTTGGCCGGGATGATGACGATGTGCGCATTGGTTTGAGCCGCCGGCTCCCAGAATTCCATCAGCAGCCCGGATTCGTAGCGCGTGAAACCGGTTGGCGTTTTGGCCGTGTAAAGCGGCCGCAGGTCCACAAGCTGAAGCAGGACAGCAGCCAGCAGCACCGGGGCCGGGTGGCGCAGGTTGCGCGCCAGCACTGCCAGCCCGCCCACCATGATGAAATAAAACACCGGCAGGATGAAGCGCCCTGAGGTGCGGAACAGGTTGCAAAAGCCCAGCAGGGCATCGGGCAGTTCCAGGTCCCAGAGGGGAAAATTGCCCAGGAAGGCGCGGTTGGAGAGGGCAAAGAGCATCAAGCCAAGCGCGGCCAGGCCAAACGGCCAGAGGAAACCCAGCCGGCGGCGGGAAACTTCTTTTTCGAAGAAAAGATAGATGGCGGGGGGCAGAATCAGGAAGCCGCCCAGACCCAGGTAGCTGAAGCCTTCAAACTGGCCGTCGGTGCCGGTGCCGAGGCCCTGGACAAAGGCAGAGGCAAAATGGAAGGGGTTGAAAAAGCCGTCGAGGTTCCACGAGAAGAAGCCAAACCCGCTTCCCTGCAGGGATTGGTAGCTCAGGGAGAAAATGCCGAGGCTGTAACCGATGCCCAGCACCACAGCGGCCGCCGCCAGCAGTTCCAGAAGCAGGGGCCAGCGCCGCTTCTCTTTTTTATAATGGAAAAACAGGCCAATCAGCCAGAGGGGCGCCAGCATGGGAATGAAATAGACGTGGATCAGCATGGCCAGGGCAAAAAGCAGAATCCAGGCGCCGCGCCACAGGCGGCCGCGGTATTCCAGCAGGGCGAACCAGATGCCCGCCAGCAACAGCCACTGGGCTGAGAGCGAGCTGTGGTAGAAGGCGCGGAAGATCATCGGCGCGGAGATCGCCAGCAGCGACGCCCCCAGAATTTTAACCGCCCAGGAACGGGTGAACTCGGAGAGGATCAGCAGCCCAAAGAGGACCTGCCCGATAAGCGAGGCCAGTTCCCAGAAGCCGTAATATTGAAAATTGGGCTCCAGCCAGGGCGAGAGCAGCTTGAAGGGGATGGCCAGCAGGGGAATGGCATCCATGAAGGCTACGGAGGTGCCAAAGGGGTAGCCGTAGGCCTGGATGCTCCCCAGGGGAAAACGCCAGGGCTCTTGGCGGAACCACTCCCAGCCCAGCTGGTGCTGCAGCACGTCGCCGCGGGCATTGTAGAGCCAGTTGACATGCGATGGATAGAGGGGGTAACGCCCGTAAAGCAGCAGGTACCAGGCCAGGCCGAGAACCAGGCTGAGGGCCAGGAGAACCGCGGCATGACGGATGCGAGGGGAGATTTGGAAACGGGGTGAAGCTGGCATAAACCGGCCTTCTCTCAGGGGGTGGAGGATACGGGCAGCCGGATTATACCATACAGACCCGGAATCAAAAGCCAGGCAGCGCAGTTGGCGCTGCCTGGCTCTGAAGCTGTAAATGCGGATTAGCTGTGGATGGCGTGGCCTTCGGCGGCGTGCGCGGCTTCCATCAGCACTTCGCTGAGGGTGGGGTGAGCGTGGATGTTGCTGGCCACTTCTTCGGTGGTCAGTTCCATGCGCTGAGCCAGGGTCAGTTCGGGCAGCAGTTCCGAAACTTCGGGGCCAATGAGGTGCGCGCCGAGAATTTCGCCGTATTTGGCATTGGTGATCAGCTTGACAAAGCCGCCGTAATCGGCGAGGCCGAGCGCCTTGCCGTTGGCCTGGAAATTGAAGCGGCTGACCTTGATTTCAGCGCCGGTTTCGCGGGCCTGGGCCTCGGTGAGGCCGAAGGAGGCCACCTGGGGCGAGCTGTAAGTGGCGCGCGGCACCATGCTGTAATCAATGGGGGTGGTTTCAAGGCCAAAAAGGCTTTCAGCGCAAATCATGGCCTGGGCTGAGGCCACATGGGCCAGCAGCAGCTTGCCGGTCAGGTCGCCAATGGCCCAGATGCCGGGCACATTGGTGGCCATGGTGTCGTCCACTTCCACAAAGCCGCGCGGGCTGACTCTGACGCCCAGCTCTTCGAGGCCCAGGTTGGCATTGTTGGGTTTGAAGCCAACGGCCACCAGCACCTGGTCGGCCTTGAGAGTGGTTTCACCTTCGGGGCCGCTCACTTTCACCTCGGCGCCATCTTCAAGGGCCGTCACCGATTGCACGCGGCTGCCGGTCATCAGCTTGATGCCGCGCTTGGTGAAGGCTTTGGCGAGCTCGGCGCTGATGTCTTCATCTTCCAGGGGCACAATGCGCGGCATCATTTCGACGATGGTGACTTCGGCACCGTAGGCATTCCAGACGGTGGCAAATTCCACGCCGATGGCGCCCGCGCCGATGATGATGACGGACTTGGGCAGGGTGGGCTGAAGAATGGCTTCCTTGTAGCTCAAAATGCGCTGGCCGTCGATGGTGACGCCGGGAATGGCGGTGGAATGCGCGCCGGTGGCCAGGACGATGTGGCGGGCGGTGAGGGTTTTCACTTCGCCCTTGTCATCGGTCACCTGCACGGTGTTGGGGGCGCTCAGGCGGGCGGTGCCCATATGGACATCAATGTTGTTCTTCTTCATTAAAAAGGCCACGCCGCGGGTGAGGCGGTTGGACACATCGCGGCTGCGTTTGACGGCGGCGCTGTAATCGAGGGTGAGGTTGTCAAACGAAAAGCCGAATTCCTTGCCGCGCTCGCGCAGGGTGTGGGCCACCTCGGCATTTTTGAGCAGTGCCTTGGAGGGGATGCAGCCCACATTCAGGCACACCCCGCCCAGCCACTGCTTATCAATTACGGCGGTTTTTAAACCCAGTTGGGCAGCGCGGATGGCGCAGACATAGCCGCCAGGACCGGCTCCGATGACAATCACATCATATTCGCTCATAACACCTCTTGTTGACAAAAAAACTGGCGGCTCAGCCTGTTGAAAGTGGGTTGGGGGTGAGGGGGAGCCGGCATGGAAAGTTGCGTTGATATCGATTATACCCAATTTTGCAGGGTTTCGGCCACCTTTGCCAGAAAATGGTCCGCGGCGGCGCCGTCGAGAATGCGGTGGTCGAAGGTAAAGCTCAGGTATACCATCGGGCGGATGGCAATGGCATCGTTGATCACCACGGCGCGTTTCTGGATCCGCCCGGCGCCGAGGATGCCGGCCTGGGGCTGGGTGATGATGGGGGTGGCAAAGAGCGAGCCGCCGGTGCCGTGGTTGGTGAGGGTGAAGGTGCCGCCTTTGGTTTCATCGGGTAGCAGGCGCTTGCTGCGCGCCCGGCTGGAAAGGTCGTTGACCGCCCGCGCCAGGCCCAGCAATGAAAGGTCGCCGGCGCTGCGGATCACCGGCACGATCAGCCCGCCTTCGCCCAGGTCGGTGGCCATGCCCAGGTTAATGGCGTGGTGCACCAGGATGCCGTCTGCGCTCCACGAGGCATTGGCCAGCGGCTGGGCTTTGAGCCCGGCCACAATGGCAGCCATGAAATAAGCCGTGAAGGTCAGATGAACCCCTTCTTTTGCAAAGGCAGCCTTGTTGGCTTCGCGGTGAGCGCTGACTCGGCTCATATCGGCTTCCATCACCGTGGTGACATGGGGTGAGGTGTGCTTGCTGAGCACCATGTGCTCGGCAATGGCGCGGCGCACCGGCGAAAGCGGAATAAGGGTATCGCCAACCGCCGGGGCGGCAGAGGCAGCCGGCTGCGCAGGCAGCACGGAAACCGGCGCCGGAGCAGGCACCGGCGCAGACGCTGGCTGGGCAAAGACCAGCTCGGTGGGTCTGAACAGGTCGCCATCGGCAGGGGTTTCCCAGGCTGCCTGTACCGGGGCCAGGGGCTGGCGTTTTTCAACATAAGCCATCACATCACGCTTGGTGATGCGCCCTTTTTCGCCGCTGCCTTTCACCTGGGTGAGATCCACCGCATACTCTTTGGCCAGGCGCATGACAATGGGAGAAATGAAACCGAGATCAGCGGCCGGAGCCGCGGCCGGGCTGCTGGATGGAAGGGCGGCTGGCGCGGCATGACCGGCCGGCTGGGGCCGGGGCGCGGCGGGAATTTCTTCACCGGGCTGGCCGATCCAGGCAAGGATGGTGTGGGCGAGGACGGTTTTACCCTCTTCAACCAGCACCTGCAGCAGAATGCCGCTGGCCGGGCTGGGAATTTCAGAGGCCACCTTGTCGGTGGTCACTTCGAGCAGGTCTTCCAGTTCAGCCACCGGCTCGCCTTCTTTTTTGAGCCAGCGGGTGAGGGTGCCTTCAACAACAGATTCGCCTAACTGAGGCATAATCACCTGGGTGGGCATGGGTTCCTCCTTTCACCACTGCGCCAGCTTGCGCGCGGCGGCAGCAATCTTTTCCGGGTTGACCATAAACCAGTCCTGCATGGGGTGGCTGAAGGGCACTGCCGGCACATCCGGTCCGGCCAGGCGGCGCACCGGCGCATCCAGATCGGTGAAGGCCTCGTCGGCGATGATGGCAGCAATTTCGGCGCCGTAGCCGCCGGTGAGGTTATCTTCGTGGACGATGAGGGCGCGGCTGGTCTTGCGCACCGAATTGAGGATGGTTTCCTTGTCCACCGGGTAAAGAGTGCGCAGATCCACCACCTCCACATCAATGCCCTCGCTTTCCAGCTTCTGGGCAGCCTGCAGGGCATAGTGATGCATCATGCCGTAAGCAAACAGGCTCAGGTCTCTGCCAGGACGCGAGATGCGCGCCGGGCCGATGGGCACCACATATTCGCCTTCGGGCACCTCGCCTTTGATCAGGCGGTAGCCTTTCTTGGGTTCAAGGAAGATGATGGGGTTGGGGTCGCGCACGGCTGCTTTGAGCAGCCCTTTGGCGTCGTAAGGCGTGGAGGGAATGACCACTTTGAGGCCGGGAACGTGGGCGAATAGGGCTTCCACGCTCTGGGAATGATAGAGCCCGCCGCCGATGCCGCCGCCGTAGGGGGCGCGGATGACCAGCGGCACAGTCCATTCGCCGTTGGAGCGGTAGCACATTTTGGCGGCTTCGCTGATGATTTGATTGAGGGCAGGGTGTATAAAATCGGCAAATTGAATTTCAAGGATGGGGCGCATGCCGTAGAGGGCGGCGCCGATGCCCACCCCGACGATGGAATCTTCGGCCAGGGGTGAATCGATGAGGCGGTTGGGGCCGTATTTATCGTAGAGACCCATGGTGGCGCGGAACACGCCGCCGCGCACGCCCACATCTTCGCCGGTGATGAACACGTTGGGATCGCGGGCCAGTTCTTCATCCTGGGCCTGGCGGATGGCTTCAATGAGGGTCATTTCAGGCATGGCGCACCTCCTCGGCATAAACAGGGTGCAGGGCCTCTTCGCCGGCCGGATAAGGGGCGGCTTCGGCCTGTTTGACGGCTTCTTCGATGGAAGCCTTGATTTGCGTGTCCATTTCATCATATTGCGACTCGCTCAGCAGCCCTTCCTCCTGCAGGCGGGCGCGCGCCAGCAGCAGCGGATCGCGGCGCTTGTTTTCTTCCACCTCTTCGCGTGAGCGGTAGGTGCGGTCATCGTCATCAGAGGAGTGAGGGGTGATGCGGTACATGCGTGTTTCGATGACGGTGGCGCCGTTGCCAGCGCGGGCATTATCCACGGCGTCTTTCACAGCGCGGTGCACGGCAAAGACATCGGTGCCGTCCACCATGATGCCGGGCAGGCCCAGGCCGCAGGCTTTATCGGCGGCGCTTTGCACCGCCATCTGCTTTTCGGCGCGCACCGAAATGGCATACTGGTTGTTTTGCACGATGAAAATGACCGGCAGACGGTGCACGGCAGCCCAGTTGACGGCCTCGTACCATTCCCCCTGAGAGGTGGAACCTTCGCCGATGGTGGTGAGCACCACCTTGTCGTCGCCGCGCAGCTTGATGGCCAGACCGATGCCGGCGGCATGCACAGACTGGGTGGCGACAGGCGCAGAGTGGCTGACAGCGTTGGCGCGCCGCAGGCTCCAGTGGCTGGGCATTTGCCGTCCCCCTGAGTTGGGTTCGTCGCGTTTGCCCATCAGGCCCATGAGAAATTCGGCCGGGGTCATGCCGAGGGCCAGCATCAGGGCCAGGTCGCGGTAGTAGGGGGTGACCCAGTCGCTGCCGCGGCGGATGGCAAAGGCGGCGCCCACCTGGGCGGCCTCGTGGCCGATGCCGGAGATGTGAAATGCAATTTTGCCCTGGCGGTGCAGCACCCAGGCGCGTTCGTCCAACCGCCTGGCCAGCAGCATCAGGCGGTACATATCCAGTTTTTGATCGGGTGAAGGATCCATAATAAATACTCCTTTCTTACTCTATATTATCATATTTACATATGCATTGCATTAACAGCCCGGAAAGCAAAAGAATTGGCAGCCATTGTGTGCCGTGCTCGGCGGCTGAGCTGGTATCCAGCAAAACCGCTCACGGCCTGCTTTTCCAAATTCTTTCTGATATTTTTATCCAGAATGGATGTTATTTTTCTTGCCTCTGTTTAAAGGACGTGATAGACTCTTTAGTATGGCGGCAAACATCCTGATCCTGACCTCACATACTGCTTTTGGCGACCTGCTTCATCAAAGCCTGGAAAAAATGGGCGATTATCAGGCCGAACTTTGCGCTTCATTAAGTGAGGCGCTCGATTTGTGCAAAAAACGGCCCTTTGCCATTTTCCTGCTCGATTCAGACCTGGGCAGTGTTTCGGTGAACCAGGCCGGCCGGGAGCTGATGGCTGCCAGCCCGCAGTCCCGCCTGATTGTTTTTCCACCTGAAAACAACCCGCGCCATGCCCAGCTTGACGGGCTGATGCTGCACGATACATTAAAGAAGCCCTTCTACCTGCCTGATTTGCAGAAGGTAGTGGAGGACGCGCTGACCCAGGAAGGCATTCCCCTGCCGCAGCCCAAACATTATGCCATCACAGTGGGAACCCCGGCTGAACTGCCTGGCGAGCTGCCGCTGGGCCGGGCCGATTGGGCCGGAGAGCACCTGGCGCGTTTGATGCCGGCATCCACAGCCGAAGCAGCGCTGATGATTTATGAAAAGAAAATGTTCGTCTTTGTCAGCGATCTGCCCGCCAGTTTTGCCGCGGAATTGACCAAGATCATCAACCGCACCTGGGAGCCGGGGGGCGAGGATCTTTCGCGGTTTACCGAACTGATCACGGACGAGGGTGAATACGGCTTCATGGTGTATGCCACCAGCCTGGCACAAGGCCTGCTGCTGGCGATGATTTACCCTGGGGATGCGCCCTTCAGCCTGACGCGCAGCCAGACCCTGCGCATTGCCCAGACCCTGCAGACGATGCCCAAAGGCGATCCCAGCGAAGTGCTGGCGCAAATGGCGGCTGAAGCCGCCCTGGCATCGCAAATGAAGCCGACCGCCGTTGAAGAAGGCGATAGCTCTGGTGCCCAGCTGGAAACCGACTTGCTGGCCCTGTTTGGAGACATTCCCACGCCGGACCCTGCGGCGCGCACTGAAGTTGAAATTGAACCCCCGACCACCCCGCCTGCCAGCCTGGCCGGACCAGATGAACAGAAAGATGAGTGGGGCGGCCTGATTTCTGAAGCCGAAGTGGCTGCCCTGTTGGGAGAAGCCCAAAAGGAAGAGCCTATGCCGCAACCTCAAATGACCCTGCCGCAAACGGCCGAACCGCCGGCCGATTCACACGAGCTGACTGAGGCGGAAATTGCCGCCCTCTTTGCAGGCGAGGGCGAGGCGGTGGAAATGGTTCCACCGGTGCTGGAGATTGCAAAACCAGCCGAACCGCCAGCCCCGGCCAAGCTGACGGAGGATGACATTGCCCGCCTGTTTGCCGCGGAAGCGCCCGCCGCTGAAAAGAAAAAAGAACTGAGTCAGGATGATATCAGCGCGATGTTCGCGCAGACGGCGGCCGAACCCGAATCTGCGCCTGCTCCGGCTGCGCCTGAGGCTTTGCCGGTCAAGAAGGCCGCACTGACCCAGGAAGAAATCAGCGCGATGTTCGCGCAGACGGCGGCCGAACCCGAATCTGCGCCTGCCCCGGCTGCGCCTGAGGCTTTGCCGGTGAAAAAGGCTGCGCTGACCCAGGAAGAAATCAGCGCGATGTTCGCGCAGACGGCGGCCGAACCCGAACCTGCGCCTGCCCCGGCTGCGCCTGAGGCTTTGCCGGTGAAAAAGGCCGCGCTGACCCAGGAAGAAATCAGCGCGATGTTCGCGCAGACGGCGGCCGAACCCGAACCTGCGCCTGCTCCGGCTGCGCCTGAGGCTTTGCCGGTGAAAAAGGCCGCGCTGACCCAGGAAGAAATCAGCGCGATGTTCGCGCAGACGGCGGCCGAACCCGAACCTGCGCCTGCCCCGGCTGCGCCTGAGGCTTTGCCGGTGAAAAAGGCTGCGCTGACCCAGGAAGAGATCAGCGCCCTGTTTGCCCAGGAGGCAGAACCAGCTGTCAAAGCGCCGCCAGAAACGCCTGTGCATATTCCGCAGGTGATCACGCCGGCGGCGGCCCGTGAAAAGAAACAGCCCACCTTCTCTGAAGCAGAACTGGCTGCGTTGAAGGAGGCTGAAGAGGCCATTTCGCACCTGGGTGAAAAGCAGGAAGCTGCACAGTCATGGATTGACCAAATGGTCGGCCAGGCTGCCCCTGCAGCCCCAGAAGCAGTTTTGCCTGCCGCGCCGTCCGTGCCGCCCGCACCCCAACCCGCGGCGGCTTCGGCGCCAACCCGGCCCATGCCGCAGCCCATCCCTGTGCAGCCGCCTGCTGCGCCTGCCGATAAAAGCCTTTCGAGCTGGGAAGAGATCATGCGCCAGGCGCAAGCCGCGCCGGCCAAACCCGTTCCAGCCAGCCAACCTTTGCCCGAATGGCTGGAAAAGGCGGCCTCACCTTCAGCGCCGCCCGCTGAAAAGATGCTGCATGATATATCTGTGGACGAAACCCAACCGGCGGTGGTTTATTCGCCGCGCACCATCACCCCGCTGGAACCGGCCTCAGTGGGCATGGCCAACCTGACCTATACCTGCGTGTTCATTCCACGCCTGCCCCAGCATTACCTGGCAGGCAAGTTGCTGGCTTCCATCAGCAAGTGGATGCCGCAAATTTGCGTGGCCTTTGGCTGGCAGCTAGAGGGCCTTTCGATCCGCCCGGACTATATGCAGTGGATTATCCGCGTTTCACCGGCCATTTCGCCGGGCAAAATGCTCAAGATCCTGCGCCAGCGCACCTCGCAGCGCATTTTCAACGAATTTCCCAATTTCAAGTTGGAAAACCCCTCCGGCGATTTTTGGGCGCCGGGCTACCTGATTGTCAGCGGCGCGCGCACGCTGCCCACCCAGGCCCTGCGTGAGTATATTACCCAGACCCGACAGAGACAAGGAACATTCTAATTCATGCCCCCAACCCTGTATCTGATTGACGGCCATGCCCTGGCCTACCGGACCTATTTTGCCCTGTCCACGGCCGGCTCGCGCTGGCAAACCCGCTCTGGCGAGCCAACGGCGGGGGTTTTTGGTTTTGCCAGCGTGTTGCTGCGTCTGATGATCAACGACAGGCCCGATTACCTGGCAGTGGCTTTTGACACAGGCAAAACCTTCCGCGACACCCTTTTCAGCGAATACAAAGGCACGCGCGCCAAAATGCCCGATGATCTGCGCACCCAGATGGAACGCATCCGCCAGTTTGTGGACGCGCTGAACATTCCTCGCCTGGAGATGGAAGGTTACGAGGCTGACGATGTGCTGGGCAGCGTGGCTTCATGGGCTGCCGGCGAGGGGCTGGGGGTGAAGATCATCACCGGCGACCGCGACCTGCTGCAGCTGGTGACCGACCGCGTGGCCGTGAACCTGGCCGGGCAGAAGCTTTCGGAAGCGAAAGATTATTTTCCGGCAGATGTGGAAACCTACCTGGGGGTGCGCCCTGACCAGGTGGTGGATTATAAGGCCCTGGTGGGCGACACTTCAGATAACATTCCCGGCGTGAGCGGCATTGGCGAAAAAACCGCCATCAACCTGTTGAAAACCTACGGCACGCTGGACGCCATTTACGCCCACCTGGAAGAAATCAAAGGCGCCATGCGCAGCAAGCTGGAACTGGGCCGCGATTCAGCCTACCTGAGCCAGAAGCTGGCGCGGATTATTGTGGATTTGCCGATGCGCGTGGACCTGGAACAGGCCCGCCCGCACCGTTTTGATCCTCAGGCGGTGAAGGCCCTGTTTGCCGAACTGGAATTCCGCACCCTGATGGAAAAGGTGGATGAACTGAGCGCCCTGTCCAACCCGAAGGCCGCCCGCCCGCCTGCGGTGGGAGCCCAGTTGAACCTCTTTGGCGAACCCACCGCGCTGACCGCCCCGCCGCCCCCGCCCTCCGATTTGAAGGTGAAGGTGGTGAATACGCCGGAAGCGCTGCGGGAATTGACAGCAGAGCTGGCCGCGGCCGGCTGCCTGGCCTTTGACACGGAAACCACTTCCACCGACCCGATGCGCGCCGACCTGGTGGGCATTTCCATTGCCTGCAAGGAAGGCGAGGGTTATTACATTCCTGTGGGACACATCCAGGGACAGCAGCTTCCGCTGGCGCAGGTGATTGAGGCTTTGCGCGGACCGCTGACCGATCCGGCCGTTGAAAAGATCGGCCATAACATTAAATACGACGTGCTGGTGCTCAGCCGCAACGGCATTCAGGTGCGTCCATTGAGCATGGATACCATGATCGCCGAATGGCTGGTGGACCCGGGTTCGCGCAACCTGGGGCTGAAAAACCTGGCCTGGGAGCGCCTGGGCATAGAAATGACCCATATCGAAGAGCTTATCGGCAAGGGCAAGGCGCAGATCACCTTTGACGCGGTGCCAGTGGAAAACGCCGCACCCTATGCGGCTGCCGATGCCGAGCGCACCCTGCGTCTGGCGCCGCTGCTGCGCGCCGAACTGCAAAAGATCAATGCGCAGGCGCTGCTGGATGAGCTGGAGATGCCGCTGGTGAGCGTGTTGGCTGAAATGGAACGCACCGGGGTGGCGCTGGACCTGACCTTTTTGCAGCAAATGTCGGCGGAGCTGGGCGAGCGCATGGCCAGCCTGGAAAAACAGGTCCATGAAGCCGCCGGCATGCCCTTTAACCTCAACTCCACTCAGCAGCTTTCAACCGTGCTGTTTGAGCGGCTGCGCCTGGCCCCGCCTGACCGGCGCAAGCGCACGGCCAGCGGGCATTTTTCCACCTCAGCCGAGGTGCTGGAAGAACTGCGCGGCCAGCATGCGGTGGTGGATTTGATTCTGGAATACCGCGAACTGGCCAAGCTGCGCTCCACCTATCTGGAGGCGCTGCCGGCTTCGGTCAACCCGGCCACCGGGCGGGTGCACACCTCGTATAACCAGACCGGCACAGTCACCGGGCGCATTGCCAGCTCGGACCCCAACCTGCAAAACATTCCCACGCGCACCGAACTGGGGCGCAAGGTGCGGCGGGCCTTTGTGGCGGCGCCGGGAAATGTGCTGCTTTCGGTGGATTATTCGCAGATTGAACTGCGCATTGTGGCGCATATTTCCGGCGATGAAGCCATGCTGGCGGCCTTCAGGGCCAACCAGGATATTCATGCGGCCACGGCGGCGGCCATTTTGGGCCTGCCCCTCAGCGAGGTGACCAAGGATCAGCGCCGGCATGCCAAATCCATCAACTTCGGCCTGATTTACGGCATGAGTGCCTTTGGCCTGACCCGCACCACCGACCTGACCCTGGGCGAGGCGGAAGATTTTGTGGCCGCCTATTTCCGCCAGTTCCCCGGCGTGAAGCGCTACCTGGATGGGCTGCGCCGCCAGGCTTCCGAGCAGGGCTATGTGGAAACCCTGATGGGCCGCCGGCGCTATTTTCCCGCTCTGGCCCAGCTCACCAACCAGAATCTGCGCGCCCGCGAAGAGCGCGAGGCCATCAACGCCCCCATTCAGGGCACAGCCGCCGATATTATGAAAAAGGCGATGATTTTGCTGCCGGGCGCCATCCAGAAAGCTGGTTTGAAGGCAAAGATTCTTTTGCAGGTTCACGATGAAATGGTGCTCGAAGTGCCTGCGGACGAACTGCACGCCACGGCGCGCGCCGTCCAGCAGACCATGGAAAGCGCATTTCCTTTATCGATCCCTCTCACCACGGAAGCCCGTTGGGGATATAATTGGGGAGAAATGACACCCTTTGAAGCGCGAGGCGAGGCATGAGCGGCAATTCAGATATCTACCAGAAAGCAATGAATCAGGGCCATTCCGCGGCCTGGGACCGGCAGTGGGAACAGGCGGCGAATTTCTATTACCAGGCATTGACGGAATTTCCGGACGACGCCAAGGCATTGAGCAGCCTGGGCCTGGTTTTGATGGAATTGCAGCAGTACGACGATGCGCTGGAATGTTACCAGCGGGTTTCGGAGCTCACGCCGAACGACCCTCTGCCTTTCGAGAAATACTCCCAGCTGTGCGAAAAACTGGGCCGCGTTCCCGAGGCCATTCAAATTGGCCTGCAGGCGGCTGATCTTTACATCAAGAACCGTGATATTCAAAAAGCGGTGCAGAACTGGTCGCGGGTCACCCGCCTGGCCCCCGATAACATCACCGCGCATTCGCGCCTGGCGGCCACCTACCAGCACCTGGGCCGCAAGGCCGATGCGGTGAGCGAATATCTGACGGTGGCCAGCCTGATCCAATCGGCCGGCGACAGCGCCCGCGCCATGCAGGCAGTGAACTACGCCCTGCAGATTATGCCCGAAAGCTACGAAGCGCGCCGCGCCCTGACGATGATCTCATCCAACCAGATGCTGCCGCGGCCCGAAAAGCCGCGCCTGAGCCCTGGGGCGGCGGCTGCCCAGCCTGCTCCGGCCAAAAGCCAGGCAGCCCAGGAAACCGAGCCGGCCGAAAAGAGCCGCGATCCGATTTCAGAAGCACGGCAAAAAGCCCTGATTGTGTTGGCGGGCATTTTGTTTGAACAGGCCCAGGAGGCGCCGCCTTCACAATCGCTGCGCACCCTCAAATCCATTGAACGCAACAGTGACGGCGGCCGCAGCCAGCAGAGCGGCCCAAGCCAGTTCTGGATGATGCTGACCCAGGCGGTGGATTTGCAAACCCAGGGGATAAATGATCAGGCTGTGGTGGAACTGGAACATGCCATCGATGCCGGCCTGAACAGCCCTGCCGCCTTTTTTGACCTGGGGCTGCTGCAGTTCCAGTTGGGAAGGTATGATGAATGTCTGCAAACCCTGCAGGAAGCCGTCAAGCATCCTGATTACACCCTGGCTTCGCGCCTGATGCGCGCCGACTGCCTGCGCCAGGCTGACCGGCTGGGCGAGGCGGCGGTGGAATATCTGGAAGCGCTGAAAACAGCGGATTGCATTGTGGCCGGGCCGGAAAACGCTGCCATGTTGGCCCAGCTTTACGAACCAATGATTGAGTCGCAGCGCCGCCAGACGGATGAAAAAGTGCTGACGGAACTGTGCGACAAAATTTCGGCCTATCTTAACCGCGCCGAGTGGCGTTCCTTCCTCAGCCAGGCGCGCCACCAGATGAGCGCAGGCATTCCCATGCCGGTGGTGGACATGCTGCTGCAGACAGAAAACACCGCTTCCATGGACTGCCTGATGCGCGTGCGCACGCTTGCTGAAACGGCGCAGGTGCGCACGGCCATTGAAGAGGCTTTCTTCGGCCTGCAGAGCGCACCGGGCTTTTTGCCGCTGCACATTCAAATTGCCGAACTGCTGCTGAAGGAGAACCTGATGCGCCCGGCGATTGAAAAATATGCCCTGGTGGCGCGCAGCTACGCCATGCGCGGCGATATGGTTCAATCCACTCAGATTTTGCGCAAGGTGATCCAGCTCGACCCGATGGATATGGTGGTGCGGCAGGTGCTGATTGATCAGCTTGTTTCACAGGGCATGTTTGACGAGGCCATCAAAGAATACATGGACCTGGCGAACAATTATTACATGCAGGCCGAAGTGGATATGGCGCGCAAGACATACGCCAATGCCCTGCGCCTGGCGCCGAGATCATCTTCCAACCAGACCTGGAGCGTGCAAATTTTGAACCGCATGGCTGATATTGACATGCAGCGCCTGGATATGCGCCAGGCTCTGCGCGTGCTGGAACAAATTCGCACCATTCAGCCCGAAGATGAGAAGACGCGTTTCAATATCATTGATATGTATTTCCGCCTGGCGCAGGACGGCATGGCGCTGAACGAACTGGACAGTTACATGACCTATATGCAGGGCAGCTCGAATCCGCAGAATATGATTGCCTTTGTGCAGGGCGTGATCAACGAACATTCTGATAAGATTGAGCTGCGCAAGCGCCTGGCCACGGCTTACCGCAATGCCGGCCGCCTGGGCGACGCCGTGGCTGAGCTGGATATGGTGGGGGAACAGTTGATGCGCACCGGCAATTACAAGGATGCGGTGACGGTGATCCAGACGATCATCAACCTGAACCCGGTGAATGTGGCCGATTACCGCTCCCTGTTGGCGCAGATTCAGCGCGGCGCATAGCCCCGAAATTCCTGAACAACCCCTGCCTGTCATTCCTGGTGGATGACAGGCATTTTGTTTTTTGGTTAAGCTTTCCCCCTGACTCCCCGCTTTACAGTACAAAAAACGTAACCACCCAGGCTTGGCTCAAAAAGACCGGTTAGTCTGCTCCATCGAGGCCGCTGTGCAAAGGCCCTCGAAGTGGAAGGCGAAACAGCCAAAGAAATCAGATTTTGATCTTTTTTCTTCCTTTGCGCCCTTCGCGTGCTTGGCGGTTAAGAAAAAACATGGTTAAGCAGCAACCAAGAAACACGTGGGGTTAACTTCCTGATTGAAAACATAGAAAACACAGGGAATGTTGAAATATGACATGGTCATAATAATGACAGGAATCTAAATGATCAGCACCATGAAGGGGCAGCTGCGCGCCCAGACCCGTGCTTTACTTTGATTTAAAGCCCTCCAGGCTGAGCAGGGGATCGCCCAGCAGCAGGAAAGTCTGCATCACCTCGCGGTCATCGGCGGAACCGCTGCCTGCCTGGCGCCAGGCCTGCAGCAGGGCGCTGCCCAGGGTGGGGCAGGCCGGGTCCTGCAGGGCGCGGGCCAGAGCCAGGCTGAAGGGCGCCTGGGCTTCGGTGAGGGTCAGACCGGTGGGGGCCAGCACGACCACAGCGCCGGCCTGCGGCTGCCAGAGCAGGGTTTCATCGAGGGATTCTTCCTCGGGGTGGGCAAAATAGCCGGCCAGGCAGGTGAAATTGAACACCAGGGGCTGGCGGGGCTGCGGCGGCAGGGCGCGGGCGCTTTCGCGGGTGAGGGCAGCCTCCGGCGCCCACTGGGTGAGGCTGCCGTGACCAAAATAAACCACCAACCGGGCATCGGCGGTGAAGATTTGCCCGGCGGATGCATTTGCGGGCAGTATTTGCGCCTGCATGCCGGGGTCAAGCTGCCCTTTGAAGGCTTCAGCGGCGGCGGTGAAACTGCCCTCGGAGGCCTGGGTCAGCAGCAGCGTTTGACCCTGCGCACCGGACTGTTCAAAAGCAAGGATTTTCTGCACGGCGGCGCTCACCTGGGCGGGGGTGCGGGCGGGCAGCCGGCCAATGGGCAGGTCGGGCAGGCCGTCGCCGTCCAGGTCCACCAGCGGCAGGTCGCTGATGGTTTCGCCGCTAAAGGCCGCGCGGATGAAGACCGCGGGCAGGGCGCCGGCCGGCGGGGTTGAAAGATATCCGGCCGGGTCGGTGGTGGCGTCGCCTACCAGCAGCACGGCGGTGTTGGGCCCGGCAGCCTGCTGCAGAAAGCGGGTGAGAGCCTGCGGCTCAGAGAGCCCGCTGTTGAACTGGTCATAAACCGCCTGCAGGGAAGCGCTTTGCACGGCCAATCCCTGGCGCGCGCGTTCAGCCAGCAGGGGCTGGAGAGCGGCCAGCAGTTCAGGGCTGCCGATGGCAATGAGATCCGGCGCAGAGGCGCTGGCGTTCAGCTCCGCCGCGGGCCGGGCTGGGGTGATGGCCGCGGGGGCAGGCAGGGCGCTCGCGGCGGCGGCCCAGAGGTGCACCGCGGGAAGAGGGAGGCTTGAAGCCGCCTCAATCCGGAACCAGAGCGGGTTTTCAGGTGAAGAATCAAGATCCATCACCCACACTTCAGCAGCAGCGTCGAAACCAGCGGGCTGCGCCGCCCCGGCGGCGGTGTGCGCCTCAAGGCGGCCGTTCAGCGCCTGCAGGGGAAGGTCTTGCTGCAGGATGATTTTCTTCATATACAGGATATCGGCTGGAACACCGGGCAGGCCGGGGAGGGAAATATGCAGCTGGTTTTCACCGGCGCGCAGCGTGCCAGGGGCCAGGGGAATGTTCCAGGTGGTGAAATCTTTACCGCTGCCGCTCCATTCGCCCAGGGGCGCGCCGTTGAGTGACGCCAGCATCCGGTGGGCTGGGGCGCCCTCGGCGGTGGTGGCAGGCCAGAAGGCCAGGGTGAGGGTGGCTTCGCCTGCCGGGACCCGGGTCAGATTAAAAACGAGGGTGTCGGCGGCAGGGGCCACCCAGCGGCGGTCAAACCAGGGGTCACGATCAGCGGCCTGGGGGGCATAGAGACGCGGGCTGCCGAGGGTGAGGGTTTGCCAGCCGTGTGTGACGGCGGAGCCAGAAGGTTGGGAGGGTGCGGAGGGGAGCGGATTGGGAGCGCAGGGGGCGGGGGAAGCGCGCACCTGGTAAACTGCCTGCCGGGCATAGCGGCTCTCGAAGGGCAGGGCGGGGAAGTAGAGCGCTTCGCCGTCGCTCCAGGCGGGCCAGGCCTGGCCGCGGAAGGTGAGGTTGAGGCAGGCGGGGTCATCCACCGCCAGCCCTGCCCGGCGCAGGTCGGCCAGGGCAGCGCGCTGCACCCCTGCTTCAGCAACGGTGAGGTTGAGGGCAGCGGCAGAAGCTGGAACTGGTTGGCAGGCCGCCAGCAGCAGGCAGATTAAAAAAGCCAACCCGCAGGTTGGCTTTAAAAATAGCAGGAGATCAGAGTTTGGGCGTTTCATCCCGGCTTTGCAGCCATTTGAGGATAACCCACACAATGGCCAGAACCACAATGGCGCCGATGATCCACGGAGCCGACTTGGGGTCAGAAAGATCGGGCAATTTGGCGGGCTCGGCAGTGGGACTCATATTGCCAAAGCTCAGACCGGGCAGCATAATGTCGTTGGAGGTCTGGGTGGGGTTGTTGGTGACGCCCTGGATGAGGGTGGGCACCACACCCGGAGGGTAAGGCGGCACGGTGGGGCTGGATGTCACCAGCGGCTCGGGGGTGGCTGCCGGGTAAGCAGGCGCAGCCGTGGCGCTGGCCTGGGCGGAGGCGGCCGGGGTTTCGGTTGGAACCGGCTGGGGCGCCGGATAGGCGGTGGCCTGTAGGCTGACGGGTTGGTTTTGCACCGCTGACACGGACTGCGGGGTGGGGCTGGGTTGACCAGCCGCCGGATAAGGCTGCGGAGTGGCGGTGGGGGTGGGGGTTGCTGCGGTGGCCGCGGTGTTGGCCCGGATGGTCACGCTGGCCGGGTCGAAAAACTGCGAGGTCTGGTCGCTTTGCAGGGCCTCAAGGCGGTAATACACCACCTGGCCTGCGGCAAGGCCGGCCGAGTCTGTGGTCTGGTAGGTTCCGCCCATCAGCAGGTCGCCGGTGGCAGGGATGAGGGTGCTGGCGCGTTGGAAGGGACCGGCAGCGGCAGCCGCGCGCTGCAGGTAGAATCCCGTCAGGCCGTTTTCGCTGGCCATCTGCCAGCGGGCAGTGACAGACAGGTTTTGAGTCGTCAGGGTGAAGCTCAGCAGGGTGACGGAGGCCTGCACCGGCTGGAAAGCCAGCAGCAAGGCAGCCGCCAGGATGACCACAGCGGCGCAGCGGCAGAGCGCTGAGCGGGGAGAAATCGTCATTCAACCTCCAGGGTGATCAGTCCGCGCTCATGCAGGGACTGTAAAAATGCCAGGGTGTCGGCTTCGGCCTGCTCGCGGGGAATGGCATAGGTTTCGGCCAGGCGGAGGGCTATTTCGCCGGCTGTCAGGGCGCCATCCACCAGAGACCAGATGCGGCTGCCCGCCGGGTTGAGCACGCGCACCTTGCCCTGCGCCGGGGTGACGAGCAGGGTTTCGCCAGCGATGGGCTGCTGCAGGGTCAGGTCAGGGATGGGGTGGGGGCGCTGGTTGAGGGTGAGCATGGCAGGTCTTTCTGACCTATTTTACCCCAAATTGAGGCCGCGCGGCAGACGGGTTTTGGCGGGCCGGCGGGTATGTGGATGGGGGAAGAGGACGGGGCGCAGGGAGACGTCTTTTTTTTTCAGGGCGGGATAGGGCCAGGCCTTTTTCATCAGGGAAGGGGAGAAACCCTTTTGAGGATCCCTGCTGGCCGGGAAAGCAAGCGGGCTCGCCCCTACAGATACGGCCCGAAATGTGCCAAAAATGGTAAAATAAACACACTTTTTAGAGGATAAAATGCCCATGACCCGTTCCCGCATTCTGATTTTAATCTTGCTTCTGCTGGCGCTCAGCGCCTGCAGTCAGGCTTTTAAGTCTCCCACCCCCACTATTCAGCCGCCCACGGCCACGCAGCAGCCCACGGCCACCCTCACGCCCATTCCGCCCACAGCCACGCCGGTGCCAAGCCCCACGGTGATCCCTTCGCCGACGCCCACCCCTGTGACCATGGATGTGACCCTGTGGACCAGCGATCCACGCCTGGCCATCCTCACCTACCACCGCTTTTACCCCAACCGCTACACTGATTTGCCCCTGACCAAGGTGCGCCTGGAAGATTTCGCCAACCAGCTCCAGTCGCTCTATGACCAGGGCTTCACCCTGATTTCGCTGGCTGACTGGCTGCGCGGCGACCTGAGCGTTCCCGAAGGGCGCCGGCCGCTGGTGATCACCATTGACGACCTGTTCAACGCCGACCAGATCTTTCTGGATGCCAATGGCAAGCCCTCGCCGAAATCGGGCCTGGGGCTGATGTGGCAGTTCTACCAGCAGCATCCCGATTTTGGCTTTTCGGCGGCCATTTTCTACAACTTTGGCGACAAGTATTATTCCAACATGGAAGCCGGCGACTGGTTTATTGTTGGCGAAGGTTGGGAAGACAGCCTGGCGAAGGCCATTGTCTGGTGCATTGAGCACGACGCCATGCCCTACAATCACTTTTTCCAGCATCCCCGCCTCGATATGACCAATGCTAAAGAGCTGGTGTGGGCAGCCGAGGAAAACGAGCGCTGGCTGAAGAATTACCTTGAAAAAGCCGGCCGTCCGGAGCTGTTTGAGCAGGTGGATAATATCATTGCTCTGCCGTTTGGCCTGTGGCCCTCAGATGAAGCCGCCAAGAAGGCTCTGATCAGCTACACGGCGCTCAACGGCCAGGCTTTGCTGGGCATTCTGGAAGTGGACACCTATTACGGAGCAAAATTTTTGCCGCCGCCCTATGCCGCTGATTTTGACCGCAACCGCGTGCCGCGCATTGTGGGCAGCAACGGGGCGGTGGCGTTTTTGGCCGACACCCTCAAAGACGATCCGCGCGCCCAGAAATGCACCCTGGGACCGGTGGATATCAGCCGGCAGAACGACCCGCAGCACCTGCAAGAGCTGGTGGCCGCGGCCCCCTGCCCGGACGGCGTTTATGTGCTGCCGGGGCATCTCTTTCGCCGCGCTGGCGGCCAGGTCACGGACCTGACCCCAAAACCCTGAGGACAACATGATGTTCATGCCCCCGGTCACTGTCTGCCGCCCGGCCATGCCGTATGATAAAGCCGCTGTGCTTGAATTGACGCGCACCATCTGGCGCGGCAACGATTACGTGCCCTATGTCTGGGATCACTGGCTGGCCGACCCACGCGGGCTGCTGGTGACCGCTGAATATAAGGGCCAGGTGGGCGGGCTGGTCAAGCTCACCCAAATGTCAGCCGCGCAGTTCTGGATGGAAGGGCTGCGGGTGGCTTACCCACTGCGCGGGCTGGGACTGGCTTCGAGCATGCACGAATACCTGCTGGCGCTGTGGCAGAAATGGGGCGGCTCGGCCATCCGCCTGATGACCAGTTACCGGCGCGTGCGGGTGCACCACCTGTGCGACAAGCACGGTTTTACCCTGATCAATAAAATGCAATCGCACACAGCCCTGCCGCTGGCAGACCGGCCGGCGCCTTTCAAAGCTTTGGGTGCGGGGGATGCCGCGGCCGCGCTGGCGGTGCTGCAGGCCAACCCGCTCATCCCGCTCACGGGACCGCTGCTGGACCTGGGCTGGAAGTTTGCCGACCCCGAAGCGGAAATCATTGAAAATATGCTGGCACAAGGCCATTTATTGAGCTGGCGCGGCGGGCAGGGGCTGGCTGCCGTTTTTGTGGATGAGGATGAAGGCAGCCTGAACCTGATGCTGGCGGCGGCCGCCTGCGCGCCGGAAGATTTTCCGGCTCTGCTGGAAGACCTGCGGCGGCTGTGCGCGGAACGCGCCTGCGGCTGCGTTTACTGGCAGCCGGCCTGCCAGCCGGAACTGCTGGCGCTGATTGCTGGGGCCGGTTTCAGCCCCACCGATGAGGATCAGGTTTTCCTGTATGAGAAGAAGCGGTATTGATTGAGACAATGAAAAATTCCGGGGCTTTGAGCCATCAAAGCCCCGGTCTGCATTCAAGGTTTGATGATCTGTGGGAGCATCAGCTCTGTGCCGGGAACTTCGTGGCGGTAGAGCCAGATTTCGTAGCCGCTGGTTTCATTCTGTGCGCTGAAGAACAGAGCGGGCCCGCCAAGCAGGATGAAGGGATTGGCGGAGCCGATGCCGGGGAAGATATCCGCCACCATGTGCGTGCCTGCTTCTGTGCCGTCGGTTTGCCACAGCTCCATGCCGTGAACCCCGTCATCGGCCGCGAAGAATATCGTGCCAAGCACATTCCAGGGCCTGAGCGCCAGGGAAGAACCTGGGCCAGGGACGATGTCGCTGACCAGCACGGTGCCGGTGGGGGTGCCGTCGCTTTTGAAGAGCTCAAACCCGGCGGCGGCGGTGTAGGCAGTGAAGTAGTACTGGCTGCCGGCCGCCGTGGCGCCCTGGAAGGAGCCGTAAAGCGGATGACTGTCCACCGCCATCACCATATAGGTGCCTTCGGGCGTGCCGTCGGTGCGGTAAGTGCCGCGGAATCCATCCTCATTGACTTCAAAGAAAGCCAGATCTCCAGCCGGAATCAGAAAATTGGGGGAACCGTCGCCGGTTCCGGCAACAATATCCTTTACCAGTTCGGTCTGGGTGCTCACGCCGTCGAGCCTGAAAAGCTCATAGCCGTAGCTGCTGTGCGAGGTGACAAAAACCAGGTAGTCGCCGGCAGGGGTCAGCCAATCAACCTCACCAGAAGCGCCCGGCTCAATATACCCGGCCAGAACCGTGCCCGCCTCTGTGCCGTCAGTGGACCAGATCTGATTTCCGTCGGGCGTGGTGACGCTGAAATAAAGCCGGCCTTTCCACACCATCAAATTTTGCGGGTCTGAAGAGCCGCCGCCGGAATAGATATCCTTCACCAGGGCGGCTGTGGTACCGTCAAAGCGGTAAAGTTCCTGCCAGGTGCCGCCAGTATCCATGGCTGAGAAATAGAGCGCATCATTGTAAACGGTCAGATACTGTACATTGCCGGTATTATCCCCGTTCAGATCAACCGCCATGGTTGTTCCGCTTTCGGTGCCATCGGTGACCCAGAGCTCTTTATTTCCCTGGTTGTAGGCCGTGAAATAAAGCTGGCCGTTAAAGAGGGTAAATTCATCCGGATCTCCATCCCCGCCGTCAGGGTTGATATCTTTCAACAGGGTGGGTGTGCTGCCGTAGATGTCCGTGATCCAGGGCTCGCTGCCCAAAACCCCATCATTGGCCACAAAAACCACCTGAGTGCCCAGTTTGCCTGTGGCGCTGGGGGAGGGGCTTTTCTGGCTGTCCTGGGTGGACGGGTTGACGTCCTTCAAGGAGACATTGAATGTTTCAAAGATGCCGCCGCCGCCGCGGTGATACAGCCACACTTCTTCACCGCGGGCTGCATTTCTGGAAACATAGAGCACATTCAGGTGGCCATCACCGTCCACGAAATGGGCAGGGGTTTTAAACCGGCCGGATTCTGAACCGGTGAGGTTGTCGGCCAGCATGAGGGTGGAGGTGACGGTGCCATCTGATTTCCAGGGTTCCAGGCCATGCACCCCATCTTCGGCGCTGAACAGCAGCGTTCCACTGGCGTTATAAAACGTGGTCGGGTTGGAGCTTTCTGTGCCGGTAATGATGTCTTTCAGAAGCTGGGTGCCGGTGGCCGTGCCGTCGCTGACCCAGGGTTCGATGCCGGCAGAACCGTTGTTGGCCGTAAAATAGAGCTTGCCATTTGCGACGGTTAATTCCTGCGGGTAGCTGGAACCCAGGCTGTTGATGTTTTTGAGCAGCAGGGTGCCCGGGGGCAGGCCGTCAGAAACATACAGCTCGTTGTCGCCGCCGCTGGTGGCAGAAAAGTAGAGTTTGTTGTTAAGGACGGCAAAATTCCTGGGGTAGCTGCTGCCGGTGCCGCCCACGATATCGCCCAGGAGGATGGTGCCGGTGCCGGTGCCGTCGGTGCGGAACACTTCGTTGCCGGATGCCGGCGAATTGGCGGTGAAGAATAAATAATGATCCGAAACAGCCCGGTTGTCCAGAACATTGGAATTGCCTGTGCCGGGGTTGAAGCTGAAGAATTGAGCTGTTCCCGAAGCGGTGCCATCCGATTTCCAGAGTTCCTCGCCTTCGCTGGCAGAATAAGCCCTGAAGTAAAGGGCGTTGTTGAAGGTAATCAGGTTTTTAGGAGCACCGCTGCAGCTTCCCGGGCAGATATCCAGGGTCATGGTGGTGCCCGCTTCCAGACCATTGCTTTCCCAGAGCTCCGTGCCGTTAACACCGTCAAAGGCGGAGAAATAGAGCCGGTCATTGAAGATCACCAGCGAGGAAATGCTGCTGCTTTTTTCGCCGGGGTTGATATCCCTGACCATGATGGTGTTGGTGCTGGTGCCGCCGCTGCGCCAGAGTTCGGCGCCGGTATCTGGCAGGGTGGCGGTGAAAAAGAGGACGCCGTCTTTTTCAATAAACCTGGCAGGGCTCGAACTGCACATGCCCGGGCAGATATCCATCACCAGTTTGGTGCCGTTGGCTGTGCCGTCACTTACCCAGAGTTCCTCCCCGTAGGCGGGGGTGGTGGCGCTGAAAAAGACCAGCCTGCCGTTGACGGCCAGCAGGTTCTTTGAATTTGACGAAGCCGGGAAAGTGTTGATATCCATGATCAGGAAAGGAGGATCCGCTTCCATTTCCATGCGGAGCGTTTTTTCTGCTCCGGGCTGGATCTGGGCGCTCACGGCAGGCTGGCCTGAGGCGGCCAGCAGGACGCCGGTCAGCACAAAAATCAAACAACGCAGTGATAAACGCAATAAGCCCATCATCAGATCCTCCTTTTCTTTCAGGCTGGTCATTTATCCGGCAAAAAAAATGGAATGTGTGGAAAACAGGAATGAACTCTGTATTTATCCTATCACGCTGCAAGCCTTTTTTCAACGGCATAAAAACGCCTGGGGCCGGGCACCCCGGGCGCGTTTTCAAAAATTTTTGCAGCTGCGCAGTGGAGGCCCATGCCCACTTTGCCAAATAACTTAAATGCATTTGGAAAAGCGCCAGCCTGGCTGAACGGTTAATGATGTTCGACGAACAAATATACGTATAGAAGGTGAAATTTACAGATAGGAAAGAAAAACCTGTCCATCCTACCATGATGCAGGTTTATGTACACCGGCTCATTGATATGGGGTTATCAGCGGTAGGGCAGGTCGTTGAGGAGGTTGAAGAAATGTTCCACCACCAGGGGGTCGAAATGCTGGCCTGACTGCTGGCGGATGTGCTGCAGGGCCTGTTCTTCCTTCCAGGCCTTGCGGTAGGGCCGGTCAGAGGTGAGGGCATCCCACACGTCAATGATGGCGAAAATGCGCGCCGCCAGAGGAATTTGCTCGCCGCGCAGAGCGCGCGGGTAGCCGGAGCCGTCCCATTTTTCGTGGTGGCAGTAGGGAATATCGAGGGCGTCGCGCAGGAAGGTGATGGGGTAGAGCATGTCAAAGGCATAGACCGGGTGCTTGCGCATGATCTGCCATTCTTCGTTGGTCAGCGGGCCGGGTTTGAGCAGGATATTATCGGGCACGCCCATTTTACCGATATCATGCAGCAAGGCGCCGCGGCGCACGTGCGCCACCTGCTCGTCGGTCATGCCCATTTCGCGGGCCAGCTTCACCGACATGTCGGTTACCCGGCGCGAATGGCCTTCGGTTTCCTGGTCGCGCAGGTCCAGGGCGTTGGACCAACCCTCGATGGTTTCTTCGTAGGCATGCACCAGCTCGCTGTGTGAGCGCTGCAGCTTTTCGAACAGTTCGGCGTTATCGATGGCAATGGACACCTGCCCGGCCAGGGTTTCGAGAAACTGCAGCCATTCAGGGTCGGGGGCAAAGGGGGTGCGCTGAAAGATCTCCAGCACGCCCTTCACCTGGCCTTTGGAGATGAGGGGCACGCCGAAATAGGAGATAAAATTTTCCTTTGCAAAATCAGTGTTGCTCAGCAGGCTTTTGAACTGCTTGAGATCGGGAATGCTGAGCAGGCGGCGTTCCTGGGCCACAATACCGGCGGCGCCGTCGCCCAGGGCCACCCGCGACCGTTCGATGGAGCGGGTCTCAAAACCAATGCCGGCGGCGTATTCCAGAATCTGGGTGAACGAGTTGAGCATGAGCACATCGGCCGCATCCACATGCAGCTGCACGGTGACCTGCTCGAGCAGGATGTTCAGAATGATGCGCAGGTCGAGGCTGGAGCTGATGGCCAGGTCAATGGCGTGAAGGGCCGAAAGCTGCATGAGCTGCTGCTGAATTTTTTCTTCGGCCCGGCGGCGTTCGGCCAGTTCGCGGTTCAGTTCCACGGTCTTGGAATCCACCTGGATGCGCAGGGTGCGGTTCCAGACGATGATCACACCAAAGGCCAGGAAGAGCACGCTGAGGCTGATGCCCACGGTCACCCAGAATTCGCGGGTGGTCCAGAAGCGGTCTGAACCGAGGCTCACCCAGCGGCTGTAAATGGCGTCGCGCTCAGACTGGGTGACGGCGGCCAGGCCTTTTTTCATGATGCTGTTGAGAAGGGGCACATCAGAGCGGGTGGCAATGGACAGGGAGTTGGTTTTGCCTGAATCGCCGACCACGCGCAAATTGGCGATGCCTTTTTCACGGATGAGGTATGAGGCGATGGCCTGGTTGACCACGGTGGCGTCGGCGCGGCCAAAGGAAACATCCTGCAGCGCGGTCAAATCGTCCTTCACCTGCATGATGGTGATTTCAGGGTAATTGGTGCGGATATATTCATCCAGCGCGTTGTTACGGGTGATGGCCACCGCCATGCCGCCCATGTCACCCAGCTGGTAGGTCTGGTCGCTGTCATTGCGCATGATAATGACGTTGGGAATATCGAGGATGGGTTGGGTGTAGAGCAGGTATTCAGAGCGCTCCGGCGTGATTTGCGCCGCGGTGATGCCGTCAATTTGGCGGGCTTTGGCCTGCATGATCACATCATCCCAGGTTTCAAGCCGCACAATTTCAAAGCGGTAATTCAGGCGCTGCTGAATGACTTCAAAATAATCGGCGACCACGCCGCGGTAATTGCCCTGTTCATCAAAATATTCAATTGGGGGAAAATTGGGGTCAGGCGCAATGCGAATGCGGGGATGTTCTTCAAGCCAGGCGCGCTCGGCCGGGGTCAGAATATCCTGACTGCCCGCGCCCTGACAGCCAGCAGTCAGCCCGGCGAGCAGAAGGGTGATTAGAAGGGTAATAAAAAAGCCAATGCGAAGGGAATGTCTCATATGCCCTGTTTTGTGGATGGGACGAATATGATGTTTAGGCTTCACGATATGGTCCTTAACCATTATACTACGCAAGAGATGATCCTTTTCAATTGTACAGGCGGAATTGCCAGGATATTTTCTTACCCGCCTGCACGGCCCGGTTATTGGAAACGGTGGAAACGGACATTTTTTTGAACCGCTGCCAGAACAGGGCTTTTTTTGCGCAGGTTGGATGGATTTCCCTGCCTTTGACCACTCGCAAGCATCAGAAAGGTTCGCGTTCAGGCAAACAATGGGCGCCCCGGTATTATTATTTGAGCTGATCAAAAAATGCTTTCCACTGCGCTTTTTGGGGGCGCAGATGGCCAGCCTGCCATTAATGGACCGGCTGGTTAACCGGGTGTTCTTTAAGAATGACCGCATTCTCTATGTGCCCAAGCAGCGGGTGACGGTGCGCGAAGCGATTAACGCCCCGGAAAACGCCATGGTCCCGGGAGAGCTGGCCGCCCATTTTATCCGCACCGCCAGCCACCGTTTCATCATGAAGGAATGCCTCTGCCGCACGGCGGCCGGCTGCCATGATTATCCCCAGGAGTTGGGCTGCATCTTCCTGGGCCCCTCGGCAGCCCACATCAACCCGGCACTGGGGCATATGGCTTCCGTGGAAGAGGCTCTGGCTCACCAGCAGCGCTGCGCGGAGGCCGGCCTGTTTCATATGATCGGCCGCGGGCGCATCGATGCCATTTGGCTGGGGGTGCGGCCGGGCAAACAGCTCATGACCATCTGCAACTGCTGCCCCTGCTGCTGCCTGTTCCGCATGCTGCCGCACCTGCCGCCGGTCATCCAGCCCAAAATCAGCCGGCTGCCGGGGGTGGAGTTTGAGGTGAGCGGCGACTGCGTGGCCTGCGGGCGCTGTGCCAGCCAGTGCTTTGTGCAGGCCGTCCAGATTCAGGACGGCCGGGCGGTGATCAATCCGGAAGCCTGCCGCGGCTGCGGACACTGCGCGGATATCTGCCCCAAGAAGGCCATCCACTTGCGCCTGACGCGTCCGGACGTGATCGAAGCGGCCACCCGCATGCTCTCAGAGGTGGTCAGCGTGAACCCGCCCCGGCCCAATTGACCCGCCCAAACACGTGATTAAGGCTGTTCCAGTGGGGGAATCCAGCTGAACACGGCCGTGCCGGCATCAGAGGGGCTGGCCAGGTCGCCGGCCAGCTTCTTCAACCCGTTGCCATTGGGTTCCACCACCAGCAATGACCAGCCGGCTACACGGGCCAGGAAGGCAATTTGCCGGCCATCCGGCGACCATTTAAGGCTTTCAATTTTTGAAGAGGTGGCAATCTGGCGGATATTGGCACCGCTGGCATCCATGATGAACAGGCTGCTGCCATCGGTAAAGGCAATCAACTGCCCATCGGGCGACCAGTCAGCGGTGGTGGCTTTAGACGCGCCGAGCAGCGTGGCGACCTCAGCATCCGCAGACGTCAGGTACAGGTTTCTTTCGGTTCCAATGTGGCAGACCATCAACAGGGCTTTTCCATCCGGCCGCCATGCCGGACGGTCGCAGGCATCGTTGGGCTGCATTTCGGGTCTTGGCAGCACCTGGCGTTTACCGGTATCCATGCTTTGAACCACCACGCCAAACTGATTCTGCGCCACCGGGGCCACATAGGCAATTTCATGCCCCTGCGGGGACCACCGGGCTTGCACGGCAAATTTATAGATATCTATGACGGCACCCTGGGCGGAGAGGATGTGCAGCATGGGCAGTCCCATCTGGTTGGCGTTCACTTCCACAGCTTCAATGGTCAGGTAGCGCCCATCAGCGGACCACTGCAGGTTCATCGCCTGTTCATAATAGATCTGTGCATTCATGGGATATTCAAAGACCAGCTTCATCCCGCTGCCGTCAGCGCCGCCCACAAAAACAGCCTGCCCGATTTCTCCCATGCCAATGGCAGCCAGTTTTTTCTTTCCGGCATGGTATGCCGGGCTGGCATAGGGCGGCACCGGACCCGCCATATTGGCTTCAAGCTGGCCGTCGCTGGTCATCCAATTGATGGCGCCGTTTTCCAGCATGACCATCAGGCGGAAAGCGGACGGGTTGAGCGGCACCGGCGTGGCAGTGGGAAGCGGCGTGGCGGTCAGGGTGGGGGCGGGTGTGAGGGTTGGCGTGAGGGTGGGCGTGAAGGTGGGCGGCAGGGCTGTCGGGGTGGCGGTGGGGGGAAGGGGTGTGCGCGTGGGTGGAGGAAGGGCGGCGCTGGGCTGCGGCAGGGTGGCCTGGGCCGCGGTCTCCACAGCGGCCGGCTGGCTGCAGCCGGCGAGCAGGGCGGTGAGAAGGAAAGCAACCATCAAAAGGCGCCTTTTCATGAAAGCCTCCGGAATTTGATCTCAATGATTGCGGGTGGGTCAGCATTAAAAATAGCATCAAATTCCATTTCGGGCAAATAAAATTCTCCCAAATCTTGCATTTCCCATTTTTCCTTGAATCGTGTAGAATAAATTCAGATCGGTTTTGAGGAGCATGTTCATGGAATTGCAGCCAATCACCCGCCGAACTTTCCTCAAAGGCCTGGGCGTCACGCTCACCGGCCTGGTTGTGGCCGGCTGCGAACGCAGCGCCACCACCGCCACGCCGGTGAACCCGCTCAACGAACTGCCCATCACCGCCCCTGACGGCGCCATCCGCCGCCTGTGGGAAGGCGGGCAGCGTTTTGTTTCCAACCAGATGATCAGACCCAACCAGACCATGACGCGGCGCAAGGAGCTGACCAAAGGTCAGAAGCCTTTTGCCACCATCTTCAGCTGCGTGGATTCGCGCGTGCCGCCCGAGCTGATTTTTGACCGCGGCCTGGGCGATCTGTTTGTCATTCGCACCGCCGGGCATGTGCTGGATAGGGCCGCCCTGGGCAGCATTCAATTTGGCGTGGAAGAGCTGGCCATTCCCCTCATTGTGGTTTTGGGTCATTCAAGCTGCGGCGCGGTGAAGGCCACGGTTGAACTTACCGAAAAGCAAGGCAAAGCCGCAGGTTCCATTCAATACCTGGTGGATTACATCACGCCAGCCGTCCGGGAAGCTGAAGAGCTGCCTGGCACCCTGCTGGATAATACCATTTCGGTCAATATCATGCGCACGGTGGAATCCCTGGCTGAGTCGCCCATCATCAAAGAAGCCGTTGAAGAGGGACGGGTGAAAATCCTGGGCGCGCGTTACGACCTGACCACCGGCGGCAGTCAAGGTGTGATCAGCAAACCCTGAAAAGCGCCTGTTCATGCTGGGTCATTTTGCAGGAGGAAACCATGTCTGTTTGGGGTATTGATATCAGTCATTATCAGCCGTCCATGCCGGCTGTCCAGATGGCGCAAAACGGCGCCAAATTTGTCATTGTCAAAGCCACTTCCGGCGCCAGCCTGGTGGATGACCGCCTGCTGCAGCATGTCACCGCGGCTCGCAGCGCCGGCCTGAAGCTGGGCCTGTATCACTGGGTGGATCCCATCCAGAGCGCTCCGGCCAATGCCAACCATTTCCTGAACCAGATCAACACCCTCAGGCCCGATTTTGTGGCCCTGGATGTGGAACAGTGGTGGGCTGACTGGAACAAGTTCTGGAGCTTCAATCGCAAGGAAATTCCGGCCACGGCTGTGCCGCGCCTTTCGCCAGACGTGATCTCGGCGGTATCCAAGGAAACCGTGGAAATTGTGGCCGCCCAGGCCAAGCTGCCCACTCTGGTTTATACGGCGCGCTGGTTCCAGAGCTATGCCCCCGGCCTGGCCGGCTGGATTGGCAGCTGGCCGCTGTGGGTGGCCAGCTATTTCGATTACAACAAATCGAACTACACCCAGACCTGGGCGCAGTTCCAGACCACCCTGGGCTCGCTGGGCAGCAACCCCACCCTGCCCAACGGCGCGCTGAGCTGGAAATTCTGGCAGTTTTCGGCTAAAATCATCCTGCCGGGCGTGACCTTCCCGATGGATATGGATGTGTTCAACGGCTCGCAGGCCGATTTTGACGCTTTTCTGCAGCCTTCAGGGCCGCGGCCGGTGGGCAAGCCTTACCGGGTGCTGGCCGATAACCTGGTGATTCAGGGCGGCCCGGGCATGTCGTTCCCGGCACTGGGTCTGGTCCATAAAGATGAAATCATTGAGGTCGAACGCATTGAAAATGATTATGCCAAAATTGTCGCTCCGGATGAACGCTGGGTGTGCATTGGCATTCCTTACATCAAGGAAATCTGATCGCTGCGGCCAGACCGTAAACTGTGATTTTTATCAGGCCGCCCGGTTTGCGCCGGGCGGTTCGCCATCCTGCTCTGCAACCCTGCTGTTTTGAAAGGATTTGATCCATGCAAATTTTAATCACCAATGATGACGGCGTCACCCATCCCGGGCTGCTGGCCCTGACCCGGGAGATGCGCCAGCTCGGCGAGGTGACCGTTCTGGCGCCAGACCGCAACTGGTCGGCTTCGGGCCATGCCAAAACCCTCGACCGGCCCATGCGCGTGCGCGAAACCCGCCTGGCCGACGGTTTTCCGGCGTGGATGTCGGATGGGGGGCCTTCAGATTGTGTGGCCCTGGCCATGCTGGGCCTTTTCAAGCATCCGTTTGACCTGGTGGTTTCGGGCATCAACCCCAACGCCAATGTGGGACACGATGTGACCTATTCCGGCACGGTGACGGCGGCCATGGAGGCGGCGATTTCAGATGTGCGCGGTTTTGCTGTTTCGCTGGATCGCCCCGGTGAACTGCCGATCAGCGAAACCGATTTTGGTCCCGCGGCGCGGGCTGCCCGCCGGGTGGTTGCGGCTGCCCTGGCGCATGAACTGCCGAAGAATGCCATTTTGAGCATCAATGTGCCTTACCTGCCGGACGATCAAATCAGGGGTGTGCGCGTCACCCGTATGGGCACCCGCATTTACAACGACGCTCTTGACAGCCGCGAAGACCCGCGCGGCCGGCCTTACTATTGGATTGGCGGCGCCAGCCCAACCGGCCTGGCCGAAGACGGCACCGATTATGGCGCACTGGTGGAGGGTTACGTATCCGTCACCCCGCTGGAACTGGACCTGACGGATTATGCCCTGCACCGCACTTTGCAAGAATGGAACCTGGCATGAAGGCAGATTTGGGCCGCAAGGGATGGATTCTGATGGCGCTGCTGGCCCTCTTGTGGCTGGCAGCCTGCACCCCGGCGGCGGCTGGCGAGGCGACGCCCTGCCCGGCATGCGCCACCCCTGAACCCGCGGCAACCTGCCCGGCGGAACCTGTCAGCACGCCTTCTCCCTGCGCGGCGCCCACCCTGCAGGCAAGCCCCACACCCACCCTTCCGGCGGCCGTGCCGGCTGGAGCCGGCCCCCTGGTTCCGCTTGCCCTGGCTTACCGCAGCCTGAATGACAGCGAAAACGGTCAAACGATGATGACCCCTGCCTGGTTCAGGGAACAACTGACCTGGCTGGCGGATAATGGTTTCACTGCCCTGGATGAACCTGCCCTGCTGGACCTATTGAAGGGAAAGCCGCCTATGGCGGAGCGCCCGGTGATCATCACCATCGACCTGGACCGGCCCTGGCGAAAAATGTTCTATGACGAGGTGATTCCCACCCTGCGTAACACCGGTCTGCACGCCCTGGTTTTCCTGACCGTAAGGGACAGCGTGGTGGGCAAGGAATGCGACGATAAATCAGACCGGTTTTGCTGGAAAGAGCTGACCAACTGGGAGCGCGAAGGACTGATCACCCTGGGGAGCATGGGCATGGGTCCCAGCGACTACCGCGGCCTGACCCCGGCAGATTTGCAGAGCGAGCTGGCAGCGGCGCGCAAGGTGATGGCCGGGCAGTTGGGCCATGCGGTGAACGGCTTCAGCTACCCGACGGACACAGTTTCTGAAAAGCTAGGGGGGCTGGTGCACGGCGCCGGCTACAGCTACGGCTTTGGCCTGACCACCCGCAGCGACCTGCTTCTGAAAGCAGGGGAAGCCAACGCTTACCTGCTGCCGCGGTTTTACCCGGCGGCCAGCCCAGCCTTTTACCCGGTGCTGCATGGCACGCAGGGGCGCAGTTTTGCCGGTTTTATGCTGAACCAGGCGGAGCGCTCGGCGCTGCCGGTGCCGGCAGCCACGCCGATGCCATCGCCCACCACCACGCCAGAGCCGCTGCAAAAATTGGCCGATTACTGCAAGCGGCCGCAGCGGGCCAACGACCCTGAGTGGCTGGCGGGTCTCGATGCGATGGCGTTTCCGACCGATTTGAGCCTGCAGGCGGTGGTGGATTTACCGCGCAGCCTGAGTGTGAGGCCTTCGTGCAACTTTGTGCGAAATAACGAACCCAAAGCCATTGTAGTGCATTACACTGACGGCGACCTGACGGGCTCCATTGCCACTTTCCAGCAGCCCAAATACACCAGCATCCATTACATCATTGACCGCAGCGGGGCGGTGGTGCAGATGGTGCCCGAAGAGCTGGGTGCCATGCATGTGTCCTGTTACGGCTACCGCACCGGCTGCCGCGAATCGTGTCCGATCTGCGACCTGCCCAACGGGCGCATGATCGAGCCTTACCAGCAGTCCATCGGCATTGAACTGGTCAACACCGGCCCGATCCTTTATCCAGAGGATTTCAACGGCCCCATCTATGAAGATTATCTGAATGCTTTCCGCTACCGCTTCTGGGAGGAATATCCCCCGGCGCAGCTGGCGGCCCTGCGGGTGCTGGTGGCGGATATCCGCGCGCGCTGGAACCTGCCGCTGGAGGCGGTGATGGGCCATTACCGGATCAACGACAAGCCTGACCCCGGCCCGGCGCTCAATTTGCTCTGGCCGCGGGTGGGAAATCCGCCGGCTCCAGCCATCCTGGGCGAGCCGTGATGACGCTGGTTTGAGCCGGAAATGGGAGAAGAAATTGGGCTTTGATCCATGAACGTGATCTTCACATCAGGTTTTTACTGATTTAAACCTCGTACGACCCTGAAAAATGAAAGGGAGGGATGATGTCTCAACGGATTATGCGTCTGGTTTCTTTTTTGTTGATTCTGGCTGCGCTGATCCCTGCAGGGGCGGCGCAATCGGCTGTGCAAACAGCGGTTCCTGGCGTTCCGAACGAAACCCGCCTGTTTTTGCCGATGGTGGTTGGGCCGGAATCCAGCATCCCGGTTTCCTCGGTGCTGACTCCATTTGACGTCAATCTATACGACCTGAACGGTCCGGAGAGCTGGTCTTCCAATTACGGCATGACGCCGCAAATCATTGTTGCCTCTGATGGCACTGAACTGGATGTGCTGGCGCAGGATTACAACGATGCCACCGCCTGGAAGGCAGTGCTGCTGCACGTTGAACCTGTCATCACCGGCTCCGGTTACAAGGTGACCCAGGCCCTGACGAACATGCCGTTTATTGATTTGGTGATGGGGCTTTCCATCGACAGTTCCGGCAGCCGCTACTACGCCACGGGGATATATGAAGATGACGTGGTCAATGCCACCTACCCGCCTGCTAACACCTACCGCAGCAACATTGTGCGCGTGGTCAAGCTCGACGCCGCGGGCAGCGTGCTGTTCAATATTGATCTTGACATCGCCCGTCACAATTTTAACGCCAATGCGGAAATGATCATCAACCCCATGGTGGCGGCCACCTCGCGCCTGCTGGTGGGTGGAAACGAGATCGCTCTGGTACACGGCATCAACACCGGGCCTGACCCCAAGCTCAACGGCACACGCCACCAGAAGGCCCTATCCACCCGCCTGAACGCCGCCACCGGCGCCGTCACGCGCACTTCGTCGGTCTGGGTGAGCCACTCCTTCGATGAACGCCTGCTGTACGACGGCGCCGGCATCATTGAGCATCACCTGGGCGACGCCTACCCCCGCTATATTGTTTTTGCCCGCAACCACACCAGCTACCCACTCTTTCACATCAAGGGCAGCCTTGGCGATAATGTCACCTACACCCGCCTGGGCAACCTCGCACTGATCGAAGGGGATCCCACCTACAAATACCTGGCCCTTTTTGTCACCGAGGGCAATGCCGCCACCGCCGAAACCATCAACGGGGCGCGCAACCTGGCCATGGTGCGGGTGAAGGGCAGCGACAACAGCATTGACCCCAACCTGCCGGATACCCTGACCGTGACCTCCTCCGGCACATCGCGCACCAACCGGCTGAAATGGCTGACGGCCTATTCGGACGCCTCCAATTTGCACGCCGAGCGCCCCAAGCTGGTGGCCCTGGGCGGCGACCGTTACATTGCCCTGTGGGAAGAATGGCGGAACACAGGAAACTGGTGGGAAAGCGACTACCACGGCGTCTATGCCATGCTGATAGATGACGAAGGGACTATTCTGCGCCCGGCCACCCTGATCACCAGCGACTACCACCTGCCGCGCGGCGACGACGCCTTTATGCTCGACGGCCGTGCCGCCTGGATGACCGGGAGTGAAAACCTGAAATGCCTGTATCTCCACTTTGTGGATGAAAACCTGAATTATGAGATGGTGACGCTGAATTGAACTCCGCCAGGCGAATTTTCGAAACCCCTTGACAGGGGCCGGACGGCTGTGATACACTCTGACTGTCTGAAATTTTTTGCGGATCTCTAAAGAAAGGAGCGCGTTTTATGTCTAATAAATACAATGCATCGGTGCTTGTTTCCATACAAGAGACATGGACGCGCCTGTCCTTCTAGGCTGAGATCCGTCTTTATTCCTTAAGAATAAGACCATCTGGCCACGGGCGCGTTCATGTTCCCGTGGCTTTTGATTTAAGCCTGTCCAGAGGCCGTCCCGCGGCCCTGTGACCCTGCCGCGCATCCATGCATGAATCAAAACACCGCCAGCCACGGGATATCTCGTGGCTGGCTTTTTTTCTTAAGGAATTTCTACGATGAGTACTGACCGCATCACCGACCCGAACAAGGGTATCGTCTTCAAAAAGAACACCGGTATCTATACCGTTCACCTCTCTGACCGCAGCCTCAACTGCACCCTTTCGCCGCGCCTGCGTGCCAAAACACCGCCCGAAGGGCGCGGACGCCAGAAAGTGGATCACACCTTTGAACACACCGATCCGGTGGCCGTGGGCGATGTGGTTTTAGTCAGCGAAACTGGCGGCGGCAGCGGGCAGATCACTGCCGTTGAGCCGCGCCGCAACCACCTTTCGCGCCCCACCGCCACCCCCATGCCCGGCGCCCATGCTTTCGAGCAGATCATTGCCGCCAATGTGGACCAGGTGGTGCCGGTGTTTGCAGCAGCCAACCCGGCCCCAAAATGGGGCATGCTTGACCGTTACCTGGTGATGGCTGAAGCCGCCGGCGTGCCTGCCGTCATCTGCATCACCAAGCTGGACCTGGCGATGGACGAAAACGGGCGGGTGGAAGCTGACCTGCTGCAGGCAGCCGCCGAGTACCGCCAGGCGGGGTATCCCGTGCTGCTGGCCAGCGCCAACAGCCGCGCCGGCCTTGATGAAGTGCGCGAGACGCTAGCAGGGCGCATGTCGGTGCTGATGGGCAAATCGGGGGTGGGCAAAACCTCCCTGCTGAATGCCCTGCAGCCCGGTCTGGGCCTGCGCGTCAACGCCGTCAGCCAGATCACCGGCAAGGGGAAGCACACCACCACCCACCTCGAAATGTTCGAGCTGGATTTCGGCGGTTCCATTCTGGATACGCCGGGGGTGCGCGAATTTGGCCTGTGGGATATCAGTGAAGATGAACTGCCTGGCTGCTTCCCTGAAATGCGTCCTTACCTGGGGCAGTGCCGCTTTGGCCTCAACTGCCGCCACGATGAAGAACCCGGCTGCGCCGTGCGCAAGGCGGTCACCGCCGGGCAGATCAGCCCGCGCCGCTGGCAAAGCTACTTGCACCTGAGGGCCGAAGCATGAGCCGCCATCTTTACGACCACCCCATGCTCACCGGCCCGCACGGCAACCCCAATTATGGTGGTATCAACAGCGATTTCAACTGCGTTCACTGCCGCGCCTATGTCACCGCCAACCCGCTGGTGTGCGGCGTGCACAACCGCAACCACTGCCCCTTCTGCCTCTGGTCGCGCCACATGGATCTGTACGCCGCGGGAGACCGTCTTTCGGCCTGCCGCGGCGCCATGCGCCCCATTGGCCTGACTCTGAAGCAAAGCCGCAAAAAATACGGCGCCAACCAGGGCGAACTGATGCTGATTCACGGCTGCAGCGACTGCGGCGCCGTCTCGATCAACCGGATTGCCGCCGATGATGACAACGATGCCATTTACCGGCTCTTTGAAGCCTCATTCAATCTCGATGCCCAGGCGCGCGCCTGGCTGGATGCCAGCCCGGTGAAGCTGCTGGCGCCTGCCGATGCCTGGCTGGTGGAAAGGCGGCTGTGGGGAGGCCGCCTTCCCGCCTGATTTTGCCCGCTTGATTTGTTAGCGAAAACGAAAGGGTTTTAATGCAAGCCACAACCGTCGTAACCCTGTCAACCAAAGCCTGATTGATCTCAAGGAGGCATCAGATTGAAAAAAACACAGCCTGCGCGGCAATCAGCGTGGCTGCATCTACACCGAACCGCTGTGGGCCATTCCTGATAAACTGATCATTCTGGCAGTGGCTGCGGCAGAACGCACCCGCATCCAGTCCACCTCCAGCTGAACATGGCGTTCAAAGATGCGCCGGCCGAGAAAATGCCTGAAGCGCAGGCAGCCTGAAATGATTCTGGTGATAAAAAAGACCTCCGAAAGCAGGACAGCCTCCGGAGGTTCAGGTATAAAGGCTATGGTTCAGGCCGGTTTTTGCAGTGGAAAGACGATGCGCGTCTGGAGCTGCTCAGGAGGCGTTTGAGCGGGGCTGTTGAGGTAATATTCCACAGATACACCGGTGGTTTCATAGCCATTATCCACGACCCAGGTGGTCAGCGCTTCATAGGCCGGGGCGCAATCGGCGTAAGGCCCGGTATAAAGGCAGGCGGCCATGGGGCCGGCCGGCAGGTGCGAGAGCTGCACGTCACCGCTGCCGGGCAGGGAACTCTTTACCGGATAACCCATTTCCACATCCAACGCCTGCATATCCATGTTGTAATAGATGACAAATGGATCGCCGGCAGGCTGTTGACCCAGGCTTGAAAGATGCGCCATCACCTGTTCATAAGCGCTGCCGATCAGGGAAGGCAGCTCGCTGACAGAAGTGGTGGTGCGGATGGTGAGAACAGGTTGTTCAATCTGTTCAAAGGTTTCACATTTGAAAAACATGATCTTAGCTCCTGTAGGAAAAGTGAATGGTCAGGTTGATAGATTTATTTTAGAACAATAGTTCTACTTTGTCAACCGGGACATGGGGTGAATTTTAATGACCAGGCAGATGAGCAGCTTTGCCGCCCATCTTTCAGGGCCATGTTTTTTCCTTCCAGCGTATAATAATCATGGCGTCTGTCTTGTCTCGTTTATTATTACCTGGAGGAGGTTATATGGCGTCTGTTGCACCCTGCCATGTTTGCGGGCTGCCGGTGATGGAACCGGAAGGTTATATTTTTTCCACCGTCCAGGTGGTCAGCAGCCCGGGATATTGGGAAAAATACATTGCCATCCACCGCTATGAACTGGCTCAAAAGAAGATCAGCACCCTGGATGACCTGCTGATATCACCGGCGCGGTTGGATATTGCCCGTGAATCTGCCCAGCGGCCGCTGCCCTGGCTGGTATGCGATGACTGCGTGAACTGCATAGCCAGCGACCATGCGGCGGCGCGCGCCCAGGCTGCGGCCTGGTGGCAGGCCGCCGATAAGGCATTGCTGCCGCTGGCAGGCGCTGCCCAGATCGAACAGGTGCGCATGAGCGCCAGCCAGCCGCCGCTGGTGATTCCTCCGCCGCCCCAGACCCAGGCTGTGGGCCGCGCCAACAAGATGCCGCCCGCGGCGCCAGTCATCCAACCTGCGCCGCCGCGCCCAACCCCTGTCGAGGCAGTGACCGTTCCGCAGCGGAAAACGCCCCCGCCGCCCCCAAAGCCGCCTGTGACGCGCGCGGTTTCTCCCATTGGCGCTGCCCTGCTCAACCTCAGCGGTTTGGGGCTGGGTTATGCTTACCTGGGTCAGTGGCTGCGGTTTGTCATCTATTTTCTCCTCTTCAGCGGGCTGGCGCTGGCGGCCTATTTCACCGGCGGCGCGGGGGTTCCGGGCATCTGGCTGCTGGGGCTGACCTTGCTGGCCGCCTGGGAAGGCATCGATGCCTGGCTGCTGGCCTCCAAACAGGTCACCTGGCGGCAGCCCAAGCATGTCTTTCCAGTGCTGGCAGCTCTGGTTGTTCTGGCCGTTGAAACAACCGGATTGTATCTGTATTACGATGCCGGGCAAAAGATCTATGAAGCCAGTCTGGCTGCTTACCAGGCGGCGGATGACCGCGCTGCTTTTAGCGGAATGGAGCGCATGGTCCACTGGTTCAGCCTGACCCTCAATCCAAATCTGAAGGATGCCAGCGATAAGATGGCTGAAACAGCCCTGCTGATTTCTGCAGATAAGGCTTATGCGGATAAAGATTTTGCCCGGGCGGCCCAGCTCTATGAAGTGCATGCCAGCCGTTTTGGCGGCAGCGCCCGGCTGATGGGCGCTCGCCTGAGCAGTGCCAGGGTCTATGCTGCCTGGGGAGATGAATTATCGGCGGCCGGAAAATACAAAGAAGCCATTGACCAGTACAAACAGGTCACCGCCGCCTACCCGGAGGCTCCTGAAACGGCCGATGCCCGTCAGAAACAGGCGGTCAATTTTCTTGCCTGGGGCGACAGCCTCTTTCAGGCCGCCGACTATGAACAGGCATTGAAACAATTTACCACGGTTTACCAGGACTATCCGGACCTGAAAGAAGCCAAAGAGGGCCGGGAGAAGGCCGCCCTGAGCATCCTCTCCAAGGGAGATGCCAAAGCAGCGCAAAAAGATCATGCCGGCGCGGTTGAAGCCTTTGAACAAATTATCGCTGATTACGCAGACACCAGCCTGCTGGAAACCGGTCAACAGCGCGCTGCCCAGACTTACCTGGATTGGGGCGAGGCGTTGTTTGAGCAAAAAGAATTTGAAGCCGCAGTGGAAAAACTGGATGTGATCGAAGCTCAATATGCCGCCCAAAAGAACACTGCCGCCGCCGCCCGCAAAACCAGCCTTGCTGTTCACAGCGCCTGGGCGGCCAGCCAGTTCCAGGCCGGGCAGTTTGAGAAGGCTGCCGCCATCTATGAGACCATTTTCCGGCGCTTCACCGAAACCGAAGCCGCTGATCTGCGCCCGCTGGCTGCGGAGAGTCACCTGCGCCGGGCCCAGCAGCTGCGCCAGCAGGGCAGCCTGGATGATGCGATAAAGCAATATGACCTGGTGCTGGCTGATTTTGCCGACACTCCCTCCACGGTCACCGCCCGGGTGGAAGCGGCTGAGACGCTGTTCAGCCGGGGTGCTGAACTGCGCCAGGCGGGCCAATTTAGCGATGCGGTGGCCCGTTATGAAGACATTGTGATCCGCTTTGCTGATCAACCGCCGGCCACCCTGGCCCGCGATGAGGCGGCCTCTGCTTATATGGAATGGGGCAGCCAGCTCAAAGACCAAAAAAATTATGCCCAGGCTGTGACGGCCTACGAAGCTGTGGTCAACCAGTACAGCGACCTGCCGTCAGCAAAGCAGGCGCGCGAGGCCGCCGCCGCCACCTACCTGGAATGGGGCAATCAGCTCAGCGATCAAAAAGCGTATATTGAAGCTGTGACCGCCTATGAAGCCATTATTCAGAATTACAGCGATCTGCCTCAGGCCAAGGAGGCCAAAGCGGCCATCCCGATGATGTATGTGGGCGCCGCCAATGATCTGGTGGCGAGCGGCCGGTATGAAGAGGCCATCGACAATCTCAACCAGGTTCTCACCGGCGCCACCAGCGCTGATCTGAAAAATGCCGTGGCTGATGGTCTGGCCAATGCCTATATGGGCTGGGGAAAAACCTTCCTCGATCAAAGTGATTTTATTGGCGCCATTGAAAAATACGATGCGGCGCGCAAGGCAGCTCACAGCGCGTCGGTGAAGCAGCTGGCCCAGGAAACCTACCTTGAAGCCGTCTATGCCCTGGCCCGCGACACTGGCTCTCAGGGACAGCAGGTGCTTTCAGAGGCGCAAGCCGCGGCCTGCGCCAACAGGCGCGCCGCTTCTCCGGCGGTGGGCATTCTTGGCGAATCACCCAAGGCCATCGTCTGCAACGGCTCAGTGAGCCTGCCCTCTTCTTACTCTCCAACATACCCGGGACATTTCCGCTATGCTGTGCGCATGAATGAGAGCAACAACGAGATTCAAAGATGCAGTTATACTGGCGGTCATACGCTGGTCCGTGTCCAGGTGGTCTGGACCTACTCGGTGCGCGATGTGACCACGGGTGCTGTGGTGGCTTCACGCAGCTTCACCGGCGGCATGCCGGGCGACTGCCCTGATTCCCGCTATTTTTACAGCAGCACTGATTACCTGAGCGGATCAGGCGCCAACACATCGGATGTCTATAACTGGCTGGTCAGCGTGATCCGTTAAGGAGGCAAAAGAAGATGAAGCCCATTTTAAAACGTTTGTTGATCGGCCTCACCCTGTTGAGCCTGCTGGCCTCCAGCGGCTGCGCGGCCCTTTCTGCTGAAGAAGCGGATGCGCGCGCGGTTAAAATGGCGGATGCCATGCTGGCTGAACACCTGGCCGGTACCCGCCAGCCCACCCCGCAGCCCATTGTGGCCGGCCAGGAACCCGCCTCCACGCCGCAGGAGTCTGCCCTGAAGCCCACAGAGAAACCGCTTTCCACCCCCACCCCTGCCCCCACAGCCGGGCCCAGGCTGGACGATGTTCAGACACTGCGCATCGGCGACGACAGCCCCTACTCCATTGACCCGGCCATGTCTTACGGCGCCTCGAATCAGGCGCCTTCCGAACTTTTTGTCGGCCTCACCCGCCTGGATGAGGTCAGCGGGGCGGTGCAGCCGGGCCTGGCCGCCACCTGGACTGTTGCAGCGGACGGCCTGACCTGGACCTTTACCCTGCAGGAGGATATCTCCTGGGTGCGTTTTAATACCATGTCGGGCAAGGTGGAACAGATCATGGAAAACGGCCAGGCGCGCATGGTCAGAGCTGCCGACGTGGAATACGGCATCCGGCGCGTGCTGGATCCAAACCTTGATACGGGGAATGGTTTTGTCTTTGAGGATATTGAAGGCGCAGCCGATTACCAGGGGCCGCAGAGCAGCCTGGGCGTGCATGCTGTTGATGACCGCACTCTGGTCATCAAATTAGTGCGCCCCGCCAGTTACCTGGGCGAACTGGCCGACAGCGTCTGGATGGCGGCGCAGCCGGCTTTTGCCATCGAACTCAGCGGGGAATTCTGGACCCAACCCGATTTTATTGCCACCTACGGCCCATTTGCCTTGAAAGAATGGACGCCGGAAAGCAGCCTGACGATGGTGCGCAACCCGTTCTGGAAAGGCACAGAGGCCGTTCCGGCGCCGACCCTTGATGAGGTGCACATGACCCTGGCTCAGCCGGATGTTCGCCAGGGCCTTTACCTGACCCAAAAACTGGATGTCAACTGGCTGGGCCAGGAGGAATATAACACGGTCAGTCAGGATAAAACCCTGAGCAAGCAGCTCACAACCTCGCCCGGAGCCTGCCTGTATTATCTTGGTTTTAACACCAGCCAGCCGCCGTTTGATAACCCGGATGTGCGCCTGGCCTTCTCGCTGGCCCTGGACCGCAGCAAAATTATCGCCGATGTGGGGCGCATGGGCAGTTATCCGGCGGAACGCATTGCCCAGCCCTGGCTGACCGGCGAACCGCTTGAGACAACCATCACATTTGATCTGCAGAAAGCGCAGCGCCTGCTGAAACAGGCCTATGCCAACCCGCAGAAAATACCTGTGCCGGTGTTCACCCTCCCTTCCACCGCCAGCGATTTTGCCCGCCTGATGGCGAGTTCAGCTGCGGCGCAGTGGCAGGCAAACCTGGGCGTGACGGTTGAAATTCAGGAAGTCAATTATACCGCCTATGATATCTGGAGCAGCTCTGCGCCTAACCTCTGGCGGCGCGGCTACTGCTATGACTTTTTTGCCCCCGTCAGTCTGTATATGAATTTGTGGGATGCCCGCGGTGATAGCGGCATCAACAGCGGCTGGGATAAAACTCGATTTGACCGTTATCTGACGCAAATTCGTGCGGCGAATGATGCGTATATGCGCACCAAACTGTATAATCAGGTAGAAAACCTGGTGCTGACCGAGGCGGCTGTCGTCATCCCCCTGTTCTGGACGAGCCGTTCGGCGCTCACCCGGCCTTATGTGGACCGCACCTATGCCCGCCTGGGCTCAGTGGAACGTTTTGAAAAATGGAAGATGCTGGCACACTAATATGACCCTCACCATCGCTGAAATCAAACCTCTGTCGGACCGCATTCTGGATAACCTGGAAAAGGTCATCGTGGGCAAACGCCCGGTTTTGGAGCTGACCCTGGCCTGCCTGCTGGCGCGCGGCCACCTGCTGATTGAAGATGTGCCCGGCGTGGGTAAAACCATGCTGGCGCGCAGCCTGGCCCAATCGCTGGGCTGCGGCTTCAACCGCATTCAGTTCACCCCCGATCTGCTGCCGGGCGACCTGACCGGCACTTCCATCTTCAACCAGGCCACGCGCAGTTTTGAATTCATCCCCGGCCCGCTGATCAGCCAGGTGGTGCTGGCCGATGAGGTCAACCGCGCCACCCCAAAAACGCAGAGCGCCCTGCTGGAGGCCATGGAGGAACACCAGGTGACGGTGGACGGCGCGGCGCATATCCTGCCGGAGCCTTTCATGGTGATTGGCACCCAGAACCCGATTGAATACGAAGGCACTTTTCCCCTGCCGGAAGCCCAGCTTGACCGCTTTCTGCTGCGCCTGAGCCTGGGTTATCCTGGCCGCCAGGATGAAATTGCCATCATGGACCGCCAGCAGTTTCGGCATCCCATTGAAACCCTGGAGCAGGCGGTCAGCCAGGCTGAACTGCTGGCCATGCAGGAAACCGCGCGCAGCGTGTTTGTTTCGCCGGCGGTCAAGGAATACATTGTGGATATCATTGGCGCCACGCGCAAGAATGAAAACATTGACCTGGGAGCCAGTCCGCGCGGCAGCCTGGGGCTTTACCATGCCGGGCAGGCGCTGGCAGCGGTGCGCGGGCGCGAATTTGTGCTGCCCGACGACATCAAAGCCCTGGCAGAGCCGGTGCTGGCTCACCGCCTGGTGGTGAATCCGGCGGCGCGCCTGAACAACCTGACGGCTGCCCACCTGGTGCGCATTCTGCTGCAAACCGTGCCGCTCCCCGATTACGGCCTGGTCCATCCCTGATTTTATGCGCCGTTTGCTTTTGCCCGCCTCGCTCTGGCAGCGCATCCGCGGCCTGTGGCAGTACAGGCAGCCTGGCCTTTCGGCTGCCCTGCGCCTCACCCCCACCGGCTGGCTGGCTTCAGTGCTGCTGCTGGGCGGCCTGCTGTTCTGGCTGGCCCGCCGCGATGCGGTGATGGGCACCCTGCTGGTGGTGCTGCTGCTGCTGTGGAGCGGCGCTTACCTGTGGGCGCGCGCCATGATGCGCCAGGTGCGCGGCCGCCGCGCCCTGCGCTACCTGGCCGTGCAGGTGGGAGATGTGCTGGAAGAGGAGTTGGGCCTGGCCAACCGCTCTTTGCTGCCGGTGCTGTGGGCCGAACTGGTGGACCACACCCCGCAGCCGGTCTATGCCCTGCACCAGGTGCGCCTGGTGGACGGGCGCAGCGTGGAAAACTGGGCGGCCAGCACCGTCTGCGCGCGCCGCGGCGTGTATACCTTTGGCCCGTGGGAAATTCGCATGGGCGATCCCCTTCATTTTTTTCAGATCAGCCAGATTTATGAAGACCGGCGCGAGATTCTGGTGTACCCGCCGCTGGCGGTTCTGCCGCCGCACCTGCTGCCGCGGCGCAAGCGCACCGGCGACGCTCTTTCGCTGCGCCTGCCGCTGGCTGCTGAGACCATCAATGCCGGCGGCACCCGCCCCTATGTGCCGGGCGACCCGGTGCGTCACATCCACTGGCGCACCACAGCCCGCCGCAACGCCCTGCATGTGAAAAATTTTGATCCCGAAGCTTCCACCCGCCTCTGGCTGGTCCTGGATGCGGATGCGGCGGCGCAGGTGGGCGAGGGGAACGGGGGCTCTTTTGAAGTGCTGGCCACATTGACGGCTTCGCTGGCCTCCAGCCTGCTGAATGAGCGTCTTTCTGTGGGTCTTTTTGCCGGCAGCGGCCTGGCCATCCCGCCGCGACCGGGCAAGGCTCACCTGTGGAATATTCTGCACGCCCTGGCGCGGCTGGAGCCTCAGGCCCTGCCCCTCGAAGCCACTCTGGCGCAAACCCGCGCCCTGGTTTCGGAGCGCGATTCGGTGATTGTGCTGACGGCTTCGCTGCAGGCGGAATGGCGCACGGCCCTGCGCACCCTGGCGCGCGGCGCGCGCGGGGGGCCGCAGGTGCTGCTGCTGGACCCGGCCTCCTTCGTTCACCCGGCTGCCCGCGGGCAGGCCGGGCGCGCCGCCCAGCTGGCTGCCCTGCTGCAGCGCGACGGCGTGCGCGCCGCGGTGATTGCCCGCCAGCAGATCAGGGTGATCAGCGGGTCTTACGGGCAGCTGCGGCGCTGGGAATTCACCTCATTTGGCACCGGTCGGGTGGTGGTGCGCCGCACGCCGCGCCTGGCGGGCGAACCGGGGAAGCCCGCATGATGGAGCGCTTTCAGGATGCCTTCTGGAATTTTCTGCGCCGCCATGCACCGCTGGCCGCCCTGATGGGCTGCCTGGTGGGGCTGACGGCGTCCATTCTGGGCACGGGGCGCTGGCGGGCCGATCTTTCGGCCCTCTCAACCTGTTATCTTCTGGGGGCGCTGTGCGGCTGGGCCCTGGTCCGCTCGCGCCTGAAGGGCTGGCTGGCTGCTGCCTATTCGCTGGGGCTTTCCCTGCTGGTGTGCTTTTTCCTGGCCGGGCAGGTGGGCTCGCTGACCATGTTCCGGGCGCTTTCGGGCGATGAGCTGTGGTGGATGGTGAATCTGCGCACGCTGACTGCCCTGGACCTGCTGCGCGGCGGCTGGTGCCTGCCGCTGACCGCTGGCTGTCCTAACCTGTCTCTGTTTTATTTCACGGCGGCGTTTCTGGCCTGGAATGCGGCTGCCTGGCTCTTGTGGATGACTTTCAGACGCTGGCAGGCGCTGCTGGGTCTGCTGCCCAGCGCGGCGCTGGTGGTGCTGGCGCTGAACTTCAACCGCGACGGCAATTTCCCGCTTTACTGGCTGGTTTGCGCTGCCCTGCTGCTGCTCTATGCTGCTTACCGCGGCCGCCTGGAAACCTGGGCCCGCCTGCAGGTGGATTACCCTGAATTGATCCTCGAAAACTGGCTGATCACCGGGCTGGTGACGGTGGTGCTGGTGTATATGGTGGGTTGGGCCGCTTCACCGCAGGGCTGGGAGCTCGTTCGGGACCTGCTCACCCCGCGCCCCACCCCGGCGGCGGTCAGCCCGGCAAACCAGAAACCGGATGGCAAAACGCCCACGCCCGCGGCCACCCAGGATGTGCCCGCCGTCAGCGGCCTGACCGTGCGCATGCCAGATATGGAAAACATTCATGTGCCGCTGCCAAAATCAGATGAAGCGGTGATGTGGGTGACCCTGAATGAACCGGCGCCGCTGCCTCCGGAGGCCGGTGAAATGGCTGAACAGGAACAGCCGCCCCGGCATTACTGGCGGGCAGCCATCTTTGCTGAATATACCGGCACCGGCTGGAAGGCTGCCCCGGATGCCAGCCCTGAAACCCGGCTCAATCAAACGGGCATTGGGCGCTACAGCCTGAAACAGCATTTTGAGATCACGGCTGAATACGGTGACCTGCTGTTTGCCGCCAATGCTCCGGTGAGCACCACCGCCGGCCTGAGCCTGCGGGCGGTGGCCGGCGACGGCCTGGCCCTGGTGAGCGGAGAACCCACGCAAACGGATGGCGTGGCCGTATATGATGTGTTTTCAGAGGTCAGCAACGCCTCAGGGTTGATGCTGGAAGAGCCGCGCGGCAGCATCCCGGATGCGGTAAAGGCCGTCTATTTGCAGCTGCCCGAAACCCTGCCGCAGCGGGTGCGCGACCTGGCCGCCCGCCTGACCGAAAATGCACCCAATGTTTTTCAGAAAGCCCAGGCGGTGCAGAATTACCTGCGTTTTTCTTACCCTTACACGCTGGATGTGCCGCCTTTGCCCAGGGGCAGCGATTTGGTGGATAATTTTCTGTTTGAGTCGCAGGGCGGCTTTTGCAGCCACTATGCCTCGGCCATGGTGGTGCTGCTGCGCGCCAGCGGCGTGCCGGCCCGCCTGGTGACCGGCTTTGCCATGGGCGAGTATGATTATGATCGCAAGGCGTACCGCGTGCCGGCGCGCGCGGCCCACGCCTGGGTGGAGGTCTATTTTCCGGTTTACGGCTGGGTGGAGTTTGAGCCCACGGCAGCCTTTACCCCCTTCGACTTTTCCTCTCCCGAGATGCCCACCCCGGCAGCCGCACAAAAAGGCGGTGCCCTGGCGCCGGTGTTGAACCTGCCCTGGCAGCCGGCGCTGATTGGCCTGGGGGTGCTGGCCGGTCTGGTTTTGAGCGTGCGCCTGCTTCTGCGGCAGCGGGAACGGGTGCGTTCAGGCTGGTACCTGCCTGAAAACCAGGTTCGCCGCCTGTATTGGGAACTGCGCCGTGGGCTGCGCGCGGCTGGCCGCAGCGGGACGGCTTCGATTACCCCGCTGGAATACCTGGCCGCCATGCAGAACCAGCTGCCAACAGGTCTGCTGGCAGCCCTGACCAGAGCCACGGCCCTCTACGAGCAGGCGGTGTTCACCACCCGGCCGGTGAGCGCGGAGCAGGTGCGGGCGCTGCGCAGCCTGGTGCGGCGCACAGCCTGGGCGCGCCTGAAACTGCGCTGGCAGCGCAGGGAAAAACAAAAAAGCTGAGACAGTTCTGTCTCAGCTTTGATTTTCTTTGCACTGAAGCGTTTGAATTACTGCTTGAGCAGTTCTTCCATAATGCTGCGCGCCAGCGCCGGATCGGCTTTGCCGCGCATTTTCTTCATCACCTGGCCCACAAACCAGCCCATCAGGGTTTCCTTGCCTCCCTTGAAGGCCGCCACTTCCTTGGGGCTTTCGGCCATCACTTCCTGGCAGACGGCGCGAATGGCGCTGTCGTCGCTGACTTTGGCCAATCCTTCAGCCTGCACAATTTCAGCCGGGGCCTTGCCCGTTTCATCCACCTTTTGCACCAGGGCCTTGCCGGTGGAGGTGTTGACCGTACCGGAATCCACCAGCTTGATGATCTCGGCCAGATAAACCGGGGTGAGTTTCAGTTCTGTCACCGAAATGCCGCGGTCGTTGACCATGCGCAGGATGTCGTTCATCATCCAGTTGGAAACACGCTTGGGGTCGCCGCCGTAAGCCTTCACCGCGGCCTCAAAATATTCCGAAAGGCGCCGTTCCGCTGTCAGGATATCTGCATCATATTCCGGCAGGCCAAATTCGCTCATAAAGCGGGCGCGCCGTTCCAGGGGCAGTTCGGGCAGCCCGGAAAGGATTTGACCCTTCCAGGCGTCATCCAGGCGCAGGGGCAGCAGATCGGGTTCGCGGAAGTAGCGGTAATCGGCCTCGGTTTCCTTCGAGCGCATCTTCTTCAGCACGCCGCGGTCCTCATCCCATTCCAGGGTCCAGGCTTCAATGCGGTTGCCGGCATCCACCTCGCGCGTCTGGCGGTCAATTTCCTTGAGGATTGCTTCGCGCACTGCGTCAATCGAGTTGACATTTTTGATTTCCGTCTTGGTGTTCAAATAGGTGGCACCCACCGGCCGGATGGACACGTTGGCATCGCAGCGCAGGTGGCCTTTTTCCATATCGGCCTCTGAGATGCCCAGCCAGCGCAGCAGCTGGCGCAGGCGGATGAGATACTGCGCGGCCTCGTCGGCGGTGCGCAGGTCGGGGCCGGTGACCATTTCCACCAGCGGCACGCCGCAGCGGTTGAAGTCAATCATGCGCCGGCCGTGCTCGTTTTTGGTTTTGCCGGCATCTTCTTCGAGATGCAGCTTGGTGATGGTGATATGGCGCACACCGCCGCTCTGCGGCATGGGCAGATCCATATAACCGCCCTTGCCCAGCGACATATCGTATTGTGAAATCTGGTAACCTTTGGGGAGATCGGGGTAGAAATAATTTTTGCGGTCAAAAAAGGACACCGGGCGGATTTCGGAGTGCATGGCCGCCGCCAGCAGCACCCCTTTTTCAACCACAGCGCGGTTCAGCACCGGCAGCACACCCGGCAGACCGGTGCAAACCGGGCAGATGTTGGTGTTGGGCGGGTCAAACCATGAATCAGCCTTGCAGGAACAGAAAATTTTGGTGGTGGTGTTCAGTTGGATGTGGGTTTCGAGCCCAATAACAGCTTCGTAAGAGGTCATCAGATTTCCTCGCTCAGGTAAATTCCAGTCAAATTCGTGTCATAAGCCTGCGATAATTATACCAAAAAACCAGATATATACCTTTAAGGATTACACGGGCCTGGCAACTGGTGGACAGGCGGATAATAAAAAAAGATCCGGTCCATGACCGGATCTGGAAAGGTTGTTATATCTGCCGGATGAAGGCGCAAATTTCATTCATATCGCGCACAGCTTCCGGAAAAAGCGGGGCACAGGCCGGGTAACAGTGAAAGAGTCCTTCGCCCACCGTCAGTTTCACTTCCACGCCGGCGGCCTGCGCCTTTTCAGCAAAGCGCGTCGAATCATCGCGCAGCAGTTCATCGTTGCCCACGTAAAGCTGCAGCGGCGGCAGGCCGTGCAAATCGCCGTACAGCGGTGAAATCCAGGGGTTGCCGGGATCCTGATTGCCCACGTAATACTTGCTGAACACTTCCTGCGAGCCGCGCCAGGTGAGCGTATCCACCTTTTGATTCGTCTCGTAAGACTGGCCGGTGTTCTTCAAATCCGTCCACGGCGACATGGCCACCGCGCCGCCCGGCAGGGGGATGTTTTGATCGCGCAGGGCCAGCAGGGTTGCCAGGCACAGCCCGCCGCCGGCTGAATCGCCCACGAAGACCACTTTTTTCGGCGTGGTCCCCTGTTTCAGCAGCCACTGGTAGGCGGCCACAGCATCATTGAGCCCGGCCGGGAAGGGCTTTTCAGGCGCCAGGCCGTAATTGAACACCAGGGCCGGCGTGCCGCTGTTTTTCACAAATTTGGCCACAATCGGCCGGTGCCCCAGGCAGGATCCGATGACGTACCCGCCGCCGTGAAAGTACAGGATGACTTTATCACGGGCGGCGCCTCTGGGGGTTACCCACTCGGCGTAGAGATCCCCGATTTGCACCGGTTCAATGGCAATATCATCAGGCAGTTTGCCCATCAGGCCCGTGCCTTTTTCCGTTTCCGCGCGCAGGGCCACCATGGAGGTGTTCCAGTCGATGGGCGGCTGGGGTTTCAGCTTGCCCTGCAGCAAGTGGCGATTGCGCATGGCAAAAACAAAGAGGCGGCTTTGTAAGCTTGGCATTTTTTCTCAACTTTCAAAAAAGCAGCTTTTCGCGTTATTTTCCGCGCTGCATAAATTCCTGTTTGCGCCGGGCAATCTCTTCCAGCCCGGTCTGGATCACTTCCACCACGTTCAGTTCATCCACTTCCGCGCTGAACCAGTCTGCATGCGGGCCGGGTTGGGCCACCTGGTAGCAGGTGCCGCCGCTGTTGCGGGTGATGTAACCGGCGTCAATCAGCCAGCGGCGCAGGCTGGCATGGTCCAGCTTTTTGATGCTGCCGATCTGGTTGATCCACTGTTTCAATTTTTCATCCATCTCCTGCCCGCTGAGCGGGCCGCTGCGGCCCACCAGCAGCATCATGCTCTTGAACAGGATATGCTGGTCAATCTGGTCTTTGGGCAGGTCGGCCAGCCCGCTGCGGCAGCATAAATCAACCAGACGTTTGCGAAAAACGGCGGCCGTGATGGGTAATGGGGTATTCATCATCTTTCTCTCTTTCCCGGAGCTGTGTTTTCTCCGGTTCAACTCCGGCTGGCGGCCCCGTTCATAAACAGGTCCACACAGTCTTCAATGGTCTGGCTTGCCTTGAAGGTTTCAGGGGCGCGGTAATACTGCTGCGCCACCTCGATAAATACAAATTCAATCAAAGCCAGCAGCAGCGCCTGCGGCAGGTCTGCACGCAGTTCGCCGCTCTGCTGTCCCAGCTCCAAAATCGCCTGCTCCAAAGAAATCAGGCCGCTGTGGGTGCTTTCATCCTGGCGCAGGGCAATCATGTTCTGAATGCGGTAGATAAAGTACTTTTCAAAGATCACCGGCTGGTTTGCCACGCCTGCCATCAGGTCTGTCAGCATCTGGATCATGCGCGAGCGGGTGTCGGGCAGGGCGTGCATGCGCGCAATGCGTTCAGCGTTTCTTTCTTTGAAACTTTGCTTGATGAAGGCGTCGAGGATGGCTTCCTTAACCGGAAAATAGTTGTAGAGGGTGCCTTTGGCAATATCTGCCGCCGCGGCAATCTGTTCCATGGTGGTGGCGTCATAGCCGTGCTGCCCAAACAGCCCCATGGCGGTGGCAATGATTTTTTGCCGGTTTTCCTCTTTTTTACGTTCCATCCGGCTGGCTGCCGGGTCGTGGTGTTCCATCTTGCACCTCTCTTGAACCCTGTCTATTATTGAACTATGTATAATATTATACTTCGTCTATTTTATCTCCTGCAGAGGAATCTGTCAAGATATCTGGCGAAGGCAAGGGGGCAGGCAGAGGATCGAAGCCAGCGCGAAAGGTTTGCCTGTACGGCAACTCCCCTTCCAGAGCAGGAGGGCGGCACGCTTCGCATTTTTTGCGGTTTTAAATCAGACTTATGCCCGGGTGGTTATCCAATTTCTTTGTTATCTTAACTGCTTTAAGGGTACAATAATCCTGGATCATTTTCTCCACCATCTCTGCGGCAAGAAAAGGAAACTGTGCATGAATCATCAAATCCGCTGGACTGACCGCAAAATTGAGCGCCGATTGCAACTCATCACCCCCCTTGTTTACCGCCAGCAGCAGCCCCTGCCGCCTTTCCGTTTCACCGCCATGCCTGATGCTTCCACCCCGCCGCCCGTGCAGCCGGAGGTGGATGACAGCGCATGGGAGGTGATCAATCCCGGCGATTATTGGGGCGGCTGGCTGTGCAATTACACCCTGCGCAGCAGCTTTCAGGTGCCGGCTGATTGGTCGGGGCCGGCGGCCCTTTTCCTGCCCCTCGGTGAAGCTGGCGATTTCAGCCATCCCGAGGCCCTGGTTTATATTGACGGCCAGGCCTGCGGTTCCTGCGACCGCCACCATCAGGAGCTGCGCCTGCCAGATTTTGCCTGCGACGGGCAGCCCCACACCCTGGCTCTGCACGGCTGGACCGGCCTTTTTAACGGCGACCCCCTGATCAAACTGCTGATGCGTCCCTGCATGGTGGTGGAACTGGACCCTGCCACCCGCCGCTTCATCACCCGCGCCAGCGCCGCCCTGACCATTGCCAAACAGCTCGCTGAAACCGACACCGAAAAAGGCCGCCTGCTGAGCGCCCTGGATGAAGCCTTCAACCTGCTCGATACCCGCGAACCTTTTGGCGCAGAATTTTATGCCAGCCTGCCCACTGCTGCAGCCGCCCTCGATGAAGGACTGGCGCAGGCTGGCGCCCCGCTGGATGTGGATATTGAGGCGGTCGGGCATGCCCATATTGATGTGGCCTGGCTGTGGACCCTTGACCAGACCCGCCAGAAGGCACGCCGCACCTTTCACAACGCCGTCCGCCTGATGGAACTTTATCCTGCTTTCAAATTCAGCCAGAGCCAACCCCAGCTTTATGATTTTGTGCGCCAGGACGACCCCGCCCTCTTCGAGACCATTCGGCAGCGCGCCGTTGAAGGCCGTTGGGAAGTGATGGGGGGCATGTGGGTGGAAGCCGATTGCAACCTTTCAGGCCCGGAATCGCTGGCGCGCCAGTTTTTGCTGGGGCGCAGCTTCTTCCGCCAGCATTTTGGCCCCGGCGCCGATTCGCCCGTGCTGTGGCTGCCGGATGTTTTCGGTTATGCCTGGAACCTGCCCCAGTTGATCCGCGAAGCCGGCTGCCGCTTCTTTTTCACCATCAAAATCGGCTGGAGCCAGTACAACCGCCTGCCCTGGGACAGCTTCTACTGGCAGGGGCTGGACGGCACCCGCGTGCTGACCCATTTCAGTCCGACTCCCGAAAAAGGCAGCATGTTTGGCAGCACCTACAATGCCGACGCCTCTCCTGACCAGATTCTGGGCACCTGGACCAATTACAAGCAGAAGGATTGGAACAAAGACGGCCGCGCCCTGCCCATGCTCATGTCGTACGGTTACGGCGACGGCGGCGGCGGCCCGACCCGCGAGATGGTGGAAAACGTGGATACCTTCCAGGCTTTTCCGGCAGCGCCGCGTACCCATTTTTCCTCGGTTAGGGCCTTTTTTGAACGCCTTGAAGAAACCGCCGGCGGCGATTTGCCGGTCTGGAACGGCGAGCTGTACCTGGAATATCACCGCGGCACCTACACCACCCAGGGACGCAACAAACGCGCCAACCGCGAAGCTGAATTTTTGCTGCACGATGCCGATTTTCTCTCGGCGATGGCAGCCCGCATGGACGCTGCTTATGCCGCGCCGCGGGAAACCCTGCGCAAAGGCTGGGAAGTGGTCTGTCTGAACCAGTTCCACGATATTCTTCCCGGCAGCAGCATCGGCCCGGTCTACTGGGAATCGCAGGCGCAGTATGCCGAGGTGCGCGAGCTGTGCGCCGAAGTTTCAGGCCAGGCGCTGGCCTCCCTGGCCGGGCAGACCGGCGGCGCGGCCCTGGCGGTCAATCCTTCTGCCTTCACCCGCTCTGACCTGATCTTCTTCCCCGGCGCCGAAGCCCTGCCGGCCCTGGCCCGCCCCGATGGAACCCCGGTGGCGGCGCAGCCGGTGGCTGGCGGCGTTTTACTCGACGCCGGCCCCCTGCCGCCCTTCAGTGTCACGCCGCTGTGCGCCGCACCGGAACCGGCAGTCCCGCGCCAGAACACGCTGCAGGCCAGCCCCACCCTGCTGGAAAACGACCTGCTGCGCGTGGAATTAAACGCCGATGGCGACATCACCCGCCTGCTGGATAAACGCTGCCAGCGCGAGGTGCTGCCCGCTGGCGCGCTGGCCAACCAGCTGCAGGCCTTTGAAGACCGCCCGATGAATTTTGACGCCTGGGATGTGGATATTTACTACGAAGACCGCATGTGGCTGGCTGATCCGGCCGTTTCCATCACCGTCATCGAAGCCGGGCCGCTGCGCGCAGCGCTGGAAATTAAACGGCGCATCCTCCATTCCACCTTCACCCAGGTGCTTTCGCTCGAGGCCGGCAGCGCCCGCCTGGATGTGGACACGCGCATTGACTGGAGTGAAAGACATATCCTGCTCAAAGCAGCCTTCCCGGTGGATGTTTTTGCGCCAGCTGCCACCTATGAGATCCAGTGGGGCAATGTCACCCGCCCCACCCACCGCAACACCAGCTGGGATTGGGCCCGTTTTGAAACCTGTGCCCAAAAATGGGTGGACCTGAGCGAAGGCGATTACGGGGTCAGCCTGCTGAACAACGGCAAATACGGTCACGATATTCACGACGGCGTGCTGCGCATCAGCCTGCTGCGCAGCCCCACCATGCCCGATTTTGACGCCGATCAGGGTGAGCACAGCTTCAAGTACAGCCTGCTGCCGCATGCCGGCAGCTGGGGCGCCGGCACCATCAGCCAGGCCTATGCCATCAACGACCCGCTGCGCCTGCACCTGTCCGCAGAGCCGGCCCCGCTGCGCCAGGTTCCACCGCCTTTCATCCAGGCTGACCGCGACAATGTGGTCATTGAAACCATCAAGCCGGCTGAAGACGGCCGCGGCGTCATTGTGCGCCTGTACGAATGCCAGCGCCAGCGCGGTCCGCTGACCCTGCGCGCCGGCTTCCCCCTGGCCGGGGCCTGGCGCTGCAATTTGCTGGAAGAAGACCAGGAAGCCCTGCCCTGCGCAGATCAGGCGGTGCAAACGGCCATCCGCCCCTATCAAATTCTGACCCTGCGGCTGCTGCCAGCATAGAAACGAAGGATAACCCCGATGAGAAAATCTGAAATGTCCCCCCTGCAGTTGCAGGAACGCGCCCTCTTTGTGCAAAATCTCACTTCGGCTGGCTGGAAAGGCCGCCCGCTGAACGCCACCTTTGATCAGGATTTCTGGCTGTCTGAAGCAGCCGTGATGGATTATGACAACAGCGAGGTGAAATTTGTCCTATCGTACTGCGCCAAGGATCACTCGATGGAACTGCTGGTGGATCAGGATTGGCGCTATGATTTTGTCATCCACTTCGGCCAGAAACAGGCGGAAGTGCTGCAGGCCATCATTGCCTTTCAGGACCGCCTGTCGTTTGAAAACCTGGCGGAAGAACTGCCGGTGCTGATGCAGCTTTGCCCCGGCAACTTTTTCATCTATTCTGACGAATACGGTCTGGTGAAAATCGATGCAGAGGTGCTGGCTTCGCTGTAACAGGGCGGCCGGGCAGATTCTTCAGCCAGGCAGGGTGCTTCTTTTGCTAAAATTGGCCTCCACAGACTTGCCCTGTGGCAAATTATGATACAATAAAGGTTATAAAGACAAATTTACGAAGATTTTTCGCTGCTCAGATCCATTGTCAGAAACCACCGGATGGCAGGCTCTTTTAATGCAGAGACCTTTGAACCCCGAAACAACTGTTTTTCGCGCCTTGACCTGCGGCTGAGCAGCCAGAAAGTTTTATTTACGAGGATAGACGTATGCAAATTACGCGTCAGGCTGATTATGCCTTAAGAGCCATGCTTTATTTAGCCCGGCTGGGCCCTCATCAACGGGCTGCCACCAGTCAAATTGCGGAAGAACAGCACATTCCGCCTTCTTTCCTGGCAAAAATCATCTCTCAGCTCTCCATTGCCGGGTTGATCCACACTTCGCGCGGCGCGCGCGGCGGCGTTTCTTTGGCGCGCATGCCTGAAGAGATTTCCCTAATCGAGGTGGTGGAGGCCATTGATGGACCGGTTCAGCTTAATGAATGCACCAACGATCCGCATAACTGCCCCTTTGGCGAAGACTGTCCCCTGCACCCGCTGTGGTGCGAAGCCCAGGAAGCTCTGGTCGAACGCCTGCGCACCACCTATTTCTCTCAATTTATTAAAGAATATCCTGCTGCCTGATCTTATTCGCCGTTGTCAGGCCATTTTTCTGCCGCTTTTTAAGATTAAAAAGCGGCAGGTTTTTTATCTCAAGGTGGATCAGCATGGACTCAGATGATCGTGTTTCTATTTCCACAGATGAACGTCTGGCGGCTTTGCAAGCCGAAATACTGAATTTGCAGGCACGGGTGACCCGCCTGGAGACAAGCACCCTGCAGGTGGATCGGTTATTTCAACCGGCAGCCGGCTTCGTTTTGGGCTGCATTTTGATGTTTGTACTTGGAATGGGGTGCCTGTTTCTTTTCAAAGGCCGCGACCTGACCCTTTATCTGTTTTATTTCACCCCAATGGCCCTGCCTTTTACCGGGTTTATTTTTGACCGCATCCCGCTCTATGCCCAGGCTGGGCGCCGCGCCATTTCAGCGCTGACACTGGATGCCATTGTGACTGTTCTGGCGCTTATCCGCTCTTTTTATGCCCTGCCGGTCATTTCAGGGCACGCCTTTTTTCTGATTTTTGCACTGCTGACGGTTAAAAGCAACTGGGTGAGGATTCCGGTAACGGTGGTGCTGGCAGAGGTGGTGTATCTGAAGGCGTTTGTCTGGCAAGATCCAACCCTGCTGGGTGGGGCGCTGGCGGGTGGTTTGGCGGCGGCGCTGTGGTGGAAGGTTCGGCCTGGTCAGGCTTAGGCAATAAAGGGTAGGGGAGAACGAACAGCCACTCACAAGATATGTTCCTGGGATTGTGCGCCAATGGATGCCACGGAACGCTTCTCTGCAGTGGCAGCGGCGGGCAGTTACCCTGTTTTCATGAGGATAAAAAAGGCAGGTCCCCTTTTCAGGGACCTGCTGGGGAGAGCAACATCATTTGACCAGCAGCGGCAAATAGACCTGAATGGCCGACTCATACGCGCCCAGGTCGCAGACAGCGCTGCCGTCAATATTGCCGTCCAGCGGGCGGATCATGCCGCGTTGATCTGTTGCCGGGCAGGCGGTGTTGTCGCCTGCATCAATGGCCGGGCTTTTGGGTTTCAAAGGGTAGAGCATGCCCGCATCATTGGCCCCGAACGGCTCCAGCATGGCATTCTGGCCGGTGAGGTTGTTGTTAAGATTATGGGTCAGACCGCAGGCGTTGGCTCCGCTGTCTTGAAGCAGGTTGTGGTGCGCGGTCAGTGTGCCGCCGCTGCTGATGCAGTCGATGGCACCGCCGTTGGTCAGGATGGTGTTGACTAACGTCAAATCACCGGTGTTGTGAATTCCAGCGCCGCCTAAAATGGCATAATTATCGGCAAAAGTGCTGTTGGTCACAGTGAGTACGCCGGCATTATACACCCCGGCGCCGCTGTCTGTGCTTGAGTTATTTGAGAAAGTGCTGTTGATCACCCCGGCATTGGCGGCGTTGTAAATGGCTCCGCCGCTGCTGCCGGTGGCATGCTCACCGGAAAAGGTGGTGCGGGTCACGGTAAGGCTGCCGTTGGCATGATAAATACCGCCGCCGTGGATGTCGGCATAATCATTGTTGAAAAAGGCATCAGATAACATCAGGGTGTTGTCATTGTAGATGCCTGCGCCCCATTTGGCGGTGCCGTCAAAAAAAGTGCTTTTGGATACCGTCAGGTTGCCGAAATTGAGCAGGGCTCCGCCAGCTTCGATAGCGGCGCTGCTGAAAAAGCTGCTGGCGTTGATCACGGCTGTGCCGGCATTATCCACAGCTCCACCGCTCACAACCGCCTGGTTGTACATAAACCAGCAGTTGTTCAGGGTGGCCGAGCCGTCGGTGTAAACCGCGCCGCCGTAATCGGCTGAATTGCGTTCAAAGGTTACATTGGTGGCGGCCAGGGTGCCCTGGCTGACCACGGCGCCGCCGATCAACAGGCCGCTGTAATTTTCGTGAGCTTTGCCGCGGCTCAGTGTGAGGTTTTGCAGGGTCAGGTCTGCCCCGCTTTCCACAATCAGCAGGCGCACATCGGGCGTGTTGTTGCCGTCAGAATCGCCGCTCAGGGTAAACTGGGTGTTCCCATTCAGGGTTAATCTACCGCCGCTGCCAGTGATGGCTGGCAGGGTGGCATTCAGGCGCAGGGTGCCTGTAACCGGAATATTAATGGTGTCGGCAGCCGCAGATCCCGTCCCGCAGTCGTTGCTGGCGGCATTGTTAGCGGCCAGCACGGCCTCGCGCAGGGTGCAAAAGCCGTCGCCGTTGGTGACGTTATCGGCCAGGGTGTTGACGGTGTAGGTGGCAGCGGCCAGGGCAGGAGCCGGCGCGCCAGCCAGAGATAGAATCAGTAAACCGGAAAACAGGGAACGGAGAAGCAGTGATAAAATTGGCATATCCATTGTCTTTGGCCTTTCTGATGATCAGGGGCATCTATTTCGATAAATAAGACTTTTATTATCCGATTATAGTCAGATTCAAGGGCAAATGCAATGGGTTGAAAAAAAACAATCCAAAATTGCAGATATTGACCCTGTTTTTTGGGAAAAAGCCCTGCAAACGTCTTGACAGAAAAGGGCCTCTCAGGTAGAATATTGGAACGTTTGACACGGGCCTGTAGCGCAGTTGGGAGCGCGCTTCAATCGCACTGAAGAGGCCGGGGGTTCGAATCCCCCCAGGTCCACAGTGTTCTGGCAACAGGACCGTCGTTTTACCCGGGCCCATAGCGCAGTTGGGAGCGCGTCTCAATGGCATTGAGAAGGCCGGGGGTTCGAATCCCCCTGGGTCCACTAGAGCAACAACGGGAGTAGTAAGCCATCTGGCAGCGAGTCGGGAGAGTGAGGTGTGAGCCCGGCGCAGCGCCCACAGAGCGCAGAGGTTGAACTCGCCCGCCGCCCCTTCTGGGGCTAGCTTCACCGGTGAAATCAAGTAGCCGGAGACGGCTAACGCCCGTTACAGCGTCCCAGAGCGGCCGGTTTCCGGCAAGCAGGGTGGTACCGCGGAGCAATCCTTCGTCCCTGTATGGCGAAGGATTTTTTGTATTTTCTACTGGAGGTGTATCATGGTTCAAAAAGTTTACAACCCCGCTGAAATTGAGGCCCGCTGGCAGGCCAAATGGGAAGCCGAAGGTCTCTATCACGCCGATGTGGATCCATCCCGCCCCAAGCACTATGCCCTCACCATGCTCCCCTACCCCTCCGGCGACCTCCATATTGGCCACTGGTATGCCATGGCGCCATCTGATGCCCGCGCCCGCTTCATGCGCATGCAGGGCTTCAACGTGATGTTCCCCATGGGCTTCGATGCCTTTGGCCTGCCGGCCGAAAATGCCGCCATCAAGCGCAACATCCACCCCAAAGAGTGGACCTACGCCAACATTGCCCGCATGCGCAACCAGTTGAAGAGCATGGGCACCATGATTGACTGGCGCCGCGAGGCCATTTCGGCTGACCCGGAATATTACCGCTGGACGCAGTGGTTTTTCACCCAGCTCTTCAAGAAGGGACTGGCCTACCGAAAAAATTCTCCGGTGGATTGGTGCCCGGCCTGCAATACCACCCTGGCCCGCGAGCAGGTGTGGGGCGATGACCGGCACTGCGAACGCTGCGGCACCCCGGTGATCAAAAAGGAATTGAACCAGTGGTTCTTCAAGGCCACCGCCTATGCCGAAGAATTGCTGTGCTATGACGGCATTGACTGGCCCGAGCGCGTTCAGACCCTGCAAACCAACTGGATCGGCCGCTCCGAAGGCGCGGCGGTCACTTTCCACACCGAACAGGGCGATCCGCTGGAAGTATTCACCACCCGCCCCGACACCCTGTGGGGCGTCACCTTCATGGTGATGGCGCCCGAACATCCGCTGGTCGGCAAGATCACTACGCCGGAACGTAAGGCGGAAGTGGAAGCTTACCAGATGGCCGCCTCGCGCCAGAGTGAAGTGGAACGCGAAGCTGCCGGCAAGGAAAAATCTGGTGTTTTCACCGGCGGCTATGCCATCAACCCGGTTAACGGCGAGCGTATTCCGATCTGGATTGCCGACTATGTGCTGATGACCTACGGCACCGGCGCCATCATGGCCGTGCCCGCCCACGACCAGCGCGACTTTGAATTTGCCCGCGCCTTTGGCCTGGAGATCCGCGTGGTGGTTCAGCCCGCAGGCGAAGCCGCTGTGGATCCGGCGGCGATGACCGAATCGGTGCCGGCACACGGCACGATGATCAATTCTGGCCCGCTGAGCGGCACGCCTGGCGAGCAGGCCTTTGAGAAGGCCGTGGCTTACGTTACCGAAAAAGGCATTGGCCACCACACCATCAATTACCGCCTGCGCGACTGGCTGATCTCTCGCCAGCGCTACTGGGGTGCGCCCATCCCCATGGTCTTCTGCGAGAAATGCGGCATTGTGCCTGTGCCTGATGAACAGTTGCCTGTGCTGCTGCCTGATGACGTGGAATGGAAGCCGACCGGCGAAAGCCCCCTGAAGCTGCATCCCACCTGGCGCAAGACCACCTGCCCCTGCTGCGGCGGCCCGGCTGAACGCGAAACCGACACCATGGATACCTTCATGTGCTCATCATGGTATCATCTGCGCTACCTGAGCCCCTGGTACAACGAAGGCCCCTTCGATCCGAAGGAATACGACTACTGGATGCCGGTGGATACCTACACGGGCGGCATTGAACATGCCAACATGCATCTGATCTACACGCGCTTCTTCCACAAAGCCTGCCGCGATATCGGCATCACCAAAGGTCACGAACCGATGACCCAACTGCGCAACCAGGGCATTGTGCTGGGCGAAGATTCAGAAAAAATGTCCAAGAGCCGCGGCAACGTGGTGGCCCCCGACACCCTGGTGGACCGCTACGGCGCCGACACCGTGCGCGCCTACCTGATGTTCTTTGCGCGCTGGGAACTGGGCGCCCCGTGGAACAGCAGCGGCATCGACGGCACCTCGCGCTGGCTGCGCCGCGTCTGGACGGCTTTTATCGAGCCCTACCAGGCCGTGTCGGTGGATGAAGATGCCGACCGCAGTCTGCGCCGCAAGCTGCACCAGACCCTGCGCTCGGTGACCCGCGATTTTAAGAACTTCCAGTTCAACACCATCGTCTCAGGCCTGATGGAACTGATGAACGAAGTGGCCAAAGCACGCACGGCGGCCAATGTCAGCGTGAAAACCTGGAACGAGACCGTTGACGTCTACCTGCGCATGCTGGCGCCCATCTGCCCGCACATTGCGGAAGAGCTGTGGGCCCAGCTGGGCAAGCCCTATTCCGTCCACACCCAGAAATGGCCCGAAGTGGATGAGGCCGCCACCGCCGAAGAAATGATCACCATCCCCGTGCAGATCAACGGCAAGCTGCGCGACCGCGTGATTGTGCCCGCCGGCACCAGCGATGAGGATATCAAAGCCGCTGCCCTGGCCTCTGAAGCCGCGCAGAAATTCATGGAAGGCAAGCCTGCCCGCCAGGTCATTTACGTGCGCGGCCGCCTGGTCAATATTGTCGTCTGACCGGCCGACCATCATCATTAACGCCAACCGGCGCTGGAAAACCATCCAGCGCCGGTTTTGATCCCATCAAGTTTGGTCTTTCCAGTTATAATTCTGCTGCCAGATCAGACATGCATCTGGCAGCTGCATGAAAAAAATTCCCCCGGAGGAAATATCATGAAATACAGAACGCTTGGAAACACCGGCATTCAGGTCAGCGAAATTGCCATGGGCTCGGAAGGCCTGGAGGGCCAGAGTTACGAGGTGTGCAGGGCACTGATTGAAACCTGCCTCGAACAGGGCATCAACTTCTTCGATCTTTACAACCCTAACCCTGAAACCAGGCGGAATTTCGGCAAAGCCATGGCCGGAAGGCGCCAGGCTTATGTGCTTCAGGGGCATCTCTGCACGGTCTGGCAGAACGGGCAGTATTTGCGCACCCGGGATATCGATTCTGTCAGGCAGTCCTTTGAGAGCCTGCTGAACGACCTCGGCACAGATTACATTGATGTGGGCATGATCCACTACGCAGATAAAAAAGAGGATTTTGAAACCATCCTCTCTGGCCCGGTTCTGGCCTATGCCAAAGATTTGAAGGCCCGCGGCGTGATCAAATCTATCGGTCTCAGCACCCACAGCGCCGAAGTCGCCTTCATGGCGGTTGAAAGCGGCGCGATTGAGGTGATCATGTTCAGCCTCAACCCGGCGTACGATATGCGCCCCGGTGCAGATATTATCGAAGATCTGTACGAACTGAAAAACTATGAAGACAACGCGCTCTCAGGCATGGATGAGCAGCGTGAACGCCTCTACCAGACCTGCGCCGCCAAAGGCATTGCCATCACGGTGATGAAACCCTACGGCGGGGGCATGCTGTTGGATGCAAAGAAGTCGCCCTTTGAGGTGGCGCTGACCCCCTTGCAGTGCCTGCACTACGCCCTCACCCGCCCGGCTGTTTCGGCGGTCATGGCAGGGTGCTTCACCCCTGAGCAGATCCGCGAGGCGGCGCGCTATGAAACCTGCTCTGACGAAGAGAAGGATTTTTCCGTGACCCTCAGCTCGGCGCCGCGCCATTCTTACAGCGGCAGGTGCATGTACTGCGGCCACTGCGCCCCCTGCACCGTGGGGATTGATATCGCCCTGGTCAACAAATACCTCGACCTGGCCCATTCGGGATCAAAGGATTTCATTCCTGAAACCGTGCGGGAGCATTATGCCCTTCTGGAACACCCTGCCTCCGAGTGTATCAGCTGCGGGGTTTGCGAGACGAACTGTCCGTTTGGCGTGGCCATCATCGAGAAAATGGCCGAAGCCGCAGATGTGTTTGGATGTTAGGGATGCGTAAAACAAAAAAGAACTGGATGAGTATCCAGTTCCTTTTTGTGGGCAGGCTGCAAGGCGCAAAAGCATAATCGTATATAATAAAAATACCTGGCTGGAACCTCCGGCCCAACAAGGAGAAAATATGCGCATTGATGACTTGAACTGGATGGATGTTGAAGCCTACCTCAAGCAGGAAGACCGTATCATGCTGGTGCTGGGCGCCTGCGAAGAACACGGCTACCTGAGCCTGATGACCGACACGCGCATTCCGCTGGCCCTGGCAGATGCCGCCAGCCAGCAAACCGGCGTGCTGGTGGCGCCGCCGCTGAACTTTGGTGTTTCACCCTATTTTCTCACCTATCCCGGCACCATCAGCCTGCGCGCCAGCACCTACCTGGCCGTGGTGGAAGACATGGTGCGGTCGCTTTACGGGCAGGGCTTCCGCCGTTTTATGTGCCTGAACGGGCACGGCGGCAACGAAGGCGTGCGCTCGCGCCTGGTGGAGCTTTCCAACGAACTTCCCGGCCTGCAGGTGAGCTGGTATGCCTGGTGGCTGTCCAACACCGTCAGCAGTCTGGCGGCCAAGTATCAGCTCAAGCCCTCCCATGCCTCATGGATGGAAGCCTTCTCCTTCACCCGCGTGTGCGAACTGCCGCCGGGCGGCAAAACTGCGCCGTCTTATACTGGTCTGTTGAACGCTGAGCGCACCCGCCAGGTGTATGGCGATGGGGTTTTTGACGGCCCTTACCAGGCGGATGAGGCCGTCATGACGGAGATGTTTGAGGCCATTTTGCAGGATGTGCTTTATTTATTGAAATTCAACACATAAAGTCAGGGCTGCCGCTTGTAAGTGGCTCAATTGACCTGTAAAATGGATTGTATCGAAGGGAGTTTATGAAAGCAGGTCAGGCAGGCAAACTTCCAGCGCGGAAACAGGTTGAACTGGCTTTGCATGAAAGTGAAGCCCAGTATTCTTTGCTGTTTAACCGCATGATGGATGGTTTTGCCCTGTGTGAGGTGGTTTGCGATGACCAGGGCAACGCGCTGGATTACCGCTTCATTCAGGTGAACCCGGCTTTTGAAAAACTGACCGGCGTTCCTGTCAGCGAGGTGATTGGCCGCTGCAGCGGTGAAATTTGGGAAAACCCCTCGCCGGAATGGACGGAACGGTGCTGCAAAATTGGCCTGGACGGCGGGCAAATTCTTGAAGAGCGCTATTTTGCCCGTTTTGACCGCTATTATTACGGCTCGCTGTTTCAGACGCGCAAAGGACGTTTTGCCATGCTGTTCCACGATGTCACCGAGGAACACCTGGCGCAAAAATACCTGCGCGACACCCGCGACTACCTGGAAACGCTCATCCAAAACACCACCGCCCCCATTGTCGTCTGGGATGGGGAATTGGTGATTGCTTTTGTCAATTCGGCCTTTGAGCAGCTGACCCATTACAGCGCCGCTGATTTGATCGGCCAGCCGGCTGGCATGCTGTTTTCGTCCTCCATGCAGGCTTCGCTCGAGCAGACCTGCTGCGGCGAAAACTGGCTTAACCTGGAGCTGCCCCTGCTGGGGCGCAGCGGCGAAACCCTCGACACTCTGTGGAATACCTCCACTATTAAAAATGAAGACGGCACCATCAATGCGGTCATTGCCCAGGGTCAGGACATCTCGGCGCTCAAAAAGGCTGAAAATGCCACGCGCCGTCAGCTTGACCGGCTGGCTGCTCTGCGTGATATTGACACTGCCATCAACACCAACCTGCCGCTCAGCGAGGTGCTGTCCATCATTCTGGATAAGGCCGCCGAACAGCTTGGCGCCGATGCGGCCACCATTTTGCTTTATGAGCCGCATTCGCAGCGCCTGGAATACCTGGTTGAACGAGGCTTCTCACATCCCATTCTTGAAAGTCTGCATCTCTCTGATTCTGCCGCCGGGCGGGTGGTGGTTTCGCGCAGCGTGGTGGAACTGCATTTACCTGAATCGGAGCGTCAATTCAAGCGCAAGGGTCTGAGCGAGGCCGGTTTTTGCTGCTATCTTGGTGTGCCGCTGATCACCAAGGACGTGGTCAAGGGTGTGCTGGAGATTTTCCTGCGCCATGCTGCCCCAAAGGATTGTGATTGGCGCGATTACCTGGCCACCCTGGCAGGGCAGGCCGCCATTGCCTTTGAGAACCGCGAACTGTGGCGTAACGCCCAGGAAAACCACAACAGCCTGCTGCTGACCTATGACGACACTATCCGCGGCTGGGCTCATGCCCTGGAACTGCGCGATGTGGAAACCCAGGGGCACAGCCAGCGCGTCACCGATATGACCCTGGTTTTGGGTCTGCGGCTGGGTCTGCGCGGCGAAGCGCTGATCAATGTGCACCGCGGCGCTCTGCTGCATGATATTGGCAAAATGGGCATTCCCGACAGCATTCTGCTCAAGCCCGGGCCGCTCACCGAAGATGAGTGGAAGATTATGCGCCGCCATCCTGTATATGCTTACGACTTGCTTTTGACCATCGAATTTTTGAAACCAGCCCTGGATATTCCTTACAGCCACCACGAGCGCTGGGACGGACAGGGTTACCCGCGCGGCCTGCGCGGCGAAGAAATTCCCCTGCCAGCGCGCATTTTTTCCGTGGTGGACGTGTGGGATGCATTGCGTTCCGACCGCCCTTACCGCAGGGGCTGGCCGGATGAAGAGGTGCGCGCCTACCTGAAGGCACAGGCTGGCGTTCAATTTGACCCGCTGATTGTGGAACATTTTTTGAACCTGGGCTTATGAAGACAGAAAAATTGTTTGCTGCGCTTTTTGAGAATGCGCCCCTGGGTATGGCTGCGTTCAGCCTCAAGGGCCATTTCATTACGGCCAATGCCGCCATGCTGAAAATGCTGGGCTATGCCTCGCTGGATGATATCCGCCAGGGAATTTCGGAAGATCATTTTCTGAATGCTGCGGATCATGCGCTTTACCAGTCTTACCTGAATGCCAGCGAGCCGGTGGATCAGCCCAAGATACTGTTAAAGAGCAAGGGCGGCACGCCCTTCTATGGCCATTTGACCATGAAAAGATGTCCGCTGGATCAGGAAACCATCATTCTGGTCACTCTGAACGACGTGACGGAACAGGTTCTTGCCCAACAAACCCTTGTGGAACAGGAAGCGCGCTACCATCAGATCATCGCCCAATCAGGCGACGGCATCATTTTGCTGGATAGCAACGGCATTGTGGTGGATTGGAACAGGGGCGCCGAGCAGGTGTTTGGCATTCCCCGCGAAGCTGCCCTCAGCACCCCATTCTGGAATCTTATGGAAAAGGTCACGCCGCAAGAAGATCGCAGTCCTGAGGCCGTTTTGCGCTTAAAAAATATGATTCTTATGGCTGTCCAGGACCGCCAGGCTGACTGGATGGGCAAACCGCTGGAAAGACGAATTTTACTTCCAGATGGACAAATGCGGCAGGTGCAAACGGTGGTGTTCCCCATTGAATCACCATCCGGTTTCATGTTCGCCAGCATCACCCGCGACCTGACCGGCCTTAAGCAAATTGAAGATGCACTGCGCGAAAGCGAACAGCGTTACCGGGCGGTGGTTTCTAACCTGCCGGAATACATCCTGATTCACCAGGATGAAAAGCTGGTTTTTGCCAACCAGGCTGCTCTGGACCGCTTTGGGTACGCCTGGGAACAGGTGGCTGGGGCGAATATTTTTGATTTTCTTCCGCCCCACTCCCATGAGGCCTTGCGCCAAAAGATGATGCAGCGCCAGCATGGCAACAAAATGGAAGCCTATGAAATTGAGATGACCACCCGCTCCGGTGAAACGGTATATGTGACGGTGCACGGCTCGCTGATCAATTACGGCGGCAAGCTGGCCTTCCTGCTGGTGATGATGGATGTGACTGAACGCAAGCGCATTGAGGGCGCCCTGCTGGTTTCGCAGAAGGCGGCAGATGTGGCGGTGCTGGCGGCTGGCATGGCTCACGAGCTGAATTCGCCCCTGCAGGTGATCATTGGCGCCAGCGAAAGCCTGCTGGAAGATATCAACCAGAACGGCGAACTGGACCGGGCAGGGCTGAAGCACCACCTGGAATTGATCCGCCGCAACGGCTGGCGCAGCGCCGAACTGCTGCGCCTGATGCTGATGTATGCGCTGCCGCAAAATGTGGAGAAGGAATCCGTTGACCTGAACACCCTGGTGGATGAAACCCTGATTCTGGTGGGCAATTTGCTGCACAGCGATTCTGGCGTCACCATTGTCACCGATCTGGCGCCGGATCTTCCGGAGGTGACGGGCAACCGCAGCCACATTTCGCAGGCGCTGCTGAACCTGTTTTCGAATGCGTTTGATGCCATGCCTTACGGCGGAGACCTTTTCCTGCGCACGCGCTATGACCCGGAATCCCGCGAGGTGAGCCTGAGCGTGCAGGATACCGGCGAAGGCATTGCCCCTGAAATTCAGGCGCGCATTTTTGATCCTTTTTTTACCACCAAGCCGCCCGGCAAGGGCGTTGGCATGGGGCTGGCGGCGGTGCAGAGCGCCATCAAAGCACACGGCGGCCGCATCACCTTTGAAAGCAAGCCCCAGCGCGGCAGCACCTTCACCCTGCATTTTCCGCTTTTACCGATGGAATCAAACGGCGGCAGCCACCTTCCAGCGGTGCGCGGCCGCTATGACGATTCTCTTTAATTCTGTTGGTTTCCCGGCTGGCTTACATCTTCTATGGTTTTCTGTTAGAATCACACTATGCGATATCTCTGGTCACCCTGGCGTATGAAATATATTCAAAATCATCAAAAAATGGGAGGCTGCGTTTTTTGCCATGCCCAAAAAATGGAAGACGGCCCCGAAAACCTGATTGTGTGCCGCGGACGGCTGGCTTTCCTGATTCTTAACCGTTTTCCCTATACCACCGGGCATCTGATGGCGGTGCCCAATGTGCACAGCCCTTCGCTGGACCTGCTGCAGCCGGAAGTGCGCGCTGAAATGATGGAACTGGCGGCGAGGGCTGTCACCGTTCTGACCAGGGTGTACCATCCGGATGGATTTAACCTGGGCATCAACATCGGCAGCGCGGCCGGCGCCGGCATTGCCGAACATTTGCACTTCCATGTGCTGCCCCGCTGGGGCGGCGATACCAATTTCATGGCTTCCGTCGCCGATACGCGCGTTCTGCCCGAAACCCTTGAAGATAGTTACCGCCGCGTGAAAGAAGCCTGGTTGGCCCACTCTGATTGATCATTGTAGGGGAGTTTCATCGTATGAGCGATAAACCTGCCCGTTCAAACCCGCCGCGGACCACCCGGCCCCAGGCTTCCACCCTCGATCCCCAATCGCCGCTGGGGCGTTATCTCAAGCACCTGCTGGATCAGACCCGCTATGTGCATTGGGATGGCATTCGCGCCGGCAGCCGCCAGGCGGATGTGGAGCTGGAAAGGGTGTATGTTTCGCGCCGCCTGGCGGTGGCAAAGCGGGTTTCCCTGTGGGGCAGCGAGTCCATGTCGCTGGAGAACATGCCCGAACGGCAGCCCATCCTGCGCATCAGCAACCAACCCATTGAAATCACCCGCGTTTTCAGCACCGCTGAGATGCTGAGCCAATTTCAGCGCATGGTGGTTTTGGGTGGCCCCGGCAGCGGTAAAACCACCCTGCTGCATTACCTGGCGCTCATCTATGCTCTGGACCTCAACTATAACGGCTGGTATGTGGCTGATACCTTTGGATTGAAGGATGCCGGATACCTGCCGGTTCTCATCTCCCTGGAGAAGCTGGCCGTCTTTGCCGAAACCAAACATGCCCAATCCAAGGGTTCCGAAGGGCAGATCCTGCTGCAGTTTTTGCTGGAAGACCTGAAAGCCAGCCAGGTTATTTTGCCCGATAACTTCTTTGATTATTACCTGCGCAGCGGCAAGGCCATTTTGCTGATGAGCGACCTGGATAACATCACCGAGGTAGATATCCGGCGGCGGGTTTCGCGCATCATTGAAGGGGTGACGCGCATTTATCCCGAATGCCGCTATATCATCACCAGCCGCCAGCGCGAATATACCGGCGAGACCTGCCTGAAGGCCGATTTTCGCCAGGCTTCTCTTCTAAACTTCACCACTTCAGATATCGAAACTTTCCTGAAGCACTGGCAGGAAGCCTCTGAAACTTCGACCTACAAACTGGGCGCTTTTAATCACGAAACGCTCTTTGGCGAAATCATTAAAAATGATTTCGCCCTTGAATTGGCCGGCAACCCACTGGCGCTGTCGCTGATGGCCATGGTGCGGCGCGATGCCGGGCGCATGGTCTATTACCGTGCCGAGCTGATTTACGAAACCATCAAGCTGATGATGGCGCAGTTTGAACACGGCTGGAGTTCCAACGCCGACGCATCGTTCAAAGCCACCTTCAGCGAAGACCAGAATTACCAGATTCTGCTGTGGATTGCCTCGCATATGCAGGAATCGCGCCTTAACGCCATCAGTGCTGAAGATCTGTGGCTTTTCCTTTCAGAAAAATTTGCCCGCCTTTTGCCCGACCGGCGCGGCGTGCGCCAGGCGGTGGAAACGTATGTGAAGGTGTTGATTGAGAATGCCGGCCTGCTGCGCCGCGCCAGCGACAACCTGATTTCGTTTTCCCACCGCATTTTTCAGGAATATTTGGAAGCGGTCACCATTGCCAGCCGCGAAGATTACCTGGAATTCATCAACATTCTCGCCGACAGCCCGCGCTGGCGCGATATCCTCATGCTGACCTACGGCTACTTGAATATCAAGGACCGCAAACGCGCCCTGGCCATGGTGCAGCATTTTGCCAGCATGGATGACCCCGCCCGCCGCTACCGCAACATCATTCTGGTTTCTGAATGTTTCAGAGACGCCGGTAACAACCGTTTTGGCGACGGCTTTGTGATCGACAATTTGCGCCAGAGCCTGATGCAGCCCGACAGCCAGCTTTTTGGCCCGCGCTGCCGCTTCCGCACCGTGGTGGTCAACAAGGAAAACCCCACCCGCCGCTCGTTCAAATGCAACCATGAATGCCACCGCCTGCTCGGCCAGCGCTTTGAAGCCGGCCAGGCCCTGATGATGATTGGCAGCAGCTTTTGGAGCGGGCCTTTTTTGGAGCCCGACTGGGTGAAAATTCCGGCCGGGGAATTCTGGATGGGGCGCATGTACGGCGATGCCAGCGAAGAACCGCTGCACACGGTCAAGCTGGATACCTTCTGGATGGCCCGCACCCCCATCACCAACATCCAGTACGCCCGCTTTGTCAGAGCCACCAGCACCCCGCCGCCCGCCTACTGGGAGGGCAGCAACCCGCCGCGCGGCAAGGAAAGTCACCCGGTGGTGCTGGTCACCTGGCACGAAGCCATGGCTTACTGCCAGTGGCTCAGCCGCGTCACCGGAAAAAATATTCAACTGGCCAGCGAAGCTGAATGGGAAAAAGCCCTGCGCGGCACCGAACAGCACGATTTTGACCAGGACGATGAAAACCAGATTGTCTGTTATTTCAACACTAACGAACTGAGCCTGGGCGGCACCACGCCGGTGGGCATGTTCCCCGAAGGCGCCAGCCCTTACGGCGTGCTGGATATGCGCGGCAATGTCTGGGAATGGACCCGCAGCCTGTGGGGACCCAACTCGTACACCACGCGCTACAAGTATCCTTACTACCCCAATGACGGCCGTGAAGACGTGCGCGCCGCGGCCAATATCTTCCGCGTGCTGCGCGGCGGCTCGTTCTATTACGATCAAAATGTGGCCAATTTCTATTACCGCTACCGCAATTACCCCAATCATGCCTATCTGGATATTGGTTTCCGGGTGGTGATGCGCGAGAAATGACCTCCTGAATGGCTCTCAGAGAACAATTGAAAGGATTTTTATGCCTGCTTATCAGCCCCTGACCCCTGATATCGCTGCCGAACTGCGCCTTATTGTCGGCGATAAAAATGTGATTTACGCCGACCCGGAGAAACTGGAGGACTTTGCCCACGACGAAGTGGCTGATAAAAAACTGGCGCATATGCCCGAAGCGGTGGTGCGCCCGGCCAGCGCCGAAGAAATTTCGGCTATCATGAAGCTGGCCAACCGCGAACGCATTCCGGTCACCCCGCGCGGAGCCGGTTCAGGCCTTTCGGGCGGCGCCGTGCCTGCCGAGGGCGGCATTGTGCTGCTGGTGGACCGCATGAACCGCATTCTGGAAATTGACCGCGCCAACCTGGTGGTGGTGGTGGAGCCCGGTGTGGTGACCAACGACATCAACGCCGCCATCAAGGAAGACGGCCTGTTTTACGCTGGTTACCCGATGAGCGTGGAATCGTGCTTTGTGGGCGGCAACGTGGCCGAAAACGCCGGCGGCGGCAAAGCCATCAAATACGGCGTCACCGGCCGCTATGTGATGGGCCTGGAAGTGGTGCTGCCGACCGGTGAAATTGTGCAGATGGGCGGCAAACGGGTGAAAGATGTGGTCGGTTACGATCTGCTGCACCTGATGGTGGGGTCAGAAGGCACCCTGGGCATTTTCACCAAGATCATCCTCAAGCTGCAGCCCCTGCCCACCGCCCGCGCTGACCTGCTGGTGCTGTTCAGGGATGTGCCTTCGGCGATGAAGATGGTGCCGCTGATCATGACCAACGGGCGCATCATCCCCACGGCCATTGAGTTTATGGACCGGCTTTCCGTGCAGACCACCTGCAAATACCTAAATGAAGACCTGCCGTATCAGGAGGCGGGCGCCATGCTGCTGATTGAGGTGGACGGCAGCAGCGAAGAACAGGTGGACCGTGAATTTGAAACCATCGGCGAACTGTGCCAGGCCAACGGCGCCATTGAGGTGTATGTGGCTACCAACGCCACCACCCAGGAGCGCGTCTGGGCGGTGCGGCGCAACATCGCCGAGGCATTCAAGGTGTTCAGCCCGGTGCAGAGCCTTGAAGATATTGTGGTGCCCTTTGCCCAGATTCCCGATCTGATTCCGGTGCTTGACCGCCTTTCAGCGAAATACAACCTCCTGATGCCCTGCTACGGCCACGCCGGCGATGGCAACCTGCACGTCACCCTGGTGAAAAAGCCCGAAACGCCCCTGGAACAATGGGAGGATCTGGAACATGCCGTTCTGGTGGAGCTTTACAAAGCTGTGGCCAATTTGGGCGGCACCATCAGCGGCGAGCACGGCATTGGCTCGAAACGGCGCGAATTTATGCCTTTGGTGATGGATGAGACCCTCATCCGCCTGCAAAAGCAGATCAAAAGCGCATTTGACCCGAACAATATTCTCAACCCGGGAAAAATTTTCCCCTAAAACAGGCGTCCCATGCACATTATTGTCCCGATTAAACAGGTTCCCGAAACCAGCAATGTCAAAATGGACCCCGAAACCGGCACTATGATCCGGACGGGCGTTGAAGCCATCATCAACCCGCTCGATCTCTATGCCATTGAAGCAGCCCTGCGCCTGCGCGAGGCCCTGAAGGCTAAAGTCACAACCATCACCATGGGCCCGCCCAAGGCCGAAAAAGCCCTGCGCGAAGCCATGGCCATGGGCTGCGATGCCGGCATTCTGATCAGCCACAAGGCTTTTGGCGGCTCTGACACCTGGGCCACAGCTTACACCCTGGCGCAGGCGGTGCGGCACATGGATGAAGGCGGTCTGATTTTATGCGGCGAACGCGCCACCGATGGCGATACCGGCCAGGTGGGGCCTGAACTGGCCGCCGCCCTTGATTTGCCGGTGGCCACCTACGTCCGGCGCATCCTCAGCGCCAGCCCGGAGGGGCTGCGCGTGGAACGCCTGGTGGAAGGCGGGGTGGAAACCCTCTGGGTGCCTTTGCCCGCTGTGCTGACCGTGGTGAAGGATGTGGCCTCGCCGCGCCTGCCCACCCTGCGCGGCCTGCAGCGCGCCCGCCAGAGCGTCATTCCCACCTGGGGGCCGGATGAAATTGAAACCCGCGCCGATTGGATCGGCCTGCAGGGTTCGCCCACCCGCGTGGTGAAGATCGAACGCCCGCAGGTCAGCCGCAAAGCCGAACTGCGGCGCATCAAAGATGCGGCCGATGTGGACCGCGCCGCCAGCGACCTGGTGGAATTTCTGCGCCAGCGCAGCCTGGTGGATTGAAAGGAGCCCGGACGTGACCATCACTTATCAGGATATCTGGACTCTGGCCGAACAGAAGGACGGCCGCCTGCATTCTGTCTCTTTTGAGCTGCTGGCCTGGGGCCGCAAACTGGCCGATGACCGCGGCAGCCGCCTGTGTTCCATTGTGCTGGGCGACGGCCTGGCAGATGAGGAACTGCAGCGCCTGTTTGCCCACGGCGCCGACCGCGTGATTGTGGTGCAAAACCCCGCCCTGGCGGTTTTTTTGGTCGAGCCGTTTGCTGCCGTGCTGCAGCACCTGGTGAAAACCTTCTCCCCCGAGGTGTTCATTGCCTCGGCCACCACCACCGGACGCACGGTCATGCCCTACCTGGCGATGAAGCTGCACGCCGGCCTCACCGCTGACTGCACCGGCCTGACCATTGACCCCGAAACCGGGCATCTCTGGCAAACCCGCCCCGCCATCGGCGGCAACATCATGGCCACCATCAAAACCCCCGATGCCCGCCCGCAAATGGCCACCGTGCGCCCGAAATCGGCCGCGCCCCTGCCCCCTGACCCCGCCCGCAGCGGCGAGCTGCTGCGCATGGACCCGCCCGCGGAACTGCTGCGCAGCCGCATCCGCCACGAGGGCTTTACCCCGGACGAATCGCAGGCCGTGACCATTGAAGACGCCGATGTGGTGGTGGCTGGCGGCAAGGGCGTGAAAGGCACGGAAGGCTTCAAACTGCTCGAAGCTCTGGCTGTGCGCCTGGGCGGCACGGTGGGCGCCTCGCGCCCGCCAGTGGACCTGGGCTGGCAGCCCTATGCGCGCCAGGTGGGCCTGAGCGGCAAGACGGTGGCTCCGCGCCTTTATATCGCCTGCGGCATTTCCGGCGCCATCCAGCACCTGGCGGGCATGCAGACCGCCAAAACCATTGTGGCCATCAACAGCGATCCCGCCGCACAGATCTTTTCTGTGGCCGATTTTGGCATCATCGGCAGCGTGTTTGACGTGCTGCCGGCGCTGCTGGAAAAACTGCCGCCCAAAGAGGCGTGAGTTTGATTAAACAGCACCGCCCGCCCCGGTCATTTGGAGGCGGGCGGTACTGTTATTAAGTCTGTGGGAGGGGAGGCGCTTCAGGCAGGGTGCGCATCTGCCCGGCCTGGCCGGCAAAGGCATCCATCAGGCGCAGGCGGGTGCCGGGGTGCATGGGTTCGGGCAGGGCTTCGGGCGGATAAAAGCCAATTTCGGCAATCTCGTCATCGGGCTGCCAGGGTTTGCGCCCGGTGATCTCCGCATTGATGGACAGCACCAGGTTGTCGCACCAGGGTTTTGAGTAGCTGCCGATGAGCTGCCCGGCGCGGACAATATAACCGGTTTCCTCTTCCACCTCGCGGACCACAGCCTCTTCAGGGCTCTCGCCTGCTTCCATGCGCCCGCCCGGCGTGGTCCAGTTTTTTGGGCCGTAGGCGCGTTTCACGCACAGAATGCGCCCTTCTGCGTCAAAAATGTTGGCAAAAACGCCAATAGTGGTCATCATCATCCCTTCAAAAACGGCGCAGCGCTCAGGCCTTCATCAATGTTTCCAGTTCCGCCCGGCAGTCTGCGGCGGCGGCCGGCTCAACAGCAATCATCAGGTCAGGATCCTGCACCAGGGCGCGCAGTTTCCAGAATCCGCCCTGACTTTCAATCAACGAAAAGCCCGCCCCGGCCGCTTCAGGGTTGGCCGGATCGAGGCGCACGGCGGCCACCATGCTGTTGGCCTGCATTTCACGCATGAATGTCACGGCAGCTTCGGCCTCCGGACGGCTCAGGCCGGCCTGGCCCAGCATGGCATAGAGTTCTTCGTTCTGGTTGTTGCGCAGGGCTTCGGTGAAGGTTTCAAACGTTTTTTCGGTCATCTGAAAGGCTGGTGTGGCAGGGGCGGGCTGCTCGCCCAGGTTCAGGGCGCCAGCGGCCCAGTCTGCCGCTTCGGCCTGCGAAACGGTGGCCGAAAAGGCATGCACGCCTGGCTCGGGAATGGTGTGCATGACGGTGAGCTGCGCGCCAAAATGCAGATAAGTGGATTGCGGGGCGGCTGCCAGCGGCACGCGGTTGATCAGCAGGGCCAGCGGGGCGTTGGTGCAGGTCACCAGCAAAGCCATCACCGTGCTGTCGATGATCACCGGGTCGCCTTCATTTTGCGGCGATTTGACCCATTCGCGCGCGCGCAGCGAATTCAGCCCGGCCGAAAGGATCAGCGCGCCGTGCGGATCATCCAGGGCGGGAACAGGGTTTTCGCCCATGCCAGGCAGCGATTTGATGCGCAGCAAATGCATGGCGGTCAGCAGTTCTTCGGTGCCGAGGCGGATGGTAAGACTGGTTTCACTCATGGAGGATGTCCTTTTTAGAAGAAGTTGATGGAGTCATTGGTTGATTTCTGGATGGCGCGAATAAGCCCGGCTGCCGCCGCATTATTGGCTGCCTGGTTGGCAGGGTTGAAGAAATTGGCGAGATGCGCATTAGCCACAACCTGGTTGGTCAGGCTGTTGGCCGTATTTTGAAAACCCATATCAACCAGGCCGTCCAGCACGCCCAGGGCAGCCTTGCCGGTGTCCCATAAACCCTGGCGGCCGCGCTCTGAGAGCAGCAGGGTCAAAGTCGGGCTGAAGGTGGCATTGATAAATCTCTGCGGCAGAGTTTTAGGCTCGCTCACATAAACATCAAAAAACATTTCGCTGGCGGTTTTGGTGATGTTGCCCAAGTCAATTTTATCAATGATTTTCTCATTCTGACCGGCATTTTGCAGCAATAAACCCGCAATCTCTGCATTGGGAGCCACCAGCGGCGCAAGGGTGCGCTGCAGCCCCACTCCAAGGTCACCAGCCATTTGCACCGCACTATTAACGATCATAACTATTTTCACATGCGGCTCCAGACAGATGGCATATTGAGCCAGCGAATTGAGGCTGTTGACGCCGATGATTTTGGCCAGGTCGCCTGAATAATTGCCGTCGCGGATATCTTTGAGGGATTCAAAGAAAATATCGAGGCCAACCAGGCTTTTTTTGAAGATGTCGCCTTTGAAAAAGGCATTCAAGTCGCCGCGATAGGGAATGGATTTGGAGAAAAGCGGATATATTTTTGCCAGGCCCAATGATTTCAGCATGGCCTTATATTTAAGCCGGCCAGCATTGAATTCCTTGATCTGATCCATCAGAAATGCAAAGCCCCACATGGATACATTATTAAAGTCTCTTACAGCTCCGGTGACGCCGGTTCCGGCGCCTAAACCACTCCCGCCAGATCCGCCTGTTTCAGCGCCCCCGGCGCCCATGCCGGCGCCCGGCCCTGAGCCATTTTTGAACAGGGCAGCCGCCTGTTCTTCACCGCTGCGCAAAACAGCAGAAATTTGCAGGCTCACCTGGCTGGCGGTTTCGAGCGCATTGGCCAGCCGTGCCAGCGCCGGGTTCACCTGGCCGTCCAGCTCATCGAAAAAGGCATCGGCGGCCTCGCCCTGCCACCCGCCGCGCAGGCTGTCTGAACTGCGGTTGAGTTCCTGGCGCAAAGCAGCAATCCCTTCCTGCAGGCACATGAAGGTTCTGGCGCTTTGCTCCACTTCACTGTATTGAATTTTGATGCGGGATGTTTGCACGATGTCGCTCCGGAAAATAGTTACCCAATTACGGATAATGGGACCGCAGCCGGGTCTGTTTCACGGCGGCTGCGGCGCAGATGCATCCCCGGCGGTTCAAACGGCCGGTGGTTCGGTGGAGGCGGCCTCCGGCGCGCTGATCAGGGTGACGCGGCCGCGCCCGCCCGATTTGGATTGGTAGAGGGCCTGGTCGGCGCGGAAAAGAACATCCTCAAAAGAGCGGTCGTTGTATTTCAATTCAGCTACCCCCACGCTGGCCCGCAGGCGCAGCCTGCCGCTGGGTGTTTCAATGGAAATGACCGTCAATTCAGCCAGCAGCCTTTCGGCCGCCAGCTTGCCGTCAGCCCCGCTGGTTTCAGGCAGAACAATGCAAAATTCATCGCCGCCGTAACGGCCCACCACATCAATGTCGCGCAGATGGCCTCTGAAGGTGTCGGCAATCTGGCGCAGGGCCACATCGCCCATCTGGTGGCCGAAGGTGTCGTTGATGTCCTTGAAATTATCCATGTCCACCATCAGCACGCAAAGGGCCTTGCCGTAGCGCAGGGCGCGGTGCACTTCTTTTTCCGCCAGTACAAACAGGTTGCGGCGGTTGTTCAGTCCGGTCAGGCTGTCGGTGATGGCCATTTCCTGGGTGATTTTGAACATGCGTGCATTTTCAATGGCCACGGCTGCCAGGTCAGCAAAAACTTTCAGACGCTCGGTGTGGGCGGTGGTGTAGAAGCCGGGCTGTCCGTGATCCAGGTTGATGAAGCCCAACAGACGCCCCTTGATCTTGATCGGCGCGCCAAGATATGAGCGCATGAGGGGGTTGTTGTGTTTCCAGTAAGGCACCGCAAGCACATCGGGAATTACCATTGGTTCTCCCGATTCCGCCATCCACACCAGGTTGGGGGCTTCGTTGACATTGAAGCGCACTGTTTTAACCCATTCTTCCAGGCCGGGCTCAAGATACCCTTTCAGGCGTTCCACCTTGCAGACATTGTGTTCATCTACCAGCATGATGTTGGCCATCAGGCAGGGCAGCACATGGTAAATGTTTTCCAGAATGCGGTCCAGCACCTCGTCAAAATCGAGGGTGCTGGTCAGGGCAATGGTCACATCCTGCAGGGCCTCGGCCATGCGGAAGTTTTCCTTTTCCACGGCTTCGGCATGTTTGCGCTGGCGGATATCGCGGAAGGAGATCATCATTCCCTGGGGGAGTTTCTGCTCATCCAGCAGGGGTATGAAGGTGACTTCATAGCTGTTTTCGGTTTCATTTTTAAATGCGGTTTCAAAGGGCTGGGTTTGCCCTGCAGCCAGCTGTTCACAGAATCCGGAAAAATCACCGGCCATGCGCTCTATGCGCCGCCCCACCAGGGTTTTCCGCTCCATTCCCAGCAGGGTTTCGGCCGCCCGGTTGGCATCCACAATGATGTTTTGCCGGTCTATAATGATGATGGCGTCGCGCATGCGTTCAAAGAGCACATCGCGCACCGTGGGCGAAAGATCCAGAATGCGCAGGCGGGTGATGCCCATGTACATCAGGATTCCAGAAAGCGAAAAAGCGGCAGGGGTAAAATCCAGGCCCTGCATGACCTGAAACATGAAAATATACACAAAATTGGCAATCCACGGTGGAAAAACGCTGAGCAATACGATCAAAGAACGTTGGCGCTCTTCAGGGTTGGCCTTCTGGCGCATTTTCAGCACTAACGTAACGGTTGTGCAATCAGATGCGATTCGGTAAAAAGTGACATAAAACCTCAAAACTTTTGTTTGCTGTGCGGCGGATGGCCGCCGTTTGGTAAATTGAGCACTTTGCCTGCGAAGGCGCTGTGTTCACTGAACTTTAACAACATACCTTCTGAATTACGGATCACCTGTGCAGAAACGTGTGCAC
>Ga0209097_10000122_pt1 | contig 91665 bp, 71 predicted proteins | sample AD_UKC052_MetaG_FD_184419 | JGI IMG/M metagenome (GOLD analysis project Ga0209097, IMG submission 184419) | Active sludge microbial communities of municipal wastewater-treating anaerobic digesters from USA - AD_UKC052_MetaG (SPAdes) (version 2) | ecosystem: Engineered > Bioreactor > Anaerobic >... | reverse complement strand
CCTCCCCAGCCCCGGACCTCGCCAAATTCATCCAAGAACGACTCGATCTATCCAAAACCCAAGCCCAGAGGCTCGCCGCATGAACCCCTCAACATGATATACTGCCCCCGAACACGGTACTCACGAGTACTTACTATCCTCTCATTCTTCCTGCTCGCTCTCATGTCGGTGATTCCCATTGCCCTCACGATATGGGTTGCCTTGCGGTTCGTTGGTCCCAGTTAGGCAAAGGGCCTGTGATCTTCCGAGAACCGGCTTCGAGTTCCCGAATTTGGGTCACCGGTACATCTTCAGGGCGCTGTACTACCACGTTGACCGGCACTCGCATTCGTGATAACGTAAGAGTATGAAGCTGCCGCGTGCCGACCGGGCTTTTGTGGAACGAGAGAAGATCGTCGAGTATCTGCTCAATCCGGCCCATCGTTACGGCGCGACCAGAGCGCGGTTCTTCGAAGCATTTGGTTTCCGCGTCGAGCAATGGGAAGTGTTGGCTCGCGCGTTACGCACACACGGACAAGACCACGAGGTGACAGAGGTGCATGATAGTGAATTCGGCCTGCGTTATGAGGTGGAGGGCCCACTACAGACTCCCGATGGCCGACGGCCGCTTTTGCGTACCGTGTGGCAACAGGAGAACGATGCGGTTGGCCCTCGGCTCATCACCGCCTATCCTCTGGAGGAAAGGGCATGATCAACGAACACGACTGCGTAGTCCTAACTCAAGATCTGCCCGGTGAAGGCCTGAAAGCCGGAGATATCGGCACGGTAGTCCATACCCATTCCGGCGGGAGTGGATTCGAAGTGGAATTTATGACCCTTGCCGGCGAAACCGTTGCCGTTGTGACCCTTCTGCCGGATCAACTCCGGCCTATCGCTCGCCGTGATCTTGCCCACGTGCGTGAGTTAACCGTGGCGTGAGGAACAGTGTGTCGCCCAGCTGGGCAATGGGCTACGGCCCTCTGGCCATCCTCTCTTGGTAGCCTCCCTTAACATATCCGAACGAAGCTGTGGTACCATGAAGCCTCTTGGGCGTTGGGCAGGGAGTCCGGTGTCGCATGGTGGCGGCGTGTCCATCGCTCGGCGTTGGTGAAAACAGAGGGAAAAGCAACCATGAAGAAGCTGCTCGTGTGTTTGGCCGGCCTGTGCCTACTCTGGGCCGCGTCAGACAAGGCGTTGGCACAAACCGCCGATTCGGCGGACGTTCAGGCGCTGATCAAGAAGGTAGACGAGCTGGTCAAGGCCAACGAGGACCTCAAGGCGCGTGTTGAGGATCTCGAACAGCGTCTTGTGGACGCCGAGACGGCCCCGGCGGCCCCCGCCCCGGCAGCGCCGTGCGCAGCGGCGGCGTCACCGCAGGCCCCGTGCCCTGAGTCGGCCGCCAAGGCCGCCTCGACCGAAGTGCCGGTGAGGGTGTCGTGGCGCGAGGGGCTCCGGCTCGAAACCGAGAACGGGAACTTCAAACTCAGGATCGGCGGGCGCGTCATGTTTGACCTGGCGTCGTTCAGTGAACCCAAGTACTGGCGGCTGGGCGGCCCGAGCATTGAGGAAGAAGACCAGGCGGAGATCCGCGCGCTGCGCCTGAAGCTCCAGGGCGACATCTACCAGCACTACGACTATCAACTCGAAGTGGATTTCGCCGACAGCGACGTGACGATCAAGGACGCCTACGTTGGCCTGAACGAGTTGCCGTATGTCGGCACGCTTCGACTGGGCCACTTCTCGGAGCCCTTCGGTCTCGAGCAGCAGACCACCACGAACTACATCACGTTCATGGAGCGCTCGATGGTGGTCGAGGCCTTCGCGCCGGGGCGTTCGATTGGCGTGATGCTGCAGAACAGTTTCCTCGACGATCGTATGACCTGGGCCATCGGCGCGTTCAACGACGAGATCGACGACAACAGCTTCTGGAACTACTCGGCGCGGCTTACCGGCCTGCCTTTCTATCGGCGCGACGGCGCGCGCCTGCTCCACCTCGGCGCCGCGTTCACCCACCAGGATCCCAACGGCTATGTCAGTATCTCAACGTATCCGGAGGCGCACCTCGGCAACGAGCACCTGAACACCGGAAGCTTCCCCGCCGACACCATCGACCGCTGGGCTTTCGAGGCGGCGCTGGTCTGGGGGCCCTTCTCGGTTCAGAGCGAATACATGGCGGCCCAGGCGGACATGCTGGCGCCTCATCGAACGCTCACGATCCTTGACGTGGACGACTGGTTCGAGAACTCGAGGCGTTTCGACGGCCACTATGTCCAGGCCAGTTATTTCCTCACCGGAGAACACCGGAACTATGTGACGTCCGGCGGCTATTTCGATCGCGTGATTCCCCTCAAGGACTTCACCGTGGACGGCCAGGGATGGGGCGCCTGGGAACTGGCCTTGCGCTATTCGACCATCGACCTCAACGACGAGGACGTACGTAGCGGCGTGTTCGGCGGCTCGGGAGAGAGCATCACGGCGGGTATGAATTGGTACATGACGCCCAACACGCGGATGATGCTGAACTACATCCGGGCCGAGATTGATCAGAAGATGTACGATGGCGACATCGATATCGTCCAAGGTCGCTTTCAGGTGGACTTCTAAGTGCGAGTCATGTTGCGGAGATCAAGCATGAAACACGTCAATGCCCTATCGGAAGAGCGGACGCCGGTGTCGGCCATGTCGCAGCTCGAGAAACAAGCCCTGATCGAGAGTGTCGAGAGCGTGACCATTCAATTGGTTACGTTGATCGGCTTCGTCCAGAATCTGAAAACCGAGTTCGGCCAATAACCGGATCACAGGAGCTATGCCCGTATGAAGCACCTTATGCCCATGAGCAGACCCTTGCCCGCCAAGGCGTATTACTACAACCTAAGCCTGGCGCAGAAGCTTAGCGAACTAACCACTCTCGTGTCGGTGGTCGTCATGATTGTCGACCTCGTAGGGGGACTGTTCACCCCCGAGGAATAGTCTCGCCACCGCTGGCGTTGGCCCTAGAGCGCGGCTGAGTGGAGAAGAAGTCGAGGTAAGGTAACATGCACGTGTCACGCTGCGGCACACGTCTCGCGCGCTGGGCGGCCGTGGGCCTCTCGGCCGTCATCCTCCTAGCGGGCTGTCCGGTTTTCGAACCTATGGATAGTCTTCCGATGCAGGAGGAGGAGCACTGGCTCCGATTCGTCCAGATATCGGATATCCATATTGTGGATGAAGAAAGCCCGGGCCGCGCGGTGCTGATGGATAATCTCGTGGCCTCGAGTTGGCGTCCCCACGAAGCCTACTCGACGCAAATCCTCGATGCGACACTCCGGACAATCAACCGGCACCACTACAGCGGAATGGCTACGGGCCGCGGCCCCGTCGATTTCGTCATTGTCACCGGGGACGTGACCGACAACCTCCAATTCAATGAGGTTCGCTGGTTCATGGACGTCATGGACGGACAATGGGTCAATCCGGACTCGGGGGCGCTGGACGGCGAACTGCGCAATATCGATGCCGAGGATAATCCGAACCTGCCGTTCAAAGCGGTGGGACTTGCCAAGGACATTCCGTGGTACTCGGCCATTGGCAATCACGACGCGACGTGTCTCGGCAATTTCCACGTCGTCCGGACCTCGCCGGATCCCGTAGACTGGTATGCGCCGCAGGCCAGCGTGATCGCCGGATTCATGGGCCTTGGCGCGATGAATCCGCCGCAAACCGCCCTCATTCCCACCCTCGACCAGAGCCCGGCCGTCCTCCTCGCGAGTGAGGAGCGCATCGATCCCAACACGCTTCAGTTGCGGACGGATGAACTGGTAGCAGGCCCTATTCCGGCCGATGACAATCGACACTTCGTCTCGAAAAACCGTTTCATCGAGGAGCACTTCAACACCACCACGCTGCCCATCGGCCATGGATTCGACGCCACCTGCCGGAACCTCGGCGTACCTCGGTACTCGGTGCGGCCTAAGCGCGACGTCTCGATCCGCCTCATCGTCCTCGATTCGGCCGGCCCGGACTCGGTGAACGACAGCGTAGCGGCAAGCGGCGCGATTACCACCGAGCAGTTCGAGAACTTCCTCAAGCCCGAAGTGAAGAAGGCGCAGGACAACAAGGAATACGTCATCGTCTTCACCCATCATCCGAGCAGGGGCTTCACCAAGCCCGTGGTGTCGCCCACGGTTCCCACGTCGGTGTTCAGGAGCTTCCTGGCCGGCCAGCCGAACGTGATCGCGCATTTCTGCGGCCACGTGCACTACCACGAGGTCGAGAAGATCTCAGGGAAGTATCCCTATCTCGAGATTCTGACGGGTGGCGTCATCGACTATCCGCAGGAGGCGCGCCTCATCGACCTCTTCTACAACCGCGAGAAGAAGACCTTCCGGCTCCACAGCCAGTTGATTAGTCACATGGAGAACCCGACCAACCTCTCGCGGATCGGTTACGAACGCTGCGCGATCGACATGATCGAGGATCCCCACGACTACGATTACACCGAGCATGTGACGATGCCGGAGCCGCAGTTCGAGTCGCTCTCTGCCAAGAACAATCTCACCTCGGAGGAGGCCGAGGTCTTGGCCGAGTACTTCGACGACAGCATCTTCGCGGCGCCATCCGACGCGCGGAAGATCGCCGGCAGACCGGCGACCGCAGTCACGCCCGAGCAGCGGTATGGCGATCCGGAAGATCGAGACTTCTCGTTCACGTTCAGTCGGCCCGAGCTATAGGAACGCCGCCCGTTGCTGCGGCCCGCTATGCGACGCGCCGCCGATTGTATTATCATGCACGGCAAGAGACTGAGCCTCGTGCGCTGGTATGGGCCGGCGTGCCAGGTGGACGGAGGGACGATATGCGCGCGCTTTCTCGCCTGTCCGCAGTCGTTGCATGTGGCACGGCCGTCCTGGTCGCCCTCGCGTGTCCCAACAGGCCCACGCCAACGCCCGCCATCGGCCTCTCGGCCACAAGCCATGTCTTCGAAGCATCCGAAACCGCATGGTCGTTCGAGATCTGGAACGCCGGCGATGCCAAGAGCGTCCTTGAGTGGAGCGTCTCCGGCGACAAGCCTTGGATCCAGCTCTCGCCAACGAATGGCGTTCGCAATGACCCTGAAGAGGCTGATACCGTCGATGTCTTGGTGAACCGGGCGGCGCTCTCGAAAGCTGACTATGTGGGGAAGGTTTTGATCCTTGCCGAGGACGCGGCATCGCGCGAAGTCACGCTCACCGTGCGCGTGGCACCCGCCGAAGGCGAGGGTGAAGGCGAAGGTGAAGGCGAAGGCGAAGGCGAAGGCGAAGGCGAAGGGCCGATGGAGGTCTGGGTCGACGCCGCCAATGACAGCGGGGTTGAGGACGGCTCCTTGGACCATCCCTTCCAGACCATCGCAGACGCGGCGGACGCGGTCGGACGCGACGGCCGGATCGCCATGAGTCGAGGCGTGTACGCCGGCGGCATCACGCTGAAGTCCGGCGTCCATCTCGACGGCGTGGATGGCGCGTACCACACCATCCTGGTCGCCTCGGCCAAGTCCGGCGCGGCGGTACTCACGCTGCGCGACGGCTGCGCCGTACGCGGCGTCACCATTGAGGGCGCTGCGGATACCGGCGTCCGCGTCCAGTCCAGCGCCTCGGCAACCGTATCGAATTGCGTGGTGAACGGCTGGGGCATCGGCGTGGCGTTCGGCGAGGGGGCCACGCTCGAACTGGTCAACAACACGTTCTATGGCAATCGGACGGCGATCGAAGGGGCAGCCGGCGCGTGCCTGTCCGACCTACGCAACAACATCTTCGCACAGAACGACACGGCCGTACTGGCCGGGGGGCTGTCACGAGGTAGCGGCGGCTACAACGATTTCTACAACAACGGTATTGACTTTGACGGGTTGTCGCACGATGCCACGGATCTCACCGCGCCGCCCGGCTTCGTCGATCCGGTTGCCGGAAACTTCCACATCGAGGCCGCGTCGGCCTGTCGCGACGCCGGCGATCCGGAGCCGGCCCATGCCGACCTCAATCGCACGCGTAACGACTTGGGCGCGGATGGTGGCCCGCGCGGCGTCCAGGACGTGCTCGCCCCGCATGCCGTCATTCTCTGCACACCGAGCGAGGGCCGCGCGCCCGTGACGGTGTCCATGGACGCTTCGGCGTCGACAGACGAATGGGGTCTGGCCGACTGCGCGTGGGATGTCGATGCACGCGACGGCCTCGGAACGGATCTCACCGGGCCGGCCGTCAAGCATCAATACACCGCCGAGAGCGCCTACACCGTCACGCTAACGGTTACGGACAACAACGGCCACACGGCTGTGGCCACCGCGGGGATTGCCGTGGGCGATGCGTTGCCGAGCGCAGGGGCCTCCGGCGCTCCCATCGCCGGCCCGGCGCCACTCGATGTGACGTTCTCCGGCGTGGGCCAGGATCCCGGCGGCGGTTCGGTGACCTTCGCGTGGGACTTCGGCGATGGCGCATCGAGCGACGAGCAGGATCCTACCCACACCTATCCGGCCGGCACGCCCCCAGGCGCCTATCGCGCGACGGTGCGCGTCACGTCGGAGCGCGGCGCATCATCCGAGGCCAGTATCGATGTCACCATCACCGATGACGCGCCCGAGGCGGCCGGCCTCGCCGTGCCGGATGCCGATACGGTCGTCGTGGTCGACGCGCCGGCCCGTCCGCTGGACGGCGTGAGCGTGTATGTGCCGGACGGCGCGTTATCCCAATCGGCAGTCATCGCCGTGGCCGAGCCGCCGGCGTGGATGACGCCGCCGCTCCAGAAGACGCCTCCGCGCCGCGTCTCATTAGGGCCCAACGGCCTCCGATTCGCCAAGCCGGTCACCGTTGCGCTGCCGCTCGACGAGCCGCTGACCGATCCGCACGCGCTCAAGGTGGTATATTTCGACCCTGACCGCGCCACCTGGAGTGACATCGGAATCTCGAACGTGCGTTATGCCGCCGATCCGGCGCCGACGCTCTTCTTCGATACGACGCACTTCACCGATTTCTCGACCGTGACCACCATGAAACTCAAGAACATCCGAACCTTGGGCGGCACATCCTGTATCGGAATGGATGTCAACCTCTTCAGCCACATCGCCGGCTATTCGTACATGCACGTAGCCTCAAACGTCCGCCACGCCTTCGAGTGGGATCCCGCCGGCGGCATCTACGGAACGCTAACAGACCTCCACGCCCACGCCCACATGCACAGCTTTGCCACCGCCCTCACCAACAATGGCCGAGTCGTCGGCTACTATCAGGACGACGACGGCACCACCGTGGGCTTTATCTGGAGAAAGGCCACCGGTACGGAGGAGTTCGTCTACGACGCCAGCTACGACTACACCTATCTCCTCGATATCAACGAATCCCTTCGCATGGTCGGGTACTACACCGACAATTCCGGCTACAACAAGGCCTTCGCGTACGACTCGACGAACGGACGCGTAGCACTCGACACCCTCGGGGGCGACCAGGCCGTCGCCTATGGCATCAACAGTAACAACCAAGTCGTGGGTGTGGCCGCTACCGCCGGCGGCCAGAATCATGCCTGCCTCTGGAATCTCCCGAGCACCACGCCGCAGGATCTCGGTGGCACCGACAGCATCGCCTACGCCATCAACGACGACGGCGTCGCCTGCGGTATGGCCGACGGCACCGCCTTCCAATGGGATTCGACAAACGGCCTCGTCGACCTCGGCACCCTCGGCGGTACCTACAGCAAAGCCTTCGACATCAACTCCAACGAGCAAGTCTGCGGCACCGCCCAAGACGGCAGCGGCGAGTACCGCGCCTGCGTGTGGACCACCGTCGGCGGAACCGATTACACCGTCGACCTCAACGACCTCATTAGCACCGTTCCCGACTGGACGCTCGTCGAGGCCCACGGCATCAACCGAGACGGCAGCCTCACCGGCATCGGCATCTACCGCCGAGGCCGCTGCACCTACTACCTCTCCGAGTACTGATCGCCCTCGGCCGCATGCGCGAGATGCGAAAAATGCGGTTGACAGAACGACCTCTTGTGTGCCACAATTTGCACTAGTGCTGCACTTTGGGGTTTATTACTGCAGGAACTACGCAGAAAACAAGTCGAAAATATCGGAATAGCGCATGCTCATTGAATTTTCCGTGGCCAACTTCCGCTCCATCCACAAGCGCCAGACGCTCAGCTTGGTGGCGAATAACCGCGATGGCGAATTGCCAGACAATTGCATTGAACTGGATGTTCCGGGGCTCGCCAACACCCGACTCCTTCGCAGCGCTATCATCTACGGCGCGAACGCCTCGGGCAAGAGCAACATCGTAAGGTCCATGGACTTCATGTCGGAATTCGTGGCAGAGTCCGCCGTCAGGTTGAAACCAGGTTCTAAGACAGGTGTTGTGCCCTTCCGACTAGACACGCAGGCCGCACAATCGCCTAGCGAATTCGAGGTCCATTTCATTCACAATCAGATCCGCTATCAGTACGGCTTCACACTCGACAGCCAACGCGTACACACCGAGTACCTCGTTTCGTATCCGCGAGGCAGAGCACGGGAGCTCTTCAGACGCGAACTTGTGATCAGAGGGACAGCCTCCGAGCATAAGTGGCATTTCAGCCCTCGGTACCTTTCCGGAGACAAGCAGATGCTCGTCAGCGCGACACGTCCCAACGCTCTCTTCTTGTCTACCGGCGCGCAGCTCAATCACGAGGATCTGGGTGCGGTCTACGAGTGGTTCACAGATGGTCTGTATGTGCTCGAGTGTCGGAATTGGCTTGAGATGTCTCGCGCTCGTGACCACGCAGCAGAGCTTCTACTTCACTCCCATGGGGATAGGGCCGTCGTCGAGTCGCTCCGTCAGGCAGATCTTGGTATTTTGGACGTACATGTTGAAGAGGAATGGGTAGACCCACCCGGCTCATTACAGCGTAGGATTGCGGAAGATCTCCCAAGCAGCAAGATGGAGCAATTTCAGGATGCACTAAAGATGAAACGCCTCAAACTGACGTGGCTGCACAGGGGAACTGGCGATCCTAATGGAATTCCATTCGAAACGGAGGAAGAGTCGGATGGAACAATCAAGTTCTTGTCCTTTCTGGGCCTCTGGCATAGCATGTTGCATGCGAACCAAGCCGTTGTCATAGACGAGATTGCGGCTGGTATGCACCCGCTGCTTGTCAGAGATCTCTTGAATGCTCTGCGTGGCCCTGAAGTCAGCTCCAGCAGCGCGCAACTTGTTCTGACCACTCACGACACGACGTTGCTGGACCAGAGTCTGTTCCGGCGAGACCAGATTTGGTTCACAGAGAAGGATAAGACGGGCGCGACAACGCTGTATCCGCTGACCGATTTCAAGCCACGTAACAAAGAGGCGTTGCAGAAAGGGTACTTGGCCGGGCGCTACGGAGCGATTCCGTTCATCGAGGGGGATTTCACGTTTTGAGGCGCGGAGGCCAAACGGGGCGTGGAAGAAGTCCATTGCAGCGTCCGACGCGCGATAGACTGCGTTCCGGCGATATCATTCTGATAGTCTGCGAAGGAGGCAAGACCGAACCGGACTACTTCAACGGACTCCGGCGGAGATGGCGCCTCGGTGCACACGTGGAGGTTGTGGGCGATGCATCAGGTTCCGCGCCCATCAATGTTGTCGACTACGCGCTGGAGCGCAAGAGTCAGGCGGAGAAGGGAGCAGGAGTTCCTTACGATGCCGTCTGGTGTGTCTTTGATCATGACAGGCACAAGACGCTCGATAGAGCATTGAGCAAGGCGAAGAGCAACGGGTTGCTCGTGGCTCTATCCGTGCCGTGTTTTGAGTTCTGGTATCTCCTTCACTTCGCATACACGACGCGCGCCTTCGGGAAATGCGGTGAAGTCGTCAAGGAGCTGTGCAGACATATCCGGGGTTACCGGAAAGGGAAGGTCGAACTCGATATGCTTTGGCCAAACCTTCCGGCAGCCGTCGCCAACGCTCAACGCGTCCGCGAGGACAACAAGAAGACAGGGGCCGCGTCGCCGATGACGGACGTGGATCTGCTCATTGAGAAGCTCATCGAGATGACCGGCAAGAGCATCGATGACCTGATCGCGTGATGCCGCGCCGTCATCTCGAACGAGGCGAAGCCCTTCACTCTTGTCATTTCGAGCGAAGCGAGAAATCCCCTTCGAGATTCCTCACATGCGTTCGGAATGACAGAAAGGGCCATTCCTCACGCAGGAATACGGCACGGTCTTTCCGTGCATAGAATGTGGCACAGCGGCACAAATCCCGTGGCGTGACCGGCAATGCCACCACTTCGGAGGCCGTTTGATACTCGCGGCACTCTCGGCGTCCCGTCTACTATTCCTCGATGATGAATCCGTGGTAGAGGCCCATGTAGTAGGGCAAGAGGAAGGAGGCACCGTCGGCGAGCTCACGGCCGTCGCCGCCGCTGTCGAGCTGCCACGGATCGTGGTTCCAGTGCTCGACAAACCGCTCGTCGATGGGCAACACCTTGCCGTTGCGCCGGTGTCCTACGCCTCGGGCACCGCCCTCTCGCATGTACGGTGGGAGCGACACGATGTCTTTGCGATGGCTGTTCCTGTAGCCCCAGCGGAAGCGGTCGGTGGGATAGCGCTTGAGCGTGTCGACGGACTCTTCGAGCCACGATCCCGTCGGCGTAAGATCCGTGGTGCCCCACGGATCGGTGAAGGTGTCCCCGGTGATGCTCGCGGCGCAAATGAAGTTGAACAGTGGATTCAGCTCCGGCTCGATGATCCGCCAGTAGTTGAGCAACGAGAAGCCGTAGATGCCGCGTAGATCAGGATCGGCCTCGTACTTGAGCAGGTTGTAGTAGCTCATGAAGGCCATCTCGTCGTCGGACTGGTTGCCGCTGCCGGGGCCGTTCTGCGCCTTGGGGTACATGAGGTTCATGGCGTAGCCGTGCTCGTTGATGAGCCGTTGCGCCGCCTCGTGATACTTCGCGTCGCCGGTGAGGTGCAACGCCACTTTCAGGTATGACAGGATGCTGAGCGAGTTGAGGCCGCGTTCCATCCACCACGCCGGATCGTGGTTCATCTCGTCCGGACTGTACCGCGCCCAGCGTGTGGGCGTGCCCTCCCAATCCACGAGGTTGAAGTTGTGGTCGACGAGGTGATCCGTCAACGCCGCCACGTGCTCGCGAACGCGGGCCCGCTCGTCGTCGGTATCGGCCACGAGGTCGTAGTACGTGGCGTAGAAGAAGTAATGCCCGTCTAGTTCGTCGGAACTCGTATCCGATTTCCAGTACCACTGGCCGTCTTCGCTCTTCGGCCACCGCGGCTCATACACCTTCCAGTACGCGTCGTTCTTCTCCTTCTGTTCGCGATCGCCCTCGATCCGGCCGACATTGGGATCCGGGCCGCTCGTCGGCAGGATCGTGCGCGCCACGAATCCCTTCGGCGCCGGGTGTTCGCCGCCCTGCGTCACCTGGCCCAAGAACCGCAACGCCTCGAAGGCCGCCTTGGCGCGCGCCTTGGCCTCGGCGCTGCCCGTCGCCGCGTACGCGAAACACTCGCCCGCTCCGTACATGCTCGTCCAGAGTCCATCGTTATCGCTATCGCGTTGCTGCCACTCGGACGTGTCGCCGGGCTTCGCCAATCCCACCGAATCCACGTAGCCCAACGGCGTCCGGCGATGGTGCTTGTCGATCTCGTCCTCGAAGAACTTCGCCTTCTTGGCAAAGGTCATGTCGCGGCGCTCGATCAGGCCGACGCCGCGGGCCGTCGCGAACCACGCGTTGCCATCGGCGCTCACCGCGATGCCCCGCACGTCATCGTTCGGCAACCACCGGCGCCCTTGGCGATAGGCCCAGCGGTTTGCGGCGAAACTCACGGCGCCGATGCGCGTACCGAACCAGATGCCGCCGTCCCCGGCGGCCACCGTGGTGAAATCATCGTACGGTAGGCCTTCGCAACCGGTGAATAAGTGCCATTCGCCATCGTAGCAGGCCACGCCTTGCGGACTCGCGCACCACAGACGCCCGCGCGCGTCGAAGGCGGCGCCGCGAACGTCCTGCAACGCCCACCGCCGCCCCTTTTCCTCGGGAACCGGCCGCTGCCAAACACCGTCCGCCTCGCGCGCGAACAGGCCGGACCATGCGGCCACGGCCAGCCTGCCCTCGGGACCGACGGCGACCTGGCGCACGTCACAGCGCGTACCGAGCACGGTATTCAGCGCGTCAACCGCGACAAAGACGTCGCCGTCGAGCCGGAACAGGCCTTGGTCTGAGCCGGCCAGCAGTGTGTCGCTCCATGCGAGCGTCGAGATCGTGCCCGCCGAGAAACCGGCCATCGGCGCCGCGCCCTCATCGGCGACACGCAACACGCCATCGGCGACGGCCGCCGCAACCCCATCCGGCATGGCTGCGAGCGCTAGGATGGCCTTGCCTTCCGTACCAGAGACCACGCTCCAGGCGCCGTCCGCGTAACGCGCGAGGCCCTCTGCCGTGCCGGTGTAGGGCGCGTTGTCCGAACCGATGGCGATACAGCGCACGTCGCCGGACGGCAGTCCGTCGCTCTTGTAGAACGCGCGGCGGACCTCGGCCTTGAACGCGCCGACGCGGATCCCCTCATGGTCTTTCGGCGGCTTGATCCAGCCGCTATCCTCGGCGTTCACCTTCACGCCGCAGAGCGTAAATACAATCATTGCCGCGATAACGATGCCCAACCGCATGGCACATTTCCTCCAGGATCGGTGTCATTGCTTTCTGTGAGATACGCGCGCCGGCATCCTTGTATCACGAACGCCTCGCGCGACGCCAATCAGGAGCCATCGCTGCGGGGCCTCAGAGCAGATCGAGGAACTCGTCGACGGTGAGTCCGGCATGGCCGATCAGGGCGCGGAGCGTACCGACGGAGAGCTCTTTGTGTTGCGGAATGGAGAGATTGACGCGAACCCCCGGTCTTGTCATGACAAGATGGCTACCGACTTGCCCGACCGCGTTCCATCCGGCGCGCTGAAACGCCTTCGCGGCCTGCTTCCCGGATATGTTGCCCAAGCGCCCCACGCGATCACACGGCAACGATGACGGGGGGCTCGCTGGAATTCTCGGCGAGGGCGACAGCCGCTTTCTGGTCTTCTGCCCACAGCCACGCCGTGATCGCTTCGCGAATGTTGGCCAAGGCTTCCTCTTCATCTCGGCCCTGCGAAACGCAGCCGGGCAACGCGGGGCATTCGACCACGAACCATCCGTCCTCAGCTCGTTCCACCTTGACGTGGAAGATCATGGATTTTTCCTTCTTCGTCGCTCACTTTCGTTCATTATAGCAGTCGCGAGAGGACGGCGCACGGGAATTCTCCGCCTAGGCTGACATTTCCCAGAAGGCCTGACATACGCCGAGCCTGCGAACCGTTCTCAGCGAGCTCCAGAATCGCGTCGATGATCCGCTGCCGCATGGCGTCGATCCGCGCCGGCGTCATGTCGCCGACGGCGGTCTGGATAGGCGCTTGAGCGACGACCTCATCGAGGACTTCCAGGGCCTTGGCGCCACGCTCGCCGCCGATTTCCTTGGCGAGCGCGTCCAGGGTGTAGAGGTAAGCGTAGTCGTCGATGCCTTCGCGAATGCCCTCCCATTGGAGTGTCGGCATCGGCGCGCCCTGATCCCGAGACGGATACACGATGCACGCCTCTTTGTACTCGCGCTGACTTTCGCCGTCGAAGTCGTCGTACACGTTGTCCTTCGCGCGCAGGAAGGTCCAGCTCCATTCGCCTTCGGCGCCGCTGCGCCAAAATCGGAAGCCGGTGTACAGGCGGTTCAGCAGCATGTTGCCGTCTTCGCCGGTGTAGCAGCCGCTGCCGTAGAACCACAGGCGGTCGCCGCTGGCACGCGTATGCGCGGCCTTGTCCTCGAGCGCGGCCTCGCTCGACAGGAGATGCCCCATCGAGTAGCACCGCACATCGAGAACCGCGTCGAAGGCCGGATCGGGATTCGGCCCGGCCGTCGTGAACGTGGACAAACCGAGTTCTTTCACATAGCCGAGTTCCGTGACGACCTGCTGAATCTGCTCGGGCGACCACGGCTCGTCCACGGCGTGCCACACACACTCGCCCATGTCAAGCTCCTTGGACAAGGCGTCGAAATGGCGCACGTAGTCCTGATACATCTGCTTGAACTCCGGATCGGCCAGTTTCCGGCCGTCGGTCAGTTTGCCGACGAGGCCGGCCAGCGCCTGGATGCTCATCACCCACGGGCCGCGCAGGCCGGCCGCCTTAGCCATGCCGACGTGCTTGGCGAACTCGGTCGAGTCGATCGTCAGAATGCCGTTCTCATACTTCGACGCGCTATGCGCCGGCGGATAGAGCATCAGGGTGGTGATACCGTGCGCGGCGATGTCCTCGAGTTCAGCACGAACCTGCGTGTCCGGAAACGAACGCCATCGCGAGGTGTCGGGATACAGGCCCCACGAGCGCTCGGCGGGCCGTCGCAACGCGAAGGGAAGGACGCGGACCTCGAATGGCCCTGTCCACGCGTAGCCGTCGCCGTCCTGAACCGTCACGGTGGCCCTGTACAAGCCCGGCTTCGCGTCCTCGAGTGCGTGCACGGTCATCCAGACTTGGGCGATCTCGCCGATGGCCATGGCAAACGGCTCGATGGGTTCGAGCATCTCTGGAATCACGCGGTACGTGTCCGTCCGCCAACTCGTACGCTGCGCCCAGTAGTGCGCGCGCCGCACGTCCACGGGCAGTACGGCGTTCTTGTCGGCCTCGTGCCGCAGCGGCGAGATCGACACGGCGACATGGGCCACCGGCTCGACGGCGAACAGGCCGAGTGTCGCGGGTTCGTACTCGCCGCGCGCCAACGCCACGTGTAACGGCCGTGCGATGTCCTCCGCCGAGGGCCGGTAGTCGAAGTCGATGGCGTCCACGCCCTCCGGCACGAACGCGACGAATCCGGGCGCGCGATCGGATTGCGAACCCCTCACGTCGAGAAGCGCTGTCGCGCCGCCACGGAGATTATGAAACCGGGCGCCGGCCTTCGTCAGGAAGCGCGCATGCTGCACATCCAGCAATTCGTGGCTGCTCGTCCGAACCAGAATCCGCCACTGATAGTGGCCATCGGCAAGGTTCTCGGGCGGATCCACCCGAACAGCGTCTTCACCCCAGGGATCGATCGATTGCTGCACCACTACTTCGCCCGTCGCGCCGCCCGGCGTGTCCGGAATCGGTGTGCGGATCAACGCGATCTCGATGCCAATCGGCATGTCCATGCCGGCGACGCTCCGGCGGACGTTCACCGCCGGCGGCCCCTGCTCTTCCGGGGTTAGTTCCGCCGACACAAGGCCCTGCAATCCACCCACGTAGAGCAGGTTCGCCGTCAGTGTCACCGGCGTTTCGGCCTGGTTCACCGCCGCTCCGACGGCATCGCCAAGTCTGACTCGCGCCGAATAGCAGCCTGCCGGCAACGAACGTGCCAGCGCCAGCACAAGGGGTGCGTCCGCCCGGCCATCCGCGTGCGCAACAAGCTGCCCCGCGGCATCTCGCACGTCGCCCGACCATGCGGCGCCGGCCGGCGCCGCAACGTTCAGTCCGAAGCGCAACTCCGTGTCGCCCTCGCCTCGCCATTGAGGCGACTGCACGAGGCCGCTGCAGAAGGGCGCCAGGAGGCTGTCAGGCGTGAGGCCGACATACGGCGCCACATCATCCGACAACCAGATGGCGCCATCCTCGAAAGTGCCCTCCCATTCGCTCGGGCGATCCGCCAGGATACGCCACGCCTTGCCCTGGATCTCCGCAGACGGCGTCACGACGACCCGTGCCGTACGGCCGCCGGGCGCGACATCCTGGCCCGCCGGCTCACCATCCGGCGAGAAGACCTTCAGGCGGATGTGCTCTCGGCCGCCGCCGCCGCGTCCGTACACGGCAAAACGATGCACCCCGCGAGGCACATAGAACCATAGCGCTTCGGCCTGACTGATGACATGCACCGGCCGGCGTTCCGACGCCTCGACCACCAGGCCGGTATCGGCCGAAATCGACGTGATCCGGAGCGCGTTGCCCGCCGTGTCCGTTTCAATGGGGAACACACCTCGACGCGCTGTGGCCACCGTCAAGACGCCGCGCGCAGGCCCGCCTCCCCCCTCAGACGCCAACGTCAGTTGGCCGTCCGGAACATCCGGTGCGGAGACGTTGACGGGATCCTCGTACCGCCCAACCTGATGAAGCGCGAGGCCGATTCCCACCCGCGCCTTCGCGGCTGGCGCATACACCAGCAGCGTATGAGAACCGCGCAGATTCACTGCCGGAAGGCTCTCCAGGGCCGGATGCGTGCCGAGCGGCATGAGTGCATCGAGATCCTGGCCATGGGCAAGAGTCCCGATCCCGAGCAAAACGACAGCAACCAGAACTACGAGAAAGTTGCGCTTCATATCCGGTCGTCCTCCATGCGCAGAGCCCCAAAACGGCACAACCGCAACCCGACGTCACCCGAGCCGGTCCAACCATCGGCGTCCGGCATCGGATCAGGTCGATTATGGCAGATGGTGCGTCGGAACACACACCGCATGGCCGAGGCCGGCGCGTGTATGCTATCGTGTAGTGAACAACCGCCGAAATCCTGATTGGAGTGTATCGACCATGAATCAGAAGCGTCTTTCACGCCGCGCGTTCCTGCAAGGTGCGGCAGCCATGCCTGTGTTCAATCTCGTCCCTCGTCACGTGTTGGGTGGCGCGGGAACCACGCCGCCGAGCGAACGCGTCAACGTTGCCGGCATCGGCGCCGGCGGCCAGGCTGCCCACGATCTCCAGATGGTCTCGCGCTGGAGCAATATCGTCGCCCTCTGCGACGTCGACCAGCAGCGGGCCGCCGAATCCTACAAGAACTATCCGGACGCGGTGCGTTACACCGATTTCCGCCTCATGCTCGACAAACAGAAGGACATCGACGCGGTGGTTGTTGCCACGCCGGATCACGTTCACGCCATCGCGGCGATAACGGCCATGGAACTCGGCAAGCACGTCTATGTCGAGAAGCCCATGGCCAGGACCGTGTATGAGGTCCGCAAACTCGTCGAGGCCGCGCGCAAGTACAAGGTCGCCACGCAGATGGGCAACCAGGGCCACTCGTTCCGAGGCTGTTACACCCTTAAGGAATGGGTCGAGGCCGGCGCCATTGGCGACGTCACCGAGGTCCAGTGCTGGACGGATCGGCCCACGTGGCCCCAAGGCATCGACCGCCCCGCCGACACGCCGCCGGTGCCGGCTACGCTGGACTGGGACCTCTGGCTCGGCCCGGCGCCCGAGCGCCCCTACAATCCGGCGTATTGCCCGAGGAACTGGCGCGGCTGGTGGGATTTCGGTTCGGGCGCGCTCGGCGACATGGGCTGCCACATCATGGACGGAGCGCATTTCGCCCTCGGCCTTGGCGCGCCCACGCGCATCCAGGCCGAGTCCTCCGCCCGGAACGAGGAGACGGCACCCCAGTGGTCCATCATCCGCTACGAGTTTCCCTCACGCGGCAAGATGCCGCCGGTCACGCTGACATGGTATGACGGCGGCAAGATGCCGGAGCGCCCGAAGGAACTGCCCGAGGATCGGCGAATGGGCGATCAGGACGGCGGCGCACTCCTCATCGGATCGAAAGGCAAGATCATGACCGGCACCTACGGCAACGGTGTCGAGATCTTTCCGGAGGATCGCAAACCGGCCAAAACCGACCAAGTCAAGCGGCCCGGCCATCACGAGAACTGGATCGAGGCCTGTAAAGGCGGCCCCGCCCCGGCCTCGAACTTCGAGTACGCCGGATCGCTCGCCGAGATTGTCCTCTTGGGCAACATCGCCTTGCGGGCCGGCCAGCCTATCGAGTGGGACGCCGAGAACATGTGCGTCAAGAACGCGCCGGATATGGAACGATTCGTCCGCCCGATGTTCCGCCAGGGCTGGGAAGTGTAGGTCCCGAACGCACCGTAGGGAAAGGGAGACTTATGCTGCGCGGACTACGTATGCTCGTAGTGCTCGGACTCATCGCGATGATCGGCGCACAGGCTGACAACGCGCCGGACACCTACTACGTGTCGCCCGGCGGCGACGACGGCGGCCCTGGCTCGGAAGAGCAGCCCTACGCGACCATCCAGCGCGCCCAAGCGCGCCTCGCCCAGATTCTGAACTGGGGTATGTCGGCCGGCCTCACCGTGTACCTCCGCGAAGGCGTCTACTACCTGCCCGAGGGCCTCTCCTTCGGTTTGGACGATTCCGGCGGCTACACACATCCGCTAACGTATAAGGCCTATCCCGGCGAGACGGCCTCGCTCGTCGGCGGCGTCCGCATCACCGAGTGGCAGCCCTATCGCGACAAGATATGGGTCGCCTCGATTCCGGAGGGCGCAACGCCCTCACAGGTATTCGAGAACGGCGTCCGGATGACGTTGGCGCGCACGCCGGACGAAGGCTACCTCGGCATCGAGAAACCGGTCGAAGGCCTCGAGCAACAGGCCTTTGTCTACCGCGAGGGCGACTTTGATCCGTCGGCGTGGAACACGGCCGGGGCCAGCGTCTTCATCTGGCCGGGCCACGACTGGTTCAGCCACACCAAACCCATCGCCGCCGTCGACACCGCGGCCCGCACCGTCACCTTGGCCAACACCAACGGCTACGCCATGGAGCTGGGCAACCGATACTTCGTGCAGAATGTGCTCGCGCTTCTCGACAAGCCGGGCGAGTGCTGCATCGATCTCGCGGAACGGAAGGTCTATGTGTGGCCGCAGCACGAGCCCATTGCCGAGCAGACCATCGTCATCTCGACGGCCACGAACGTCGTCCGCATCGAGGGCGAATCGGCCCAAAAGCCCGTTCGCAACATCCACCTCGAAGGCCTGGATATCGGTATCTCCAACGGCAACGCTGTCCAATGGAAGAACGCGGAGTATTGCTCGATTCGCGCGTGCCTGGTCGAAAACGGCGGAGGCTGCGGAATCCGCATCACAGACGCCGCCCAGAAGAACGTCATCCGCGACAACCTGATCCGCTTTCACGGCCAGCACGGCGTATCCCTCGAAGGCCTAGCGCCAGGCCAACCGGACGTCAACAAGAGCCACGTCGTCGAAAACAACCACATTCACCATTGCGGCTGCTTGCAGGGCCATGGTTATGGCGTCAACATCAGCCAAAGCGGCCTGAACAAGGTACTCCACAATAACATCCATCACATGCCGCGCTACGGCACCACGATCAAAGGCGTGCGATACCAGATCTTGCGAACGCAGGTCGAAGGCGTCACTTTCGAGAACCGGCACGACTTCCTGCACTCGCGCAACAACCTCATCGCCTTCAACCATATCCATCACGTCAACTTGGATAGTCAGGACACGGGCGCCATGGAATCCTGGGGGCCCGGGCGCGACAACGTATACGACCACAACCTGATCCACGACATCGGCAATGACCGCTTCGACCTGCAGATGGGCGTGTATCTTGACGACGCGACGGACTACTTCACCATCTCGAACAACATCATCTGGAATGTTGTTGCCACAAATCGCGCCACCTGCGTTTACGCCAAAGGCATCGGCAACGTCATCCGAAACAACATCTTCGTGGTGAGCCCCGGCATGGACGCGGCCATCAGCAGTCTCTTCATGGCCGATGAACGCGCCGACAACCACGAGTACACACGAAACATCGTCTATATCGAGGATCCCAACGCCGCCCTCTACGATTTCTACAACTGGAGCGACGACCGCGTCGCCGTCTCGGACTACAACCTCTTCTGGAGCGCCGGCGGCGCCTTGCGGATGGCCGGCAAAGGCCCCGCGAAGACCTTCGACGAATGGCGGCGGATCCTCGACGCCAAGTATGATCAGCACAGTGTGGTGGCCGATCCCTTGTTCGAAGACGCCCCAAACCACAACTATGGACTCAAGTCCGACTCGCCGGCTTTGGCGCTCGGATTCGAGCCTATTGATACGAGTCAGATCGGCCTGAGGGCCGAGTTTCCGGCCCGGTTCGAGCGTGAGTAGCGAGACGGAGGAGAACGGACGATGACACCCCTGAAGTCCCGGTTCGTTGTCGCGGTCATGGCGGCCATGATGGGGATGGGCTGCGTGGCCCACGGAGAGGCCCTCAAGGCCGACGATTTCATCGGTACTTGGTACGGGTCCTTTGGCGCACACGACTTCAAGATCGACGTGACCCTCGATGGCGAGTCCCTCAAAGCCGCGATACTCGCCTCGGGGCCCAAGCGTGGGGTCGTGGCACTCGAGGTGACCACGTGCGAGCTGCGCGAGGACGACCTACTCATTGAGGCCCTACTCGAGCCCGGCCGCCCCGACAACCTGAGAATCACTATCCGTCCCCCCAAAGACGAGATGATCGGTACGCTGAAGCAGGCCAGCGTCGGAATCATGTTCCCTCTCATCGTGACGAAGACCGCACCCTATCTTGAGCAACGTTTCGCCATGGCCGACCCTGAGACCGCCAGCCCCGAGCGACTCCGAGAACTGCGAAAGGCCTGCGCCGATCACCTTCATCAGATCGGCCTCGCACTAAAGGAATTCGCCGCCCAGACCGACGGCGAACGCTATCCCCTCCTCGACCCCCGGCCCGGCCGGCTCATGTTCCAAACAGAGGACTTGTTCCCCGCCTACCTCGAGGATCCGGCCTGGCTTGTATGCCCGGCCGACGCAAACACGGCCCGGATCCAGCCGCAAAACCCCAAGGAGAAGGCGACCTGGTTCGTCGACAACAGCAGCTACTGGTATCTGGGTTACGCCTTGCCCACGGAAGACACGGCCATGGCCTTTGTCGACGCCTACCGAGCGAGGATCAAAGCCGGTGAGACGTTCTCGGAAGACCTAAAGGCGAATGACGGCACCGTAATCTACCGTCTGGCCGTCGGCGTCCAGGACCATTTCGTCTCCGACACCACCGATCCGACGGCCGGTCCAAAAGCGATGGCCTCCATTCCGGTCATGATCGGCCGGCCCGGCCTGCATCCCTTGGGCGCCAATGTCGCCTTCCTCGATGGGCACGTCGAGTTTCGGGAGTACCCCGGTCCTTACCCAATGACCGAGCGTTTTATCGAGGCCCTCCTCGAAATCGACAAGCTCCGGACGAATCCCGATCTCCTCAAGTAGCGCCACCGCGTGCCGCCCCAAGGGCTTCTTTCTAGAGAATCTTAGAATTCTTAACATGTTGCATTATGTCAGAATATCTATCCTCTTGACAGAAACACCCGGAGGATTGTATGCTCTAAGTTAAGAAAGATGTGCAATGCTATGGATCCTGACCGGAGCGATAGTGGGTTGTCCACGCCGCGTCGGGGTCCGGCGGCAGTAGGGGAGGCGAGAGGAAGTGGCAGACCGGATAGCAATTGGAGAATACGACGGAACGGTCAAGTGGTTCAACGCGCAGAAGGGCTACGGCTTCATCACGCGGGTGGATACCACGGAAGGCCAGGACGTGTTCGTCCATCACACGGCAATCCAGATGGACGGATTCCGGACACTGCACGAGGGCGAGCGAGTCCACTATCAGTTGTTCGAGGGGCCGAAGGGCTTGCTGGCCATCAATGTCACTCCGGTCAAGGACGGAAGCGAGGTGGTATCGTTCCGCTAGGTCCGTGGACGGGTGACGCGGGCCGCCCATAGGTTTCGGGGCATCCTATGGTGTGCGGCGAAAGGCCGTGACGCGGGGAAAGGGAGGGCTCTGTCCACCGCGAGTCGGGCCTCTTCATTGGTACCAGGCGTTGGCGCCAATCTCCATGACCTCCGCGAGTTCCGTATAGCCCATCTTTCGGGCCATGACGATCGGCGTCATTCCACCGGCCACCCATTCGTGCGCATGGGGATCGGCACCATTGGCCATGAGCAACTCGACAATCTCCGAACGACCGTTGAGCGCGCCCCAGTGCAGCGGGGTAAAACCCAGGATGCTGGGCATGTTGACATCCATGCCGCTCTTGACGAGGGCGCGCGTGGCCTCCAGATTGCCCAAGCGCACGGCCAAGTGCAGCGCCGTCTCTCCACTGGCATTCTCTTCCGTAGGATCGCCACCCTCATCAAGCATATCCTCGATGGCGTCGCCATAGTTCAAGTACGCCGCGCGATGCATCGGCGGCATCTGGCCGATGAATCGGAGATGATCCTCGATATCCTGGAGCAACATGATGTTCGCGAGGGTCATGCGTCCCGATCTTGAGATCCGCGTCAGCGGCGTCTCGCCGAAATCGTCTGGCTTGCACAACCATTCTGCGTAATCCATAGCCGCCTCCTTGCGCCCGTTTCATTAGGCAAACATCACCTTAGATCTAAGCAAGTTCCGTGCCTCGAAAAGCCTCCCCCGTCCAGTACGTCGCAAGTGCCTGACAAGAAGTGTCTTAGCTCAAAGAACGGAATCTGGAGCAACTCTTGACTCGTACCCCTATTCGTCTCAACGACCAGTTTCTGTCACTATGGCGAACGGGGAGTACGGTCTCTACCAGCGGCATCGCGGAGTCCAGGATCTCGACGGCGCTACCGCTTCCCGTCGAGTAACGCCCACCGTTCGTACAGATCGTCGATGCGCCTCCGTTGCGCATCGAGCGCCGCCAACGCATTCTGAACCACACGGTAGTCCTGCTCGTAGAAACCGGGTGAGGCGATTTGCGCTTCGAGTCGTTCAACGTCCCCTTCGCATTCGAGAATGGCCGCTTCCATGCCATCGAGCTCCTTTCGCTCCTGCCATGAGAGGCGTTGGGGCCGGGGCGAGGCCGATCGGGGCTTCTCGACTGGGACCGGGCGCACCGGCCGCGCCACCTCGCGGGTGCGTTCGCGATACAGGACGTAGTCATCGTAGTTGCCCGCAATCGTGACGATGCGGCCCTCCGGCTCGAAGACGAGGAGATGGGTACAGACCCGGTTCAGGAAATACCGGTCGTGGCTCACGATAAGGGCGCACCCCGCCGACGCCAGGACGGCCTCCTCGAGGACGCGCATCGTGGCGAGATCGAGGTCGTTGGTGGGCTCGTCGAGCACGAGGAAATTGCCGCCACGCAGGAGTTTGCGCGCTAGGTTGATGCGGCTCGACTCGCCGCCGGACAGGTTGCGCATGGGCATGTCAACGCTGTCGCGGTCGAAAAGGAGCGTCTCAAGATAGGCCGGCACGTATAGGCGCCGGGGACCGACATCCCAATGCAACACGCCGTTTGAAACGAAGTGGAGGATGCTCTCGTCGGGATCGATCGCTTCGCGCGTCTGGTCCACATAGAGGAATTGGGTCGTCTCGCCGATAACCACGCGGCCCCTGTCGGGCTCGTCGAGGCCCATCAGCACCCGCAAGAGCGTCGTCTTGCCGCAGCCGTTCGGGCCCAGGATGCCCACGCGCATCCCCTGCTGCATGATGATTGAGAAGTCGAGGAACAGATGTCGGCCATTGTAGCCGTGGAAGACGTGCTCGGCCTCGAGAATCCGCTTGCCAAGGGGCCGAGGCTCGGGAATGGCAAAGGCCAAGGCGGGCGTCGTAGCGCTCGGTTTGTCGCGCACGAGATCGTCAATACGCTGGATGCGGGCCTTCTGTTTCGTGCCGCGCGCCTTCGGGCCCCGCCGAAGCCACTCGAGCTCCCTTCGGATAAGGGGCTGCCGGTTGAGCACGGACCGGCGCTCGGCATCAAGGATGCCGGACTTATACTCGAGGAAGGCCTCGTAACGTCCAGGAAAGCTGAACAGGCGCTTCTGGTCCAGCTCGACGATGCGATTGACGATGCGATCAAGAAAATACCGATCATGGGTGACGAGGATGCAGCTCCCGGCGTAGGCCTCAAGGAACTGCTCGATCCACTGGACGCTGGCCGTGTCGATCTGGTTCGTCGGCTCGTCGAGCAGCAACAGGCTGGGCCGTTGAAGCAATGTCCGGGCCAGATCGAGTCGTCGTAGTTCGCCTCCCGACAACACCGACAGCGGTTTGTCGAGCGGAGGGAGCGTCAGCGACACGTGGATCTCTTTGACGTGCTTTTCCCAGTCCCACGCGCCCGCGATCTCGAGTTCGTGGGCCAACGCCGCGTGACGCTCGGCAATCTCGCGCCCCGCGCGCGCATCGCCTTCGGCCAGAGCATCCCCGAGGCACTCGTATTGTTTCAGCAACGCACGAATCGCTTGTCCCGATTCATCGAGGACCTCACCGACGGTCTTGCACGCGTCGAGATCACACTCTTGCGCGAGCAGGCCGATGCGTAGGAATCGGCTGGAGGTCACCAGGCCCGAGTCCGGCGTCTCGAGGCCGGCCATGATGCGCAACAGCGTAGACTTGCCCGAGCCATTGGTTCCGATCAGGCCGATCCGATCCCCCTCATGAATCGTCAGGGAAACATCGCGGAGGATCGGTTGCGCACCGAAGCTCTTCACAACGCCTTGAACGCCGAGGATCACTTTGGACGGCTTCACTGCACTCATACGATCCGCCTAGCCTTGCATATGGCACGGCAGGGGCATGTTTCGTTCCGCCCGCGTCTATAACACAGATCGGACGGATCGGTCGGATCGGTCCGATCTACTCCGCGAAGGATTGCGCCAAGGCAAGCTGAGCCCACGCCAGGGCTCTCTGGTACCGCTCTCGACCGCCGGCCCATCGCCCTCAGCACACGCCGTACTTCGAGAGCCGGACGAACTCCTCGGGCGATCGGTCGGCGGCGGGCACGTAGCCCTCGAGCGGCTTGATCTGGCCGTGATACGCGTCGAGGAATGCAGCCGGCTGCGGGAAGTAGTCCTCTTCCATCTCGGCCGGCGGCACGATCCAGTTGGCCGCGCCAAGGACGCACACCGGTGCGTCGAGGTAGTCGAAGGCAATCTGCGTGATCTGACTCGCCACCGTGTGATTGTAGCTGCCGCGCTCGCACGCGTCGCTCGCGATGATGAGCTTGCCCGTCTTCTTGACGGACTCGAAGAGCGGCTCGTAGTCGAACGGTACCAGACAGCGTCCGTCCATCAACTCAACGGAGATCCCGAACTGCTCTTCGAAGCGCTTGGCCGCCGCGTGCGCCGCATAGAGCGTGGCGCCGAAGGTCAGTATCGTGAGGTCCGTGCCCTCTTTGACCACGTTCGGAACGCCGAGCGGAATGGTGTAGTACTCGGCTGGAACGCCCTCGGCGCGGAAGATCTCGACCTGGTTATAGAGTTTCTGGGCCTCGAAGAAGACCACCGGATCGCTGCCCCGCAGGGCCGAGGCCATGAGCCCCTTCGCGTCGTACGGCGTGGCCGGGAACACGACTTTCAGGCCGGGCATATGGGCGGTCAGCGCCGTCCAGTCCTGCGAGTGCTGGGCGCCGTACTTGTTCCCGACCGACACGCGCAGTACCACCGGCATGCGGCAGTAGCCGCCCGACATCGACTGCCACTTCGCCAACTGGTTGAACACCTCGTCGCCGGCACGGCCCATGAAGTCGCAGTACATGAGCTCGGCGATGGGGCGTCCGCCCTCGAGCGCATAGCCGACGGCCGTGCCCGCGATCGCGCCTTCCGAAATCGGCGAGTTGAACAACCGATAGTACGGCAGCGACTCGGTCAGGCCCTGATACACCGCAAAGGCGCCGCCCCAATCGCGGTTTTCTTCGCCGTAGGCGATGACGCGGTAGTCGTTGTACACGTGATGGACAATGGCCTCGAACAAGGCGTCGTTGTAGGTGATGGCCTTGTTGCCCTTGAGCACGTTGCCCGAATCATCCAGGCCTTTGCGCGATTTCTTCTCGAGGGCTTTGACGCGTGGGTTTTCCTCGAAGGGGATCCGCACGTCCGTCGCCCGCTTGAGGCCGGGCAACTCGGCTTCCGGCTCGTTCGAGAACATGAAGGTGGCCAGGCCGGTGTGCGGCCCGATCTTCATCCGAGGCGCGGTCTCCTCGCGGCCGGCGAGGCGGCACGCCTTCATGACTTTGCGCTTGGCGTAAGCACGAACGGTCTCGAGATCGTCCGCCGTCGCCACGCCCGCGTCCACCAGCTTGCCGCCGAACTCGACGAGGGGATCGACCTCGCGCCAGAGATCCACTTCCTCACGCACGCGGTACGAAGACTGATCGCTCGGCGAATGGCCCGTCTGGCGATAGCACAGCACATCCAACAACACCGGCCCGTGGCCTTCCGCGATGATCGCTTTCTTGCGCGCATAGGCATCGGCGAGCGCCAGCGGATTGTTGCCGTCGACGACCTCGGCTTGCATCCGCTCCGGATTCACCGCCGCGCCAACGCGGGCGAGCCGTTCGAAGCCCATCGTTTCGCCGATAGGCTGGCCGCCCATGCCGTAGAAATTGTCCATGAAATTGAACACAATCGGCAGACCGCCCCGGAGACCTTCCTCCCAGAGATTCTTGAACTGGCCCATGGCCGAGAAGCCTAAGGCCTCCCAAACCGGCCCGCAGCCCACCGACGCGTCGCCGATGTTAGCCACCACGATGCCGGGCTGTTCCTGCACCTTCTTGAACAGCGCCGCGCCCGTGGCGATGTCGGCACTGCCGCCGACGATGGCGTTGTTCGGAAACACGCCGAACGGAATGAAGAAGGCATGCATCGAGCCGCCCATGCCTTTGTTCAGGCCGGTCTCGCGGCCGAAGATCTCCGCCAACAGGCCGTAGAGCAAGTAGTCAACGCCGACCTCCTCCTCTTCGGTCGAGGCAAAGACGGCGCCAACGCGGAGCGGCTCCCAGTTCGGTTCGTGCTGCTCGATGATGCCGAGCGTCACGCCCCCGAAATAGCCTTCCATGATGGCGCGCAGCTCGGGCCCGAGCAATTCGAAGACCGCGCGCAAGCCCTTGGCAATGATCTCGCCATGGCTTCGATGGCTACCGAAAATGTGGTCAATGACCTTGAGGTGAAAAGCCTCGCCCACCGCCGCGCCTTCTTGGCCGAGCGACAAGTGCGCCGGCCCCGCGTGACGGCACTCGATGCCTTCATACGCACCGAGCTTCTTCACGTTGTCCAGCATCGTCTCGAACTCGCGGATCAACGCCATATCGCGGAAGATGCGCAGGCAGGACGCGGGCGTGATAGCGGGATTCGACTCGAGCTCCTCGCGCACGCTCTTGGCGTACTGGTTGACGGGAATCGAGCCCAGCTCGAGCACTTCGGCCTGTCGGACCACCTTCGGATCGACAATCAACGACTTCGTCATGGATCAGCACCTCATCTCGTTGGGTGGCTGGTGTTTCCGATGCGCGTCTGCGGAAGATCCCCACACCGACTGCGCCCTTCCGCGAAGTATAGCAAAATGCGCGGAGCCGATGCACTTGCGCCGACGCCGGAATGAACCGCGGTCACAGGCGAGCGAGTGGGAACATGCTCCCATGGGCAGAAACACAGAGAGATCTGTGCGAGCCTTCGCTGTCGATCACGGCTCGGTCACCGTGCGCGTTCTGGCCAATGAGAGCGATCGCTCATTTCCAGAGGTAGTCCCCTTCGCGGCCTCTATGGCTGCCCCTTTGTGCGTTTCGCAGCGGCTCTTTCGGGGCACAGTCTCCGCTTCGACAACTGTTGAGGCGAAACGTCGGCATGAACGACGGTTACCTTGGACTTGATCCGATTGCCATTGATGGCTGTCACGACGGCCATCAGCTCCTCCCGTCGGTTCTCTTGTTCTTTGTACAGGCTGTCGATCATCCATTCCGGCTCAATGACGATGATGCATCGATTGGCTCGGAACCTAGGCACGCTTGCCTTCTTCCACAGCTGCTCTTGTACAAGCCTTTCGTGCTCTTCCTGACGGACCTCCTCAACCCTAGCACAAGCACCGTCATCCAGAGATTCCGGATCCGAAAAGCTTCCGGAACTCCCGGATTCACCATCCCCTTCGCGAAACAGCTCGCCGAAGCAGCACGCGTCCATTCCCGAGAACTTGTCGAGTGTCGCGGGGACTATGAGTGTGCCGGCAGGTGCAGCCCATATGGTCTTCTTGAGGTTCTCTTCGCCTTCGATTCCGTGGCAGTAGATATGGTGTGCGGTAATGCCCGACAGACCGACAATGGCGTATCTGACGAAGAAGCCCTGAAGAGTCCGTTCGGCCCGTTCGCCGATGAGCGATTCGTCATCTTTGATGTAGCAGCCGCCCGTCAGGTGAAGGCGGATCGATGGATTGGTGACAAACGCATTGATGGCCGCCATGTTATTGGTGATTACCGTAAAATGCCCCTTGTCCCCTTGGGCCATCTCCCACGCAATGGCTTCGCAGGCACTACCGGCGTCAAGGAACACCGAATCCAGCTTGCTGAGCAGGTTGTTGTGCACATGCATGGCCACTGCGAGTTTGCCTTCGTAGCTTGTAGCTTTGCGGGCGGCATAGTAGGTTCCCGAGGTCCTGCCAGACAGGTAGACCTTGTCGTCCCTCCGCGCTATCATCGGCAACAGGAACCGGAAGTCTTCCTCGAGCTGTTCTCGGCGGACACACTCTCCGGTGAGGCTCTTCACCCTTCGAAGCAGACACTCGATGAGCATCCCGTCACCGTGTTCCTCCATCACCTGAAGGATGGCGCCCCATCGGATCCAGTTCCTGTTGACGGGCGAATCATTTTTCAATCGTCGCATTATATATCTCCTAGTATGGAAATACTATTCCTATTATCTTTTCTCACGCTTTCGGACGATGGATTTGGTCCCGGTATTTCTTCACATACTGGTCGTAGACCTTCGTGTAGTCGCTTGCCATGCGGGGCGTTGGTTCCACCCTTGTGCGCTTCCCGAGAAGCTGCTCCGATGCGTCTGTCAGGGAGTCGAACCATCTCAGGCCGACGGCAGCGCAGAGGGCTGTGCCGGCCAATGCCGTATCGGGATTCCTGCTGACGTTTAGGGGACGACCAAGGACGTCCGCGAGCATTTGGACAAACTCCTTGTTACCGCTGGGGCCACCGCCCGTCAGAACCTCCTGGAAATGGCATCCGAGAGAGTCTTCGAAGTCATCCACTATACACCTAACAATGTATGCCAGTGATTCGAAGAGCGCTCTAATGATGTGGCTTTCGTTGTGTCCCACCCGTAGTCCATCAATTGATCCGGGGCATCGAGTGGCTATTGTGGCTCGTCTTCCTCCCGCGAAGTAGGGGAGCATCGTTACGCTATCCGCCTCAGGTTCTGTGTCCCGAAGGGCTTGGCTGATGCGATCGAAGTCCGGCTTGCCATCCTTCCACGCTCCGAATCGAGCCGCGATGTAGTTGATGGCGCTACCGCAAGACGCAATACCGTCGAATAGCATGTTGAGGCCGCGCCACGGAACATCTGGAATGATGGGCGCGGTTCCCGCAGACTCGTGTATGCGATTACACGGGATGGCGCACACTCCTAACGATGTACCAAGGGACAGCCCAAGTATGCTGTTCGAGGCGCGACAGAGGCCGATGCCCATGACCTGGGCACAGGTGTCATAGGGCGCAACGAAGACAGGCAATCCGGTCGGCAGTCCCGTGATCTGGCTCACCTTCTGCCGGATTAGGCCAACCTTGGCGCCTCCGGGCAGAATCTTCCCCTCCAGTGCCTTTGCATCAAAGGCACCGAGAGACCCGGCCGATGCATGAGGATGGGGTTCCTTGCTCTTGGAAAGGTACCCGGCAAGTTGTTGTCGGAATGCGTCCTTCCAGGGCAGCGACTCGGTCATTCCCCATTTCCGCGAGACGATACTCTCGGATCGAACGACTTGGCCGGTCAGCCACCAGTTGTAGTAGGTCCACTGCTCCATGATGGAGACGTTTGTGTCCATCCACGCGTTCGGAAATCTCGTCGCGATCAGCAGTGCCTTGGCAATGCCGCTGTCCGGCCCCACCGGCGCAAGCCACGGAAAGCCGTCAACGGAAGATCGCCATTGCTCAATCAAGTGGGCTTCATCTTCGGCCTGGAGATCGTCCCAACGCATCGGGGGCGGATCGTCAAGAGCCGCACGTCGCTTCTTGTTGACACACACCACACTTGATGTCGTTGAGGTGATGGCAAGTCCCACGATGCGGACTCCCTCGCGGACGGCCACCGAGGCGCCACGGAAGAGACACACCGCCAGGTCTCCTATGGCCCCTTTCGCGTTCCACTCCTGGGCGCGCTCAGCTCTCGGCGGAATTGGTTTGACGTCGACGCCCGTGAGACGGATGGCCCCACCACACCTTCGGATAAGGGAAACCTTGAAGCTGCTCGTACCACAATCGACGGCCAGAATGGCCTCGCTATCGCCGTCCTGATGCTTCATGTTAATAGCATCTCCATGATAAACACTCACAGCGTACAAGGACAGGAAAATTAAACCATATACCGAGACAGATGTCAATTACTTATAGAACCATTTCACAGTGTAGCAATTGCAGCTGATGAAAGTTTCTCGTCGGCACGCCCATCGAGGGAGACAGTGGACAGGACAGCTCCAGAGATGGGCAGCAACGGTCATGCCGGGTTGCCGCGGCGGCGACGGCTCTCTTGCCCCGGTTTTCTTGGCCTTTCTAGCCTTCCTGCATTTTCTCCTTGACTTGGGTCGCAAAACAGTGTACAATAACGTTCGAATAGTTTGAATTCTAGGTCGTCGGAACGGGTAAGAAGGAGGCGTGGTACGTGATGAACAGGCAGCGACAGGTGCATCACGTAACGCGTTCTCGGAGGGCCGGCGACTAGAAATACCAGAGTAGAAACCACTAGAACAGGTTGACGGCCATTCCGGGAACGGGATGGCCGTTTCGCTATCTAGGGCCCCGGTCATCCACACCTCCGGAGGCCCTCATCTTCAGAAGACGAGGCACACTGGCCCGAGCGCGGATGGGAATCCCCCGGGCCACCAAGACGCGAAATGGAGAGAGTACAGAGAATGTATCCTGATTATTGTCCGATACAAGGTGATTTGCTGCTCAGTGTCGTGAAGGCGTGGACGGAAGAGTCGATGATGTTCGGCGTCCGCCCGGAAGGTTTGGATGCGGCGCACCGGCGTTCGCCGGGCACGGTGAAACGCGCGAGTCGGCGCGTGTTGCTGCTCGTGGCGCAGTCCATGCTCGCCCTAGGCGCCTGGTTGAAGGCGGCCTGCGGCGAACCGGACTCCGGTTTCGGTTCCCAAGGCCGGCCGCACGTGATTCCTCGGGCCTAGCGCGCGTTTGCGCCACCCCGCCACCAGGTTCTTTCATTGATTCGCCGCCGGCCTCGACGTTGGCAGTGCGTTGGCGTAGTTGCCGATCCAATCATGCCGCCCAGATGATCCAAACGAAGAGCGCGGCCGGGATGACGGCGGCTAGCGTGAACGGCACCGAGATCTTGGCGAACTGGCCGAAGCTGACCGTATACCCCTCTTTCCGGAGCAGTCCGGTGGCGACGATGTTCGCGGACGCGCCGATGGGGGTGACATTGCCCCCCAAGCTGGCGCCGATGAGCAGGCCGAAGAGAAGGATGCTGGGTTCGATCTGTAGTTTCTGGGCCATGGAGCCCGCAACGGGCAGCATGGCGGCGAGATAGGGGACGTTGTCTACAAAGGCCGAGACGATAATCGACAGGACGATCAGGGCAACGTATGCGAACAAGGTGTTTCCCCCGGTGAAGCCGGACAGGGCGGCGGAAATCCGATCGATCCAACCCGTGACCGTCAGGCTCTCGACAATCACGAAGATGCCCATGAGGAAGAAGGTAGTGTTCCAGTCGAGCTTGCGGAGACTCGCGCGGATGGAGTCCACATGGCCTCGGGTGTTCCAGACGAGCATGGCCACGCCGAACACCATGCAGATGACGCCGGCCAGGTAGCAGAAATTCTTGTCAAAGAAGGAAGAACCGGCCAGCATCAGTATGAGTAGGACGAGTAGGATCGTGGGCACCCAGGACTTCACGGTCTCCGTCGGGAGGATGTCGATCTTCTTGTGATGACGGCGAAACACGTAGTAGAGCACGGCAAATGATGTGAGTGCCCCCAACTCGACCGCGAAGAAGATGCTGGGTCTGCCGCGGTATACGAAGAAATCGAGGAAGGTCATCTTGGCGTAGCCGCCCAGGAGCATACTGGGGGGATCGCCGATGAGTGTTGCCGTGCCCTGAAGGTTGCTGCTGATCGCGATGCCGATCATCACGTAGGTCGGGTTGACCTCGATCTTCTTCGCCAAGGATAGCGCGATCGGGGCGACAATGAGCACGGTGGCGACATTTTCGACGAAGGCCGAGAGGATCCCGGTCATAGCGCAGATGAACAGAAGCGCCCAGGCGGTGTTGGGCGCCCGATCCACGATCACCTCGGCGAAGTAGGCGGGAAAACGGCTTTCGATGAAGACCTCCGCCGCGATCAGGGTTCCCACGAAGATGCCCATCACGTTCCAATTGATGCCATCGAGGGCCTCGTGCGGCGATACGGTACCCGTCGCCACCAGCAGGAGACCCGTCACGACTGCCACGCTGCTGCGGCGTCCGGGCCACGCGACAAACAGGCCGTATGCCGTTACGAACAGGATCAAGGCAATGGTGTCATGGGGCATTCTTGACGCTATCCTTTGGCGGCCGATCCAAGAGTGGGGCCCGCATGCGGGTCGTGATGACTGAACGCAGAGGATATGATGACGAAAGACAGGGCGGAAGCGCAAGCCGAGGGCAATGGGGGAACACGGGACGCGTGGGGGACAGCCGGGCCTGCGTTCGCGGGACAGCCGAATCAGGAACTCCCGACGGGGGAAATGGTATAGAATAGGAGGCGGGTTGCGTCCACCGCTGGGAGGAAGCCATGCAAGGAGCCACGCGTGCCATCATCGTCACCGCTATGATCGTACTCACGGTCGTCTCGATGTGGACGACCTACGTGAGTCTGAAGGACTCGATTCTGCCCGAGCCCACCATCTCGGTTCCGTTGTGGGAGGGCCACGCATGGAAGTGCTCGGTGTTTGCGCTGGCACTGTCCGTAGCGATTGGCCTGATGCTGTTCGCACTGAAAGTCGCGATCATTGATGAGCAGAAGAAGCTGAACATCGTCGGCGTGGTTGGACTGGCGGTCATCGCCTTCATCTCGATTTCGTTCAACATGGACGTGTTGTATCGCACGGCCGACCGGGAGTTCTTCCTTCGGTATTCGACGGCGCGGACGCGCCAGGCGTATGAGGACTTCCTGATGCAGGCGGACGCGGCCTTAACGGAGCGGCGGGACGAGATCCGGCGCGAGGTCGCTTCTCAACAAGGCGAACTCGAGGCGGAGGTCGACGGATTGCGCGAGGCGCCCGAGGGATATGGCCCGAAGGCGCGTCAGGAGGATTACCGGCTTCGGCTTCTCGAGAAGACGTCGGAGGTCGATCTGACCACGCTGAACGAGACCATCGCCCTCAAGGGGGAAGCCGACACGCTCCTGCGCGAGCGTTCGCCGCAGAGTATTGACGAGATCCAGGCGATGCAGAACGACTTGCGCGTCATCCTCAAAGATGTAGGCGCTCGGGCCGGCATCCCCCTGCCGGAACCGGTGCAGCTCGAGAGCCCGCTCTTTGCGGTGTTTCAGCGCCTGTTCGATTTCAAGACGGTTGGATTGAAGGAGATCTTCTTCCTGTTGATCGCCATATTCCTGGATCTGGGGGACATCATCGGCTACAGCCTGGTGCCGAATCGGCCGGAACGCAAGCGAAAGAGACTGGCCCGCGAGATCCTCGAGGAGGAGCTCGGACTTCCGGGTCCGGAATTCGTCACGCGGCCCCAGTTGACGACGGATTCGCCCGGCTTCATCGCGGAAGAAGGGGATTCGTTTGAGCAGGGGCCGCCGGAAGCCTTGGCAGAGCCCACGGCATCGCGACGGCCAAGGGCGGTTCGGTTCCGACGCCGGTAGTCCGCCTCAGCCGGGGGTGTCCATAAGACCGAACTTCATGACGGCCTCGGCCGCGGGAGCGCCGTCGACTTGGGCGGTGGCGCGGATCTTAAATCCGTTGCCTTCGACCTGAAGCATCTCAGCCTCCACGACGATCTGATCGCCGGGACTGACCGTTCGCCGCAGCTTGGCACGGTCGAGGCCCATGAGGAAGGCGACTCTCTCCGGCGGGCGCCCATTGTCGCTACAGAGCAACATCGAGCCGACCTGGGCCATCACTTCGATAACGAGGACGCCCGGCATGACCGGAACGCTCGGCCAGTGCCCCTGGAAGAAGGGCTCGTTCACCGTGACGTTCTTAATACCGACGACGCGCTCGCCGGGTGTGAACGAGAGAATTCGATCCACGAGCAGGAACGGGAACCGGTGCGGCAACACTTTCATGATCATGTTGACGTCGAGGGCCGGCCCGGCCTTGGTCAAGGAGGCTGCGTGCCCCAGCTCGACCTTCTCGTGGCCGTTCAGGTAAGCCTTCTTGATCTGCTTGGAAAACATGACGTTCTTGCCGTGGCCGCACTTGACGCCGATCACGTGTCCGCGGACGCGACGGCCCAGCAGATAGAGGTCGCCGAGCAGGTCGAGCATCTTGTGCCGCACGAACTCGTCCGGGAATCGGAGTTCGTCGTTGAGAATCGACTCGTCGCCAATGACAACAGCGCTATCGAGGCTTCCGCCCTTGATCAGGCCCTGTTCCTGGAGCATCTTGACCTCGCGTAGGAAGCAGAAGGTGCGGGCGGGCGCGATCTCCTTTTCGAAAGTCTCGGGGGTAATGGTGAACGAGGCGTACTGGGTACCGATGGCGACGTGGTCGTAGGCGATGGTCATGGTAATGCGGAGGTCGTCGGCGGGTAGCACGCTCACCGTGGCGTCATCCTGCCGGTAGAAGACGGGCTTGTCGATGACGATGTATTTCCGGGGGGCATCCTGTTCGACCAGACCGGCCTTCTTCAAGGTGTTCATGAAGGGGAAGGCGCTGCCGTCGCCGTTCGGGATCTCGTTAGCGTCCAGTTCGATGGCCAAGTTGTCGATGCCCAGACCGACGGCGGCGGCCAGGAGATGCTCGACGGTGTGTATCTTGGCGCCGTTGATGCCGATCGTGGTGCCGCGGGAGACGTCCACGACGTGGTCGATGTCCGCCTGGATCGCGGGCCGATCGGGTAGGTCGACGCGATGGAATGTAATGCCGCTGTCGGGCGGGGCCGGCTTGAACACGATACTCGTCAGGCTTCCCGTGTGAAGGCCGATGCCCGAAAACGAAACCTCGTTAGCAATTGTCTTTTGCTTTTCCATTCACCCGCTCTTCCAGTTCCCGGCAACGTTGCTCGAGTGCGCGGAGGCGACGCAGGGCCTCGGGAAGAATCCGTACGCTTGCCTGGTGACGCTTGTCGCGCTCATGGTCTGTGGCCGGATACCCCGAGACGATCTTGCCGGGTTCTATCGACTTTGTGACGCCGGAGAGGGCGCCGATTTGGACGCCGTCCCCAATATCAATATGGCCTCCCACTCCGGAACGCGCGCCCATGACGACATGATTGCCGATCGTTGCGCTTCCGGCGATCCCAACCTTACCGGCGAGCGCACAGTGCTCGCCAATCTGCACATTGTGACCGATTTGCACCAAATTATCAATTTTGGTGCCGGAACCGATGGAGGTAATGCCGAAAGTGGCCCTATCGATGGTTGTGTTGGCGCCTATCTCGACATCATCGCCAATGGAAACACTGCCAACCTGCGGGATCTTCCGCCACACACCGCCGACGGGGGCGAAACCGAATCCATCCGCGCCCAGAACGGCGCCGGCATGCACGGTGCACCGCTTGCCGATCAGGACGCGGTCGAGAATGGTCGCGTTGGGATAGATGATCGTTTCGGCGCCGATCTGCGCGTCGCGACCGATATAGACGCCCGAGTAGAGCACAACGCCGTCGTCGATGGAGCATCCCTCGGCGAGGACGACGTGGGCGTCAAGCGCCACGTTGCGGCCTAAGGTGACGTGGCGGCCGACCACGGCGGTGGGATGGATCCCGACGGGATGCGCGGTCTCCACATCGACATACTCGAGGATGATCTGGGCGAAGGCGAGGTCGGGATGGTCGACCTGGATGAGCACGGCGTGACCGGCGTCCATCTCGCGAGGCACCAACACAGCCGCAGCCCGCGTCGAGCTGAGGAAGGCCTCATACCGGGCGTTCCGGACAAAAGTGAGGTCTGCGGGGCCGGCCTGTTTGATCCCGTTGACGCCCGTGATACGGACGCCCCCGTCGCCAATGACCGTGCCGCCGACCCGTTGAGCTATCTCGGCTGCGGAAATGTCCATTCTGTTCGTTCGACCGACCCACGGGGGCGGGTCGCACCACGCGTTGGGTGAGGGCGGTTCATGGCGCCGGAGCGGGCCCTATTTCTCGCCGCCTTCCTCTTCGTCTTCGATTCGCAAGTCGTGGGTGTTGAGGTAGTCGATGACCTTTCCCGTCATATTGAGGGTGGGGCTGAAGTACACGACCGTCGCGGCCGCGCCCCTGGGCGTTCCGTCCAGCACCAGGTGGTAATTGCCCTCGGCGCCCACGAGTGCAATGGCTCTATCGATATCGCCGAAGAGCTTCTTCACAACGCGCTCCTCCGCTTTGTCGATATCGCCCTGCAACCGGTTGAACTCGCTGCGGTACAACCTCATATCGCTCTCGATGGCACTCTCGAGTTCCTCGCGCTCTTCATTGGACAGCGCGTCCTTCTTACTATCGTATTCCGCTTTCTGCTTCTCGATGCGGTCCATCAGCTCGTCGACAATCGTCTGGCGCTTCTTCACTTCTTCCTGAAGACCGTCGTACTCGTCCTTCTTGCGGTTGTACTTCTCGAACACTTCCTTGCGATCGACGATGCCGATTTTGTAGACTTTGCCGTCTGCTGCGGCCTCTTGTGAAGCCGCGTCCCCGCCACTCAGCAAGACCGCTGTAACCAACAGCGCTACATACCCGGGAATCCAAATCTGCTTTCTCACGATGTAGAACCTCTCCTCCTTGACCGAACTCACGGGATCGGCCCCTATCCGCTCGCGTCGGATCGGCCTGAGGCCGCTCCAAGGTGGACGGGAATCATATCACGCTTTCTGCAAGGCGTTCAAACGCCGAGGGTCGGCGGTCGGTAGCCCGGCCCATGGTGGCGTATCAGAACCGCAGTCCGGTCAGTAGGTGCAAGCGCCCGTGGCCCTGGTCGTCGTCCGGGTTGATGGGCACACCGTAGTCCACACGGATGGGCCCCATCCGCGGCACGTCGACGCCAAAACCCAGGCCGACGCTGTGTCGGGTCTCGCCATAGTCGAAATCCCCGGCGGTTTCCCAGACCCCACCGGAATCCAGAAATCCGTATACGCGGAACTGCTCGGTTAGCTTGTACTTCAACTCGAGGTTATTCAACAGCCGTAACTCGCCGCCGATGGCATCTCGCTCGCCAAAGAAGATGAACCGAGGTGCCTTGGGGCCGATGTCCTGCGTGTCGTACCCTCGCACGGTGCTCGTGCCACCCGCGAAAAACCGCGCTGAAAGAGGGACGAAATCCGATGAGCCATATTCATCCACCCAGCCCTCTCGGGTGCGGAAAGAGAGAATCCATTTCTGTTCTTCACCGAGGGGCCAATACCAGGTCGAGTCGTGCTCGACCTTGGTGTAGTGGTTGTCGCCCCCGAGTCCGGCCAAGGTGAATACCAGGTCATGACGACTTCCCGTCGAGGGGTCCATGTAGCGGTCCAGCGTGTTTCGAGAGAGGACCCACGCGTTGCTGATGGTCGTGCTCCCACCCCGATTGCGCTGGAGTTGCGGAGACGAGAGCCACGAGAGGTCGGAGATGTCGATGTCGGAGTAGCCGAGGGCGGTCCGGACCGTCACGTAGGGGGACAGTGTCTTGCCGAGGCGGATCTGGGCGCCTTGCGTTTGCTCGGTGTACTCGACCCCCCCCGTGTACTCGTACGATTCATCGAAGACGTCGAAGCCGAACGCGAAGGGATAGCCGAAAATCTCGGGATCCGTGAAGCTGAGGGAGTATTCGTTGCGGACATCGCCGACATTGGTGCGCAACGAGAGTTGCTGGCCGCCGCCGGAGAATCTCGGCGGTTTGGAGATGTCGAAGTTGTTTAGCCGGAGTTCAGCGAAGAATCCCAGCTTTTCTTCGGTGCTGTATCCGGCGCCGAAGTTGAAGTTGCCGGTCTTGCCTTCCTCGACATCGAGCAGGAGTCGCGTATAGAGGTCGCTGGCTTCGACGGGGGCCAAGGTGGCACGAACCTCGTCGAAGTAGTCCGTGTTCTCGACGCGTTGTTTGCTGGCCTTGACGGCGGTGCCGTCGAAGCGGTCGCCCGGGGCAATGAGCAGTTGTCGCCGGATGACTTCGTCCTTCGTGACGGAATTGCCGGTGATATCGATTTCGCTGAGATACTTGAGCTCGCCTTCTTCGATCTGATGGACGACAAACGTGGTCTTCTTCTCGCGGTCGAGGGTGGTCTGGGCGGTCACCTCGGCATCAACATAGCCGCTGTCGAGGTACTTGCCTTGGAGCGCCTGCGCGTCCTCGGCCACTTGCCCCTTGTTGTGGACATCACCCGCTTGCACCTGGATGGTGTCGAGCATCTCGTCGTCGTCAAACACGGTATTGCTGGCGACGTCGAGGGATTCGACGCTGTACTCGGCGCCTTCGGCCAAGCCGATCGTGATCCTGAGATGCTTCCCGTTGGGCGAGTAGTCGAACGTGGTTCCGTCGACCTCGGCCTCGAGGCGGCCAACGTTGCCGTATTCCTCGACGATCTTGTCGAGATCGGCCTCGAACTTGGTTTCGTCGTACTTGCCGCCGATGAACCACCAGGCGCGACGCGTCTTCACGATACGTCGAAGCTTGCGCGCAGAGAGAGCCTCATTGCCCTCGAAGCTGATGCCGCTGATTCGGGCCTTTTTCCCCTCATCGATCATGTAGGAGAGGCGGACGCGCCCGGGGCCGGCATCGTCGACCACGATGTCGACGCGGGCGTTCGGGAAGCCTTTGCTTTGGTAGAGGTCAAGAATGGCCTGCCGTTCGTCGTCAAAGGCGTCCGGCACGAAGGATTCGCCTTCCCTCCAGGTCAGGACCCCGCGGATTTGGCGCAACCGGACCTTGTCGTTTCCCATGATCCGGACTTCCTCGATGAGCTGTTTCTCGACGCACGCGAAGGTGAGGACGAGTTTTCCGGCATCGACATCGCCGGCAACTTCGATGTGGTCGAAGTAGCCGAGATCGTAGAGGCGGCGAATGTCTCGGGCGACGGCACGGGGATTGTAGGGTTTCCCGGCCTGAGTCTCGAGCTGGGACTGGACGAGCTTCTCGCTGATGCGTTCGAGCCCTTCGAACCGGATTTCACCCACATCGCGGCCGATCCAGTCCTGCCCCAGCGCCGCAGAACTCAATCCGACCGCGACCACAACCATGATGGCGGAGGCAATGTTCTTCAAGCGGTAACCCCTTCTGCAACCGATACCACGTCGAAGTGGAGTTTCTCTTCCTCGTTGGAGGGCTGAACCACCAGTTTGGAGCCTTCGGTCACGGTGCCCCGCAGGAGAAGTTCGGACAACGGATCCTCGATATGCTGTTGAACAGCCCGGCGCAGGGGACGCGCCCCGTATTGCTCATCGCTGCCCACACGAACGAGGAACTCCCGGGCCTCCGGCGTCAGCTCCATTTCGATGCCCTTTTCGAGGACGCGTTCTATCACTTCCCTGACCTGGATGTCAACGACGCCGAGGAGATGCTCGTGCGTCAAGTGGTGGAAAACCAAGACCTCGTCCACCCGGTTCATGAATTCAGGATTGAAGACTTTGCGCGCTTCCTCGATCACCCGCTCGCGCATGCGCTTGTATTCCTCGGCCTGCGTGTCGCGATGGAATCCGACCGTCGTGTTGCGGCCGATGCGCCGCGCGCCCGCGTTACTCGTCATCATGACGACCGTGTTCGAGAAGTCGACGCGGCGCCCCGTGGCATCCATCATCTGCCCTTCCTCGAGCACTTGTAGCAGGGAGTTGAAGACATCGGGATGGGCCTTTTCGATCTCGTCGAATAGCACGACCGAGTAGGGCCTGCGCCGGACCTGCTCGGTCAACTGGCCGCCCTCGTTGTAGCCGACGTAGCCGGGGGGCGCACCGGCGAGGCGCGAGACGGCGAACTTCTCCATATACTCCGACATGTCGATGGTGATGAGGGCCTCCTCGTTGCCGAAGAGGAATCCGGCCAAGGTCTTAGCCAGCAGGGTCTTCCCGACGCCGGTAGGCCCGAGAAGCAGGAACGAGCCGACGGGCCGACGTTTGCTTCGCAGGCCGGCGCGCGAACGCTGGATTGCACGGGTGACCGCGTCGATGGCCTCCTCTTGGCCGACAATGTACTTGTGCAACTCCTCGCGCATGCGAAGGAGCCGCTCGGACTCGGTTTCCTCGATCTTGGTGAGGGGCACACCGGTCCATTTCGAGACAATGTACGCGATGTCTTCGGCCGTGATCTCCGTCTCCGAGGAATCGCGTTGTTTCTCCCAATTCCGTTTGCGGTCCTCGAGATCCGCAATGAGTTTGCGTTCCGTGTCGCGCAATCGGGCGGCCTTTTCGTACTCCTGACGCCGGATGGCGGCCTCCTTCTCTTGGGTAACTTGTTCGATTTCGCGTTCGCAGTCCTTTAGTTCCAGAGGCCTCGTGGTGGCCTTAAGGCGAGCGCGTGCCCCGGCCTCGTCGATGACGTCAACGGCCTTGTCGGGCAGGAAGCGGTCCGTGATGTACTGATTGGAGAGGCGCGCCGCCGCCACAACGGCCTCGTCGGAGAACTTGACGCGGTGGTGGGCCTCGTACTTGTCGCGCAGGCCCTTGATGATCCTGACGGTTTCATCGACGGTAGGGGCCTCCACGAGGATAGTCTGGAAACGGCGAGCGAGGGCGGCGTCCTTCTCGATATGCTTGCGGTATTCATCCATGGTCGTGGCGCCGATGCATTGCAGTTCCCCGCGCGACAAGCCGGGTTTGAGCATGTTGGCGGCGTCGACGGCGCCTTCGGCCGCACCCGCGCCGACGATGGTGTGCAGCTCATCAATGAACAGGATGATATTGTCGGCTCGGCGAATCTCCTTCATGACGGCCTTGAGGCGCTCTTCGAACTGGCCGCGATACTTTGTGCCGGCCACGACGCCGGCCAAGTCCAGGGTCAGCACCCGACGGTTCAGTAGAAGGTCGGGCACCTCGCCGGCGACAATGGCCTGTGCCAAGCCCTCGACGATGGCCGTCTTGCCAACGCCGGCCTCGCCGATGAGCACGGGGTTGTTCTTCATTCGCCGGCTCAGCACCTGGATGACGCGCTCGATCTCGGCTTCGCGGCCGATAACGGGATCGAGTTTGCCTTCGAGGGCGAGGACGGTCAGATCGCGACCGAAGGTGTCCAGCGCGGGGGTCTGCGACTTTCGACTGGCGCCGGTCTGCGCCCCTCCGGTCTGCGGAGCCTGATCGCCGAGCAAGCGGATGATCTCGGCTTGCACACGGCCCAGATCCACCTTCATGTCCTGAAGAACTTTGGCCGCAATGCCCTCGCCCTCTTTGAGCAAGCCGAGGAGAATGTGCTCCGTACCGATGTAGCTGTGGTTGAACCGCCGGGCTTCGTCCACGGCCAGTTCAAGCACCTTCTTCGCCCGGGGCGTGAACGCAATATCGTCGCCCGACACCACGGATGACCCCGGCTGCACCTGCTGCTCGATCTCCAGGGCCAACGCCTCAATGTCCACCCCCAGGTTCTCGAGGGAGCGGGCGGCGATGCCTTCCGGTTCCCGGCACAAGCCGAGGAGGATGTGCTCGGTGCGCACATACTCGCTGCCGAGCCGCGTGGCTTCCTCACGGGCCGTACTGACGACGTGTTTGGCGCGTTCTGTGAATCGTTCCCACATACGCTGCTTATCCTCACAGGTTCGTTGGCGCTCAGTTCGGGCAGAACCGGGCGCGAATCATGTTTGCCCGTTCACGGCTCACAGCCCATTCGTCGCAGGGCCCACCGGCCTTCATACGGACGTGGCCGTTCTGAACATCGAGCAATAACCTATTGATATCAACGATCCGATGGTCGCTCACTAATCCCGTTGCGACCCCCAATCGGATGGACGAAAGCATGTCGAGGGCCTCCGAGAGGCTGAGGAGCCGCGCCGACCGGGCTAGTCCTACGGCCCGGGCCACGCGATCCTCAATGCGCAACGCGCCCTCCTTCAGCAGGGTCTCGCGTGCCTGTTGTTCCTCCTTAACGATCTCGGCGGCGAAATGCCGTAGGTCGAAGACCAACTCCTCCTCGGACACGCCCAGCGTGACAGTGTTCGAGAGCATATACAAGTCGCCACGGGCGTCCTCGGCGGCGGCGCACAAGGCTCCGGAGAGGTCACCGTAGATAGCCTCACTCACAATGCCGACCAGGTGCTTGACCGGCGCAGAGTCCGAAGCAACTTCATTCGTTGCCACGGGTCGAGGGCAGAGGCGGACGGCCACCATGGGCCGAACGCCCTGGAGCCGCTGGCGGCGGGTCTTGGCGGAATCCGCCAAGCTATGCACGGCATTGGTCATGGCCAACGCGGGCAAGTGCAGGATCACGTTGATCCGAAAACCGGTGCCGGCATACGCCAGATCGCCGGTGAGGTATCCGTATCGCTCGTCGAACGCGAAGTCCAGGGCAGACGCCAACGTATCATCGGCCATGTTGAGTCGTGCCCAGGCCTCTTGGAGCTGAAGACCGGACACAAGGACACGGACACAGAGATGCTCTGGGCCGTTGATCATGACGCTCATGCTATGGTCGTCGGCCACGTAGACGCCTTGGGGCGCGGTGACGGGCGTTGCGGAAAGCTCTCGCTGCTCGGGCCGATCCAACAGGCGGCCAGGGCCCGCGCGCGGCAAATCGATGTCCTCGGCCCGGGCATAGGTCACCAACCGCCGCTCAGCCAGGATCTGGGCCTCGGCCTCGCAATCGATCGAGGCCAGTGAATAGAAACGGCCCTCGTCCAGCAAGCCCACGCTCGTCAGAACGCCCACAATGCGCTCTTCAATGGACGCCTTCTCGCTGTCCGAGCATCGCGGCAGAAAAGGGAAATCGGCAAGGTCACGGAGCAAACTACACTCGCTGCCAACGACAACGGCCGCTTCCGGCCCCTCGCCGGACAGCCAGGCGCTGCTCCTATCGATGAGCTCTGACGCCACGTTAGGCGTCCTTTCCCGGGGCGACCAATTCCTGCTCGAGCACGCGGATCTCGTCGCGCAGGCAGGCCGCCTCTTCATAGTTCTCCGTGCGTAAGGCGCTTCGCAACAGGGCGCGTTTGGTCTGGAGGTCCGCGTGCATGCGGGCGCGCAGATCGTCTACGTGGGGAGCCTTGCCGCGATGGCGGAGCCCCAATTGCAGGTCCTGCAGCAGCGTGTCCAGGTACTCGCCGAAAGTCTCATAGCAGGTGCTGCAGCCCATCCGCCCGGACTTCAACACCTGGTCGAGCGTCTGGCCGCAGTAGCGGCAGCGCACCTGGCGCTGCTGCCGCTGGACGCGCTGCCGCGGCGGCCGGGCGGAGGTGGACTGGGCCTCGCGCGGTCCTTTGCCGGCCAGGACGGGCTTCGTGAACTCGAAGCCCGCGCCCGACTCGGACTGATGCTTGGCAAGGCAGTCCGCGCATAGGTGAAGTTCCTTCACCTTCCCATCCACGACTTCGGCATACCGCGTCGTCGCCAGGTTCTTGTGACATTTCTCGCACAACATAACGGCGAAAACGCCCTCCAACACGACCGCCCGTCGCCTCGGGCGGTCGATGGCATCCTATTCGCACCTTGAGGCTTCGGAATGCTGCGCCCGGGCTGCCCAAGCTGCTCGACCTCGCCCGGCAACGCGCCTAAAGCCGCAGCGATTCGTTCGTCCCACTTCACCTTCGGCCAAGTATACCATTCTGGATTGGGCCAGTCCATTTGGCGCGCCGTAGGGAGTCCATGAAGGCGGCCAGCCGAGAAAGGTGCAGCGGCGGTCCCAAGTGCGTACTCTATGAAATGGGACTGGGCGCTTTTCGTCAAGCGCAGTTCCGTAGGGTGACGGACAATCGGAGGACGAAACATGATGCGGCGGGACTTTTTGAGGCTTGGGGTGGGCGGCGGATTCACGGGCCTGGCAGCCACGGGCGTGCACGGCTCGGCCATGGCCGCATCGAGCGCGGCCCCGGGCCCCGACCACCCGGCGATCCTGGTCTCCTACGAAGCCGAAGACCACCGGCGGCGGCTCGAGAGCATCCAATGCTGCGAACGCGCCGTCCGGACGTGCATGCGCAAGCATTTGGTGACGGACTACCTGCCGGCGCAGGCCTGCTACAACCTCGGCGAGTATCCGAGCGAGAAACGGTGGGCGCCCAACGATTATGACGAAGAGGAACTCGACCGCCTGCGCGACCACGGCATCCAACTCATCCAGGTGTTCGATGATTGGAACGATTCGCTCCGCCTCTTCGGCGGCCACAAACTGAGCGCGGTAAATCCGGAAGGATTCCGCCGGTTTGTGGACATGGTGCATCGGCGCGGCATGAAGATTCTGCTCTACGTGTCTACCGGTTTCCTGCAACGCACCGATCCGGACTTCCGGCCCGAGTGGTCGCGCGAAGGCGATTACCTCGTCCTCGGCTACTGGAACATGGCGCGGTGTTCGCCGGCGAGTCCAGGCTGGCGGGCCTACCTGCTTCCGCGCGTGATGGCGGTACTCGATGACTACGGCGCCGATGGCCTGTACAACGACGGCGGCTACTTGGCCAACGCGCACAACGGCCGGGGGCCAGCCACATCCGACGAGGTGCTTGCCTTCGAAGAAAGCCCGGACTACGACGGCGCCTTCGCGGATCTCCTCGGCCTGCTCTACGCCGAGGTCAAACGCCGGGGCGGTATCCTCAAGCTTCACGTCAACGCCGCCGAGCAGCCCATGACGCGCGGCGCCAAGGTGTACGATTACCTCTGGGTAGGCGAAGGCGTCGGCAATCTCGACACCATGCGCGAAACCGTCAAGAACTACCCGCCGTATCTCGTGCCGTGTCCCGACATGACGTTCACGACGATCGGCAATCCGGACGAGCCCTACCTCCACGCCGTGCCGTACCTGCAATTCCCCGTCCTTCAGGCGGGCCGGCCCTTCACGGGCGAACGCGGCATGGTGCCCGGCATTGCCTACTCGGACAACGAGAACGACTTCTGGCGTCGCTTGTGCCGCGAGGCGTGGGAGCAGTACCAGGCGCATCCGGACGGGCCGTATTCCTACAGCGCGTGGGACTCCATTCCGGGCAGGCCCGAAACGCGGCCGACGCACCGGCGTTGGCTCGAGCAGTACTTGCCGCTCGTCGAGGAAGGAACCTGGGCGTGGCTCGAGATCCGCGATAGCGGCCTATTCGCCGAGCCATTGCCCCCGGGTGTCGTGGCCTCGGTCTTCGCCAACCGCGACGTCTACCTCGTCCTCGCCAACTATGGACAATCGCCTGTCGACGTAGCCACGCGAGACACCTACGCCGCGACCGGCACGCCAACCGGCGCGCCACAAAGCCGCTGGACGCTCGCCCCGCGCTCGATGGAGATTCTCCGGCGCTGCTGATTACTGGGCGCTGGCGGCGCGAGCCTTCTCGAGGAGGGCGATCCAGGGGCCGATGTAGTGGCCGTGATCGTGGTAGGTGCGGCCGCTGATGAGGTTGCCGTCGATGACGCACGGCTCGTTGACGAAGGTTCCGCCGCAGACTTCGAGATCGAACTTGCACTTGGCCACGGTGGCCATGCGGCGGCCTTTCACGCAGCCGGCGTAGGCCGGAATCTCGACGCCGTGGCAGACGCAGGCAATCGGCTTGTTCGTCTCGAAGAAGTGCCGCGTGATGCGGACGAGGGCCTCGTCGTAGCGGATGTACTCGGGCGCCCGCCCGCCCGAGAAGAAGATGCCGAGATACTCCTCCGGTTTGACATCCTTGAACGCGATGTCGGCCTCGATGGTGTAACCTTCCCATTCCTTGGTGATGGTCCAGCCGGGCTTCACCTCGTGGAGCACCATCTGGTAGCGGCGCTTCTCGGGGGCCGCCACCACCGGCTCGAGACCGGCCTCGATGAGCCGATAGTACGGATACAGTGTGTCCACGGTTTCCGTGGCGTCCCCGACGACAACCAATACCTTGTCCATAGCTCCACTCCTTTTCACGAAGTTGTGCCGCCGTCAGGCGCACGCCTTTACACACGCCTCGAGGTAGTCTCGCGCATGATTGATCTCGGACGTGACTTCGCCGGCCGTAGGCAGAATCGGAATGCCTCTCGGCACCGGATGCATGAAGATACTTGTCCAGCCGCTGTAGCCGATGGCCTTCAATGCTGCAATGATCGGCTTGAAATCCATATCGCCCCGACCGGGCATCTGGAGCAGTTCCTGTTCCTTCGGCAGCTTCGTGTGGCAGCCCATGCCATATTGCCACGCGTAGAAGTGCGCGAGCCGGCCGCCGAGGTCCCGGATGAGCCCAGCGATGGCCTCAGGCTCTTGCGGCAGGTGATACGGGGCCAGGGCGATGCCGAGGTGCGGCGAGTCGCATGCCTCGACGAGCCAGCGCATCGAGTCCGGGCTCTCGATGAGATTGTTGGCGTGGTTCTCGATGCCGATGGTTACGCCGGCCTCCTCGGCGGCGGCCACGTGCGATTTCATCTCTTCCGCAAAGGTCCGGACGGCTGCCTTGAGCGCGTCGCCTTCGAGGCCTTTGGGCCCTTCTCCGCCGCAGATGATGATGGAGGCGCCGAATCGCTTGGCCACCGGCATTTCGTCGCCAAGTCCGAAGGGGCCGAGGTCGTAGTGCGTGAGCATGCCGAGCCGCACGCTATGCTTATCGAGCAGCGCATCGAAGGCGTCGAGCCCCATGGCCTCGATCTGTTCGCGCTGGTTCGCGTGGCCTTCGGGCCAGATATCGATGTATTCGGCGCCGGTCTTCCGGACTTCGGGCAGGATCTCGGCCAAGTCCAGGCGGCCGTAGAGGCTCGACGCGAGGATGTAGCGAAGGCGAAACGTTTCCTGAGCAGCGGAGACCAAGCCCGCGATGGGCGCGGCGGCGACGAGTCCTCGGCAGAAGGTACGGCGTGTGAGTATTGGCGCGTTCATCGCTATCCCTCGTCCGTCGCCGGAGCCTTCTCAATGCGCGCCGGCGAGTCAAAGGGATAATAGGCGAGCGCCACGGCCAAATGCCAACCGAGCGAGAACGCGGTGAGGCCTACAGCTCGACGCGACAGCCGTGCAGGCCGCGCTTCGCCAAGTATCCCTGGTGGTATTCCTCAGCGCGGTAGAACGTCGGCGCGGCCACGATCTCGGTAACCACAGGCCGGTCATACTGGCCGGACTCATCCAGCGCGCGCTTCGACGCCGTGGCGGCGGCCTCCTGCTCGGGCGTGTGGAAGAAGATCGCCGAGCGATATTGGCTACCGACGTCGGGCCCTTGCCGATGCCACGAGGTCGGGTCGTGGCATTGCCAAAACACGCTCAAGAGCTGCTCGTAGGTCACTGCCTCCGGATCGTACCTGAGGTGGACGGCTTCGGCGTGGCCGGTGGTGTGCGAGCACACGTCTTCGTACGTCGGATTGGCCGACGTGCCGCCGGTGTAACCCACCTCGGTGGATACCACGCCCGGCACCTTGCTGAAGGTCGCCTCGACGCCCCAAAAGCATCCGGCCGCGAAGGTGGCATCCTGTAACTCGCGAGCCTCTTGGTGTGAATCGGTTTCCGGCATAGCCCTCGCCTCGACGGAACGGTTGCAGCCGATCATCGCCACGCCTGCGCACATCGCCAGGAACCCGGCCGCGCGCCACGGGCGAATCATCAAGCCATCATCAGCCCTTTCCGCTATGTTTGTTGTCGTGTTCATGCCATAGAGGAAACAGCGGGAAGGCATAGATCCTTCCCCAACGCGGCGCCGCGTCAGAATCCCAGCCATGCGATCCACGGCTTGAAGAATGCCACCGCCGCCGGATCCTTGACCGTGGCGCTCCACAAGTGCTCGGCGAGGCCCACCTGACCGAGGCCGTAGCGGCCCAGGACAACCTGGCCGATGGCGATGTTGCCCACCGCGATCTGGCCCAACGCGAAGTAGGCCGTGATCGCGAACTGCGCAATACCCGTCATGCCGAGGAGGGCTTGGCCGAAGCCGAAGAGCAGACCCACGCCGAACTGCGCGATGGTGATGAGGCCGAAACCGAACTGGCCAATCGCGATGATGCCTTTGGCAACGCGCCAATGGCCGTACATGTCGCGCCCGAAGGACACGTGCACCAGCGGCCATCCCGCCAGCGTGGCCCGCGTGCGCCAGTCCACGCCCCAACCGTTCCAGCTCGGATTCGCCGGGTAGAGGACGCCGCAATGCGGACACCGTTTCTCCCGACGGTCAATCTCATGATCGCAGGCCTTACAGTACACCGGCTCCATCATGCCGCTCCTCGATTCCGACAGCGGCATTCTTTCAGAAGGCGCGCCGCTGATTCCACCGGAGCACAAGGGTTGGCGCCGATATCGACATGGACGTCGAAGCCGGTCCTGTCGACGGGCAATGTGTTCAGCACGAGCAGGCCATCGAAATCCGAGAGGTCGGTATGCGAAACCGAAAACATTACGAATTCCGGTGTTGCGTCAAAGCGCTCTTTGAGGATGACACGCGCATAGGCGGCAACGCCGGCGGCATCCGCATGCACCGCGACGCGGTTGAGCGCGCTCAGCTCGGGGCGTGACAAGAGGTGTACAAGTGGGTCGGTCGCCCGACTGCACACGCCCATGCCCGGAATCACCCGGCACAACGGCTGCTGTACCGCGTCCATAGCCGGCACCAGCGCGCAATCCAGCCACTCTTCGCGAAGTTGATCGATGAGGCGCGCAGCCGGCGCTCTCGATAGCTCGACGCCCGGTCGATCGACAAGCGCATACGCCAGGGCTCTGCCGGCGCGCCATCGACGGCGCCTATCCTCAGCGCGTCAAGGCGGTGCAGATGCCTCGTTTCGCAGGAGCGTTCACTCATCACGCGTGTGGTCCTTGCACGTCTCACACATACCAAGGGCATTTTCAAACCGCGCGTGCGCCCAAGTCAAGGCATGGCAGGTTAGGGGAAGAGAAGCGCACATCTCATTGGCGTCCGTTCGAGTTCATTCGTGGTTCATATCTCACAAGACGACGCGTCTCCACTCAAGTTTGGCACGCCGGAAGTTCAGGATAGGGCCAACCTTCAATCCGGTGATTTTGAGGTAGTTCAGCATCTGCCTTGCCTCCGCCGTTGTTGCCACTGGCCCCTTTTGAACCACGAATCAACGTTGATACACGTGAATAACCACACTTTCTCCGTTCATATTAGCGTGCATTCGAGTTCATTCGTGGTTCATATCTCACAAGACGACGCGTCTCCACTCAAGTTTGGCACGCCGGAAGTTCAAGATGAGGCCCACCTTCAGTCCGGTGATCTTGAGATAGTTCAGCATCTGGCCGACCTCGTGGTCCGTTATTCGGTCGATCACTTTGGCGTCGACGACGAGCTGGTCGAAACACACCAGGTCCGGTATGTAATCGCCGACATTCACGCCTTTGTACAGGACTTCGAAGCGAGGCTGTTGTCTGTACAATATGTCTCGCAATCCGAATTCGACCACCAGCGCGTTTTCATACGGTTTCTCGAGAAGGCCGTGGCCCAGTTCATTCAGTACTTCCATTGCACACCCCACGACGCGATGGACCTCGTCCTTAAGCGGCAACTCGCGTGCCTCATCTCCCATCTGCCTTGCCTCCGCCGTTGTTGCCACTGGCCCCTTTTGAACCACGAATCAACGTTGATATACGTGAATATTCGCACTTTCTCCGTTCATATTGACGTGTATTCGAGTTCATTCGTGGTTCGCATCTTCATGACGCCGGCCCTGCGAATCGGCCCATGAAGAGGATGCTGCCCGAGCGCGTGTCGCGGATGAGGAACAAGAAGGGATGGTTTGCACAGAAAGTCACCGGCCTCTTCTCCTGTCTTAGCACTTCCGATTTCGGGGCATCTACAACAACGGTGGCAGCGGCGGCTTCTGTACCTTCCTCGTTGACCTCCACAAAGGCCCTGTGCAAGACGGCGGACACGTATAGGGGATCATCAGGGCGCTTGGAGTGGTCAACCATTCCGGAGAGATCCGCGCTGTTGCCAAAGGCGTCGACCATACCCATTGCCTCGAGCGTGTCACCGAGTTCAATGCCGTATTCCATCCGGAATTCCGGAATGAAGAGGACTACCTCCTCCGTACGCATGGTACTCAGCAGTGTCTCGCAGACCTCGGACGTCAACGCCCGCTCCACTTCTGCCAAGCCGTCAACCTTCTTGGGCAGCACAACGACCATCGAAAGGCCGCCCTTGTACGGAAGCTGGATCACCTGGAGCGAGTCCGTTTCGGCGTAACTGAAATGGTCCGTCTGGCACATGAGCCGCACCGGTGCCGTGGCATCCGGCGTCATGTGGAATTTGCCCGGGTACGTGCCAGAGGGTTTGAATGGGTACTTCCAGTCGCCTTTGAAGTAGACGGCGTTTGCGAGGACAAGGCGTGTCCATTCGTCGATGTTGCCTGAACTGACAATGTTCCGAATCCTCTCTTCCGTGGCTTCGGCTACCCACTCGTTGATCGCGGCGACCGCGGCGTTGGCATGTGCCCTGAAATCGACGTTGTCCGCTTCGGCGCCGTAGGATTCGCGGAGAACGCGAAGATACGGCTTGGAGAATGGATAGCCTTTCTGCGCCCAGAGGCCGTTCGCGCTTCGCAATATGCAGCCGCCCTTCTCCTCGTCCGCAGCCCATTGGTCGAGAAGCGCCGAGAAACCGGCATGTACCGACGCGTCGTCTTCCGGGAAATGCAGTACCTGCTGCATTTGCTCGCGCGTGGTACCACGCGCACCGGCGTAGGTCATGGCCAGCGCCGTCGAGATACTGTGCGGCGAGAAGAAGAGATTGCCCGGCGAATTGGCCATCTTGGCGTAGAGGTCGAAGGCGAACTGGTTGTTTCCGTGCACGAGTGTTGCCGGAACGGCATTCGCCGCATTTGGCTCGGGATCAGGCGGTCTCGAGGCCCGGCAGCCCGCCACCCATACGCCACAGCCCACTGCCAAACAGATGATAAGAACCCTTCGCATCGTACGCCTCCCTGTTCTCGCCGGCTTCGGCCGAGGAACCAGCAATCCCCTCTCCCACACGAACGTTCACGCTCGAAGTTGTGGGCTTAGGCGACTATAGCACACCCCCGCCTATTGGGAAAGCGTGGAATCGACGGAAGAGCGGACGAGAAAGGGAAGAATGGGCTCCGTCGACTTCATCGGACGGATCGGACCGATCCGTCCGATCGGTTCCATCCTTCCCATCCTGTGGGCACTGCCGTTTTGGCCGCGGCCATTGCGTGCACCGCGAGCACCCAATGTGCCATCATGGCGCGCCGATTCGTGGCCCGGTGTGGAGGACTTGATGCGTAAGCGAAGCGCTATCGCGGTGGCGGTCTTGATGCCGTGCGTGGCCTATCTGGTCGTCGTGTTCTTCACGGAACGCGTCTTTTTCGACACGCGCGTTCCGCCGGGCCGCGAGAATCGAGCTGCCTTGGCCATCCGCGACAATGTGACGCCGTTCCAGAAATGGGGATCGAAGATCTCGACCGTTGGGTATTTGCGGCGTTACTACGATCAATCGTGGTACTTCACGCAATCGAACAGCGACGGCCAGCGACAGGCCTTCGTGGATCGCCTGAACAAGGCCCTCGAGGCCTATCCGCAGGTCGATCTGATTGTGCTGGCGCACACCAACAAGGTGCTCCATTGGGTAACTTACCTGCCGGCCGAGCGGCGAGCGCATCTGCACCTCGTGTACAACACGGGATGCCACAACCTGCCGCAGGCGCCGGAGTGGCTGCGGCTGGGCGCCAAGGCGTATGTCGGCCATCCCGGCAAGAGCGCGTCGTCGGTGTTCTACTTCTACTTCCTGCGCCGGTGGGTACGGGGCGAGACGCTCCGGCCCGCCGTGGACGAATCGAACCGGCTGATGCGCCTGAGGTTCGGGCAGGCGCAGCCCTTCTCGCTCGGGCACCTGAACGCCGCGAAGCTCATGTATGAATCCGAGGCCGTCTGCAACGGGGATAGCGGATTGCGAGTGGAGGACTGCGCGCTATGAAGAGCCGGTGGCATTGGGAACTCCCCGTGTTGGCCCTCGTGTTTCAAGGCCTGGCGCCGGCCCTGCTCTGGGCCTTGCCGGTCCTGTTCTATCATGATCCGCCGTACCTGTCCGAGGCTGTCGAGTGGCCCGTATCGCTGATACTCATAGCATCCTTCGCCATCCTTAGCCTGTTGCTGGCAAGCATCGGCGCATACGGCCTCCTCACGAGATCGTCGCGACGGACAGCCGTGGCGCTCATCGTTGTCTGTTGCGTACCGGCCTGGATCGGCGGCGCGGTGTATCTGCACGCCTTGTTGGTGTTCCTCACACTCGCGTAACGCGCCGAGGCGCCCGCCGAGAAACCATCGAAAGGAAGCCATGGACGAAATGACTCGTCGAGACGCGTTGCGCCGTTCGGGCGTGCTCGCGTCGGCCCTCGGATTGCCGCTGGCTGACGCACAGGCCGCCGACACAAGCCTCAAGGTCGTCGTGTTCGGCGCGCATCCCGACGATCCGGAGAGCGGCTGCGGGGGCCTCATGGCGCTGTATGCCGACGCCGGCCACGAGGTGGTCGCCATGTACCTGACGCGTGGCGAGGCCGGCATCGACGGCACAACCCATGACGAGGCGGCGCGCGTTCGCACGGCCGAAGCCGAGGCGGCATGTGGCATCCTGGGCGCGCGGCCGGTGTTCGTCGGCCAGATCGATGGGGCTACCGAGCTCAACGCGGCATGGTACGCGACCGTGCGCGCCCTCATCGAGGAGGAGGATCCCGATCTCGTGTTGACGCAGTGGCCCGTCGACTCGCACCGGGACCACCGGATCGCGGGCCTGTTGGTGTACGATGCTTGGGAAGCCCTGGACCGACGTTTCAGCTTTTACTACTATGAGGTGGAAAGCGGCGGTCAAACGCAGCTTTTCGCACCGACGCACTACGTCGATATCACCTCCGTGGAGCAGCGCAAGCGGGAGGCGAACCTCGCCCACGCCAGCCAGAATCCCGTCGGCGGATTCTACACGCTCCACGAACGCATGCACGCGTTCCGAGGCCGCGAAGTCGGCGTGCGCCACGCCGAGGCCTTCCTCCGGCACAGTCAGTCTGCCGCCAGCCTCGAGTGAGCCGGCATCGTCAGCGTGCAGGACTCCAGATGCGCGGACACGGGCGCTCCGTGTAGAATGGCCCGCGAACAGGAGGAAGGATTCATGCGCAAGCTGCTGCTCATCAGTCTCGTGTGCCTGGTCGCGGGTCCGGTGTGGTCGGAGACGAAGCCGAACGGACTCGTGATTCTGCATACCGATTACGGAACCGACTCGCTCTATGCGGGCGCGCTCAGAGGAGCGATCTACACCAAGTTTCCGCAGGCGCGCATCGACACGCTCACCAACTCGGTGCCCTCCTTCGACATTGCCACGGGCGCCTACATGCTCATGGAAGTCTGCAAGGAGTTCCCGGCAGGCACGACCTTCTGCTGTGTCGTCGATCCCGGCGTCGGATCGGATCGGAAGTGCGTCGTCCTCGAAACCGAGTCGGGCCAGCTCTTTGTTGGGCCCGATAACGGATTGCTCTCCTTGGTGGCGCAGAAATACGGCACGGTGGAACTGCGCGAGTGCACGAATCGCGCGCTCTGGCGCGAAGGCAAGGTGTCGCACACCTTCCACGGGCGCGACATCTTCGGGCCGGTAGCGGCCAGCCTGGCGTCCGGCACACCGCTCGAAGAGGTGGGCGATCGCATCGACACGCTTCAGGCCATCGATTTCGGCGAGCCGCGCATCGAAGGTGACACGATCTCCGGTACCGTCGTACGCGTCGACTCCTACGGCAACATGATCACGAACATCTCCTATGAGCACCTCGCCGGCATGGGATTCAAAGAACACGATGTGGTCAAAGTGACCATCGGCAAGACGCAGTTCGAGGCGCCGCTCGAGCAGGCCTACAGCGCCGTGCCCAAAGGTCAGCGGCTCGGCCTGATCCAGAGCATCGGATACCTCGAGTTCGCGGTCAACCTCGGCAGTCTGTCCGACGAGACCGAGGAAGGCGCCCACGCGCCCGTCTCCGTGCGCAAGAAGGAGGCCAAGTAGCCGAGCGCATGAGACGATCACGGCCCATGAGAGAGACGCTCGAGCACATGTATGCGCTGCTCGAGAAACGGTACGGCCCGACGCACTGGTGGCCTGGTGATACGCCTTTCGAGGTTGCCGTGGGCGCGATTTTGACGCAGAACGCCGCGTGGACGAACGTCGAGAAGGCCATCGCGAACCTCAAGCGCGAGCGGTTGCTCAGGGCCAAAGCGATACTCGAGTGCCCGACGGTGCAGCTTGAGGAAGCGTTGAGGCCATCGGGCTACTTTCGCGTGAAGGCCAAGCGGCTGGCGAGCTTCTGCAACTACCTTGTCGAGCGTTACCGCGGCAGCATGGCGCGCATGGCTGCGCGGCCGCTGAGGGATCTGCGCACCGAGTTGCTCGAAGTCAAGGGCATCGGCCCGGAAACCGCCGACGATATGCTGCTGTACGCCTGCGAGAAGCCGGTGTTCGTCGTCGATGCCTACACGCGTCGGATACTGAGCCGGCACGGCCTTGTGCGGCCGGACATCGGCTATGAGGAGCTGCGGGCGTTGTTTGAGACCAATCTCGACGCGGACGTGGCGAGGTTCAAGGAGTTCCACGGCCTGATCGTGTACACCGGAAAGGACTACTGCCGGCGGAAGCCGAAGTGCGCCGAGTGTCCGCTGAGGCCGCTGCTGAAACGAGGCCAACCGAAGGAATAGCGCCATGGGCGCGCTGCTATGGGCCAAGAACCGAACAAACGTGTGAGTCTTGCATCGCTCTACCGACTGGCGCTCCTGCTCCATAGCGGCGTGCCGTACCGCCTGTTTCGAGGCGGCTACGCGTTTCCGACGATCCACTATTACCTCGAGGTAACGCGCCGCTGCAATCTCCGCTGCCGGATGTGCCAGTACATCGAGTGGCTTAAGGAAGCCTTACCCGAAGAACAGAAACGCGGCGAACTCTCGACGGAGGAGTGGAAGCGCGTCATCGACCAAACGGGGCGGTTCAGCCTCGTCACGTTCACGGGCGGCGAGCCCTGGGTACGCAGCGACTTTCTCGATCTGCTCGAGTACGCATGCGCCCGGCGGATGACCCACTGCATCTCGAACTGCACGCTGCTGAACGCCGCGCGCGCGCGCCGCTGCGTCGAACTCGCGGCCAAGCGTTTTGGCGGCCGAGGCCTGATGTCCCTGGGCGTCTCGCTGGATGCGCCGGGAGCGGTGCACGACACCATTCGCGGCCTCGACGGTGCTTTCGATCGCGTTACCGAGACCATCTCGAACCTGACGCATTACCGGACCGAGCGCGGCCAGCGCTGGCCCATGGTGCACGTGACCACGGTCATCCAGGAAGCGAACGTGGACGTGCTGCACGAGATGCCTCGCGTGGCGCGCGACATCGGGGCCGACGTGCTGAACCTGACGCTCGAGATCCGGTTCCACGACTTCCGGCGCCTCGGCGATGTCGATCCGTCGGCAATACGCGCCTCGGACATCCGGTTGCCGCGCATCGAGCGTGCGCGCCTCGAAGGGGCGCTGCACAAGACCCTCGATGCGGCACAGAGTGCCGGCATTGAAGTCCGATTGCCTCGGATGCCTCTCGATCAAGTTGTTGAGTACTATGCCGGTGACCAGGATCTCGGCCAATTCGAGTGCCGAACGCCCTGGACGACGCTCTTCATCGGCTGCAAGGGCGATGTGTTTCCTTGTTTCATCTATAAGGCCGGCGACATCCGCCGCGAATCGATCAAGGCCATCTGGAACGGCGCTCGAATGCGCGCGTTCCGCAAACGGTGCCGGAAGGGCCTCTGGCCGGTATGCAAAGGCTGTTGCGAAATGAATTACCGAGCAAACGGGAACTGACCCAAGCGGACCCAAGTGGAGACCCGTCTCCGCTTTCTCGGTTAGGCTGATGTGAAGAGGACTTTCCATGACAGCATCTCGGATACTCGTCATCGGTAGCGCCAACATTGACCTGGTCGCCCATGCGCCTCATTGTGTGCGGCCTGGCGAATCGCTCATCGGCCGCGCCTTCGAAACCGTTTGCGGCGGGAAAGGTGCAAACCAGGCCGTGGCGGCGGCGCGGTTGGGTGCGTCGACGTACTTCGCCGGCTGTGTCGGAAACGACGCCTTCGGCGAGATGCAGCGGCGCTCGCTGGCCGAGGCAGGCGTGGATGTCTCGCATCTCAAGTCGCATCCCAACAAGCCTACCGGCACAGCGTTGATTTGCGTGGCCGACGATGGACAGAACTCGATTGTCGTTGTGCCATCCGCAAATCTCGAGTTGCGGCCGGCCGATATCGACGCCGTCGGAGCCTTGTTTGCGGAGATGGACGCCGTGCTGCTCCAACTGGAGATACCGCTCGACACAGTCCAGGCGGCCCTCGATATGGCGAGGCGTTACGGTGTAGTATCCATCCTCGACGCCGGGCCGGCCCAGGCCGTGCCGGAGGCCATCGTGCGGGCGGCGGACGTGGTTTCACCGAACGAAACCGAGGCCGAGGCCATGACCGGCATCACGGTCGACTCGATCGAGCACGCGCGCGAGGCCGCCGAGGCGCTGTCGGACCTCGGTGCGCGCGAGGTCGTCATCAAGCTGGGCGCGCAAGGCGCGCTCTACCATGGCCACGAAACGTTCCACGTGCCGGCGTTTCGCGTGTCGCCCGTCGATACGACGGCGGCCGGCGACGCCTTCACGGCCGCGTTGGCGCTGAACTGGCGCAGCCTACCGCGCCGCGAGGCGCTCCGCGTGGCGAACGCCGTCGGTGCCCTCGCAACGACCGCGGCCGGGGCGCAACCGTCGATGCCGACGCGCGACGCCGTGGAGCGGTTCTTGATGGACGCGCAACAGTAGGAGATCTGAGGTGAGCGGTAAATTGATGTATTCGGCATCGGTCATGTGCGCGCGCTTGGCGCGACTCGAAGATGACCTGAAGGCCCTGGAAACCGCCGGGTGCGACGAGCTTCATTTCGATATCATGGACGGGTTATTCGTGCCGAATTTCACGCTCGGTATCGATTTCGTCAAAGCCGTGAAGAATTGCTGCAACCTGCCGTGCAACGGGCACCTGATGATCACCCGGCCTGAGCGCTATATCGAGCGCTTCGCGGAGGCCGGATGCGACAGCATCACGGTGCACGTCGAGACCTCGCATCACGTTCAGCGCCTCCTCGCCGAGATTCGCGAGTTGGGCGTCTCGCCCGGGGTTTCGCTGAATCCCGCGACGCCCCTCCTGCGCCTAGACTACCTGCTCGACTACGCGGATCGTGTGCTCGTGATGACGGTCGATCCGGGCTATGCCGGCCAGACCATACTGCCGGGCGCTTTCGACCGCGTTCGCATCCTCAGCGAGAACATCCGTTATCGCAAGCTCCGCGCCAAGATCGAAGTGGATGGCAATATCAATGTGCGCAATGCGGCGATCCTGGCCAATGCCGGCGCCGAGATCTTCGTTCTCGGCACATCGAGCATCTTCCGAGGCGGGGATCTCACCCAGGCCCTGAGGGAATTCGACGCCGCCGTCGCTCACGAAAGGTCTCTCGTGTAGTGCGCAACATCGAGCTTAAGGCCCGCCTACATGACCGCGCCTCTGCCGAAGAGGCATGCGAGGCCCTCGGGGCAACGTTTCAGGGCGACATCGTCCAGCGCGACACGTATTTCCCGGTGCCGGAGGGCCGCTTGAAGCTCCGGGAGAGCGACCCCGGCGATGACTACCTCGTCTTTTACCGCCGGCCGGACGCCGCGGAAGCCCGAGGTTGCGACTACGACATTGCCAGCGTGCCGGGTTCGGTTCGGCCGGTGCTCGAAGCCGCCCTCGGCACGCTGGCCGTGGTTGTGAAGGTGCGAAGCCTCTACTGGTGGCACACCGTGCGCATTCACCTCGACCGTGTCGAAGGCCTGGGAATGTTCATCGAGTTCGAGGCCGTCCTTTCCCACGAGCATAACGACGCCGAGGGACTCGAGCTGATCCGCCGACTTGAGAAGGCCTTTGACCTCAACCCGGAGGATCTCTTGGCATGCTCATACCTGGATATGGTGCTCGACCCGAAAGGATCGACGGTGGGGCCAATCTTGACATGAGCCGGGAAGTGTGCTACACCATAGTTGTTAAGAGTTTATCCGGTTGTCGGAGGTGATATCATTTTTCTAAGATTGTGACAACAGATTAGCTTGTTGCCAGACAAGTCCTGTCTTCTTTCTTTTCCACGTGAGGTGGTCGTTACAATGCTTATCTCTTTGGGCAAGGCTGAACAGAAGGCCGTGATGGAGTATCGGGACTGGCTCTCAACGCAGCGGGGCCGCCCGGTGAGCCTTGAGGACGCCCTCGCCGACTGGCTCAAGAACCGTGCGGTAGCATGGCGGGCCGAACGCCTGCGGCGAATCCTCGAACTCGAACGCCAAGAGATGCTGCGGCACAAATGGATCGAGTCCGAAAAAGCGCATCGTGACCTCGGCAGCGAGGCCATTATGGACTGGATTCAGAACCACGCCGCCAAGTGGCGCGAATGGTATGAACGCGAGTACGAAGGCGAGTGCGATACGAACACCGCCCAGGTCGCCTCGTAGTCAGCAACCAGCCTTCTTGACCTTCCCGGCACGCGCGTATCGTGGGGTGCCCTTGCTCCTCCTCAGGGGTTCTGTCTTCTGCCGACGGGCCGAGACGGGTTCCGCTACCGGAAGTGCGCACGTTGTCGCACCTCATTTCCAGAAGCACACTATTTCATGCAAAACACTCATACTCCTGCAATGTGCCTGTACGTCCGCTGAGTAACGGCATCACGGCTCCGCTTTCGCCGGTGGCGCGGACCTCTCTCCGGTAGCCTCGAAGGCCATGGCACGTCACACACTCCCGTTCGTGACGTGGTTGTCTCCGAAGGAAGACGGTTCTGACCTTCCCCACCCTTTTCCACCACCCATGCCCTGCGAAAACCACTTCTGGGCGCAAGTTGACGTGCTTCTGGCTTGATCCCTCATTCCGTGGGAAGACACTACATATTGTGTCTACAAGGCCATTTGTCCAAGAAACGACTCAATATATTGTTGGTTCTTAGGGGATAACTCGTTTGATTTCATGGGTTTGCGAATGAAGAAAGATCTTGACAAGAGGGTGGCGGGGTGGTAGAGTAGGGTGCGAAGTGACGCGAAAACGCGTTTCTGAGTCCAATAATTCGGTTTAGGTGGTGGGAAAGGGTGGCGGATGTATTTCGGCACGTACGATACGGTTCTCGATGACAAGAACCGCGTAACGGCGCCACGCAAGATCCGCGATACGATGGATGTCCTGGGTCACGCGGTGTGGTACATGGCGCGCGGGTACGATCACTCCATCTCCCTTTTCCCGCAGCATGTGTGGAACACGATTCGCGAGCACGTGAACAAGTACTCGTCCATGGACGCCAAGGCGCTGGATTTCCGGCGGCTTCTCTTTGCCAGCGTGACGGAGCTTCGGCCCGACCGGCAAGGTCGAATCCCTGTGCCGCTTCATCTGCGCGAGCACGCCGGGCTGGAGCGCGACGCGGTGTTGATCGGCGTGGATGAGTATCTCGAGTTGTGGAGCCGCGATCACTGGCGAGCGTTCCAGGAGCGGCATCAACCGCAATTCAAAGAGATGGCGACGGCGCTTTTCTCCGGAACCCCCGGGGACGGCCATAGCGGCGTGGGTAGTGGACAGGACATGCGGAATGGGGAGCGAACCAATGAAGCTTGAGCACGTGGATGTGGGACCGGTGACGATTCTTCGTTTGGAAGGGGACATTGACGAGGAGGGCGTGAAGATCCTCCGCCTGGAGTTGCTGCGGTGCATCAAGACCCATCGCTGCAACCTCGTGGTGAACCTTAGCGGGGTTCGCCTGGTGAGTTGGATGGGCTTGGGCGTGCTGGTGGAACGGCTCCGCCAGTGCCGGGCCTGTGGCGGCGACCTCAAGCTGGTGGGCGTGAATCTGTCGCTGGACCGCATGTTGCGCCAAGCCGCCGTGGGCTCGGTATTCGAGACCTACGAGAACGAGTCGAACGCGGTTCACGTGTATCAGGAAGCGGCGTAACTCGGCGAAGGTGATTGGGCCATGGGCCCGGAGGCTGGACATCCGCAGGCCCCCCGGCCCGAACACATCCCGGTACTGCTCGCCCCGGCTATTGAAGGCCTGAACCTTCGCCGGGATGGGACGTATCTCGATGCAACGGCTGGGGGGGGCGGCCATGCCGCCAGGATCGCCGAGATCCTGGCGGCCGGCCGAGGTCGGTTGATCGCGGTGGACCGTGATGAGTCGGCCGTTGCCCTTGTGCGGACGCGGCTGGCCTCGTTTCGAGGTGTCACGGTGGTGCATGGGAACTATGGTGAGGTGGAGCGGATTGTCAACGCGTTAGGCGTGACCCGCCTTGACGGTGCGATCTTTGACGCAGGTCTGTCAAGCGCGCAGCTCGATGATCCCTCGAGGGGGTTCTCGCTCGAACGGGAGGGCGTTTTGGACATGCGGATGGATCGTTCTGGCGGAACGACGGCGCGGGAGTATCTCGCCCGCGTGAGCGAGCCCGATCTGGCGCTGGTCCTCAAGACCTACGGCGATGTCCGGCCCGCCCGGCGGATCGCCCGGGCGATTATCCGTCGCCGCGATACAGGGCGTATGAATACCACCTTCGATCTCGTGGAGGCCGTGCGCGAGGCGCTGCCGTTTGTGTCCGGCATTCCGGAAGAGACGCGTACTACTTTCCAATCCATCCGCGTCATGATCAACCAAGAATTGCACTGGCTTCGGCAAGGCGTGGCGCAAGCGATCGGCTTGTTGACACCCGGTGGCCGGATCGCCTGTATCACGTTTCATTCGGGCGAAGCGTCGGTCGTAAAAGAGGTGTTTCGGTCGGCCTCGCGACCGCGGCGGGAGTTGATGGCGGATGGCCGTGTGGCGCGCACGGTGCCGCCGGTGCTGCGCCTGGTGACCGCGAAACCGATCCGCCCTACGGAGGACGAGATCCGACTGAATTCGAGGGCCCACAGCGCCCAATTGCGAATAGGGGAACGCTTAAACGATCAGGAGACATGATATGAGTACCGCAACGTCCAGTTCTCGACGCGCCGCGCCCATGCGCGCCATGCTCAAATGGATACCTATTCTGGCGATGCCATTCTCGGTGTTGTTCTTCGACACGTACATCAACGTCAAGGTACGCATTAACGACTACCGCATGTTCAGCATCAACAAGCAACGGCGCGCGCTAGAGCAGGAATCGTGCACGCTGGAGGCGGAACGGGCGTGGCACGGCTCGATGAGTCTGATAGGGGAGCGCGCGCCCAATCTCGGCCTGGTCGAGCCCAATCCGTCGCAGATTCAGGTAGTTCATTACAAGCCGGAGCGCAACGCGGCTTCCGAATCGCATTCCTATGATATTGCGCGGGCGACGCGGGAACCGGTTACGGCCGACGATCCGGTCGCCTACCGGTGAGGAGACACTCATGGCCAGCCAGCGGGTCAAGCAGCGCGAGGAGCTACGTCGGTATGGGCTGCCGCCGGGCACCGACCAGAAGAAACGCATCTGGTGGCTATTCGGTCTGTTCTCGGCCGCATTCGCAGGAATCATCGTCAATCTCGTGTTTCTGCACCTCTTCCCGAGCCAGCGCCTCCTGGAGGTAGGAGCCAGTCACGTAGCGGAGTTGGCGTTGCAGATCCCGCGGGGTGAGATCCGAGATACGAACAACGGCCTGCTGGCGGGTAACCGCGAAGTGTACTCGCTGTGGGCCGATCCGCGCAAAGTGGCGGATCCGTATACGACGGCGCTGTTGTTGAGTGCCCATATGGGCCTTGAGGAAGAGGGCATGGCGTTCCGCTTGTCCAAGCGCGACGAAATGGGACGGCAGAAGAAGTTCGTGTGGGTGAAGCGTCGTCTCAGTGATGCCGAATACGCGAAGTTCCTGGCCATCAAGGAGCGACTTGGCCCGGGTTTCGACGTGCGGAAGGAGTTGATTCGGTCCTACCCGGAGAATCAGCTTGTCGCGCACGTGATCGGGTACTCGAACGACAATGGTGTTGGTTGCGAAGGCATTGAGCGTTCGTTCGACAAGTACCTGCGAAGCACGCCGGGCCTTCTGCGATCCCACGTGGATGCCAAGCGGAAGGTCCTGGAATCGGAGACGATCGAGCACACGGCCCCCGAGGGCGGCCACACCGTCTATCTGACGATCGACAAAGCCATCCAGTACTCCCTGGAGCGTGAGCTGGAAGCGGCCCTCGATCGCACCGAGGCGGATCGGGGAATGGGCATCCTCATGGATCCCCGCACCGGCGCCGTTCTTGCCTTGGCCTGCCGGCCGACCTTCGATCCGAATACGTACTCGAAGGATCCTGGATTCCACGGCAACCGGGCCTTCACCGAGGTGTTCGAACCCGGCTCCTCGTTCAAGATTCTGACGTTCGCGGCCGCCCTCGAGTTGGGCCTCGTGACGCCGGACAAGCTCATTGACTGTGAGTGGGGCCGGTACGTGCCTTATGGTCACCCGATCCACGACTTCCACCCGATGGGCGTGGAGCCCGTCGAGATCTGCTTTGCGCACTCGAGCAACATCGCGACCGTCAAGATCGCGGCCATGCTGGGGGAGGATCGCCTCGACGCCTGGATCCACCGTTTCGGCTTCGGCGAACGGGTCTGCTCTGACTTCCTCGGCGAAAGCCCCGGGATTGTCTGGCCTCGGGCGAAATGGACACGTTACACCATGGGGGCGATCCCCATCGGTCAGGAAATCGCGGTGACGCTGCCTCAGTTGGCGCGTGCCTTTAGCGTGATTGCCAACGGAGGACACCTGGTTGAACCCTATCTCGTCGATCGCGTGCAAGACCGCGAAGGAGAGGTCGTGTACCGTCATGAATCGAAGGTGTCCGCGCCGGTTCTCTCGCCTGAAACGGCCGCGACGATGACGGCAATGATGCACAAGGTCGTCACAGAAGGCACGGGCACGTACGCCAGTATTCCCGAGTACAGGGCCTGCGGAAAGACCGGGACCGGCCAGATTGCGAGCCCCGACGGAAAGGGGTTTCTCGATGACAAGTACACGGCGATCTTCGCCGGATTCGCGCCCGTGGCGGATCCACGCATTTGTGCGGTCATCGTCATTCAGGAGCCTGGGATCAAGCTGCACTACGGGGGCTACTGCTGCGGCCCGGTATTCAAAGAGGTGGTTCGCGAGGCCCTGGTGCTGTTGGGCGCTCCAGAGGACCCCGTGGCCGACGTCGTTGTGGCCGCCGAACCCGTTCCGGAAGACAGCGATTTCCCGGCCGCGCGCGCGATCGGTGAATCCGAAACGCGTCGTGCGGGATTAGATACGCTGGAACTGACGCATGTGGACGTGCCGGCCACTGCGGAGCCCGCGCTCCCCTCGTTTCGTGGACTCACGATGCGACAAGCCAAAGAAGCCCTCGGCGAACTCGGCCTGCCGTGGGATTTCCAGGGAACCGGGCGCGTCGTGCTCCAAGATCCCCCGGAACATACACCGCTCGATCAAGTAACGCTCTGCCGCCTCGTGTTTTCGAATAGACCCGTTGCCACGCAAGATGAAACTGAGAGAACTGACTCGACTCCTCGGATGTGAACCGCCCCACAACGCAGACATCTCGATTGCCCGCGTTACCGAAGACTCGCGCCAGGTAATACCGGGCGCGGTCTTCTTTGCGATGCCGGGCGAGCACGTAGATGGGCACACCTATGCCGAGCAGGTCGTGGCGCGCGGCGCCGTCGCGGTTGTCGGCAACCGCTCCGACCTCACCGACATCGCGGGCGCGCCCTACCTTCGTGCAAGCAATCCGAGGGCATCGCTGGGCATTGCCGCCCATGCCCTGGCCGGGAATCCGTCGGCCGCCATGACCGTGATAGGCATCACGGGAACGAACGGCAAGACCAGCTCGATTCTCATGACGCGCGAGATCCTGTCCTTTGCCGGGTACTCCGCAGCGGCCTTCGGCACGTTGGGATATCAGATCGGCGACGCCCTGATGCCGGGCCACCACACGACGCCCTTCGCCGAGGAATTGGTGCACGCCTTCGTCCAGGCGCGTGACGCAGGAATCTCGCATGTGGCCATGGAAGTGAGCTCGCACGCCCTCGCTCAGGATCGGACGTCCGGCATCGCCTTCGACGTGGCTGCTTTCACGAATCTTACGCAGGATCACTTGGATTATCACAAGGACCTCAACCACTACCGCGCCGCCAAACTCAAGCTTTTCGAAGCGCCAAGAAAGCCCCGGGGCTTCAATGTGGTGAATGGCGACGATCCGAGCGCTCATCTATTCATCGCCGCCTCGGCCTGCACCTGCTACACCTACGGCGCCCACGGCGATTGCCGCGCCGAAGAGATCGTGGCACGGCTGGAAGGCATGCACTTCCGCCTGCACAGCCCGTGGGGCCAAGCCGAGGTAGCGTTGCCGCTTCTCGGCCGGCACAACGTATCCAACGCCCTCTGCGCGGCTACAATCGCCGGCGGACTCGGCGTGCCCGTGGACGCGATCGCCGCCGGATTGGCCGCGCTTCCCGGGGTACCAGGCCGGTTCGAGCGCATCGATTGCGGCCAAGACTTCTATGTCGTCGTCGACTATGCACACACCGAGGACGGTCTGCGGAATGTCCTCCGTGCGGCACGGGAGATAGGCCAGGGCCGCGTCATCGTTCTGTTTGGATGTGGCGGCGACCGGGACAAGACCAAGCGCCCGAAAATGGCCAAGGCCTGTGCCCAACTCGCCGACTTTTCCGTGGTAACCTCGGACAACCCGCGGACGGAGGATCCGGAGGCTATCTTGTGCCAGATCGTTGCCGGAATGGAGGCGGCCGGCCAACGGCGGAACGTCGACTACTGCGTCATTAGCGATCGCGGCGAGGCCATCCGACACGCTATCGGCTGTGCCCGGCCCGGCGACCTGGTCCTCATCGCCGGAAAGGGCCACGAGGACTACCAGATCATCGGAACGCAACGCATTCACTTCGACGACCGCGAACAGGTCCGCGCGGCCCTGATTTCGCCTGAGAGGGCGCGCTGATGGCATGGCAACACACCCTCGAGGAACTGGCGCGCGTCATCGGAGCTGCCCCTCCGGGCGTGACGGGTTCCTTCGGCTCGATCTCGACAGATACCCGGGCGATCCGGACGGGCGATGTGTTCTTCGCACTGGCCGGCGAGCGTTTCGACGGCAACGCCTTCGTGCCGGAGGCATTGGCGGCGGGCGCCTGTGCGGCTGTCACGCGTATCGCCGGGGAGCCCGGGCCGCGCTTGGTCGTCGACGACCCGCTTGCGGCGCTTCAGGCTTTTGCCGGCTACCACCGACGTCGGTATTCGATTCCGTTGATCGCGTTGACGGGCTCATGCGGTAAGACGATGACCAAGGACCTCACGGCGGCCGTTCTCGCATCGAAGTACCGTGTCCTCAAGACCCAAGGCAATCTGAACAACGAGATCGGGTGCCCACTCTCGCTGCTGCGACTGGACGAAACCACGGAACGGGCCGTCATCGAGATGGGCGCCAACCACGGCGGGGAGATCGCCCGCCTGTGTGAGATGGCCCGGCCCACCGAGTCGGCCATCACGTTGGTGGCACCGGCGCACCTCGAAGGATTTGGCCGCATCGAGAATGTGGCCGCGGCAAAGGCGGAGATCGTCGACGCATTGGGTGGATCCGGCACGTTCTATGTGAATACGGACGATGCATGGTGCGTGCGGATCGCCGAGCGGCATGCGGGGCGGAAGATCCGGTTTGGCCGCTCGGGCGATGTCGCGCTGCGCCGTTGCGCCGTGGAAGACGACGGCATGATGCGCCTATCGGTGAGTCCGGTGGGCGACCTCCGTCTTCCTGTCGCGTGCCGCGCGCATGTGACCAATGTGCTCCTGGCTATCGCGGTAGGCATCGAGCATGGTATCGAGCGATTTGACACGCCGTTGGCGGAAGCGCTGCGCAGTTCGTCCCGGTTCCGACTGATCGCGATCGGGCCGCTGTCGGTTATCGACGACACCTACAACGCGAATCCGGCCAGTATGGCCGCCGCCCTCGACGCGTTGGCCGAACGTCGCACGGATGGCGTGCGCATTGCGGCCTTGGGGGAGATGCGGGAATTGGGGGACGCCGCACCGCAGCTCCACCGCGAACTCGGGCAACGAGCCGCCGAGGCGGGCATCGATCACGTGTTCGCGTATGGCCCCCACGCCGACGACATTGTCGCCGGCGCCCGGGCCAACGGCATCGGAAATGCCCGTTCCTTCGAGCATCACGACGCCATCGCCCACGCCGTTGTGGACGCGGCAGGATCCCACGCACTGCTCCTCGTGAAGGGCTCACGGGGCGTTACCATGGAAAAGGTCATCGAGGCGCTCCGGCGCCACTACGCACCGAGAGAAACATAGATGCTATACCAACTGGCACTGTTCCTGAAACCGCATCTGAGTGTGTTCAACGTCTTCACGTACCACACGGTTCGGGCGGGCGGTGCCGCGCTGACCGGTTTCCTGTTCTGCCTCATGGCGGGCCCCGGGCTGATCCGGTGGTTACGGGCGGTGAAGGTAGGGCAGTACATCCGCCAGGAACACGTGGCCGATCTTCACGCGCTCCACAAGGGCAAGGCGGGAACACCTACAATGGGCGGCACGCTGATCATCTTTGCCACCTTGTTGTCGCTGCTGCTCTGGGGCCGGCTGAGCAATCGGCTGCTCTGGGTGGGCGTGGCGGTCCTGTGTATGATGGGAGCCGTCGGTTTTATGGACGACTTCATCAAGCTCCGGCGCAAACACAACTCCGGGCTGAGCGCCCGGGCCAAGATGGCCGGCCAGATAGTGACCGGCTTGGCCCTGGGCCTTTATCTCCTCTTCTGTCCGGTGACACTCGGGCCCACGCTGTTGAGAAGCAGCGACATCGGCGATTGGCCGAGATTCATCGAGCGCCTGCGAGACGCGTCGCCGGGATCCCTCGAGGCCGACCTCCTCAAGACGCTGCCGGCGCCGCTGCGAGCGCAGGTCACGGACTGGAGCGATGGGACGCATGTGACGGAGGAGTACCGTGGGGAGTTGACGGCGGCGGTTAACGCCGCGCTCGAGCGGAAGGCGGTGAATCTCGGGCATTGGGAAGGCCTGGAGACCGATCGGGAATCACGGAAGTACTTGGCCAAGGTATCTCGCGGGATGACGGATCGCGAGCGGGTCCGGCTCAATCGTTTGTGGCTCGAGACGGCGTTTCCAGACTTGGTCGCGTCGAGTCCGCGTAGTCTCCACACGCAACTCGAAGTGCCGGGGTTCAAAGACTTCCTCATTCCGTTGGGCCCGTTCTATGTTCTTTTCGTCGTCTTCGTCATTGTGGCCATTTCGAACGCCGTCAACCTGACAGACGGCCTGGACGGTCTCGCCGCCGGAACATCCGTGATCTCGTTGCTCGCCTACACCGGCATTGCTTACGTAGTGAGCCGTGCCGACTGGTCGAACTACTTGTGGTTGATCCACGTGCCCGAGGCCAGTGAACTGACCGTGTTCGGGGCGGCGCTGCTGGGCACGGGCCTGGGATTCCTTTGGTACAACGCCCATCCGGCGGAGGTGTTCATGGGCGACACCGGCGCATTGGCGCTGGGCGGTGTGATCGGCACTATGGCTATTCTGACGAAACAGGAATTGGTTCTTCCGGTGGTGGCGGGTCTGTTTGTGATCGAGGCGCTGAGTGTTGTGATTCAGGTTGGTTCGTTCAAACTGACGGGCCGTCGCGTATTCCGTATGGCACCGCTGCACCACCATTTCGAACTACTCGGCTGGGATGAAACCAAGGTGACGATCCGATTCTGGATAGTGGCGGTGCTGTTCGCCTTGATGAGTCTGAGCGCGTTGAAACTGAGGTAGCCTGTGGATATTCGTGGCAAGAGAGTGCTGGTCGGCGGCATGGCGCGCACGGGATTGGCCGCGGTGAGGCTGTTGCTGCGCGAAGGCGCGATACCCTTTGTATCCGACTCCGCGGCCGCGTCGGTCGTGGCGGAGGCCGTGGCCGAACTCGAGGCCCTCGGGGTAGCCTACGAGTGCGGTGGCCATTCGGACCGCGCCTGGGCTGACGCCGCGCTGGTCGTGCTGAGTCCCGGTGTTCCACCGCGCCAGCCCTGGATCGATCGCCTCCGCCAGGCCGGCGTTCCCGTGATGAGCGAGCTCGAGCTGGCCTACGGCTACTGCCGGTCGCGCGTGTTGGCGGTGACGGGAACCAATGGAAAGACAACGACCACGGAGTTGCTGCGTTTTCTCGTGGCGGAGACTGGTCACTCAGTCGCCCTGGCCGGTAACAACGCAGTGCCGTTTTCGCGGGCCGTGACCGAGGATCCGGCGCCGGAGTTCCTCGTCCTCGAGGTGAGCAGTTACCAACTCGAAAGCGCGTGCACCTTTCGTCCGTGGATCGGTGCCGTGCTCAATGTCACGCCGGATCACCTTGCCCGCCACCACACGATGCAAGAATACGTCGCCGTGAAGAACCGACTCTTTGCATGGCAGCAACCGGGCGATGTGGCCGTGCTCAACGCCGATGACCCGAGCGTTGCTGCCATGGAAACGCGCGACGGCGTGGCGGTATCGCGGTTCAGTCGCTCCGCCCCGCAGGAATCCGGGCTGTGGATGGACGGCGACATCATCCGGTGCGGGGCAGCCGAGGTGGCTCGCCGTGCGGACATTCCCTTGCCGGGCGATCACAACGTCGAGAACGTCCTGGCTGCACTGGCCATGATGCGAGCCGGGGGATTCGACTGGGAGAGAACCATTGCTGGTCTACGCGCCTTCCAGGGCGTTGAACACCGCATCGAGTTCACGGCCTCCCTGAACGGGGTCGATTTCTACAATGATTCAAAGTCGACCAACCTGGAGAGCCTGCGCGCGGCACTTCTCAGCTTTGACCGCCCCATCGTCCTCATTGCGGGCGGCCGTGGAAAGGGCAGCGACTACGGCGTGCTCGGTGCGTTGATTCGCACGCGGGTGGTCCACCTCATCACACTGGGCGAGGACGCGCCGCTGCTCGAGGCGGCCTTCGGCGCAATCGTCAAAACCGAACGGGCAGGCGACATGGCGGACGCGGTGGCGCGGGCGGCGCGGGCGGCGTCACCCGGCGACGTGGTCCTGCTGTCACCGGCATGCGCGAGCTTCGACCTGTACAACGACTTCGAACACCGTGGGCGCGTGTTCAAGGATGCGGTACATCAATACATCCAGGCGGGCGCCGCCGATAAAAGGAACTAGTCATGGAACGGGAAACGAATGTGCTGGCGGTGGTCACACTAATCTTGGTGCTGGTGGGCATTCTCATGGCGTACAGCACGAGCGCGGTGGATCTCGAATCCAAGCGATTCGCGACGCACGTGAGATACGCGGCTGCCGGCTTCATCATCATGTGCCTCGTGGCACACCTGGACTACCATGTCCTCGGCCATCCCTGGATCTATCGTCCCTTGTTCATCCTCGCCCTTGGGTTGTTGGTACTCATCTTCGCGCCGGGATTCGGAGTCGAGGAGTACGGCGCGACGCGGTGGATACGGCTCTTGGGGGTCCGATTCCAGCCTTCCGAGTTCGCCAAACTCGCGTTGATCGTAATCCTAGCCGCCAAACTGACGGAGAATCGAGATCGGCTCGACCGCCTCTGGGGGGGCTTCCTGCCTCCGCTGGGCATCGCGGCTGCCTTCGCGGTGCTCGTCGCGGCGGAGAATGACCTGGGCGTGCCGGCTACGATGATGGTGGTCGCGATCATCATGATGTTCGTGGCGGGCGCGCGGGTGCGCCATCTCGCGCTGAGTTTCGGGGTGCTCACCATCGGCATTGGTGCCCTGATCTTCGCCAAGGGCCACCGACCGGAACGCATGCTCGCCTTTCTCTTCCGCTGGGAACTCAAGGACAAGGCGGCTTTCCAGTTGATCCAGTCATTGTCGGCGTTCGCGCGCGGCGGCCTATGGGGCGTCGGCCCCGGCGCGGGCGAACAGAAGCTGGACTACCTCCCCGCCGCCCACAACGACTTCATCTTCGCGGTCTGGGGCGAGGAAATGGGCTTCATCGGCTCAGTCGCCCTCGTGCTGTTGTACGTGGGCCTATTGGCGGTTGCACTGCGCGTGGCCCGGAACGCCCCGGATCTCTTTGGGAGTTTCCTGGCGGCCGGGATCATCGCCCTCATCACCTTCCAGACAACCTTCGTCATGGGCATGACGACGGGACTCCTGCCTACGAAGGGGCTTCCCCTCCCCTTTGTGAGCTACGGCGGCACCGCGCTCGTCATGTCGCTCGTTCTGATGGGCGTGTTGCTGAGCGTCGCTCGTCAGGCGCGTCCGGACACGGATGGGGCTTCCTGCCCTGCCTTGACCTAGGCCGGCCGAGGCAGACGCCAGGTCCGCTTTGTTTTTGGCCGGCCCGGAGTGTAGGCTGAATCTATGCGCATGATGATCACAGGAGGCGGGACGGGCGGTCACACGTCTCCGGCCATTGCCATTATCGAGGAGTTGCGTAAACGCGATCCGCTGCTGATGCTGCAATGGGTCGGGCGCAAGGGAAACCTCGAGGAACGGGTGAGCCGTGCCATGGACATCCCCTTCCGCAGCGTGCCCGTCGAAGGCTGGCCGCGCGGTCAGCGCTGGCGCAAAGCATGGGCCGCCGCGAAACTCGCCATCGGCATGGCCCGCGCGGCTATGTTCATACGAGGATTCCGTCCGCAGGTGGTCCTAGGCGTTGGTGGGTATGTCTCGTTGCCGCTCATGTATGCCGCGCAGCGGATGGGCGTGGCGACCGTGGTGCACGAGCAGAACAAGCGCCTTGGCTTGGCGAATCGACTCCTGGCGCAGAGGGCGCGGCGGATCCTGCTGAGCTATCCGGACACACTGGGCGATTACCCTCAGGATCGGGCGCGCGTCGTGGGCAACCCGGTTCGAGCGGGCTTCGCGTCGCCGCCGTCGCAGGCCGAGGCCAAGGCACGACTCGGACTCGCCGAAGACGCGCCCGTGGTGCTTGTGTGCGGTGGCAGCCAAGGGGCGCATACGCTCAATGTGGCCACGGCAGAACTGCTCGGTCGCTGTACGCGAGGCGAGATCCAGTTTCTCTGGATGACGGGCGCCGCCGAGGCGGAGGCGGCGCGCGAACACGCCGACAAGAGCGGCCTGCCGGTCCAGGTGTTCCCGTTCATCGACGACATGGTTACGGCGTGCGCCGCGGCGGACCTTGTGGTGAGCCGGGCAGGCGCCTCGACCACGGCCGAATTGGCCGTGCTTGGCAAGCCCAGCGTCCTCGTGCCGTATCCCTTTGCCACGGACAACCATCAGGAGCAGAACGCACGCGCTCTGGAGGCCGCCGGCGCCGCCGCGGTCATCCTGGATGATGCGTGCAGCGGCGAACGGCTGGCCCAGGAAATCCGTAGCATTCTGGGTTCGCCGGAGCGCCTCGCGGCCATGGCGCACGCCGCGGCGACATTGGCACGGCCCAGCGCCACGGAGACGATCGCCGAGGAGATACTATCGCTCGTGTTCGAGTCGGCCCAGTGACGCGGCTTCAGACCGTGCAGGGAGATCCGGATCCTTGATACCTCGTCGCAGAGCCCATGGCCTAGTCGGAGAATGGAACACAATTGCGCGTGGCCTGCAAGGCTCGCTGGCCCTGCGTCCTGAACTCGTCGGAGAGTGGGAACGGGCCGTGGCGGACTACGTGGGGATGCCGCACGGCGCGGCAGTGAACTCGGGTCGGCGGGGGATGTCCCTGATCTTCGAGCACCTGGGCATCGGTGAGGGCGATGAAGTCATCGTGCCCGCCTACACGCTGGGCGATCTCCTTCCCCTGGTCGAGCAGCACGGCGCCAAGGCCGTACCGGCCGACATCGACAGGCACACGCTGAACGTGACCCCCGAGAGCATCGGGCGACGGATTTCACCACGCACCAAGGCCGTGCTCGCGCTACACGCGTTCGGCATGCCGTGTCCAATCGAGGCTATCCAATCCATATGCGAGCGGAAAGGCCTTCCGCTCATCGAGGACTGCGCCCATTCGCTGGGCGCTACTGTCGGCGAACGCCAAACCGGCTCTTTCGGGTATGCGGGGTTCTACAGCTTCGAGGCGACCAAACCGGTCAGTACCTTCGGCGGCGGTCTTGTGGTCTCGCGTGACAAGGCGCTCATCGACCGGATTCACGGCTGCACGGCCGAGGACGCCGAGGATCTGAGTTCCGTCGAGAAGAAGGCGAAGTCGACACGCACGGAACAACGGCTCTTTGATACCGGCTTAGCGTTTCCTTTCCTCTTCTTGCTGGCTATGCCTCAGCTCAAGGGGCTGATGAACAAGGTGTATCGGAGCACGTTCCACGCGCCACCCGCCACGATCCGGTACGCGCCCCTCCAGGCCCATCTGGGTCTCGGAAAACTCCCCGATCTTGCGCAGCGCATTGAGCGCAGGAACGGGCATGCCGCCTTGTACCGAGACCTCTTGGATTCGCGGATTCGAATGCAGCCGATAGGCGGAGAAACGCGCTCGACCTGGTATTTCCTCGTGGCGACGGTGCCGGGCGATGCCGTGCGCATTCGGAGGCGCCTGCTCTTGCGAGGTGTTGACGCCGGTACTCGCGAGGAGATCGCCGACGACTGCGCGGCCTTACTCGGCTATGACGACTGCCCCGCCGTCGCGGAAGTCTATGCGCGCGCCGTCAACTTGCCGATGTACGATGGCCTCGAGGAGCACGACATCCACCGCGTGGCGGCCGCGATCAATGCCTTAATCGGCTAGCCTTCGCCTGCGATCGTCTCGAGGGCCTCTCTCGCAGGGCCGAAGTCCGGCTCGATCTCGAGAACCGTCTTGAATTGGGCCGTCGCGTCCTCGTCGTTGCCTTCTTTCGCCAGAAGCACACCGAGATTGAACCGCGCGCCAACGTGCTGCGGATCGATTTCGATCGCCCTCTTGAAAGCGCCCTTGGCGTCCTCGATTCTGCCGGCCTCTGCCAACGCGTTGCCGAGGGCGTTCGGAATATCCGCGTTGTTCGGTGCATTCTGCATCGCGAGCCGATACTCCGCGATGGCCTCGTCAAGCTTGCCTTGCTCGTCGAGTACGGACGCGATGTTGAAGTGGGCGAATTCGTCGCCCGGATGGATCTCGAGGGCCTTGCGATACCTCTGAAGCGCGGCATCGAGATGCCCCTCGGCTTTTTCCAGATTCCCGAGGTTGTTATAGGCCAACGGGAATTTCGGGATGAGTCGAATCGCTTCTTCGTAATGGTGACGCGCCTTCTCGTTCTCGCCGCGTTTGGCGTACTCGAAGCCGATACTGTTCTGAAGGTTGCCATCTTCGGGCCGAAGCGCGATGGCGCTCGTGAACCGCTGGATCGCTTCGTCGCTCCGGCCCACTGCGCCAAGGGCCGTGCCGAGGTTGTTGAGGGCCAACACGAAATCGGCCTTGACCGACAAAGCCTTCTCGTACAGGGCGATGGCTTCCTCAACCTCGCCGCGTTTGTACGCCTCATAGCCGAGATTGTTGTAGATGAGCGGATTCTCCGCGTCGACATCGAGCCCTTTCCGGTACATCCGCTCGGCGTCCTCGACACGGCCGAGCTTCGAGTAGAGCAGAGCGAGATCGTTCGGGATATACGAATTGTCCGGACTGTTCACCATGGCCTTTTCGTAGCACTCGATGGCGTCTTCGGTGTGTCCGCGCGCCTCGGCGCTCTTGGCCAAATTGTAGTAAGCGTACTCATCGGTCGGGCGGACGCGCAGCGCTTCGCGGTATCGATCGTCGGCGCCGGCATAGTCGCTCTTCGACGCGAGCAGGTTGCCCCAGTTGTTCAAGACGAGCGTGAAATCCGGCGCGATCTGAAGCGCGGCCTTGAAATGCTCGATGGCCGCCTCCGGATCCGTATCGCCGAGGAGCAATCCCATGTCGTTGTGAGCGCGCGCATCGCCCGGATTGAGCTTGAGGGCGATCTCGAGATGCTCTTTCGCCTCGGCTATGCGCCCTTGCGACGCGAGCTCGCAACCCATCAAGTAGTGAACGTCCTGGTTCTCCGGATTAATGTCGAGCGCCTTCTGGTACAAGTCGATGGCCTCGTCATACCGGCCTTCGGCCGCCAGGAGCTTGGCCATCTTACTCAATACGTACACAAATTCCGGCGCGACGCGAAGCGCCTCTCGATAGTGCTTCATGGCCTCTTCCGTATCGCCGCGGGCCGCCAGAAGCTCGCCGATCTCGTTGTGGGCGCGGGCGTCGTCCGGATTCAGCGCGATGGCTTTGTGGAACTCGTCGATGGCGCGTTCGGTTTCGCCTTGGCCGGCCAACTCATGGGCCAAGCGGTAATGGGCGTCTTGGTTGCTGGGATCCAACGTGACGGACGAATCGAGACTCGCAATGGCTTCCTGCGTCTCGCCGCGCGCCGCCAGGATCCGGCCCATCTTGTAGAAGACGTAGTGGAAAGAAGGCTCATTGGCCACCGCCTGGCGGAAATGCTCGAGTGCGCCGTCCTCGTCGCCCCGTTCGGCCAGTAGGTCGCCGAGTTCATTGTGGGCGCGCGCATCGTTCGGATTCAGGCGCAACGCAATCTCGAAGTGCTCCTTGGCCTCATCCTTGGTCCCTTGCGTCACCAGCAGACTGCCCATGAGATAGTGCAGATCTTGGTTCTCGGGATCGATGTTGAGGGCGTCTCGGAACCGCTTGAGCGCCTCCTCCGGCTGACCCTGGGCCGTGAATAGCTTGCCCATCTTGTAAATGACGTGACCGAAGAAGGGGTAGATGCGCAACGCTTCTTCGTAGTGCGTCATGGCCTGCTCGACGTCGCCGCGCCCGGCCAGCAGGTCGCCGAGTTCATTGTGGGCGCGGGCATCGTCCGGATTCAGCCGGAGGGCCTCCTCGAAATGCTTGAGCGCCTCCTCCTTCTGACCCTTTTCGGACAGTTCGCGGCCCAAGAGATAGTGCACGTCTTGATTCTTCGGATCGACATCAAGCGCCTTCCTGTAGCGTTCGATGGCCTCGTCGTACCGTCCCTCGGCGGCCAAGAGCCGGCCTAGTCGGTCCAGAACGTGGCCGAAGTCCGGGTGAACACGCAAGGCCTCTTCATAATGACCCATGGCGCCGGCGAAATCACCCTCACTCGCGAGAAGGGCGCCGAGCTCATAGTGGGCACGCGCGTCGTCGGGATTGCGGCCGAGCGCTTCGTCAAATCGCTTCCTGGCCTCGTCGGTCTTTCCCTGCGCGGCCAACTCGCGGCCCAGGAGGTAGTAGATGTCCTGGAAGTCCGGATCGGCCTCGAGGGCCTTCTCATAGCGGGCAATGGCCTCGTCATACCGCCCCTGCGAGGCCAAGATGCGACCGTATTTGTCCAGCACAAACGCGAAGCTGGGAACGATTCGGAGGGCCTCCTCGTAGTGCGCCAGCGCCTCGTCCACGCGCCCGAGATTCGCCAGCAGTTCGCCGTATTCGCTGTGCACGCGCGCATCGTACGGATTGAGCTTCAAGGCCTGTTCGTAGGCTGCGACCGCCTCGGCATCCTTACCGGCGTTCTTCAGGGCATTGCCCAGGAGGTAGTAGCAGTCCTGGAACTCCGGATCCTTCTCGATGGCGGCCTTGAGTTGATCCACGGCATCTTCCCACAGGCCTGCCTCGGTGAGCTGTTGGCCGAGCCGCTGATGCATATAGGGCATCGTGCTGCCCAGGTCCAGCACATTGCGTGCCTCCGCCGCCGCCTTGGCCCAATCGCCGATGCGGAAGTACGAATCGGCGCGCTGATAGTGCCAGCGCGCGAGGTCGGGATCGAAGCGCACAAACGGAATACTGGCCAGACCGCAGAGCACCGCCAGCGCAACCAGGGCGAGTTCCGCTCTGACATACGCGCGTTGCCGCGCCCACTGGACGATACGGGCGATGCCGTACGCACCGATGAGGAGGTAGAAAGGAATCAGCGGGATACGCGCCCGGCCATTGACGAAGAACGGCAGGAACGTGGCGAGATAGACGACCATGAAAGCCCAGAACAGCGCCGACATCTCGGTCGAGCGCACCGGATCGTCGGCCTTCGCCTTGAGCACGCGTCCGCGAACGAGATCGGCCAAGAACAAGGCCGTTCCGAGGAGAAACAGGCCCAGGACGAACGGAAAACCGGGCAGGTACTTGAGGGGACTGTAGAACCGCTTCTCGTAGTGCACGACCTTGTTGCACGTGACTTCCACCGGAGACCACATGAGCAGGAACTTCTTGCCCATCATCTCGAGTGTGCGCTTCTTGTGCGCCTTGGCATAGTCCAAGCCCTTGTGGAAGAAGTACTTCGAGGCGGCGGTGTGCTTGATCTCCGGCTCGCCGATGAGCTTGCCCAAGCCCTTGACAACGTTGATGTAGTCACGAGCGGACCAACTGCCCGTTCCCTCGAGGGTTTGCAGGTACGGCGTCCACGGCGTCACGCCATCCGAGTCTTCGCAGTTGCCGATCAGGAAGTTCTCGCCGAAATAGGTCGAAATCGGCACGAACTCGCCCGACGCCACGTAGTTGCGGATGGTCACTGGCATGATGACGAACACCGTGGCCAGGAGCAGGCCGGCCCACGATTTCGGAACCGCCGAGAGCCGCGTGTGCCGGAACGCCATCCACACCATCCAGGCCGCCACTACCGGCCCGAAAGCGAGGATATTCGGTCTCATCAACGCGTAGCATCCGAAGATGACACCTGCAAGGGCCGCCCATCGAAACGTCATGGTGTGCGCCCATCGCCACAAGACGCCCATCAGGGACGGCACGAGAAACACGAAGAGGATGGGATCGTTGAGTTCGCCCTCCCAGTAGATAAACCCCCAGTATCCCGCCATGAACAACGCCACCCAGAGCGCCGTCGTGCGGCCGTACACGGCTCGCGCCAAGAGGAACATCATGACGACTGCCGCCAAGCCGATGAAGACATTTACGACGCGCGGGGCGAGGTAACTGCAATTCGTGAAGTAGTAGATCGCCGCCAGGAAGAAGCCGTGGCCCGGAGGCCGGAAGAACGGCGTGGTCCGCATCTCGGGATCGGTCTGGCCTTCCGGCACCGACCAGTCTCCCGTAACCAGCGCCCGTGCATAGTAGTCCTGAACCTCGGGATCCTGCTGGGGCGCGCGGAAATCCGGCGCATGGACGATCTGCGCGAGGAACCACACGCGCAAGACCAGCCCAAAGGCCAAGACCAGGCCGAGAATGAACCACTCGCTCGCGTACCAACCCGCAGGGCGCGGAGCAGAGGGACGGTTAAGGTCGTTGTTCTTGACTTTTTCCATATCCATTCCCACCGGAGGACAAGAGACACCGAGTCACACCACCTTCCCAAATTCAGAAAGCATCGGGATATTATCCCGTCCATTCGCCAAGGCTGTCAAGAACCGGGTATGATCAGCCCGCGTGACACGAAGCGGCCGGCCCGAACGGTGGAGGAGAACGTGTCTGAACCCGCGGTAGACAAGATGAGCGAGACCAGCGCAGGGCGCGGCATGGCGCGCGTCTTTTTGGTGCTCGACGTGTTGCTCATCCTGATGGTCGGCACGGCCCTGCGTGCCTACCGACTCGAGGCCCAATCCGTATGGTTGGACGAGTACTTCAGCGCGGCCTATCTCGATGCGCCCGATCTCATGAGCTGCCTGCGCGATCAGCGGCCCGAGAACTGGGAAATGGTGCCGGTTTACTACGCCGTGGAGTATCTCTGGGCGCAGGTTGTCGGCGGGTCGATCGAAGGTGTGCGATGGCTCTCGATTCTCTTCGGCATGGCGGCGATCCTGCTGACCTATGCCTTTGGCCGTGAGCTGGCCGGACGCTGGGCGGGCCTGATCGCGGCGTGGTGTCTGGTGTTGTCGCCGTTTCACATCTTCCACGCACAGGGCATCCGACCGTACGCCCTGGTCACGATGCTCGGCGTGCTGTCGTGCTACGCCCTCTGGAAGGCCCTCCACGGGGGCCCGCGGCGATGGTGGGCCCTGCACGTGGCGGCCAATGTGCTCCTGATGTGGACCCACCTGTTCGGGATACTATTGTTGGCGCCGCAAGGCCTCTATCTCCTCGTGTACCACGGTCGCCGACTTCGGAGACCCATCCTGTGGATAGCCGGCCACCTCCTGTTGCTGCTGCCCGTGGCGCTGTGGGTATCGACGATACGCATGGTACCTGACCCCGCCGGAACGCCGCCGACGTGGTCCGACTTCGCCCAACTCATACTCAGTCGTGACGCCGAGTACCTGAGATGGGCCGGCGCGCACACCGATAAGATCGCGGAGTTGGAGGTGCCGCTCTGGATTGATGTCGTCGCCCATGCGCTTACGCAGATCGAATGGGGTTTGCACAGAATCCTTCTGATTGGCAGCATTCTCGCCCTGTGGTGGGGTGTGCGTCGGCCGCTCCTACGATGGGTCTCGCGCGGCTGTCCTCAGCCAGCATCTCCTCACCGATATTTGCTTCCCCGCAACGACGCCACGCTCTTGGCGCTATGGTTGTGCGTACCCGTTCTACTCTTGTTCGCGTTCGCGTGGATGCTGAAGCCGGGCGTTTTCCAGAGCCGCTACGTCATCTACTCCTATCCGGCGCTGTTCCTCTTGGTGGGCGTAGGTGCTGCCCGCGGCACGCTAGGAACAAGACTTGTCTTCCTGTCAAGTCTGGTGGTTTTGTTTGGCGCGGAGGCCTCGCTCACGTCGGCCGTGTCCATACGAACGGACTATCGTGGGGCCGCTCGCCTGATCCAGGCCGAGGCTCACCCGAATGATCTTGTGCTCGCGCAGAATTGGAATGTCATGCGCGTACTCGCATTTAACCTGGACGATCCCGAGGTGAGGATCGATTGGCGCGAACACCTGCCCGAACTTTGGCAAGCCATCGACTCGACCTTGAGTCAAGGGAATGACGTGTGGCTTGTCCTCGCTGCCGACGCGGATCGGCCTGAACTGCCTCAGCGGTGCACAGACCAGTTCCGAGCGTCCGGAATCCCCTTTGTTCGAACGAATCTCCTCGGCATGCTCAACCTCTACGTCTTCCACTGCCGGCCTCCCAACAGGCCTCACGAGGCAGCGCCGTGAGACTCCGCCCGGCCGAGCTTCGACCGTACATACGGCTCAATCGATTCGGCAATGATCTCGGCCTTGCGCTCGATGGTATCCAGGTGCATGTGGCACACGTCGCTGAAGCAGTCAGCACCGCCTCGTATGCCTTCGGCCACCGGCACGTACGGGAGTCCTTCCTCGGCGCACAAACGATCGACGGCGGTATTGTACAGGCCGATGATCCGCGCGTAGCTGGCGATATCCACGAGGCGACCCCAATGCATCGTTGTGGCGCGCCAGTCGTAGAATGCGCGCTCTTCCTCGGACAACGAGCCTACATCTGGCGCCGCAAAGCTGCAAATGGCGAAGTCCACGCCAGCGCCGCGCGCTTGAGACACCATGTCGCGCATGTTGGCAAGCGTCTTCTCCTCGATCCGACGGGCAATGTCCTCATCGGGCGGCAACAGCCACCGATTTACGCGATAGAAGAAGAAGCGGGAGTGCCGTGACCACGCACGGAGACGTCCCGCCATCGATGTCTTCGCATCATCCTCGAGCCAACTCGGCAGGTTGTCGGCGAGATCGTTTACGAAGTTGTAGTGGACAATGAGGTCCGGCTGGATGGCCAAGAAATCCGGCATCCGCTCGCGCTCGCCGGCGGATCGGAGCGCGAAGACGCCGCAGTTGACGACCTCGACGCGATCCGTGTTCAGGCGCGCGCGGAGCTTTTTCTCGAGGATGTTCGGATACGTGAGCGCGTTGGTCAGCCCTTCGGCCGTGGTCGAGCCGCCAACACACGCGATTCGCACGATATCGGCCGGTCTCGGCAACGTGATGTCGTCGTCTCGAAATCCGAGGTTATTCGAGCGAAACTCGTAGGCGTCGTTCTGGTAGACGTTCTCGCGAAATGAAAGCCACAGGACCTTCCACATAGATGCGCGGATGAAGACGGCCACTGCGCCGGAGTCCGCCCGGATGTCGCCGGCATCGCGGAATGTCCACTGAGTTACATAGTCGGTCCGTTCGTCGAGGGCGATTTCATACTCACGCGATTCATGGGGGCTGTCCGGCCGAATCGACGCGATGGTCCTCAGCGCGTCCTCGGCCTGAGCTGCCGCGAGGCACGCCGTGACCGGCCGGCCGACTTCGATGCGGGCCGCCACCGCGTCAAGGGGCGATGGCAAGGGCGCCTCGTGCTTCTCGAGTACCTCGCCTTGGCGTCCGCACAAAACGACGAACTCGGCGCGGTCCTCGACGAATCGCCTGCGCCCCACCTCGTCGAGCGTCGCAAACGCGTCACGCGCGGCAATATCCGTTCCGATATTGGGCTCGTGGCCGATCAATCGCAGGGCGGCGGCTTCGTTTCGCCGGAGTACGTCGGGCCACATCCGCGATTCGAAGGTCTCGGCCGCCGCGTGGGCCCGGCGCTCGCACCAGCTGCCGTAGGCCTCGAGCGCGGTCGCCAGTACGGCAATCCATAGCGCCAGCGCAGCCACCGCGAATCCGAAGCGCCACAGTATCCGCCGTCGAGCCGTCATCGTGCTCCCCATCCCATTACTGTGCCTCACTCGTGGCGTCTTGCAGCAGGCGCGCGACGCCGTCATCATCGGGCGCGAGCCGCGCGGCCTCTCGCAACTCGGCCGCCGCCGCATCGTCCTCGCCGCTTTCGCGAAGAGCCAAGCCGAGCTGGGCGTGTAGCCAGGCCGCATTCGGATATCGTTCGAGGCCCGACTGTAGAACGCCGATGGCCTCCTCGATTCGGCCGACTTCGCGTAGCAACGCGGCCAGACCAGCATAGGCCGATTCAAGGATATCGCCCGGCGCGGTAAGGGCCTCACGATACGCCGAGATCGCCTGGTCTCGCATGCCGAGTTCCTCATAGGCCATACCGGCGTATGAATAGGCCTGCGCGCGCACTTCCTGCGGAACGCGCGCATCGAGCGTCAGCCGCACCACTTCGGAGGCCTGCTTTCGCTCGAAGAGCGCCCCAACAACACCCATCAGGATGCCGGAATCCACCGGCTTCGAGTCGAAGGCCGCCCAGAAGGCCTCCGCCACGTGGCTGTAATCAGGACGATCGTCGAGCTCGGAGCGCAGATCGGCGAAGTACACCGCGTAGATCGGATCCAACGAGACCGAACGCTCGAGCGCGCGCGCGCCCGGCTCGACTTGGCCGGCCCGCGAGAGAGCTACGCCGACGCGCGCGTAAGCGCCGGCGAGACCAGCGGCCTGCTTGAAACGACGGTCGAACGCCATGACCGCATCGTGGCCGGGCGCCCGGTTCACGGCCGCTGCCAGCGAGCGCATTCCTTCGCCTGCGGCCGGTTCCGGAGTTGCCGCAGCCATCTCCGCCCGACAATGATAGAGGAAAAGCGTGCGTTCGCCGCCGAACTCGACTAGGTCACACAAGGCACCGGAGGATTGAATACGTCGGCCAAGGGCCTCGGCCGGTTCCGGAGAGAAGCCCTGAACCGCCAGAATCCATACGCCCGGACACGCATCGTCGCTGAGACAGAATCCGGTCACGTCGGCAAGGTCCTCGCGTGAAAACACACCCGCCACCGGATTGGCCAGGCCCACCGCGTTGAAGGCGAAGATGGGCTGCCAGAAGGGATCCTCGATCAGCACCGGTTCCGAAGGCGCGCCCATGGCCGCGATATGTCCGGCGGCCGATCTCCAGTCGGTTCGGGCCGGCCCCGACAGGCCGAGGGACAACTGCCCGGTGAATAGGACGGCCGTAACCGCTACGGCGGCACGCCATGCCCAACGATTGCCAATGCCGGCCAGGCAGCCCCCCAGGGCTACATATAAGGCCACGGAGCTGTACACGCTGTATCGCGACGAATGACACGGAAACCCGCCATAGGACGCGAGCGCCATCAACAGCACCGGGGCGGCCCACCACGCCATGAGGAACACACACGCAGCCCGGCGGTTCGTACCCTCATCGCGCCGGGACACAGGACCACGGGGCGCGCGAAACAACCGCACCGCGAGCCATAGCCCCGCAATCGTCATCCATGCGATGAGCGCCCAATCCATCCACGGCCGCCACGCGGCCATGCCAGCACCGCTCGGTTTGAGGCCCAGCGCGGAGATGCTCACAACATCATCCGCCAACAAGTCGGCCAGGATCTGGTTCAGCGTCGGCGGGAAGCAGAACGCGTACACGCTATCATGATGCGGCATCGTGACCAACCAGGCCAGGGTCAGGACGGCTACGGGCGCGTGCGCCAGACTCCACGGGACGGCGCGACGGATGCGGCGTTCCCCCACGGAAAGCAAGACCAGGCCTTGCGCCACGACGAACAGCGCACCCATGAGATGCGTCCAGACAACCACGGCATTGGCTAGGACATCGAGTGCCCACCATCGCTTGTCGTTCGTGTGCACGGCCTTGACGAAACAGTATGCGGCCGCGAGCACGGCCACCGTAAGCGGCCCCGTGTGACGGACCTCCTGAGCAAAGAAGACATGGACGGGCGATAACGCAACGCACTGCGCCGCGACGAGCCCGGCCCGGCGACCTCGATCGCCGCCCCACAGCTCGGCCGCCAAGGCCAGCGTCAGCGGGATCATCAGCAGCGAAAGCAGAACCCCTATCAGCCGGGCGCTGACGACCGATGTTCCGGCTACGCGCGTCCAGAGATAGACCAATGCAAACGGGAGAGGCGCGATGGGCGGATCCGTGGATCGGACCCGTTCGATAAACGCGACGAGGCTCGGGGCGTCGAGGTGCTCGATGCACACGAACTCCTCGAGGTCGACCGATTCGGACTCGATCCGATGCAGGCGCAACCCCAGCGCTACAAGCACGAGACACAGCGTCACGGCCACGGTGCCGAGGCGTCTGCCCTTTCGCGTCTTCACCGTCAAATACCATTGCCTCCGTGCGCGTCAGTATATCCGCGGGAACGCGCCCGTCCAACTGGAGACTTGGAGCCGGTCTCATCGAGTTGATATAGTCTCAATCAGGTTCTACAGCCGCATCGAGGCCAAGCGTGCTCGATACAGGTGAACGCGTCTGATGTCTTCCGTTCCCTCCAATCCGGCCGAGCGTGATGGGTGCAATGAATCCGTGGCCCCTCGACGCCACAGGGCGTTTCTATTGCTCCTGATCCTGGCGCTGGGCCTCGGCCTGCGCTTATACCGACTCGCTGACCAGTCGGTCTGGTACGACGAGTACATCAGCGTCTCGCACATTCACGATCCCGATCTCGTTACGGCGCTCGAATCGCAGCGCGCGGCCAACTGGAATCTTGTGCCCGTCTACTACACCCTCCAGTATCTGGTGGGGCACTACGTGACGTCGTCGATCGTCGCCATTCGACTGCTGTCGGTGGCCTTCGGCATGGCTACCATCGCGCTCATCTTCTTTCTGGGTCGGGATCTCTTCGGGCCGACGGCAGGTCTCGCCGCTGCATTGCTGCTGGCCCTGAGCCCTACGTACATCTATCAGGCCCAAGAGCTTAGAAACTACGCGGTCTCTCTCTTCTTCGGCCTTCTGTCCATGTACACGTTCCTCCACTTGGTTCGCACAAACGCCCGGCGCTGGTGGCTCTTCCATCTCGCGGCCAATGTCCTGTTTGTCTGGTCACATCTGTTCGGTGTGTTCCTCTTCCTACCGCAAGGCTTATTCCTGCTCCTTTTCCGCCGGCGCGCCCTCGGTCGTACCATCGTGTGGATCGCCCTGAATCTAGCGTTCTTGGCGCCCGTTGCCCTCTGGATATCGCACCTTGACGTGCATCCACCCAAGTGCCCCCCACCCGCCGCAACGCAGATTCTCAGTAATCTGTTCCTGGACTCCCTCATCACCACATGGCACCCGGGGCTGATCTCGGAAGTGCCCTGGAAGAACGCCCCGCCCCACTGGGTGCGGGCGATCGAGCCTGCGTATCCCTACATGGACTATGCCCTCCTCGCCACGCTTGTTGCGGCCATCGCCGCGTTGGCGTTGCGGGCCCTTCGCGGGCGCCCAGCAGCTTCCCAGACCGGAACAAGGTGCGTTCGCGAGGCGGTCGGTTTACTGTTGCTTTGGCAATTCGTTCCGGTCCTGTTCCTGTTTACATTATCTCGCCTTTGGCGTCCGGATGTGTTCTCACCCAAGTACTCCAATTGGGCCTACTTGGCCACACTGCTTCTCGCCGGCGGAGCCGTAGCCTTGTGTCCGAAGGCGCTCTGGCGCCGAATCGCGATGGCCGGCCTGATCGCGCTCTACGGATACCGAGTGTGTTTCGCGCTGACCTATCCGCAACGGACCGACTGGAACTCCTTGACGCGGTACATCAAGACGCACGGGATCACCGACGACGTACTCATCACGTCATGGACGCACGACTTCGTGCTCGAATACAACTTGGCGCCCTATGAGGGATCCATCGAGGCCGTTCCAGAGATATCGAGGGTGTTTGACGAGGCGGAGCAACGCCTCGAGGCCGGGGCCGGGGTGTGGACAGTATTCGCGGGATCGCCGTACACGCTCGAGGGATTCCTCGCGCTGCGCCGCTATTGGCAACTGAGGGGCGTGCCGTTCGAGGAGGCCGGGTTTCTCGGGATGCAGCCCCTCCTCGCCATCCATGCCGGGCCCCTTGTGCCGTACCAACCGCCCCCTCACGACCAGTTCATCGAGGCGCTCGCGCGCGACATCGAGCGACAAGACGACGCGTTCCTGCGCCGGTGCCTCGGGCGCCTGCTCGAAACCGCCGGTCGCCTCGAGGAGGCCGCCCAGCAATACGGTCGGAGCCTCGATATGATCCCCCAGGACAAGGACGCACGCGATTCGCTCGTCCGCGTCCTGGCACGCATGGGACGCAACGAGGAGGCGATCGCGCTTCTGACCCGCATGATCGACTGGGCGGACACGGACGATCTCCTGGCTCTCGTCAACCTTCACATGGACGCGCAGGATCCGGCCAAGGCTGCCGAGGTGTGCCTGAGCGGCATTGAGCACAATCCGACGGAAGCGCGGTTGTACATGCGGCTGGGCCAGGCCTATGCGGCGGCGGGACGCTATCCTGACGCCGAGAAGGCACTGAGCAGAGTCATCGAGATCATCCCGGATCTGCCGTGGGGATACATCAGCCTGGGGGAGGTACTCGAGGCGGCGCAGCGGCCCGACGAGGCCCTCGAGTACTTCAGGAAGGCCGCCGCCCTACCGGGTCCCGAGAGCCGCAAGGCGCGCCTTGCGTTAGCCCAAGCCCTCGAACGCCTCGGCCAGAAGGAGGAGGCCATCGCCCAGTACCGAGCGCTCATCACCGAGGATCCCACGCCCGGCATGGCCCAGACGTGCGAAGGCGTGATCTTCGAGGTGCAAGGGAACACGGCGCAGGCCATGCAGGCCTATCTCAACGCCATCGAAGAGGCACCCGACTTCTTCCTCCCCTACCGCAAACTCTACACCCTCGCTGCGGCAACCGATACCCCGGAAGCGCAAACCGCGCGCTGGCGCGCCGTCGTTGAGACACACCCTGACAGCCCCCACGCGCACCTGTACCTCGCCATGGCCCTCGAGGCCGCGCAGGATCTCCTTGGCGCCGAGGACGCCTACCGCGCTGTATGCCGGCTCAATCCCGACGATCCCGCCGGCCACGCCAACCTCGGGCAGGTGCTCACACGCCGGGAGCGTTTCGACGAGGCGGTTCACGAGTTCCGCGCCGCCTTGACACGCAATCCGGGCATCGACCACGTGCGCTCGGATCTTGTCTGGAGCCTCTACTCCCTCGGGCGCGTGGACGAGGCCCGCGCCGAAGCCCTCGAGTGCGAACGGCGCGGCGTCGTCTTGCCTGCCGAACTCGTTGCCCGGCTCGTCGATCAGGGCTCGTGAACGGACACCGGCTTATCGCCCTTGGCGTCGAGCAAGCGGTTGAGGTTTCGGCGGGCCACCTCGAAATCGGGATGGATGTCCAGGGCTTGTCGGTAGTGGCCGATCGCTTCGTCGAACTGTCCTTGAGCGGCGAGCAGATTGGCCAGGTTGTTGTGGGCCAAGGCAAAACGCGGCGCGATCGCAATCGCCTTTTCGTAGTGCTCCTTGGCAAGGGGGACTTCGCCTCGGTTCGCATACAGGAAGCCGACACTGTTGTGCAATCCGGCATCGTTTGGATTCGTGGCAAGGCCTTGCTCGTAGGCCTCGATGGCCTCGTCATAGCGGCCTTGCTCGACGAGCAGGTTGCCCAGATTGCCATAGGCGAGGGTGAATGTGGCATCGGCTTCGAGAGCAGCGCGGTACTGCGCCTCCGCCTCGTCCGCGCGTCCCTGCTCGGCGTAGATCAATCCGAGGTTGTTGTGGGCGCGCGGGTCGTGCGGGTCGACGCGCGACGCGGTGCGGTACCACTCGATGGCGGCCTCGGATTCCCCGGCCTGCGCCAAGTGGCGTGCGAGATTGTAGTGGTACTCGTAGCGGTCCGGTGCAAACCGTACCGCCGCACGGAACTGCTCTACGGCTTCGTCCTCTTGTCCGTGCCGCGCGTACCAGTCGCCGAGGTTGCTGTGAGCCAGGGCGAAGTGAGGCGCGATCTCGAGCGCCTTCTGGAAATGGGCTAGAGCCTCGTCCGTCTTGCCTTCACGGTCGGCCAGCACGCCGAGATCGTTGTAGATGCGCGCGTCGTTCGGATTGGCACGCAACGCCTCGGCATACGCGGATCGGCTCTCGTCGAGCAGGCCGGCCTCGGCCAATTGCGATGCGAGATGGAATTGAACATCTTGGCGGTAGTGAGGATTCTGGCCTTCCGGATCGATGTCGAGCGTGGCCCGGAACAGGCGGGCGGCAAGCTCGGGCCGATCGACACCGGCAAAGGCATGGGCCAACCGGAAGGGCATGTAGTTCATGGGCGGAGTCGACAGCGACAGCATGGCCTCCGCCTCGGCGGCAGCCTCATCGACTTGCCCTTGACGGAGATAGGAGTCGGCCCGAGCGTAGTGCCACCGTGCGAGATCCGGGGTGTAGGGAACCCACTGAATCGACGCGAAGGCCCACAAGCCGGCCGTGGCCGCCACGGTCGCGCCCGCCGTGAGCCATTGACGGTCTTGAGCCAATTGCCAAACTCGGTCGAGGCCATACGCACCGATAAGAAAACACAGGCCTATGATGGGAACCCGTGCCCGGCCGTTCACGAAGAACGGAAGAAAGGACACATAGTAGACCAAGATAAACAGGAAAAAGAGGGCGGTCATCTGGCTGCGGCTTACTGCGCCGCCTGACGCTTCGGCCATGGCGCCTCGACGCCAGTCGCGGACGAGGAACGCCGCACCCATGATCCACAGCGCCATGGCCATGGCAAATCCCGGCAGGTACTTGAGTGGCGGATAGTGTTCCTTCTCGTACTGGATCACTTTGTTGCCGGTGATCTCGATTGGTGACCAGAAGAGAATCGCCTTCTTGAGGGCCAGCTTCAGCGTACGCAGTTGGTGTTGCCTCATATAGGCCAAAGCCTTCTGGGCAAAGATGCGCGAGGCCTCGGAATGCTTGAGGTCCTCGACGCCCACTTCCTTGCCCAACCCGCGCACGATATTCGGATACACCCATACGGAGAAGCTGCCGGTGCCCTCGAGTTGCTGAAGATAGGGTGTCCACGAGGTGATGCCGTCGGATCCGTCGCCATTTCCGATGAGCAGGTTCTCGCCGAAATAGGTTGAAATCGGCACGAACTCCCCGGACACAAGGTAGTTGCGGACTGTGACCGGCGCGATGATGAGGACCGAACCTAGGGCGAGCGAGAACCAGGAGGCGGGGACGCGGCGAATCGCGCGGCGTCGCGAGGCTACCCAGAGCATCCACAACGCCATCACCGGCCCGAACAGAAGGATGTTGGGTCGCATGATGGCGTAGACGCCCGTGGTCGTTCCCAGGAGAAACGCCCAGAACGCATTGGGTGTGCGGCCCCATCGACGAAGCAGGAGCATCAGGCACGGAACGAGGAAGACGAACACAACCGGATCGTTCACCTCTCCCTCGAAGTAGAGGAAACCCCAATACGTCGCCATGAAGAAAGCCGTGATGAGGCCGACACGGACGCCGTACACGGCCCTCCCCAGGAGGAACATGAGCAGCACCGTCGCCAACCCCATCACCATGTTGACGATGCGCGGCGCGAGGTAGCTGCCGCCCGTCACCCAGTAGATGGCAGCGAGGTAGTAGGGATATCCCGGCGGCCGATAGTAGGGGGTGCCCAGTATCTCGGGATCCGGCCGGCCGGCTGGCGGCGTCCAGTTCCCCGTGATCATCGCGCGGGCCTGATAATCCTGCACGTCAAGGTCCTGGCGGAGGGCCGTGAAATCGGGCGCTTCAACCACCTCGGTCAAGTACCAGGCGCGTAGCACCAAGCCCAACAATAGAATGAGGGCCAGCCAGAACCATTCGTTTCGGCGGCGGGAGGGAGTTCGCGCTATGGGAGAAGTGGCGCTCATCGGGCGCAGTCTCGCTCCATCGGAAGATCGCATTGTGGATCATACCAAACCCGACTGTGTATCGGTCAATCCGGAGCGCGGTTCTGCAGAGCCTGACGCTTGGCCTCTTTGACGATCTCCATGTTCTTTATGGCCGGTTCGAAGGCGGGATCGAGTTCGATTGCCTTGCCGAGTTGTTCCATTGCTCCGTCGAACCGGCCCGTCTCGCCGAGCACATTGCCCAGGTTGAAATGGGCCTTTACGTGGGTGGGGTCGATCCGGAGCGCTTCGCGGTAGTAGCGCATGGCCTCCTCGTAGTGCCCTCCGCCGGCCAAGAACAGTCCGTAATCATTGAGCACATCGGGATCTCGGGGGCTGTTCGCGACGGCCCGGACAAACTCCGCCGCCGCCGCGTCGCGCTCACCGCGACGCAGCCACAGATTGGCCAGGTTGTAGTGGGCGAACCGGTCCTCGGGATCCGCCTCGAGCACGGCCCGGTAGTGCGCCTCGGCCTCGTCGAGGCGGCCCATCCCTGTCAGGAGATTGCCCAGGTTGTTGTGCGCGAGGGTGAAATACGGGTCTAGTCGAAGGGCCTCGACGTAGTTGCGTTCGGCCTCTTCCAAGGAGCCGGCCCGCGCCAGTTCATAGCCCAGATTGTTGTAAGCCAGGGCATACTTGACCTCGGCTTCGATCGCCTGGCGGTAGCGATGCATGGCACCCTCGGCGTCACCGGATTCGGCCAGCATGTAGCCGAGCAGCAGATGGGCCTCCGCAAGATGGGGGTTGGCCTCGAGCGCCTGATACAACTCGTCCTGGGCACGGGCGCGATCTCCTGAAGCCGAGTAAGCCTGGGCCCGGCGAAGATGCCACATGGATCGATCCGCTGTATAGGGAACCAAGGGAAGACTGGCTACCGCATAGGCGACTATCCAAACTGCGCCGAGCGCCGCCGTGGCCGCGTACCGACGTGCCCCCGCCCACCGGACCAGGCGGCCGCCACCATAGGCGCCAACCACGAGTAGAAACGGGATCACCGGCACGCGGTAGCGCCCGGCCATGAAGAACGGCAAGACGGACAGGAAGTAGGCAAGAATCCCTACCGTCAGCAGCGCGACGCCGCCGCGTGACCACGATGCCTCCGCATCGGGCGTCAACGGGCGCCGCGCCTCAACAAGGCACACGACAAGGCCCAGCACGAACAGTGAAAGGGCCAACGGAAACCCCGGAAGATGCCGCAGTATTCTAGAGTGGACTCGCTCCTCGTGAATTACCTTGCTGTCCGATATCTCCGCAGGTCCCCAGAACAACAACGTCTTTCGCAAGGCAAGTTTCACCGCAGCAACAGGATTCTCAGACACGAAGTCCCACGCGCGACCATAGAAATAACGGGACACGCCGGAGAAGGTCGGTCTTGGGTAGCTGAGGTTACGGCTCAGTCGCCGAACCAACGCGGGGTAGCTGAAACAGTCCCACGACCGCATACCTACGATCTCCATGAGGTCGGGGATTTCGGCGGATGTCCCGTCCGATTCGCGGTTGTTTCCGATGTAGGCGTTGACCCCACCGTACGAGGAGATGAGAATCAACTCTTTTGAGACCAAGTAGTTACGGATGATCGCGGGTGCGATGACCAGGGCCGCTCCCCCAACAAAAAGACTGACAGCAAGAGCAGCGGGGCGGAGCGCTCGCCCGCGCCGGCAGGCCCGGCGGGCCAACCAGACAGCCAGAACGGCCACCACAAGGAGGACGTTGGGCCGGAACAAAGCGAATGCTCCCAGTATTGCCCCTGCGGCGAATGCCCAGCGCGACTTGCCCTCGCGAGCCCACCGCACCAGGCATAGGGCGGAGGTCAGGCCTAAGAAAACGGTGAACACGGGGTCGTTCAGCTCGCCCTCGAAGTAGACGAAAGCCCAGTAGGTAGCCATGAGAAGCGCCGCTAACGCCCCTTCCGTGGCCCCGAAGAGGGCAAGAGCCAAACGGTACGCGAGGAAGACGTTGATCAGCCCCGCGAGCATCTGCACGACACGCGGCGCCAGATAGCCCTCGCCCGTGAGCCAGTAGATGGTCGCCAGCAGGTGAGGATAGCCCGGCGGACGGCCGTAGGGCGCAGTCCGGATGCAGGGATCCTCAGCGAAATCCGGCGGGTTCCAGTCGCCGGACACGAGGGCGCGAGCCCAGTAGTCGTTTAGTTGCGGGTCCAGAATTGGGGCTGTAAAGTCAGGAGCATGAATGACTTCCGGTAGATAGGCAGCCCTAATGCCAAGACCGAGAACCAAGGCGAGCAAGACGAAGCCCCGAGCCTTCCGCGGCGATCGTGACGCGTTTGCCTGTATCGGGTCGACGCCCGACCGCGGCTCCATAGCAGCACGAACCTCCTTCAGTTTGACGGCCACACGGGACCGGCGGCATCCCCCGCAAGCTTCAATCGGTGATTCATGGTTGGTACTCAGTGTCTCACTCTCTGCGACGTTGCACGGGCGGGTACCCAATCCAGGCCGCCCGGCACCTCTGTCGCGCGCGGCGCCATCGTGCACGAACGGTGCCGGGAATTCAAGCTCGGATGGGCATTCGCCGTCTGCCGGGGAACTCGGCACAGGTATTCTTTGGCGAGACGATGGCGCGAGAGAAGGGCGGGGGATGGGGATGAAAAAGGGCTTGCAAAAACACCGGGCCTCTGGTACTATATGAACAAGACGAGCTTGGGGAGGGCGTCAGGACGAGCGGACCGGGCTTGAAAAAGCGTCCTGAATCCTCTATAATTCAAGGTAGAGTCTTGTCGGAAGTCTGTGGTCATATTTGAGATTGCGATAGGGCCGATGGAGACAGAGGAGGAGTAGAGCTGTGGGTAAGTTTGTTGCAGCCACACGACGTGCGAAGCTGGGTGTATGGGCCGTTGTGGTACTCGTTCTGCTCGGTATCGGAGCAGGAACAGCGATTGCCACGATCCACGACAGTGGAAGCAAGGCCAAGGCCGAAGCTCGCGACGTGGCCGAAGTACCCGCCCTCACCTCGACGGTGACAACGGAACTCCAAGTCAGTAGCTTGGGCCTAGTGGGTAGCACGGGCGGCGCCGGTGGCGCGGCCGGTGGTGGTGGTGGTGGAGCCTTTGGAGGTGGCGGCGGCGCTACCATCAAGGTGGCTCAGTACTAGTCGTGCTTTGTGCCGTCGGGAACGCCTCGGAACAAGCTGGGCGATGCGCGGACGAGGAACGTGGTGCGAGGTGGGCTTAGCCTAATCGCGCGTCGTAGGTAAGTGCAAGAAGAGCGTTCTCTAGAGAAAGCAATTGATGTAGGCCACCCTCGGTGATGCGAGGGTGGCCTTTCCGTGGTGCGCCCGGCAGGGCGCGTTTACTTGGGGGTGCAAGTCCCCTGCAGGCCTGATAGGAGGAACTGCTAGCCGGACGGCAAGGGTGTCCACCGCGAGGTGGAATCTGAAGGAAGCCGCAGGCAAAT
>Ga0209097_10000121_pt1 | contig 91838 bp, 76 predicted proteins | sample AD_UKC052_MetaG_FD_184419 | JGI IMG/M metagenome (GOLD analysis project Ga0209097, IMG submission 184419) | Active sludge microbial communities of municipal wastewater-treating anaerobic digesters from USA - AD_UKC052_MetaG (SPAdes) (version 2) | ecosystem: Engineered > Bioreactor > Anaerobic >... | reverse complement strand
CGCCGAGGATGCTCTGGCGCTGCACCTCGGTCGGGTGCGCCGTCAACACCGGGCTGATGTAGGCATGCTTGAGCGTGCGCGCGATCTCGGTGGCGCGGATGTCGGCCTCGGCCAGGCGCTCGAAGGTCATCGCCAGCGAACCTTCCTGCAGGTGGCCCTGGCCCTCGTGGTGCATGCGCCGGCGCACGTGGTGGCGGTCTTCGGCGATGTTGGCCAGGTGCGAGAAGTAGCTGAAGGCACGGATCACGCTGACGGTCTGGTCGCCCGACAGGTTCTTCAGCAGGCGATCCAGCGCGCGGCCGGCTTGCGCGTCGCTCTTCAGGCGGTAAGCCACCGACAGCTTGCGCACCCGCTCGATCAGCTCGAAGGCGTCCTTGCCTTCCTGCTCGCGGATCACGTCGCCGAGGATGCGGCCGAGCAGCCGGATGTCCTCCACCAGCGGGCGGTTCTTCTCGGCGGCGTCGCTCGCGCTGCGGCGGGGGGCGGTGGGCATGGGCATCCTCTGCGGCTGTAACTCGGTTACGTCGCCGGCATCCTAGCAGCGGGATCCCGCGAAAACGCCTCGGTGGCGGCGCTCGCGGTTACCAACTGGTTTCGAGATGACGGGTCGCCCACCGATGGAGCAAGGAGCGCGCCTGCTAGCATCGAGACCATGGCCGAATCCATCGTCATCGCCACCCGTGAAAGCCGACTGGCCCTGTGGCAGGCCGAACATGTGCGCGACCTGCTCGCGCAGCGCTTCGGGGCGCAGGTCGATCTGCTGGGCATGACCACCCGCGGCGACCAGATCCTCGACCGCACGCTGTCCAAGGTCGGCGGCAAGGGCCTGTTCGTCAAGGAGCTCGAGACGGCGCTCGAGGAAGGGCGCGCGCACCTCGCCGTGCACTCGCTCAAGGACGTGCCGATGGATCTGCCCGAGGGATTCGCGCTGGCCGCGGTGCTCGATCGCGAAGATCCGCGCGACGCCTTCATCTCGCCGCGCTACGAACGCCTGGCCGACTTGCCGCAGGGCGCCAAGGTCGGTACCTCGTCGCTGCGCCGCTGGGTGCAACTCGGTGCATTGCGCCCCGACCTGGTGGTCGAGCCGCTGCGCGGCAACCTCGACACGCGGCTGCGCAAGCTCGACGAAGGCCAGTACGACGCCATCGTGCTCGCCGCCGCCGGACTGAAGCGCCTGGGCCTGGGCGAGCGCATTCGCAGCGTTTTCGAACCCGGGGAGATGCTGCCCTGTGCCGGCCAGGGTGCGCTGGGCATCGAGGTGCGCGCCGACAACCAGCCGCTGCTGGCCCAGCTGGGCACCATGACGCACCGCCCCACCTGGCTGGCGGTGCAGGCCGAACGCGCCGTGTCGCGCGCGCTCGGCGGCAGCTGCAGCATGCCGCTGGCCGTGCACGGCAGCTGGCGCGGCGACAAGCTCTGGCTGCGTGCCGTGCTCGGCCATCCGCAGCAACCGCTGGCTGCCTTGCTGCGCACCGAGGTCGAGGACGCAGTGCAGACCGACGCGCAGGCCCGCGCGCTGGGTGAGCGTGCCGCGCAGGCGCTGCGGTCGCACGGCGCGGCGGGTTACCTCGCCGTATCCTGATCTTCCGGGCATGAAGCTGCTCGTCACCCGTCCCGCCGCACAGGCGGCCGAGTGGGTGGGCTGGCTGCGCGAGCGGGGCATCGAGGCGCTGCCGCTGCCGCTGATCGGCATCTTCGCGCCGCCCGACGAAGCGCCCGTGCGCCAAGCCTGGGCCTCGCTGGTCTCGTGCCGCCTCGTCGTCTTCGTCAGCCCGAACGCCGCCGAACAGTTCTTCGCGCTGCGTCCGGCGGGCATCGCCTGGCCGGAAGGGACGCTGGCCGGCTCGCCCGGGCCGGGCACCAGCCGGGTACTGCGGGCCCTGGGCGTGCCGGCCACCCGCATCGTGGAGCCGGCAGCCGACGCGGCACAGTTCGACTCCGAGTCCCTCTGGCGGCAACTGGCCCTTCGCGACTGGCCAGGTGCCCGCGTGCTGATCGTGCGCGGCGAGAGCGGCCGGGACTGGCTGGCCGACACGCTGCGCGAGCACGGCGCGATCATCGATTTCGTCACCGCGTACCAGCGCGGAGAACCCTCGCTGGACGAGGCCGAACGCGCCCTTCTGAGCGAGGCCTTGGCGCATCCGCAGGCGCACGCCTGGCTGTTCAGCAGCTCCGAGTCCATCGCGCACCTGCAGTCGCTGGCCCCGCACGCGCACTGGCAGGCGGCGCGGGCGCTGGCCACGCACCCGCGCATCGCGCAGCGGGCGCGCGAGGCCGGCTTCGGCCAGGTACACGAATGCCGCCCGTCCGTCGACGCCGTGGTGGCCTGCCTACAATCGATCGGGAATCCACCGACCCCCACGACGTGAGCGACGTTGCACCCACCCCCGAATCGCGCGACGACAGCCCGCCGCCGGGTGCCGTTGTGCCCGCCGCGCCGGTCGCGGCGCCGCCGGCGACGCGCTGGTGGGCCGCCATCGCGGCTTTGCTGCTCGTGCTGGGTGTGCTCGCCCTGGCGCTCGCCTGGAAGACCGACCAGCGTGTCGCGAGCCTCGAGCAGGAGCTCGTCAAGCGCCAGCAGGACAGCGCCCGCCAGGCCGTCGAGGCGCAGATGCTGGCCAAGCAGGCCCACGAGGGCATGGGCGCCGCAGCTGCCAAGGTGGCGCTGCTCGAGGCGCGCGTCGCCGAGGTGGCGCTGCAGCGCACGCAGCTCGAGGACCTGATCCAGTCGCTCTCGCGTTCGCGCGACGAGAACCTGCTCGTCGACATCGAAGCGGCCATCCGCATGGCCCAGCAGCAAGGCGCGATCACCGGCAGCACCGAGCCGCTGGTGCTGGTGCTGCGGCAAAGCGATGAACGCCTGGCGCGCTACAGCCAGCCTCGGCTGGAAGGCGTGCGACGCGCGATCGCTCGCGACCTGGACCGCGTCAAGTCGATCGGCGCCACCGACGTGGCCAGCCTCACCATCAAGCTCGACGAGGCCATGCGCATGGTCGACGATCTGCCGATGCTCGCGGTGGCCGAGCCGCGGCGCGAGCCGCAGCGCCCCGCCGCACCGGCCAGTGCGGCGCGCGCTGCGGCGGCCGCATCTGCGCAGGCCTGGACCTTGCCCGCCGCCTGGGGCGAGGCGTGGAGCGGCGTGTCCTCGCGCGTGTGGGCCGAGATCCGCTCGCTGGTGCGCGTGACGCCGGTCGCCCATCCCGACGCCGCGCTGCTGGCTCCCGAGCAGGCCTTCTTCGTGCGCGAGAACCTGAAGCTCCGGCTGCTCAACGCACGGCTGGCGCTGCTCAGCCGGCAGTTCGCAGCCGCTCAGGCCGATCTGCTGAGCGCCCAGGCCATGATTGACCGCTACTTCGATCGCGGCTCGCGCCGGGCCACCGCGGCCAGCGAGCTGATGAAGCAGGTGGCACAGCAGTCTCGCCAGATCGTGCTGCCGCGGCCGGACGACACGCTCGCTGCGCTGACCGCCGCCGCTGCGGGCCGCTAACGAAGCCCGCATCGTCCATGCGCGCGGTCATCTGGTTCGTCCTGCTCTTCGTCGTGGCGGTGGTCGCCGCCACCACGCTGGGCACCAACGACGGGTTGGTCAGCTTCTACTGGGCCGGCCAGCGGCTGGACCTGTCGCTCAACCTGTTCCTGATCCTGCTGGCGGGCACCTGCTTCGTGCTGATCACGGTCTTCAACGCGATCAGCGCGCTGATCGGCCTGCCCCAGCGGGCGCGCGAATGGCGCGTGGCGCGGCGCGACCGCACGGCGCAGGCTTCGCTGCGTGAAGCGCTGGCGCAGTACTTCGGCGGCCGCTACAGCCGGGCGCAGAAGGCCGCCTTGCGCGCGCTGGCAATCCAGGGCGACACGCCCGAGCTCGCGCAGGACAACGAATTCACCGTGCTCGGCCACCTGCTGGCCGCGGGCAGCGCCCATCGGCTGCAGGACCGTGCCGGCCGCGACCGCGCCATCCAGCGCGCGCTCGAACTCGCACGCCACAGCGCCGCGGCGCGTTCGGCCGAAGAGGGCGCCCGTCTGCTTGCGGCCGAGTGGGCGCTCGACGACCGCGACGCGGCTCGTGCGCTCGAACTGCTCGGCGAGCTGCCCACCGGCGTGGCCAGGCGCACGCAGGCGTTGCGGCTGCGCCTGCAGGCCACGCGATTGGGCCGGCAGCCGCAGGAGGCCTTGAAGACGGCGCGGCTGCTGGCCAAGCACCAGGGCTTCTCCAAATCGGCGGCCCAGGGCCTGCTGCGCTCGCTGGCCTTCGAGTCGCTCGACACGGCCCGCGATGCCGACCAGCTGCGCCGCGTCTGGATGCAGCTCGACGGGCTCGACCGGCGTGATGCCTTCGTGGCCGCGCGCGCCGCGAGCCGGGCCGCCGGCTTCGGCGCCAGCGACGAGGCGCGCGGCTGGCTGCGGCCGTTCTGGGACCGATTGAACGAGCTGTCACCCGAGGAACGTTCAGCGATCTCGCTCGCGCTGGTGGAAGCCCTGTCCGGCCTCGGCGTCGACTGGCTTCCGCGCCTGGAGTCCGCGGCACGCGCGTATGCGCGCGAGGGGGCGATGGCCTTCGCCGTGGGCATGGCACTGGCGGAGCGTCAGCTGTGGGGCAAGGCCGCTCGCCTGCTCGAGGAGTCGGCCGCCGACACCAGCTTGCCTGCGCCGGCGCGCCGCCAGGCCTGGCTCAGGTTGGCCCACATCGCGGCGGAGCAGGACGACGGCGCCCGCGCGGCCCGCGCCTACGAGGCAGCGGCCACGCTGGGCTGAATCGGGCCGGAACACTGCTATACTGCGCGGCTACGCGGCTGTAGCTCAGTTGGATAGAGTACTTGGCTACGAACCAAGGGGTCGTGGGTTCGAATCCTGCCAGCCGCGCCAGAACATCGTTCTAGATCAACGGGTTAGCTCCGCAAGGGCTAACCCGTTTTTCTTTGCTGGGTGACTTTTGGGTGACTTTGGGTGACTTTCGCCCTCCAGCGCCACCCGCTTCGCCTCTTCATGCTCGCGCCGCAAGGTCGCCAGGCTCTTGTTCCAGCGGCCTGAGTCTTCCTTGATCTTCTCCAGCGCCGCGTGCAACTCGACGATCTGCGCCACGCTGTAGTGGCGGGTCATCGACGCGTTGCTGTGCCACAGGATGTCGGCCACCGTGCTCTCCGGCACGCCCGCTTCGCGCAGGCGCATGCCCACGGTGTGGCGCAGGTCGTGCACGTGCAGGTCGGGCATGCCGGCCTCGCGTCGTGCGCGCTGCCACGCGGTGTTGTGCATCGTCTGGATCGGCCGGTAGGGCATCAGCGGGGCGTCGTCGAGGTTCTTCACGCGCTCGCGGCGCCACACGAAGACGAACTCCTCGTGCTTGCCGCGCTGCGATTCGATGATCGACTGCGCCACGCTGTTGCACACCACCACCCGCGGCCGGCGCCGGCCCTTCACGTGCTCCCGCGGCACCTCGAAGACCGAGATGCCGAGTTCCGGCACCTGGATCTCCCAGTCCCAGCGCAGGTTGCAGACCACGTCGTCGCGCACGCCGGTGTTCAGGTCGAACAACGCCATGCGCGCCAGGTGGTCCGGCAACAGGGGCAGCAGCTTGCGCTGCTGGCCCCAGCTCAGGGGCTGCGGTTCACGCTGGTGGCCCACCAGCGGCAGCATCGTGATCGCCGGCGCATGCTCCAGCCAGGTCATGCCGTTCTCGTCGCGCCAGGACTTCGCCGCCAGATTCAGGATCCGGCGGACGATGCCCAGCCCGCTGTTCACGGTCTTGTGCGAACGGCCCTGGGCCAGACGTTTTGCAACGTAGGGCGCCAGGGTGCCGTCGTGCACCTGGTTCAACTGGAGATGGCCGATGTGTGGCATCACGCTCTTGAGCCAAGAGGTCTCGGTTTCGATGGATACCTTGTCCTGGAAGATCGTCACGTAGTGCGCCGCGGCCTGATCAAACGTGCGCTTGGGCCGCGCACCGTGAAGCGTCACGGTGCGCAACTCTTCGAGCTGCTTGATCAGCCAGGCCTGCGCTTCGCTAGCACTTGTGAAACCGCGCTGGCGAAATCGAGTGCCGCGCCAGATCTTGTCGACCTGCCAGGTACCGCCTTCGTCGGGGTGGATCCCCCGTGTTGATCGGCCCATGGTTCAACTCCTTTCTGTGGAATGGGCCGTCCGTTCCTGCGCGCATTCTGCGCCGGCTCGGAGGCGCTGGCAGGGGTATCCGACGCCTGCGAGGCCGCCTTCAACTCGTCGAAGGCGCGATCGAGGTCGTGCACGTCGAAGATCAGGCTCGTGCCCACGCGGATCGGCGTCACGCGCGGGCGAATCAGGCTGTCGAAGGTCCGGCGCTTCAGGCCGACATGCGCCATGGCTTCGGAAAGGGGCAGGCCGCGGCTCATGACGACTGCTCCGCGGGATCGCCCTCGGCGGCGGGCGGGACCTCGGCCGTATCAGCCTGGCCGGGCTTGCCCATCGTCCCAACGTAGAACGTGCTGGAGCGCAGGCGCGAGTGGCCCAGGCGGATGGCCGTGCGATAGCGCGCATCGGCATCGTTCTCCGGGCGCTCCTGCTGGCCGCGCACCGGAGAGGGCGCGCCGGTGTCGGCCTCGTAGCCGTCGTTCGCCGACTGGTGCCGCAGGCCGTGCGGCGTGACGCCCAGCCCGGTTCGCGTCAGGCCGAAGCGCTTCATGACGTTGTAGAAGCGGTACTCGTTTTGGTACGCGGTCCGGCCTGGTTGGCCCACGTACCAGCCTTTGGCAACGATGGACTGGAGCCGTATCAGCAACTCACGCTGCTCGGGCGTCTGCAGCGGTTCGTCGCGCGGGCGTCCGCCCTTCGTGCCTTGGGCGAAGCGCACGAACTCATCACACTCCGGGTAGGCCGCTGCATCGCGCTCGAAGGCCTGCTCTCGGGGGATCAGCGCGCCGTGAGGCCGGAAGTGCCGAGCTTCCTTGGGCCGGGCGCCGAACCGGTAGCAGATCTCCAACTGCAGGCCGACCCACTGGTCGAAAGCGGCCACCTCGGCAATCTTGGCTTCGATGTCGACGCCATGGGCCGTCCAGCTGCGGTCTTCCACCGCCACTTGCCTGCGGTGCACGTGCGGCGAATCGGCGCCGACGTAGAAAGCCACCTCGCGGACCAGGCCAGGTCGCCCGATCCAGCCCGCGTAGGTACGCAGGAAAGACAGGTAGTTGTGGATGCTGGCGGTGGCCATGTCACGCTCCAGCCAGCGCGCCACCACCGCCTGCACATGGCGCTGCTTGAGGACGCGCGGGTCGGCGTCCCGAAACGTCGTGTGGGTGCGCAGTTCGTTGAAGAAGCTGAAGTAGAAGTACTCGCGGTCCCTCATGGTCTTGAACGACACCACCTTGTAGAGCTTGGCGTGCTGGCTGTTGTGCTGCTTGACGATGGCGTCCAGCACACGCTTCCAGTCGCTCGTGCCGATCGGCAGCGACGCCAGCACCGCAGCGGGGTCACGTCCTTCACCTGCTTGCTTGCGCAGCTCGTGCCTGCCGCGCTGTCTTGTCTTCGAACCCATATCGATCTCCAAGTGGGTGACCCCGGGAGCCAGCCGGGGTCGATGGCCAACCTGGAACACGGCGTCGGGGCGCGTCGCTCCGAGGTGTTCCGTCTCGAAGCGGCGCGGAGGCGAAGAGCGGTGTCTACATCCGGCGGGCCTCGGTGCCGGAAGGGTTCGTCCAAAGGGGCGGCCGAGCTGGCCGCTGGAGGTCTTAAAAAATCGGAAGCTGCCCGGACGACCGCGCGCGTTTCCGCGCGGAGTCATCGATGCGCTCGTGGCGCGGCGACCAGTCCAGCTGGTCATTCAGTGGGCAAGCGAAGGTGATCCCTCGGCTCCTGCTGGACGCGCCCCCTTCCACCGAGGGCGTGCAGGGTCACGGTGGTCTTCACCCGGCTCGCTGCGACGTGCAGCGCGTGCCGGGCGAACGCCCGCAAGGGCAGTGGCCGTGACGAGGGTATTCAGGGATCGCAACGCGTACGCATTGCGGGGTGTGGCTGCAGGTGCTCGCGGGCGAGCCTGGCAGCGCATCGCATCTCGGGGATGCGGATCGGAGAGAGGGATGGGGGCCGCGTCTTGCACGGCCGCGTAACTCGTCTAAGCAGGCTACGCGATGGAAGTGCGGGTCACGACCGCTAACGGCTGCTTCAGCGTCTGAGCGCTCGGTGGCAGCGTCCGGCCTGCTGTTGACTTGACGTCCTGCTGCAGGCACCGCAGGGCTGATCGAGAGTTGACCGCAAGCGTGCGTGTGATGTCAACAGCGCCGCAAACGCGGCGCATGTTCATCGGGCAAGAACCGACCACTTGATCCGGGCAGAGTTGCAATTAGGTGCGACAAGACACCTTGCGGCACTGACGATGCGGTCTTCCCCTCGGGCTTGACCTTCTTCTGCCATGCCTCTAGTTGGGCGCGGACGAGGCTCGCGTTCGTGGGTTGCTGGTAGGTCCGACACGCGCGGCAGCGGAGTCACCGCGAGGCGCCCGGCGAACGGGGGAAACTACCGCAACGGCCGGACTTTCCAGCCCCTCAAGCCGCCGAAAACGCGCTTCACTGTGACCGATGAACATGCGCCGAGCGCCTGAGAGAATCACCGGCCGAGCCCTTTGACCCGACCCTGCCGACCGCATGCCCCACCAACGCCTCACCCTGGCCCGCCTGGAGCAACTGCTGCTCACCGCCTGCGACGACCTGCGCGGCAACATGGACGCCAGCGAGTACAAGGAATACGTCTTCGGCATGCTGTTCTTGAAGCGCGCCAGCGACTTGTTCGAGCAGCGTCAGGCCCAGATCCGCGCCGAGGGTGAGCGCGACGGCCTCGCGCCCGCTGCCATCGAAGCCAACCTCGAAGACCCTGACCAGTACGCCGGCCAATACTTCTACGTGCCGGCGCGCGCCCGCTGGAACACGCCCTGGACTGAGCCCGAGACCGGCACTCGCCACCCGGCGCTGAAGCACATCAAGGAGAACGTCGGCTCCATGCTCAACAAGGCGCTGGAGGCGCTGGAAGACGCCAACGCCGACGCGCTGCAGGACGTGCTGAAGGGCACGATCAACTTCAACAAGAAGATCGGCTCCACCACGCTGGACGACGACACGCTCGTCAACTTCATCCAGAACTTCGACAAGATCCCGCTGAAGGACGAGGACTTCGAGTTCCCCGACCTGCTGGGCGCAGCCTACGAATACCTGCTGAAGGACTTTGCCGACCAGGCCGGCAAGAAGGCCGGCGAGTTCTACACCCCGGCCGAGGTGGTGCGTGTGTGCGTGGAGGTGTGCGACCCGCAGGAGGGCATGCGCATCTATGACCCCACCTGCGGCAGCGGCGGCATGCTGATCCAGGTGCGCGACTACCTGCGCGAGCACGGCCGCAACGCGGCCAATGCGTCGCTGTTCGGGCAGGAAAAGATGGGCACTACCTGGTCCATCTGCAAGATGAACATGCTGCTGCACGGCATCCCCGATGCCGACATCCGCCAGCAGGACACGCTGCGCGAGCCGCAGCACCAGGACGAAGACGGCCAGTTGAAGCGCTTCGACCGCGTGCTGGCCAACCCGCCCTTCAGCCAGAACTACATCAAGAAGGACATCAAGTTCCCCGGCCGCTTCCCGGTGTGGCTGCCCGAGAAGGGCAAGAAGGCCGACCTGATGTTCGTGCAGCACATGCTGGCCGTGCTGAAGGCCGACGGCAAGCTGGCCACGGTGATGCCGCACGGCGTGCTGTTCCGCGGCGGCGAAGAGCGCGAGGTGCGCCGGCAGTTCATCGAGCGCCGCGTGCTGGAAGCCGTGATCGGCCTGCCCGCCAACCTGTTCTACGGCACCGGCATCCCGGCCTGCATCCTGGTGCTGAACAAGGCTGGCGCCGCCACCCGCGAGCACGCCCTGTTCATCAACGCCGACCGCGAATACCGCGAAGGCAAGGCCCAGAACCACCTGCGGCCCGAAGACATCGACAAGATCGTGCACGTCTACCGGGCCGGTCAGGACGTGTCGGCCTACGCCCGCCGCGTGCCCTATGCCGAGATCGCGGCCGAGGACTACAACTGCAACATCCGCCGCTACGTGGACAACGCGCCGCCGCCCGAGCCGCACGACGTGCGCGCGCACCTGCACGGCGGCGTGCCGGTGGCGGAGATCGACGCGCTGGCGCACTTCTGGAGCAACTACCCCGGCCTGCGGGAAAGCTGCTTCTTGCCGCGCGGCGGGGCGGATGCCGAACGCTATGCCGACTTCAGCCCCGCGCTCGCCGACAAGCGTGCCATCGCCACGAACGTAGCCCAGCACAACGGCGTGCAGCAACGCCATGCCGAATTCATTGCGCAGCTTCAAGCCTGGTGGCAGCAGCACCTGCCGGTGATCGATGCGCTGGCGCCGGACCCCACCAACCAGCAGGGCGCACCACGCAACGTGTACGCGGTGCGCGCCACGTTGCTGGACAGCATCGAGCGGGTGTTCGGCGGCCAGCACCTGCTCACCCGCTACCAGGTGCGCGGCGCGTTCGCCAACTTCTACAAGCAGTTGTCGGCCGACTTCAAGTCCATCGCGGCCAGCGGTTGGGGCGCGGAGTTGATTCCCGACCAGGACATCCTGCAAAGCCAGTTCCCGCAGGTGCTGGCCGAGTTGGAGCAGCAGCACGCGCGCCTGGCCGAGCTGCAGGCGCTGTTTGCTGCGGCGGGCGAAGAAGACTTCGAGGACAGCGACGGCACCGGCGTTCTGCCGCCCGAGCAGGTGAAGGACCTGAAGGCCCAACTCAAGGAAGCCAAGGGGCAGGCCAAGCTGGCCAAGAAGGACAGCAGCTTCGGCGACTGGAAGTCCCACCAGGCAGAAGCCGACCGACTGGATGCACTGCTGGCGCGGCACAAGGCGCTGGAGGAAGAAGCGAGGGGCCTTAAGGCGCGCATCAAGAGCACCGAGAAGAACCGCGATGAGCTGGTGGAACAGGCGCGGCAGCGCATCGGCCGCGATGAGGCGCGGCAGGTGATCCTGCAACGCTTGCAGGCGGTGTTGATGGACACCTATGGGCAGTACCTGCGGGCGGACCAGCGGGCCTGCGTGGCGGCGATCGAGAACCTGTGGGGCAAGTACGCCGTCACAGCGGCGCACTTGGAGCAGGCGCGTGCTGGAGCGACGGCGGAACTAACGCACTTTCTGTCGGGGTTGGGATATGCCTGACTGGAGAACAGTTCAGCTCCATGAGGTGGCCGACATCCGGGTGAGCAACGTCGACAAGAAGGCGGTGGCAGGCGAGTTGCCGGTCAAGCTATGCAACTACATGGATGTGTACGGCAACGACTACATCCGGGCAGACCTGTCATTCATGGAGGCGACAGCTACTGCTGCCGAGATCGAGCGCTTCGGTGTGCGCCGCGGCGACGTGATGATCACCAAGGATTCGGAGACGCCTGACGACATCGGAATACCTTCGGTCGTGTTGGATGACATCGAGAGTCTGGTGTGTGGCTACCATTTGGCTCAGTTGCGGCCCAGAGAAGCTGTGGTCGATCCCATCTACTTGTCGAAGCAACTATCTCTGCCGGAGACTTCCGCCTACTTCGCGCAGCGTGCGACGGGTTCCACGCGCTATGGGCTATCGACGCGGACGATCGCGCAGACGCCCATTCGCCTGGCGCCGTTGGTTGAGCAGCAGCGCATCGCCGCCATCCTCACCAGCCTCGACACCGCCATCGCAGCCACCGAAGCGCTGATCGAGAAGCACCATCAGATCAAGGCCGGGCTGATGCACGACTTGTTGACGCGCGGCGTTGCGGACGGAGGGTCGCTTCGACGATCCGCTCTTGAGGCCCCCGACCTCTACGTGCCAACCAAGATCGGCCTGGTGCCGGTAGGTTGGGAAGTGACCGGTCTTCAAGCGAAGCAGCGCGGTGCCGACAAGTGGATTCGGACCGGGCCTTTCGGGTCGTCATTGAAGGGTGAGCACTGGGTGGTTGAGGGCTGCCCTGTTGTCACGATTGGCTCACTAGGCGAAGGATTGTTTGATGAGCATGAACTCCTGTTCGTCGGCGAGCGTGACGCGGCACGTCTGGCCGAATTCAGGCTCAAGCTCGGAGACGTCGTGTTCTCGCGCGTCGCAGATGTCGGCCGGTCCGTCGCTGTGCGCCAGGAGAACGTCGGATGGATCATGTCGTCCAACCTCATGCGTATTGCCGTGGACGCGAGTCAGGTTCGCCCCGATTTCCTGCAGATGCTGCTGGCAGGCGATGCCCGGGTCAAAGCTCAGATTCGCGCCAAGGTCAACAGCGGCGGACGCGAAGTGGCCAATAGCGAGATCCTGGGGCAACTGCTCTTTGCGTGGCCGCCCGTCGATGAGCAAGAGCGCATCATCGAGCGCGTGCAATCCATCGAGGCACCGATTCGCTTGGATCAGGATCGGCTGCGGAAGCTTCGCATGCAGAAGCAAGGCCTGATGCACGACCTGCTGACTGGCAAGGTCCCTGTTGGAGCCGGCTGAAAGTCCACGCCCATGGCCGACGACTACGCCAAGTTGCTCAATCCCGAGCGCGCGCTGATCTTCCGGATCATCCATCGCGCGAACCTGCCCTGGGTGCTGCAGCACGGCCTGCATTGCGGCAACAGCGCCACGCGCGCGGCGGACTGGGTGAGTATCGGCAACCAGGAGTTGATCGGCAAGCGCGCCCACTGGCCGGTGACTGTGGGGCCGGGCGGCGTCTTGAACGACTACGTGCCCTTCTACTTCACACCCTTCTCGGTGATGATGCACAACATCAACACCGGCTGGAACGGCGTGCCCAGGCATCCCAAGCCGGACATCCTGATCCTGGTGGCGAGCTTGCGTCGTGTGGTGGAACTGGGCCTGACGGTGCTGTTCACCGACAGCCATGCCAACAACCCGCTGGTCAACTACTACCGGGACCCGGCACAACTCGACCGCATCGACTGGCCCATCCTGCAGGCGCGTGACTTCAAGCGTGACCCGGAGGACCCGGACAAGTTCTCCCGCTACCAGGCCGAGGCGCTGGTCCATCGGCATTGCCCGCTGCAGGGGTTGTCGGGGATTGTCTGTTACAACCAGGGCGTCAAAATCCAGGTCGAACAGGCCGTAGCCGCGGCCCAGGTGCCGCTGCAGGTGGCAGCCCGGCCCGCCTGGTACTTCTGATGATCCACTACACGCAAGGCAATCTGCTGGAATCCAAGGCCCAGGCCCTGGTGAACACGGTCAACACCGTGGGCATCATGGGCAAGGGCATTGCCTTGATGTTCAAGGACCGGTTCGCCGAGAACTTCCGGCTGTATGCGCAGGCCTGCAAGGCCGGCGACGTGCGCACGGGGCAGATGTTCGTGACCGAGCCGGGCGAGTTGGACGGGCCGCGGTGGGTCATCAACTTCCCGACGAAGCGAGACTGGCGCGCCAAGTCCCGTCTGGAATGGATTGTCGAAGGGCTGCAGGACCTGCGGCGCTTTCTGGTCGAGAACCACGTGCGCTCCGTCGCGATTCCGCCGCTGGGTGCCGGCAATGGCGGCCTGGATTGGCCGCTGGTGAAGGACCAGATCGAGCGCGCCCTGGGCGACCTGGACATCGCGATCACGGTCTTCGAGCCGACTCGTACCTATCAGAACGTGGCCAAGCGTCATGGCGTGGAAGCGTTGACGCCAGCCCGGGCCATGATCGCCGAACTGGTGCGCCGTTACTGGGTGATGGGCTTCGAGTGCAGCCTGCTGGAAGTGCAGAAGCTGGCCTGGTTCCTCAATCGCACGCTGGACCGGGACGTGCCCGGGAACAATCCGCTGAAGCTGCGCTTCGAGGCCAACAAGTTCGGCCCGTATGCGCATGGGCTGACCAAGGTGCTGGACCAACTGGATGGCAGCTACCTGGGCAGCGAGAAACGCATCGGCGATGCCAAGCCCTTCGACGTGGTGTGGTTCAACGAACAGCGCACGCAGGTGGTTCAGGCCTACCTGCGCAGCGAGGCCAAGCCGTACCTGGCCGCTCTGGAGGACACTTCGGCGCTGATCGATGGTTTCGAGTCGCCCTACGGCATGGAGTTGCTGGCCACGGTGGACTGGTTGCTGGCACGCGGCAACGTCGAGCCAACGGTTCAGGCCGTGCGCGATGGCCTGGCGCGCTGGCCCCACGAAGATGGCGCCGAGCGCAAGACTCGGCTGTTCGATGACCGCGCCGTCGGCATTGCGCTGAACAGGTTGCTGCAATCACCCCGCACGGGCGAGCGGCCCGGATTGCTTCAGACGATTGCCGCATGGGAACCACTGCAGGACGGCCTGCCGCCGCGTGAGGACCTGGCGCCGCAGGAGCGTGACCCGCTTTAGGCGTGGCCTGCCGGGGCCACCGCGATGAGCGAGTATTCCGAGGTCGAACAGCCCTTCCTGCAGCAGTTGGCTGCGCAGGGGTGGACTGTTGTCGACCAGGGCCCGCAGCTGCCGCAGGACGCGGCGCCTAGCCTGCGCCCCAGCTTTCGGCCCTGGTGGCTGCCCGGCGTGTTCCGCGAAGCGGTGCGCGGGCTAAACACCCTGCCAGATGGCAGAGGTGAAGGTGCTCCCTGGCTCACCGACCACCAGCTCGACGAACTGGAGTCGCAGCTCTTCCGCCAACCCCAGCGCACGCTGCTGGAGGCCAACCAGGCCGTGCACGAGCTGCTGCTGAAGGCGCAGGTGGACGTGAACGAGGCCACCGGCGAGGTGGACCCGGTGGTCAAGCTCATCGACTTCCACCACCCCGAGCGCAACCGCTTCCACGCCATCAACCAGTTCCGCATCGCCACGCCTGGCTGCGTGCGCGAGTTCATCGTGCCGGACATCGTGCTGTTCGTGAACGGCATCCCGCTGGCGGTGGTGGAGTGCAAGAAGGGTTCGGCCACCTGCGCCAACCCGATGCAGGAAGCGTTTGTGCAGTTGCAGCGCTACATGCGCAAACGCGCCGAAACGGAGGCTGCCGGTCTGAAGGAGGGCGAACCCCGCCTCTTCCACAGCAACCTGCTGCTGGTGCGAACCTGCGGGCTGGAGGCGGACTACGGCAGCATCAGCTCCGGCGAGGAGCACTTCTACGCCTGGAAGACGCTGTACCCGGCTGACGATGCCGCCAGGGCGGGTATGAACCCGCAGCAGCAACTGGTGGCGGGTATGCTGATGCCAGCCAACTTGCTGCAGATGCTGCGCACCTGCACCGTGTTCATGGACACCGATGCCGGCGCGCGGGTGAAGGTGGTGTGCCGCTACCAGCAGTTCCGCGCCGCCGGCAAGATCGTGCAGCGGCTGCGCGCCGGCCACACGGCGGCCGAGCGTAGCGGCGTGGTGTGGCACACGCAGGGTTCGGGCAAGTCGCTCACCATGGTGTTCGTGGCCCGCATGCTGCGCGCCAGCCAGGACCTGAGCGACTTCAAGATCGTGCTCGTCAACGACAGGCAGGACCTGGAGGAACAGCTCGGCGAGACGGCCACGCTGATCGGCGGGCGCGTCAACGTGATCGGCAGCACGCAGGACCTGCGGCGCCACCTGGCCACCGACAGCTCGGACATCAACATGGTGATGGTCCACAAGTTCCAGGAGCGCGAGCAGGTGCTCAGCAATGCAGTGGCCGAGGCGCTAGGCACCTACAGGGCCATGCCGGCGGGCAAGACCTTTGGCGTGGTGAACGCCAGCGACCGCATCGTACTGATGATCGACGAGGCGCACCGTACCCAGGGCTCCGACCTGGGCGAGAACCTGTTCGAAGCCTTCCCCAACGCTACGCGCCTGGCCTTCACCGGCACGCCGCTGATCACCGAGCGCCATGGTGAGCGCAAGACGCACAAGCGCTTCGGCGAGTACATCGACACCTACAAGCTGCTGGACGCGGTGAACGACGGTGCCACGCTGCAGATCCTCTACGAAGGCCGCACGGCCGACAGTGCGCTGAACGAGAAGCACGCCTTCGACGAGAAGTTCGAGGACCTGTTCCGCGACCGCAGCGAGGAAGAGCTGGCCGCCATCCGCAAGAAGTACGGCGCCACCGGCGACATCCTGGAGGCCAAGACGCGCATCGATGCCATCGCCCGCGACCTGGTGCGGCACTACGTGGACAACATCCTGCCCAACGGCTTCAAGGCACAGGTGGTGTGCCACTCCAAGCTGGCCTGCGTGCGTTACCAGGAGGGCATCGATGCCGCCATCGCGGAGCGCCTGGCGGCGGAGCAAGCGAAGGCGCGACCGGATGCTGAACTGCTGCGTCGGCTGTCCTTCCTGAAGACCGCGGTGGTGGTGTCGTCCGACGGCACCAATGAGGCGGCCTACATCACGCACGCCCGCAAGCAGGCCGCGCGGTTGAATGCGGTGGAGAACTTCTGCAAGGGGTTCGACCTGGATGACCCCGACAAGGCCAACACTGGCATCGCCTTCCTGATCGTTTGCGACATGCTGCTGACCGGCTTCGATGCGCCGATCGAGCAAGTGATGTACATCGACAAGCGGCTGCGCGAGCACACGCTGCTGCAGGCCATTGCCCGCACCAATCGCGTGAAGCGCGGCAAGCAGCGCGGCTATATCGTGGACTACATCGGCCTGGCCAACCACCTGACCGAGGCACTGACGCTCTACACCGCCAGCGACGAGCTGCAGGAACTGCACGACGGGCTGAAGAGCATCACCACCGAACTGCCGGTGCTGGAAGAGCGCTACCAGCGCTTGCTGCAGCACTTCAACGCCCGCGGCGTGAATGGCATCGAGGCCTTCGTGACCGGCAAGCTGGGCGACATGCGGCAGGCCGCCGCCGTGGTGCATGCGGCCGTGAAGGCGCTGGCCGACGAGCGCTACCGGGCCGACTTCGAGGTGTACCTCAAGAAGTTCCTGATGAGCCTGGACATCATCCTGCCGCACACATCAGCGCAGGCCTTCCGCGTGCCGGCCAAGCGCTTCGGCTACATCCTGCAGGTGGCCAAGGAGCGCTACAAGGACGAGAGCCTGCAACTGGGCGACGCGGGCGAGAAGGTGAAGGCGCTGATCAACGAACATCTGGTCAGCCTGGGCATCAACCCCAAGGTGCCGCCGGTGGAACTGCTGGCCGAGGACTTCCTGCATCGGCTGCAGCAGCACGCGGGCGGCAACGACGAGGCCAAGGCCAGCGAGATGGAGCATGCCATCCGCAAGCACTGCACCGTGCACCACGACGAGGACCCGGCGTTCTACAAGAAGCTTTCGGAGAAGGTGGATGCGCTGATCGAGCGTCACCATGACGAGTGGGACCTGTTGGTGGAGAAGCTGGAAGAACTGCGCACCGAAGCCGTGGCCGGCCGCAAGCAGGGTGTGGAAGGCCTGGGCACCGAGGCCAGCACGTTCTACGAGCACCTGGCCGACGTGGCCTATGGCGGCACCACCGTGCCGGCGGCCGACCTGCCGGCGTTCAAGGTGCTGATGGCCACGCTGGTGGAACTGTTGCAGGACACCATCGGCAGCATCGACTTCTGGCAAAGCGCTGACAAGCAGAAGCGCCTGCGCGGCGAGATCAAGACTGCCATCGCCCGCACGGGCCTGGAGGCTGTGCTGGCGCAGCGTGAGCGTGTGGCCGTGGAGGTGATGAAGCTGGCGAAGAACCGCCATGACCAGCTGTTGAAGGCCGCGAACGATGCAAGCTGAGGCCGCGCCCATCGTCCGCAAGGTGAAGGACATCGAGTACCGCCTGCTGCCCGGCACGGCGCGGCAGACCACCGACATCGTGATCGAGCGCGACGGCTGCGTCACCGTGCGCCCGCCCGCGCGCATGACGCCCGAGCAGGTGGACGAGACCGTGCTGAGCCGCCGGCACTGGATCTACCGCAACCTGGCCGAATGGCGCGACCTGAACGCCACCCGCGTGGTGCGCGAATGGGTGAACGGCGAGAGCTTCCTGTACCTGGGCAGCGCCTACCGCCTGCTGCTGGTGCCGGAGCAGGACGAGCCCCTGAAGCTGAAGGACGGCCGTTTCTGCCTGCTGCGCAGCGTGGTGGAGCAGGACGGCAAGACGGCAGCGCAGGACGCATTCCGCGACTTCTACATTGCCCGAGGCATGTCGCGCCTGGTCCAGCGCGTCAACCACTTCGCGCCACGTGTGGGTGTTCAGCCCGGGCCGCTGCAGGTAAAGGAGCTGGGCTTCCGCTGGGCCAGCAGCCTGCCCGGCGGCGGCCTGCACTTCCATTGGAAGTGCCTGATGGCGCCGCCCAAGATCACCGACTACATCGTCGTCCACGAGCTGTGCCACATGCACCACCGGGATCACACCGACCTGTTCTGGAACGAGGTGGACAAGGTGATGCCGGACTATCGTGAGCGGAAGGAGTGGTTGAGGCAGCGGGGGGCGGGGATGGATCTGTAGGTGGGCGAAGTGGTCCGCGTACGAGGGTCTGTGGTCAAGTAACTGGAGGGCAAGGCGGCCTTCACCCGCATCCGCGGCCTGAGTCCGATCCGCGACGCGGAGATGGTGCGCGCTTAGCGATTGGGGTTGGCGCCGGCCCGTTTCCGAAACCTCTTTCAAATCAAAGGCTTAGCGCTTAGCTTGTTAAGCGCACTTGCTAAGTACTCTTGGCGCTTGCCGGCCAGAAAGCGAGAAGCCCCAGTGAACCCACCGAGGCTGTAGCGCCAACCAGGAACCCCCGATCCACTTGGCGCGAGAGTGTATGGGCGTTGGCGCTGCGGGCCCCTGCAAGCGTGCTTTCGCAGGCTTTCCATGAATTAAAGAATACTTTACTATGAAGGCGCACTGCTCAAGCCAGCTTTCATACGATGCGCACCACCGGAACCTCCGTCACCACCACCACGCTGGGCGAGGCGGTGCAAGCGTTCGTGCCTCATGCGCTGCCGCCGGCCGACCCGTCGCTGGCGGCTGAGAGCTACGCCACCGCCAACCACCGCGCCGAGATGGCCCTTGCCCGGTTGGGCGGCGTGGCCGGCCTGGTGCCCTCGGTCGACTGGCTGCTCTACAGCGCCATCCGCAAGGAGGCACTGCTCACCTCGCAGATCGAGGGCACCCAGGCTACGCTGACCGACCTGTTCGATGACGAGGCCGGCCAGGTGCTGACGAACACGGCCGATGTCGAAGAGGTCACCAACTACCTGCGCGCCTTCCGGCTCGTGCGCGACAACCTGCGCAACGAGGCCGGCCTGCCGATCTCGGTGCGCTTGCTGTGCGACGCCCACCGGCTGCTGCTCGATGGCGCACGCGGCGCCGGCAAGCAGCCGGGAGAGTTACGGCGCTCGCAGAACTGGATTGGCGGCGCGCGGCCCGGCCGGGCCGCGTTCGTGCCGCCGCCACCAGACAAGGTGCCGGGGCTGCTGGCCGACCTGGAGCGTTTCATCCATGACCCGGCGCCAGCGCTGCCGCCGCTCGTGCGCGTGGCCCTGGTGCACGTGCAGTTCGAGACCATCCACCCGTTCCTCGACGGCAACGGGCGCATCGGCCGATTGCTGATCGCGGCGCTGCTGGAGCAGTGGGGCCTGCTGCCCGAGCCGCTGGTCTACCTGAGCGGCTACCTCAAGCAGCACCAGGCCGAGTACTACCGGCGTCTGTCGGCCGTGCGCACCGAAGGTGACTGGGAAGGCTGGGTCGGCTTCTTCCTCGACGGCGTGGAGACCGCCGCCACGGACGCGGAGCGCGGCATCGTCGCGATGGCGAGCCTGATCAACGCCGACCGCAAGCGCCTGCTGGCTGCGCCCCGCGTGGGCGCGGTGGCCTTGCGCCTGTTCGAACTGCTGCCCCTGATGCCGCGCTTCGCCATCGAACAGGCGCGGCAGAAGCTGGACACCACCTTTCCCACGGCCACCGCGGCGGTGAAGCTGCTGCAGGACCTGGGGATGTTGAGCGAGCTGACCGGCCAGAAGAAGAATCGCCTGTTCAGCTACGCTGCTTACGTCGAACTGCTGGCAGGGAGCCCATGACGGAGGACCAGCGCGAACAAGAGTACCTGGCGTGGCAGGCCGATTGACGCGACACCGGTCGCCTTCGCGCCCCAACACGACGCGTCGGAATCGATGTGATCCCGATTGCAAGCAAGCACGCGAACCGCTACCGACGGCCGAGGGCCTCGCCAAGGACAGCTTCCGGGCACGTCGGCGGGTCGGCGGGTCGGCGCTTCAGGGCACGAGCGGCAAACTGCGCCTTCGGCGCAACTGGTTGGATCGGACTGATCTGAGTCGTTCACGGTTCAGGGATTGAGCGACAGCTCCCGCCAACACCGGCCACTAAACGCCGGTAACTCGGTCAGCGGTTTCAATCCTGGAACTGGCCGCTCGCCTGACGACTGGTTGGTGGTCTACTTTGAGCGTTACCCAGTTGCGACCGGGCGTGAGGGCCGGGCAATCAAGCATCCGGGAGACGCCAAAGGAGAGAACTGGACGCCTGGACCATCCGATGAAGATGATGGGCAAGGTCGGAGCGACTGGCGGAGCCGTCTCGCGGGCGTGAATGGCGACTCAGGAGAACGAATGAGCAAGGCAGGGAAGAAGCAAGCCAAGAGTCAAGCAAGGAGAGCGAACTCGAAGTTTGCCTCGCACAACATCAGCATGCTTGATCACCATCAGCGGGTCGGAAGCAAACTCATTCCCCCGCTGGCGCAGATGCCCAAGATGACGGCATCTTCATGGGTCGATCACCACATGCCTGAAATGCTGTGGGCCGTACTGCTGGCAGGGACCATGGAGCGTCGGCACTACCTCAACTGCCTTCGCAGGATCGCGGTCGTGTGTCGCGAGTGGTTCCTCAAGAACGACCAGACCGCCAAAGCCGAAGCCAAAGGAGATGCAGAAGCCGGGCTCGATTTCAAGGTCATCGCCGATCACACAAAGCTGGCCGAAATCTCGGACGAGGAGTTCAAGAAGTTCTTGTCCGTTCCCTTGTCGCACCCACTGGGCTATGCGGCGCTCCGGCCCTTGCTACTCCTTGACTGCCTTCCTGGCCATGAGCGGTGGCGTCGCGAACTCGCGGTCGAGCCGACGAGTGATGACTGGAACACGCTCGCCCGCTCGGTCGCCGGTGTACTCGATCATCAGTCAGAGGCTTCGACCGACATCCGATGGTTCAAGGTCATCGTTCCGATCATCTCGGGCCGCATGTTCTTCCCTGAATCTGCCGCCGAAAGCCTGGAGGAGCTTCGACTGTTCCCTGACAAGGGAGACATGCGTCGAGTGCGTCCCTTCATCAGGTCCACCGAGATGACGATGAGGCGGAATCCACCCAGCCCGTGGGTCGATGAGTTCTGGTCCCTCGCAATGCGTAGTACGGGATGCGTCGACCCCTCCGAAGGGCAAGGTTACACGTTCATCGACACTCAGATCGACCCCGACTCACTTTACGCTGCGCGCGACGAAGTTGTGGAGCGCTTTCGGAGGAGCATTTCGCCAGACCGCGTCGATCCGAGGTTGGATTCCGCGTTCGGTCTTGCCCTGTATGCGTTGAGTGTGCTCGAAGAGGTTGGCATGCATCGCATACACACCCGGATCATCGGAGTGGTGTCGCTCCGAGCATTGGCTGAGGTGTGCATAACGCTCAGATACCTTGCGCATGTGGATACGCCGCCGATGTGGCAGTCATTTCGCGTTTACGGCGCCGGGCAAGCCAAACTCGCCTTCCTGAAGATCCAACAAACCCTGGGCGACTTGCCAGCATTTGTCGACGAGGCAGCTATCCACGCCATTGCGAATGAAGACGTCTGGCAAGAGTTTTTGAACATCGACGTGGGCCACTGGGCAAACAGCAACCTGCGAAAGCTGGCTACCGAATGCGGCGCGAAGGATATTTACGATCGCTACTACGACTGGTCATCGGGCTTTATGCACGGCAACTGGGCTGCAGTCCGCGACACCAACTTTGTGACGTGCCACAACCCATTGCACAGGCTGCACCGAGTTCCGCGGATGGCGCATCGGCCTCTGCCGTCCGTTGAACCCGACTGCGCCGCGCTGGTAAATGGGCTGCTCGGTGTACTGGAGAAGCTGTACCCGTTAGCTGAAGCGATCCCTCGTGTTGCGCTGCTTAACGCAAAGCAGGGCGTGGCGCCGAATTAGGCGGCAGCGACTGCAAGGTTCGCGATGAGGCATCGCTAAGTTCTCACCGTGCGACTACCCTTGCCGGCCATCCCATTCCATGTCTGAAGAGATTAAGAACACTGCGATAACTGCCGCAGGCTACGTATACCAAAATCGGCAAGGGCTACGCCTCCTGTGCGACTGGCTCGACGCACCGACGCGCTACACCCGGGTGAAGTTCGAGTGTGACGACGAGGCCGACGCGCCGAAGGGGTTGGACGACATCGTGGCCGAGCGAACTGGCGGCCTCGTCGACCTTGAGCAGGTCAAGTACACACCGAACCCGGCGGTGTACGCGCTGAGCTGGGAGTGGATGCTCGAAAAGTCCGGCAGCACGGCGAAGTCTAGGTCGATGCTGCGGAAGTGGTTTGACGCCTTCGCCGTGTTGGACCCGGCTCGCGTTGGCGTGATCTCGCTGAAGACGAATCGTCGGCCAGATGCGGAAATCGAGGCGTGCCTCTCCGGCGGGCGAATCGACTTCGCCAAAGTGCCCGAGCCTCGGCGCTCAGCGTTGCTCGCCGAGCTGGGTGACGAGATGAAGTGCGAAGCCTTCTTCAGTCAGCTGCAGGTTCTTCACAGCGACAAGGGGTTCGAATCGCTCGAGCGCGAGGTCGATGCTCGACTGCACCGGCACGGCACGCCTGAGGGCATCGCGAACCTCAAGAATGTCGCCTTGAACTGGGCGATCCGGAAGAATTTCCCGCCGCCGGACGGGTGGATCTCCCTGGACCAGGTGCGCACCATCCTGCGGGCAGCGCCGCCGGCGCCCTTGCCTGAAGACTTTTTCGTGCCTCTCGGATATGAGGTGCCGGACGAGACGTTCCACCGGGACTTCGTGCGCGACACCGCCGCTGGTGCCGGGCAGGCATTCGTGCTCACGGGGCCGCCTGGCCGAGGGAAGAGCACGTACTTGAGCGCGCTGTGCGACAAGCTTGCTAGCTTGGATATTCCCACGGTCCGTCACCACTACTTCCTATCGACGACCGAGCGGGGGCGCGACCGCGTGCACAGCTACATGGTTGAGCAGTCCATCGCGGCACAGGTCAAGCAGTTTCACCCAGGCGTTCAGACGCCCGGCGGTAACTTGCGAGGGCTGCTCGAAGCTTGCGCGGCCTACTACCAAGAGAAGGGCAAGCCGTTCGTGCTGGTTCTGGACGGCTTGGACCATGTCTGGCGCATCAACGCAGCCGACAAGCGCCCGCTGGACGACTTGTTCTCGCAGGTCCTGCCGTGCCCGGACAACATGGTCCTGTTGGTGGGCACGCAGCCGGTCGACGATGCCCAACTGCCCAAGGACCTCTTGGCCGTCGCACCGAAGGCGAGCTGGCGAGAGTTGCCGGCGATGTCCGAAAACGCGGTGTTGTCGTACCTGCGCAAGGCCGTTGACGAGGGCAGGCTGTCGACCCGATTCGACCATGAAGAGCAGTCGGAGCGCCAGTTGCAGGAGGCGGCGACCGCGCTTCGCAAGAAGACCAACGGCCACCCACTGCACGTCATCTATGCCACCGCGGAGCTTGAGCACGCCGGGGGAGACCTGGACAGCTGGGATATCGGGCGGCTGCAAGGGGACATGACCAAGGAGGTGAAGTTCTACTACGCGTCCCTGTGGGAAGAGCTGCCGCCCAGTCTGAAGGACACGCTGCGCTTGGTGTGCGCGTTTCCCTTCTTCTGGCCGAGGGCTGCGTTCTTGGATATTGCGGCGAAGCTCGGCATTGCTCAGCCCGATGTCGCGAAGGTGGAGCACCTGTTGCATTCTTCGGTCGCAGGCTTGAAGGTCTTCCACGAGAGCCTGGCCGTCTTTGTGCGCTCGACTCCGGGATACGACGAGCGCATCAAGGAGATGATGCCGGCGGTGGCGAGCTGGCTGGAAACATCGGCGCCGCCCTCTTTGCGCGTCAACTGGCTCTGGTCGGTTCAGGCCAAGCTCGGTGACCCCAAGAACCTCATTGCCGGCTTGACCCGCGACTGGATCATGCTCCGTCTGGAGGAGGGCTATCCAGAGTCGCTGTTCGATACCTTGTTGTCGGAGGCCATGGTCGCGGCGCTGGATACCAATGCGTTTGCCGATGCCTATCGCCTTGACCATCTCAAGGCACGGATGGTTCGTGGCAGCGAGTTTCAGATGCAGGATGACGACATGGCTCGGCTTGTGTCGTTTACGCTGATGCTGACAGCCGACGATGGTGTCGTCCGAGAGGCTGTGGCGTCGCGGCACGAGACGGACATCCTGCGTGTGGCCGCCCTTGGCTTGGCCTTGCAGGCGCGAGGACAGCCGGTACTGGCCAAGACCTGTGGCGCCGAGGCACTGCGGCGTTTCAGAGGTCTCAGCCGCTTCTCCACGCGGTACTCGTCCAACGCAGGGACTGCAGATTTCAAGTTCTTGGTCGAGGCGTTCGCGCGCCTGGGTGTCCTTGGTGCGACCTCGGAGGCGTTTGCCAAGCTGGTTCGTGAAAACGGCCCCATCGTGTGGATGCCGAGAGCCCGGATGCTGGTTGATGAGGGCGTGCTGGACGACCTGATGGATGCGACCACCCCGCTGCCGCCCGACGACCCGCATAAGAGTGTTCTCAGCGACGTCTGCGCCCGCGCGGCTGCAACGGCCGGGGTGAGCGTCTTTGACCACGACGACTTCAGCAAGCTGGCGCGCACCCCGTTCGTCGCCGCATTGGAGGCCGCCCGCTCACGGGTCTCGAAGCCGCTGAATGAGCCCATCCCCATTGAGTGGCTCAAGGGTGACTACTACGAGCGAAAGGACGACCTGAGTGCGCTCGTCCACCATTGGTTCTTCAGCGGTGTGCACCTGAGCCTTTGCATGCAAGCGGAAGGACAAACCGGCTTCGAGTTCGTGCGGGCGCCCACCTACGAGGACAGGAGGAACATCAGCTACTTCCTGAATTCGCTCTCAGCGATTGCAGCCCAGGTTGCCGAGCGCTGGTGGCGCGGGGAGTTTGTGGACTTCAATCAGCTGTTTGAACTGCTCAAACCTGTCCAGTTCAGGCGCTTCAGGCAGGGGTACGACGCCAGCTCAGCTGCGGAGGACTTCCGGGCTGGACTGCATCGCATTGCCTGCGATATCCGGCTGGGCAGTTGCCTGCTCGCCGGTCGCGACGATGTTGACGTCACTGAGGCGACCATGGTCGCCGCAGGTACCAGCGAGTGGTTCGACCCTACGTCCTTCCGCACCCAGTACGAGGCAGGATTGCTTACCAGGATGAGCGATGAAGCAGCAGCGGCCTTCATCCAATCCCAGCGCGTCCTGCTCGATGCTGAGATTCGCCAAGAGACCAGCATTCATCTTCAGATGCCTCTGCAACTCTGCGGCATCGCGCTCAGCCACGGCTTGAACACCAGCGCCCGGGAGCTCTGCACTCAGACTTGGGAGCTGGTGACCGGCTACGGGCACCGCAAGGACCCCACCTTGAACAACACCGTCGACGCCATTGACTACCTGGTGGAGGTCGTGCCAGACGATGCTCGACGGCTGCTCAGCTTGATTTCGCCCCAAGTCCACCGCGTGCTGGACTTCACGGACGGAAAGGGCACGAGGCACGTGCTCTCAGCCGCGGACCGGTTGCTGGCGAAGCTCTGCCCGCCAGCTCTGGTGGTGAAGTATGAGGAGCACACAGACGCGGGCGATTGGTCGCATGCGGAGGACAGCCTGCGGGCGTACGTCGAGCAGGGCGTGCGGGACAGTTGGCCCCTGGATGCGCTTATGCGCACGGGTGTTCACCCAGAGGTCCAGGACGCGTTGATGCAGCTTGAACGCAATGGTCAGGATGGCGCTGCCGAGCGGCTGCGTTTTCTCAGGGAGCATGCCGGCTGGGACGTCGGCGTGCTTCAGCGCAAAGACTTGTCTAGCGGCGACATTGACAGCAAGCCATACATAGGCGACGTCACCACGTTCGCACCGGAGCAGGTCGACGAGCTGCTGGCAAGCCTGTCGATCAGCTACAACGAGAAGAAGAGGCTGCTTCGAGCCTGGTACGAGCACTGGGATAAGGCCGGGCAGGGCAAGCGCCTTCTCGCGGCGTTGGACAGCTTTCTTCAGTCAGACGAGGGGCGCATGAACGGCATCCTTGAACTGTCTGACCTCGCCTTCGAGACCAGGCGCAAGCTGAGTGGCTCGAAGGCTGCGTGGAATTGCCTCGTCCAGGCGCAGATCCGGAAGGGTGCATGGCTTGGCTTCGCGGAGAGCGAAGAAGAGACGCGTAAGCGGCTGGATATGGTCGTTCAGCACTACCCGAGTCGCTGTGATGAGTTCGTCGGGGCGACGACGTACGCCATGTTCGGAGAGCCCGAGCCGCCGCGTGTAGCTCCGACGGAACTGATGGTCTATTTCTATGCACGGCAGAAGCGCGTTGCCGACGCCGTGAAGTTCGCCGAGATGATGGTTAATTGCGTGCTCGAAGACACCCGAACTCTTCCGCTGGAACGGCCGCGCTGGGCGGAAGAGCTCGACGCTGCGAGGGCGAAGGGCACGTGATGGAAGACCTGCGCATCCTCGTCGCCAGGCTGGGCTGGCCATCGACCGCTGCACGGTGGTGGACCATGCAGGAGCTCGCCGCTCGCCTGGGCGCGCCGGCGTCGAAGGGGACGACGGAGGCCGCACTCCTTGAATTCCTCGGCACAAGGAAGCTCGAAGCCGAGGTGGTGGAGGCGCTCGCCGTCTTCTGGATGGCCGCGCAGGCGCACGGGTACGAGGCCAGCCCGAAACTGGCCGAGAGCATTCCTAAGACGTCCATCCTTTCGGAATTGATGCTGGAGAGCCTCGGTCTATGGGCGGATACCCCGGACGAAGGCCTCGAAGAAGTGCCTGAAGACTTCGAGATCCCACAGGATTTCAACGGGGTGCACGGTGCAGACGTTCCGCGGATGTTCCGCACCTCCATGACGGAGCTTGAGGCCGCTACGCGGCTGCCGTTCGTCCGCCAGATGGCTTTCGAGTGGTCGATGAACAAAGGCGCCTACCCGGACGCTCCTTTTCAGTGCGACCCTTGGCACTTCTCGCGCCCCTTGGGCGACGGGTTCAGCGGTCAAATCTCATCTCGGACTGCCTTGCGGATGATCTCCGCCTACCACCGCACGTTGGCGGTTGCTGAGGCGTTCTGGGGCATGCCTGCCGATACGGCGGAAGACCGGGCTCTGTTGGCTTTGCCTGTTCACCCGACACTTGCGCTGCTCAGGCCTAGACGACCGGCTTGGTTTCCAGGCCGAACGGAATTCGACGGCGATGACGAGGCTATTGGTGGGGCTGTCCGCAGCCTCGTCGAACGGGTTCAGATGGAGCGTCCTGGCGATGAGCTGATGGCCTTCTCGTCGCCCGTTGTGATGTCGATGGACCGCTGTGTGGAGGTCTCGGTCGTCCGGTGGGCGCAGGCGGCAGGTGGCAGCGTCGCTGGTGAAGGCTTGGCGGAGCACTTGAAGGACCTGTGGAGAACCGGAGAGCTACTCGCAAGCGACTTCCAGGAGCCTCTGGGCACGACTACGGTCCTGGAGTTGCCTGCGCCCCACGAGATAGCCGATGAGGAGAGCAAGGCATGGCCGCTGGCCAAGCCGCTCGACTTCTACCGTCTAGGCTACCTGCAGCACGACCTTTATCCGGGGCGGCTCTTCTTGCCGACAATGCCAGGGCGCGGGCAATTGGATGTCACGCCTTGTGATGGGGGACTGGAGATCAAATCAGGACGTAAGGTTGTCGCTGACCTTTGCTACTGGAATGCAGGCTGGGGACCGGTTCGCCCGATCCAATTCGGCGGCAACTGTGGCACAGCCCTTGTCTCCAGAGGTACGGCCTATCGCGCATCACCGGATGGAGTGGCCCCGGATGTGCGGCTGTTCTACTTCTGGCGCGTTCGAACGCTTCACAGGACGGGCGGCTTCAACAGCTTCGAGGAAAAGCTGACCTTTGGCGTCACGTTCGTGTGACGCAGCTCCCTTTCAACGAATCTTTATGAGGCCTCTGCTAGGGGCCGCTTAGTGGCTTACAGCGTGAGTTCATCCGTTCAAGCCAACCGGCGGCAACCGCTGCAGACCGGACGGGCGCCTCGTCTGCGCGGCCATCTGGCTTGGGACAGCCGTGCACATTGGTCTGTCGCAGGGTGCATGACTCGTACCTCCCGGCTGAAGCTGCGTTGAAAGTGGTTGGCTTCAGCAGAGATGAAATACAAGTTGGCTGCACCAGGACGGGAGAGGGAAGTTGAAGATCATCGGCTATGACTGATAAAGGACGTTATCAATCACAGCCCTTTCGACCGCCATGTTCGCCCCAGCCCAGCTCGAACGTCTGCCCACTGCGCCGGTGCCGGCGCTGCTCGCGCCTGACGCCCGCGCCAAGGCGCGCACGCTGGAGTTCTTCACCGCGCATATCCGCAATCCGAACACGCGCAAGGCATACGCGCGGGCCGGGCAGCACTTCGCCGATTGGTGCGCGCGCTTCGGCGTTGATGACGTCCGTCGGGTGGAGCCGGTTCACGTGGCGCTGTACGTCGAGCAGTTGGACCTGGCCGCGCCCTCGGTGAAGCAGCGCCTGGCGGCGCTGCGCTCGCTGTTCGACTGGCTGGTGGTGGGGCAGGTGATGCCGATCAACCCGGCGGCGGCGGTGCGCGGGCCGCGGTACTCGGTGAAGACCGGCAAGACGCCCGTGTTGTCGGCGACCGAGGTGCGCGACCTGGTCGAGTCCATCGACGCCGAGTCCCTGGTGGGCATGCGCGATCGGGCCTTGATCGGGACCATGGTCTACACCTTCGCGCGCGTCGGCGCGGTCACGCGGCTGCGCGTCGAGGATGTCTACGCGCAGCGGCGGCGCCTGTGGGTGCGGCTGGACGAGAAGGGCGGCAAGCGCCACGAGATGCCGTGCCACCACCGGCTGGAGGAGTGGCTCTACGACTACCTGGAGGCGGCCGGCATCGCCGACGATCCAGGCGGGCCGCTCTTCAGGTCGGCGCGCGCCGCCACCGACACGCTGACGTCGCGGCCGATGTCCCAGGCCGACGTGTACCGGATGATCCGGCGGCGCGCGGAAGCTGCCGGGATCGCCACGGCCATTGGATGTCACTCGTTCCGCGCGACCGGCATCACCGAGTACCTCTTGAACGGCGGCAAGCTGGAGATCGCGCAGCAGATGGCCAACCACGAGTCCTCGCGCACGACGGGCCTGTACGACCGGCGCGGCGACCAGATCAAGCTTGACGAGGTGGAGCGGATCGGCATCTGAAGTGCGGCGGAGGCGGTACCCGGCCCGCGCACCACCCCTTGAAGCCTGGAGATCCAGGGCAAGCATCCCGGCAGGTTCACTTGCCGGAGCGACGCACTTGACCGACTCTCCAACAGACGACGACAGGTTCCAGGACTTTCGGCTGCCCGGCGTGCCCGAGCAGCGACCGCCCGATTCCAGTTGGGAGCGGCGCCTGGATGACTGGCACGCGATGATGTGTGTTGGTCCCCACGCCGAACTGCCGGAGGTGCTGGCCGGCGCGCAGGGCGAGCTGTCGCTTCGGCGCGTCATGGGGCGGCACCAGTCGTCCCGCTTCGGGCACATCTTCGGCGGCAAGCGCGTGCCGCGAGATCCCGCCATTCCTGCTGCCGGTCGCTATGAGATCGACCTGGTCGTCGTGACACCGCGGCGCATCGCGATCATCGAGGTCAAGCACTGGAGCGGCACCTTGCGACTCGACGGCGAGCAGTGGGTCTACCAGCGGCGCTCGGGCGAGGTGCAGGCATTCGACAGCCTGGTCGCGCACAACGACAGCAAGGTGCGGGCGCTGCGCCAGCACCTGCAAGGCACCGGTCTGGACGTGCCGCGCGATCTGTTCAGCCAGGTCGTCGTCTTCACGCACCCGAGGCTCGACCTCGACGAGCGTTTGGCGGCGCATCCCAACGTGGTCACGCTCTACGATCTGCAAGTCAATGGTTCACGGTTCGGCCGCGGCGTGTCCGGATCCGAACTGCTGCTGGCCAAGCTGATCGAGCGGTGCGCCAAGCCCTCGACCGCGAGCAAGCTGACCGACGGCCTGCTGGAGATGATGACGCCGGCCACGACGGCGAAGATCGCCGAGGTCGTCGGCCGGCTTCGGACGTGGGATGTCGTCCGACTGCACGGCGGGCGCGAACTCATCGGTGATCTGCTCTGGGTCCGGGCGGGAGGGCGGCGCACCAATGCGCTCGCTGCTGGGCGCACCGCGTCGCTGCACTGGTGGCGTGGCAAGCTGTGGGGCCTGGTGCCCCTCGTAGGGCTGGCACCGTTTGGAAGGCTGGGAGGCAATCTCTTGCCCACCACGGCGGTCGGCATCGACGATTGCGTGTACTTCCACGAAGCAGGGCGGCCTCGGCCGTCGGTCATTGCGCTGCCTCATGTAGACGAACTTCGGACCGGGTAACGAGGATGTGACCATGATTCGATACGGCAACCGGCTGATGCTCAGCGAAGTCGACGTGCGACGGTGGACGCGGATCACCGGCTTCGAGCCGACGGCGATCACCACGATGGACGATCTCGAGGACTATGTGCGCGACTGCAAGCGCTACTACGCCGAGCCATCCGACGACTCGGCGTTCCTCAACTGGTTGATGGACGTGGAACTGGAGCGCTACGGCTGCCGGCCAGCCAGCAGCCGACCGGTGCAGTTGGAGGCCGTGAGCCCGGACCACGCTCGGACTGACGCTGAGCGTGAACTGCTGTGGAACATCGCGCTCGACGGTGATCTTCGGAGGCGATGCGACTTGATCCAGATGCTCGACGGGCAAGCGAGCGGGCGTAGCGCACCGAATGTGCCTACCAGCGGCGCTGTGCCCGATGAATAGGCCTGACGGGACCGGGTCCAACTGCGGTCAGATGCCGTCGCAAGGCGGCTGGCAGTGGTCGACCCATCTCAGTCGTTCGGGCTGACCGGCTCAGCAATGACTCTGCAGCGATTGCGGACAGTCGACCTCAATCCGCGAACTCACGGTTTCGGCCACATGGCGATCACTACCAAGCTGGGTTGACTGACATCCATGCGAGTGATCACCTCGAGCACTGATGCCCATCAGGGCCTGCGCGGGCAGGGCAAGGATCAGCTGGTAGGTGTGGTCTGCAAGACATAGCCCAAGCCGCGAACTGTCTGAATCAGGATGCCAGGATGATCCAGCTTGCGGCGCAGGCGACACATGTAGACCTGGATCGAGTTCGGGGTCAGCGCCTCGTCCCATTCGAACATCTGGTCGATGAGCACGCCGGCGCTGACGTGTCGACCGGACCGACGAATCAACGCCTCGAGAAGACCGAGTTCGCGGCGCGACAGTTGCAGCCTTCGTCGAGCCAGGTGGACGGTGCGATCGTGTGTATCGAAAACCAGCGGACCGACTGTGATCACAGGGGCTGCGCTGCCCATGCCGCGACGGTGCCAAACACGAATTCTGGCGAGCAACTCCTCGTCGCTCTGGCTCTCCGAAGCGCAATCGTCGGCGCCGGCATCGAGGGCCTTGATGCGGTCGGCCCCCACGTCGCGAGCATTGATGGCAAGGATCGGAATCTGCGAATCCAACCGCCGCAGCGTCGCGATGATCGATGCGGCGTTGCTCGTCGATCTGGCCAAGTCGACCGTGATCAGGTCGATGCCCGTCAGCGTCAACCGATCGATTCCGAGCGCGTGGAACTCGGCTTGGTCGACTGCATGACCTGCGTCACGCAGTCGCGATGCCAGTCCAGGCATGCGCCCATGCGCATGATCAATCAACAGCACGCGCATCTCGCCGCTACCCGATCATGCGGCAGGCAGTTCGTGGTCCTTGTACTGTTCGCGAAGCTTGTGCTTGAGCATCTTGCCCGTGGCACCCAGCGGAATGCTGTCGACGAACACCACGTCGTCCGGCGTCCACCACTTCGCAATCTTGCCGTCGTAGAACGCCAGAAGTTCCTCGCGGCTGAGCGCCATGCCGGGTCTGCGCACGACGATCAGCAGCGGCCGCTCGTCCCACTTCGGGTGCCTGGCCGCGATGCAGGCGGCCATCGCCACGGCCGGGTGCGCCATCGCGATGTTCTCCAGGTCGATGGATCCGATCCACTCGCCGCCGGACTTGATGACGTCCTTGCTGCGGTCGGTGATCTGCATGAAACCGTCGGCGTCGATGCGTGCCACGTCGCCGGTCGGGAACCAGCCGTCGACCAGCGGCCCCGGACCTTCCTCGCGGAAGTAACGTGACACCACCCACGGACCGCGCACCAGGAGGTCACCGCTGGCCGCGCCGTCGTGCGGCAGCGCCCGGCCGTCGGGATCGACGATCTTCATCGACACGCCGAACACCGCACGGCCCTGGGTGGACTGCACGGCCAGGCGCTGATCGGGCGTCAGCGCATCATGTCGGGCCTTGAGCGCACACACCGTGCCCAGCGGGCTCATCTCGGTCATGCCCCAGGCATGGATCACCTGCACGCCGTGTTCGTCCTGGAAGCTTCGGATCATGGCCGGCGGGCAGGCCGAGCCGCCGATGACGGTGCGCCGCATCGTCGAGAAGCGCAGGTCGTTGGCCGCCACGTGCGACAGCAGCCCTTGCCAGACCGTGGGCACGCCCGCCGACAAAGTCACCCCTTCGGCCTCGAACAGTTCGTACAGCGACTTGCCGTCCAGCCCGGCGCCCGGGAAGACCAGCTTGGCGCCGACCATGCACGCCACGTAAGGCAGGCCCCAGGCGTTGACGTGGAACATCGGCACGACCGGCAAGATCGTGTCGCGCGCCGAGCAGTTCAGCGAATCAGGCAGCGCCGCCGCATAGGTATGCAGCAGGGTCGAGCGGTGGCTGTAGAGCACGCCCTTGGGGTTGCCGGTGGTGCCCGAGGTGTAGCACAGCGTCGCCGCCTCTTCCTCGGAGAACTCGGGCCACTCGAAGCGGTCGTCTTCGGCCGCCAGCAGGTCTTCGTAGCACAGCAGGCCGTCGATCTTCGACGCCGGCATGTGGGCGCGGTCGGTCATCGCGACGAAGGTCCGGATGGTGCCGACCCGGCCGGCGATGGCCTCCACGAGCGGCAGGAACGTGAGGTCGAAGAACAGCACCTGGTCCTCGGCGTGGTCGGCGATGTAGACCACCTGGTCGGCGTGCAGGCGCGGGTTGATCGTGTGCAGCACCGAGCCCATGCCCGAGACGGCGTAGTACAGCTCCATGTGACGGTGCGTGTTCCACGCCAGGGTGGCCACGCGCCGGCCCGGCTGCACGCCCCGCCCCACCAGCGCGCTCGCGAGCTGCCGCGCCCGGCGACCCAGGTCGCGGTAGGTCATGCGGTGGATGTCGCCCTCGACGCGTCGGGTGACGATCTCGCGGTCGCCGTGCTGCGACTCGGCGTGCAGGAGCAGCGACGAGGTGAGCAACGGCATGCTCATCATTTGGCCAAGCATTCTGGAGCCTCCGTGTGTGAAGCGATGGGGCGCGAACCTGAGCCAGTGCATGGCGGAGCATGGTCATGTCGTGGTCCTGCGGCTGCGGCGTTCAGAGCGAGCGGACCAGTTCGGGAACCGCCTCGAACAGGTCGGCCTCGAGGCCGTAGTCGGCCACTTGGAAGATCGGCGCCTCGGGATCCTTGTTGATCGCGACGATCACCTTCGAGTCCTTCATGCCCGCCAGGTGCTGGATGGCGCCGGAGATGCCGCAGGCCACGTACAGCTGCGGGGCGACGATCTTGCCGGTCTGGCCGACCTGCCAGTCGTTGGGTGCATAACCCGCGTCGACCGCGGCCCGGCTCGCACCGAGCGCAGCGCCGAGCGCATCGGCCAGCGGCGTCAGCACTTCTGCGAACTTCTCGGCCGAGCCGAGGCCGCGGCCGCCGCTGACGATGATCTTGGCCGCCGTGAGCTCCGGCCGGTCGAGCTTGACGATCTCGGCGCCGACGAAGCTCGACAGGCCGCTGTCGGCCACCGCAGCGATTGGCGCCACCACCGCGCTGCCGCCCCGGCCCGCCGCATCGAAGCCGGTGGTGCGCACGGTGACCACCTTGATCGGGTCGGCGCTGCGCACCGTGGCGATCGCGTTGCCAGCGTAGACCGGGCGCTCGAAGGTGTCAGCCGCGATCACCCGGGTCGCGTCGCTGATCTGGGCCACGTCGAGCAGGGCGGCCACGCGGGGCGCGACGTTCTTGCCGTGGGCCGTGGCGGGAAACAGCAGGTGGGTGTAGTCCATGGCGACCGCCATGACCTGAGCCGCGATGTTCTCGCCAAGTTGTTCGGCCAGTTGTGGCGCATCGGCATGCAGCACCTTGGCCACGCCCTGCAGCGCGGCCGCATCCGTGGCCGCGCCATTGGCGTTGTGGCCCGCGACGAGGACGTGGACTTCGCCGCCGGCCAGCCTGGCGATGTCGATGGCCGCGGTGACGACGTTGAGCGTGGCGCCCTTCAAGGCGCCGTGGTCGTGTTCCGCGATGACGAGGATGGTCATGGCAGGTTTGCTCCTGTGTCGGTTGGGGGTGATGTCCGGCGCGTCACATGCCGGCGTAGTTGGGCCCGCCACCGCCTTCGGGCGTCACCCAGACGATGTTCTGCGTCGGGTCCTTGATGTCGCAGGTCTTGCAATGCACGCAGTTCTGTGCATTGATCTGCAGGCGATCGGCGCCGTCCTCGCCCTTCACGAACTCGTACACACCGGCTGGGCAGTAGCGGCTCTCGGGCCCGGCGAAGCGGGCCAGATTGATCTGCACCGGCACCGCGGCGTCCTTGAGCGTCAGGTGCGCCGGCTGGTGCTCTTCGTGGTTGGTGTTGCTGACGAAGACCGACGACAGGCGGTCGAAGCTCAGCCGGCCGTCCGGCTTCGGGTAGGCGATGGGCTCGAAGCCGCTGGCGGGCTCCAGGCCCTCGTGATCGGCGCGGTGGTTGTGAAGGGTCCAGGGTGGGGTCATCACGCCGACCCTGGGCAGCAGCCACTGCTCGACACCGGCCATCAGCTGCCCGATCGCCTTGCCCTTCTTGAACCAGAGCTTGAAGTTGCGGGTCTGCTGAAGCTCGTCGTGCAGCCAGCTCCTCCCGAAGGCCTCGGGGTAGGCGACCAACTCGTCGTGGGCGCGGCCGGCGGCGAGCGCAGGCGCGAGCGCTTCGGCGCAGAGCATGCCGGACTTGATCGCGGCGTGGCTGCCCTTGATGCGCGCCGCGTTGAGGTAGCCGGCGTCGCAGCCCACCAGCGCGCCGCCCGGGAACACCGTCTTCGGCAGCGCCTGCGGCGTGCCGTTGTTGATCGCGCGCGCGCCGTAGCCGATGCGTTTGCCGCCTTCGATGTGCGCGCGGATCGCCGGGTGCGTCTTCCAGCGCTGCAGTTCCTCGAAGGGGCTGAGGTACGGGTTGCGGTAGTCGAGCCCGATCACGAAGCCGAGCGTCACCTGGTGGTCCGCCAGGTGGTAGAGGAAGCCGCCGCCAAAGGTGTCGCCCGACATCGGCCAGCCGGCGGTGTGCACCACGCGGCCGGGCTGCGCCTTGTCGGCGGGCACCTCCCACAGTTCCTTGATGCCGATCGCGAAGGTCTGGGTATCGCGGCCCTCGGTCAGCTTGTACTTTGCCAGGAGCTGCCTGCCCAGGTGGCCGCGTGCGCCTTCGGCAAAGACCGTGTACTTGCCGCGCAGCTCCATGCCGAGTTGGAAGTTGTCGCCCGGCGCCCCTTCCTTCGTGAGGCCCATGTTGCCGGTCGCCACGCCCACGACGCGCCCCTGGCCTTCGTAGAGCACCTCGGCCGCGGCAAAGCCCGGGAAGATCTCGACGCCGAGGCCTTCAGCCTGCTGCGCCATCCACTTGACCACGTTCGACAGGCTGACGACGTAGCAGCCGTGGTTGTGCAGGTTGCGCGGCACCAGCCAGTCGGGGGTGCGCGTGCTGCCGGTTTCGCTGAGGAACAGCACGTCGTCGCCCGTCACCGCCTGGCCCAGTGGCGCGCCGAGCTTCTGCCAGTCGGGAAAGAGTTCATCCATCGCGCGTGGGTCCATGACGGCGCCCGAGAGGATGTGCGCGCCTGGCTCCGAACCCTTCTCGAGCACGACGACGCTGGCGTCCGGCGCGATCTGCTTCAACCGGATCGCGGTGGCCAGCCCGGCCGGCCCGGCGCCGACGACGACCACGTCGTAGTCCATGGCCTCGCGCGGGCCGTGGGTGGCGATGAGTTCCTGCGTGTTCATGTCGATGCCCGTCCGACCCGGCGTCCGCTCAGATCACCTTGACCTCGTTCTTCAGCTTGTCGACCAGGCTCGCGACATCGGGCACCTTGATCCCGGCCTTGCGCCCCGAGGGCTCGCGCACCGACAGCGTCTGCAGGCGCGGGGCCACGTCCACGCCGAGCTCGCCGGGCTTGACCACGACGAGCGGCTTCTTCTTCGCCTTCATGATGTTGGGCAAGGTCACGTAGCGCGGCTCGTTCAGCCGAAGGTCCGTGGTCACGATCGCGGGCGTGGCCAGACTGACGGTCTCCAAGCCGCCGTCCACTTCGCGTGTGACACGGACGCGGCCCTCCTCGACCTCGACCTTGCTCGCGAACGTCCCCTGCGGCCGGCCGAGAAGCGCGGCCAGCATCTGGCCGGTCTGGTTGCAGTCGTCGTCGATGGCCTGCTTGCCGAGAATCACCAGGTCGGGCTTCTCCTGTTCGACCAGTGCCTTCAGCAGCTTGGCCACCGCCAGCGGCTGCAGTTCTTCACCGGTCTCGACCAGGATGCCGCGGTCGGCGCCGATGGCCATCGCGGTGCGCAGCGTCTCCTGGCACTGGGTCACGCCGCACGAGACGGCCACCACCTCGCCGGCAGCCCCCTTCTCCCTGAGCCGCACCGCCTCTTCGACTGCAATCTCGTCGAAGGGGTTCATGCTCATCTTGACGTTGGCGGTGTCCACGCCGGTGCCATCGGCCTTGACGCGCACCTTGACGTTGTAGTCCACCACCCGCTTGACGGCGACGAGGATCTTCATGGCTGCCACTCCTCAGCGTGGTTCGGTTCTTCAGGGGGCCGCGACCGCGGCGCCCGCCGCAGGCGTGCCAGAGGCCTCGGCCGAGGCGGCCTTCGCCTCGCGCCTCGCCCGCGATGTCGTCATCACCTGCGCCTCGCCCTCGATCACCACGGTGTCGCGCACGCGGCACACGGTGGCCAGCACGGCGCGGGCCTTGGCCAGGTCCACTGACATCACGGTCACCGTGGCATGCACGGTGTCGCCCGGCCGCACCGGCGCCTTGAAGCGCATCTGCTGGCCGAGGTAGATCGTCCCCGGTCCGGGCAGGCGGTTGGCCACTGCGGCGGAGATCACGCTCGCGGTCAGGAAGCCGTGCGCGATCCGGCCGCCGAAGGGCGTGTCGGCGGCGAACTCCTCGTTGACATGCACGGCGTTGTTGTCACCCGAGACACCGGCGAACAGCACGATGTCGGCCTCGGTGATCGTCTTGGAGAACGTGGCCGCCATCCCGGGCTGCAGGTCCTCGATGTCGTGGCCGTTCTGGTCGTTCATGGGTGTCCCCGTCTCAGAGTTGCGCGGCCGCAAGGCCCAGCGTCGACTCGGCGCCATGGAGCACGACGTCGCGCCAGGCCGCGGCATGCGGCATCACATGCAGTGCGAAGTGCAGCGCCGTGACGCGCTTGGCCTCCAGGAATTCGCGATCCTCGCTGCCACTGGAGAGCTGTGCGCTGGCCGCCACGGCGGCGCGCGTCATGAGCCAGCCGCCGATGACCGTGCCGGCCAGCCAGAGGTAGGGGACCGCAGCGGCCGCGGCCTCGCGCCCCCCTTGGGCCAGCAAACCCTCGGTGCCCTCGGCGAGGGCCTCGACGCCGCGACGCAGCGCCGCATGCAGCGCCACCATCAGCGCGTCGCCTTCGTGCCCCACCGCGCTGGCGTCGGTGCTCATCTGCGCGATCAGGCGCTTCATCACGGCACCACCGTCGCGCGCCACCTTGCGGCCGATCAGGTCGTTGGCCTGGATGCCGGTGGTGCCCTCGTAGATCGTCGTGATGCGCGCGTCACGCTGGTGCTGCGCCGCGCCGGTCTCCTCGATGAAGCCCATGCCGCCGTGCACCTGCACGCCGGTCGCCGTCACCAGCTGGGCACCCTCGGTGCACCAGCCCTTGACGATCGGAATCAACAGATCCACGAGCGCCTGCGCCGCGGCGCGCTGGTCGGCGTCGGCATGTCCGCGTGCGCGATCCATCCAGCCGGCGGCGAAGTAGGCCAGCGCGCGTTGCGCCTCCGTGCGCGCCTTCATGTCCATGAGCATGCGGCGCACGTCCGGGTGGCCCACGATCGTGCGGTCGGCATCGCCTTCGCGCGACAGGGTCTTGCCCTGCACGCGATCGAGCGCGTAGCCGCGCGCCTGCTGGTAGGCGCGCTCCGAGATCGCCACGCCCTCCAGGCCGACGTTCAGGCGTGCGTGGTTCATCATCGTGAACATGCACGCGAGGCCTTGGTTGGCCTCGCCGACCAGGTAGCCGATCGCGCCCGGCCCTTCGCCGAAACTCATGACCGCGGTGGCGCTGGCGCGGATGCCCATCTTGTGCTCGATCGACGCGCACACGAGGTCGTTGCGCTCGCCGAGGCGGCCGTCGTCGCCGACCAGGAACTTGGGCACCAGGAACAGCGAAATGCCCTTGACGCCCGGGGGTGCGTCCGGCAGACGCGCCAGCACGAGGTGCACGATGTTCTCGGCCATGTCGTGTTCGCCCCAGGTGATGAAGATCTTGGTGCCGCTGATGCGGTAGTGGTCGCCCTCCGGCACGGCCTTCGTGCGCAGCGCAGCCAAGTCCGACCCGGCCTGCGGCTCGGTCAGGTTCATCGTGCCGGTCCAACGGCCCTCGACCATCGGCGGCAGGAAGCGCGCCTTCAAGGTCTCGGTGCCGTGGTGGGCGATGGCCTCGACGGCACCAAGCGTCAGCATCTGGCACAGGCTGAAGGCCATGTTGGCCGACTTCCACATCTCGAGCACCGCGGTCGACAGCAGCGTGGGCATGCCCTGGCCGCCAAACTCCGGATCCGCCGGCATGCCGTTCCAGCCACTTTCGCAGAAGCTCGCGTAGGCCTCCTTGAAGCCTTCGGCGGTGGTCACCACCCCAGCGTCCCAGCGGTTGCCCTGGCGGTCGCCGGACTGGTTCAGCGGCGCCAGCACCTCGCCAGCGAACTTGTCGGCGGTGTCGAGGATGGTCTCGACGAGGTCGGGCGTGACCTCCTCGAAGCCGGGTTGGGCGAGCACGGCGTCGAGACCGCCGATCTCCTTCATCGTGAACAGCATCTCGCGCAGCGGTGCGGCGTAGGTCATGGTCGTCTTCTCCGTCGGGGGCAGAGGGTTCAGCGTCGGGTGAGAGCGGCCGTCAGTGGTCTGCGCCGCCGCGGCTTCGCAGGGCCGCCAGCTCGCCAACGATGCCGCGCCGGAACGCGAGCACGCAGACGACGAAGATCACGCCCATGATCACCATGACCCAGGGGCCGACCTTGTCGGCGAGCACGTTCTCGAGGCCCACGATCGTGGCTGCACCCACTACCGGACCGAGCACGGTGCCCAGGCCGCCGAGCAGCGTCATCAGCACCACCTGGCCGGAGGTGTGCCAGTGCACGTCGGTCAGCGAGGCGAGCTGGAACACAAGCGACTTGGTGGAACCTGCCAGGCCGGCGAGCGAGGCCGAGATCACGAACGCCAGCAGCTTGTAGCGGTCGACGTCGTAGCCGAGCGAGATCGCGCGCGGCTCGTTGTCGCGGATCGCCTTGAGGATCTGGCCGAAGGGCGAGTGGATCGTGCGGTACACGACGAACAACCCGCCCAGGAAGACCAGCAGCACGAACCAGTACATCGTCATGCTGTCGTTCAGGTCGACGAGGCCGAACAGCTTGCCGCGCGGAATGCCCTGCAGGCCATCCTCGCCGCCGGTGAACTTCATCTGCAACGCCAGGAAGAACACCAGCTGTGCGAGGCCGAGCGTGATCATCGAGAAGTAGATGCCTGCGCGCCGGATCGCCAGGCCGCCGAAGACCGCCCCGAGCAGCGCGCCGAAGCCGGCACCCGCGAGCAGCCCGAGTTCGGGCGTGGCGCCGACTTGCTTGCACAGCCAGCCGGTGACGTAGGCCGAACCGCCGAAGAACGCGGCGTGGCCGAAGGACAGCAGGCCGGCGTAGCCGAGCAGCAGATTGAATGCGCAGGCGAACAGCGCGAAGCACAGGATCTTCATCAGGAACGTGGGATAGACCACGAACGGTGCGATCGCACCGACGAGGGCCACGCCGAGGAAGAGATGCCAGGTCGGGGTCTTCCCGGCGGCCGCGATGACGGGTTTCATGCGTCGCTCCCTTTCAAGCCTGCTTGCCGAACAGCCCTGCGGGGCGGAGCAGCAGAACGATGACCATGATCAGGAAGATGACCACGGCAGACGCTTCCGGGTAGACGACCTTGGTCAGACCCTCGATCAGGCCGAGCCCGAGCCCGGTGACGATCGAACCGAGGATCGATCCCATGCCGCCGATCACCACGACTGCGAAGACGACGATGATCAGGTTCGAACCCATCACCGGGTTGACCTGGAAGATCGGCGCCGCCAGCACGCCGGCGAAGGCGGCCAGGGCGGATCCGACCGCATAGGTCGCCGTGATCAGCACAGGCACATTGATGCCCAGCGCCTGCACCAGGTCAGGCCGCTGCGTGGCGGCGCGCAGCGTGGCGCCCAGCGACGTTCGCTCAATCAGGTACCAGGCCATCAGGCACACCCCGAGCGCCGCAACCACCACAAAGCCGCGGTACAGCGGCAGGAACATGAAGCCCAGGTCGACACCGCCGGACAGGGCCTCCGGCGCCTCGTAGGACTCGCCGGAGACACCGAAGAAGTTCTTGAACAGCCCCTCGAGGATCAGCGCCAGCCCGAAGGTCAGCAGCAGGCCGTACAGGTGATCCAGGCCGCGCAGGCGCTGCAGCATCGTGCGCTCGATCACCACGCCGAGCACGCCCACCGTCAGGGGGGCCAGCAGCAGGGCGAGCCAGTAGTTCACACCCAGGTACTTGGACGCGAGCAGTGCCACGAAGGCGCCGAGCATGTACTGCGCGCCATGCGCGAAGTTGATGATGTTGAGCAGGCCGAAGATGATCGCCAGGCCGAGGCTGAGCACGGCGTAGAACGAGCCGTTGATCAGGCCGACCAGCAATTGGCTGCCCAGCAACGCGCTGGGAATGCCGAAGATCTCCATGTGTCGCTCCTCCTCTTGGGGATGAAGGCGCGGGCTGCCCCAGCCCGCACCGTGCTGCGAGGCAGCCTGTTACTTCTTCACCAGGGGGCAGCGCGACTCGGACAGCGGCTGGAAGGCCTCGGCCGCAGGGATCGTCGCCTTGATCTTGTAGTAGTCCCAGGGCTTGGTCGACTCGGCGGGCGTCTTCACCTGCGCCAGGTACATGTCGTGCACCATGCGACCGTCATCGCGGATCTTCCCGTTCTTGGCGAAGAAGTCGTTGATCGGCGTCTTCTTCATCTGCGCCATCACCTTCGCCGTGTCGTCGGAATTGACCGCCTTGACCGCCGAGAGGTAGTGGTAGACCGACGAGTACTGGCCCGCCTGGATGCCGGTGGGCATCTTCTTCATCTTGTCGAAGTAGCGCTTCGACCAGGCGCGCGTTTCGTCGTTCAGGTCCCAGTAGAACGAGTCGGTCAGGTACATGCCCTGTGTGGTCTTCAGGCCGAGCGCGTGCACGTCGGTGATGAACATCAGCAGTCCCGCGAGCGACTGCTTCTTCGAGATGCCGAACTCGGCCGCCTGCTTGATCGAGTTGGTGGTGTCGCTGCCGGCGTTGGCCAGGCCGATCACCTGCGCGCCGGAGCTCTGCGCCTTGAGGAGGAACGACGAGAAATCCTGTCCGGGGAAGGGATGACGCACCGAGCCGAGCACCTGGCCCCCGTTGTCGGTGACGACCTTGGTCGAGTCCTTCTCCAGCGCGTGGCCGAACGCGTAGTCCGCGGTCAGGAAGAACCAGGTCTTGCCACCGGCCTTGGTCACCGCCTTGGCCGTGCCGTTGGCCAGGGCATAAGTGTCGTAGGTGTAGTGCACCGTGACGTCGTTGCACTTCTCGTTGGTGATCGGCGTCGAGGCGGCGCCGTTGATCAGCAGCAGCTTGTTCTTGGCCTTGCCGACCTCCATCACCGCCAGTGCCACCGAGGTGGTGACGAGTTCGGTGGCGGTGTCGACCTTGCCGCTCTCGAACCACTCGCGCGCCTTGTTGGCGGCGATGTCGGCCTTGTTCTGGTGGTCGGCCGAGACGATCTCGATCTTGAAGCCCGGCTTTTCCTTGGCAATGAAGTCGGCCACCGCCATCTCCGTGGCGTAGACCGCGCCGGCGCCGGTCAGGTCGGAGTAGGTGCCCGACAGGTCGGTCAGCACGCCGATGCGCACGACGTTGTCGGAGATCTGGGCCATCGCCGGCGCGGCGAAGGCGGTGAACAGGGCAGCAGCCAGGGCGGTTCGTTTCATGGGTGTCTCCAGGGTCGGTGGTGGGTTGTCGAAGGTGTGGCGGAAAGGGGTCAGACGCCGAGCAGCTCGTGCAGCATCTCGGTCTTGGAGGCCAGCTCGTCGCGCTGCACGGTGGCCACGACGCGGCCGTGCTCCAGCACGTAGTGGCGGTCGGCCAGGGGCGCCGCGAAGCGGAAGTTCTGCTCGACGAGCACGATGGTGTAGCCGCGCGACTTGAGCAGGCCGATCACTTCGCCAAGGCGCTTGACGATCACCGGCGCCAGGCCTTCGGTGATCTCGTCGAGCAGCAGCAACCGTGCCCCCGTGCGCAGGATGCGGGCCATCGCCAGCATCTGCTGTTCGCCGCCGGACAGGCGCATGCCGGGGCTGGCGCGGCGCTCGAGCAGGTTGGGAAACAGCTCGTAGATCTCCTCGACCGTCATGCCGCCGCTCTTGACCTGGGGCGGCAGCATCAGGTTCTCTTCGGTGGACAGACCGGCAAAGATGCCGCGCTCCTCCGGGCAGTAGCCGATGCCCAGGCGTGCGGCCTGGTGCGGCGGGACCGATGTCAGCTCGCTGCCGTTGAACATCACCGAGCCGGTGCGCCGGCCGACCAGGCCCATCACCGCCTTCAGCGTCGTCGAGCGGCCCGAGCCGTTGCGGCCCAGCAGCGTGACCAGCTCGCCCTCGTTCACTCTCAGGTCGATGCCATGTAGGATGTGCGATTCACCGTAGAAGGCGTGCAGGTCGGTGATGCGCAGCATCTCGTTGCCGGTTGCGGTTGCGGTCGCGGTCATGCTTCAACTCCGACGTAGGCCTCGAGCACGCGCGGGTCCTTGGACACCACCTCGTACGGTCCTTCGGACAGGATCTGCCCGCGTTGCAGCACGGTGATGGCGTCGCTGAGCTTCTCGACCACCGACAGGTTGTGTTCGACCATCAGCACCGTGCGTCCCTTGGACACCCGCTTGATCAGCTCGACGACGCGGTCGACGTCCTCATGGCCCATGCCTTGGGTCGGCTCGTCGAGCAGCATCAGCTGCGGTTCCAGCGCGAGCGTGGTCGCGATCTCGAGCGCGCGCTTGCGGCCGTACGGCATCTCGACGGCCAGGGTGCTTGCGAACGATCCGAGGTCCACCGCGTCGAGCAGTTCCCGGGCCCGAGCATCGAGCGAGGCGAGGCTGGCCTCGGAGCGCCAGAAGTGGAAGGACGTGCCGAGCCCGCGCTGCAGCGCCACGCGCACGTTTTCCAGCGCGCTCATGTGACCGAAGGTGGCCGAGATCTGGAACGAGCGCACGACGCCGCGCCGCGCGATCTGCGCCGGCTTCTCCGCGGTGATGTCGTGGCCGTCGAAGGTGATGCGGCCCCGCGTGGGCTGCAGGAACTTCGTCAGCAGGTTGAAGACGGTGGTCTTGCCGGCGCCGTTGGGTCCGATCAGGGCATGGATGTGGCCGCGGCGGATGCGCAGGTCCACGTTCTGCACGGCGGCGAAGCCGCCGAACTCCTTGGTCAGACCCTGGGTGTCGAGGATGAAGTCGTGTGCCATGCTGCGCCTCACTCGATGGCCGAGATCGAACCGACCCGCTCGCGCAGCTGGAACTTCTGGATCTTGCCGGTCGAGGTCTTCGGCAGTTCGACGAAGACCACGCGCTTGGGCACCTTGAAGCGCGCAAGTTGACCGCGGCAGAATTCGACCAGCTCCGGCTCGCTCGCCTGGGCGCCGGGCTTGAGCTCGACAAAGGCGCAGGGGACCTCGCCCCATTTGGCGTCCGGCAGCGCGACCACGGCGGCCAGCATGACCGCCGGGTGGCGGTGCAGGACATCCTCGACCTCGATCGACGAGATGTTCTCGCCGCCGGAGATGATGATGTCCTTGCTGCGGTCCTTGATCTTGACGTAGCCGTCCGGGTGCATCACCGCGAGGTCGCCCGTGTGGAACCAGCCACCGGCGAAGGCCTCCTCGGTGGCGCTCGGGTTCTTGAGGTAGCCCTTCATGACCACGTTGCCGCGGAAGAAGATCTCGCCAATGGTCTCGCCATCGGCGGGCACCGGTTGCATCGTGTCGGGGTCGAGCACGGTGACGGCTTGCTGGAGCGGGTAGGTCACACCCTGGCGGCCATTGAGGCGGGCGCGCTCCTCGGCGCTCTGGCCAGCCCAGGACTCCTGCTTGGCGCAGACCGCCGCCGGGCCATAGACCTCGGTCAGGCCATAGACGTGCGTGAGCTCGATGCCGGCCGCCTCGCAGCCTTCGATCACGGCGGCTGGCGGCGCCGCCCCGGCGATCAGGCCCTTGACGACATGGCCGAAACCCTCGCGCGCCGCCGGCGCGTTGATCAGCATGTTGTAGACGATGGGCGCGCCGCACATGTGCGTCACCCGGTGCTCGCGCACCAGCGGGAAGATCAGCGCCGGATCGACGCGGCGCAGGCAGACGCTGGTGCCGGCGACCAGCGCCATCGTCCAAGGGAAGCACCAGCCGTTGCAGTGGAACATCGGCAGCGTCCACAGGTACACCGGGTGGTGCGGCAGGCTCCAGGCGATCACGTTGTTCGCGGCGTTCAGGTAGGCGCCGCGGTGGTGCGTGACCACGCCCTTGGGGTTGCCGGTGGTGCCCGAGGTGTAGTTGAGCGCGATCGCGTCCCACTCGTCGGCGGGCAGTCGCCAGGTACCGTCGGCATCGCCGCTCTCGAGGAACGCCTCGTAGTCGATCTCGCCCAGGCGATCGCCGGCCGGCGCACTGTCGTCCTCGACCTCGATCACCAGCGGGCGCCTGTCGCCCATCATCGCCAGCGCCTTGCCGATCACGGGCGCGAATTCGCGGTCGGTCAGCAGCACCTTGGCTTCGCCGTGCTGCAGCATGAAGGCGATCGCCTCGGCGTCGAGCCGGGTGTTCAGCGTGTTGAGCACCGCACCACACATCGGCACGCCGAAATGGGCCTCGAACATCGCCGGCACATTGGGCAGCATTGCCGCCACTGTGTCGCCGGCGCCGATGCCGAGGCGCGAAAGCGCGCTCGACAGACGCCTGCAACGCCCGTAGGTGACGCGCCAGGTCTGGCGCAAATGGCCGTAGACGATGGCGGTGTGCTCAGGGTAAACCCAGGCGGCGCGTTCGATGAAGCTCAGCGGCGACAGTGCGACGTAGTTGGCTGGGTTCTTGTCCAACCCGTTTGCATAAGGGCTCGAACGGAGGTTCGGCGTTGGCGTGGCGGCTGCCATGTCTGTCTCCTTTGCCTGGCTGATCGGCTCTCTGCAGGCCGTGGGGAGAAGAATGGACGATGACCTTTGCACCACTTCCGAACGAATATGACGAATGTTTGCGTCACCGGTTGCATGCGAGTCCGGGCTCCTAGAATTTCCTCACCCCACGCTGAGCCACCAGGCGCCGTACGCCATGCCCACGCCAGACACAGATGACCGGCTCGCGCGCTACGAGTCGCTGCAGGCCGCACTCGACCTGATCGACCAGGGCTTCACGCTGATCGACCAGGACCTGCGCCTGGTGGCCTGCAACCAGGCCTTCCTGCGCCTGCTTGACTTCCCCGCATCGCTCGCCTACACCGGCGCCCCCTTCGAGGACTTCATCCGCCACAACGCCGCGCGCGGCGAATACGGTGCGGGCGACGCCGATGCGCATGTGGCCGAGCGCGTGGCTGCCGCCCGCCGCTTCGAGCCGCACGACTTCGAACGTGTGCGCCCGTCGGGGCAGGTGCTGCGGGTCAAGGGTGTGCCGGTGCCGGGCATCGGCTTCATCACGCTGTACTCCGACATCACGGCGAGCAAGCAAGCCGAGGCACAGATCCGGCAGGACGCGGCGGAGCTTGAGCGGCGCGTGGCCGAACGCACCAGGGAGCTTCGCCTGTCGGAAGCTCAGATGCGGCTGATCACCGACAGCCTTCCGGTGCTGATCGGCTACTTCGACCATCGCAAGACCTATCGCTACATCAACCATGGCTACCAGCAGTGGTTCGGTTTGGACCCTCAGCGGCTCGACCGCGTGAGCGCTCGCTCGTACCTGGGAGACGCTACCTATGAGGCGATCCGGCCCAACGTGGCGCGCGCGCTGGCCGGCGAGCCGGTGACCTACGAGTACGAGGTACGCTGCGTCGACGGCCGCGCGCGCACCGCGCGCACGACCCTCGTGCCCGAGCGGGCGTCCGACGGCAGCGTGATCGGATGCTTTGAGCTGACCTTCGACTTCACCGAACTGCGCCGCACGCAGCAGCAGCTCGCGCAGGCCGAGAAGATGGAAGCCCTGGGCCAGCTCACGGGTGGCATCGCGCACGACTTCAACAACATGCTGACCGTGATCATCGGCAACCTGAGCGCATTGCGGGACCGGGTGGGTGATGGCGAGGATTCGGCAGAGTTCCTGGACCCGACCCTGGCGGCCGCGCGGCGCGGCGCCGATCTGATCCGCGCACTGCTCGGCTTTGCACGCCGCCGGCCGCTGGATGCCGGACCGGTAGACATCAGCCCGCTGGCGCACACGGTGGTGAAGCTGTTGCGGCGCTCGCTGCCCGACGGCATGAAGCTCGAGGTCGACGCCGGAGAGGCCCCGCTGCGGGCCTGGGCCGATGCCAGCCAACTGCAGGACGCGTTGGTCAACATGATCCTCAACTCGCGCGACGCCAACGCGCGCCGCATCACGGTGCGCGCCGCGCCGGCGGTGCTGCTGCCCGAGCGCGCGGCCGAACTGCATGCCGCCCCAGGTGCCTATGTGCGCATCGACATCGCTGACGACGGCCACGGCATGGACGCCGCCACACGCTCGCGCGTCTTCGAACCGTTCTTCACCACCAAGCGCCAAGGGGCTGGCACGGGCCTGGGCCTGTCGATGGTCTACGGCTTCGTGCGCCAGTCGGGCGGTGCGATCGACATCGCGAGCACGCCAGGCCGCGGCACCGTGGTGTCGTTTTGGCTGCAGGTGTCTGCGGGCGCCGAGCGCGCCGATGATGTCGACCACTCCCTTGACGCAGCCGTTCCCGCGCCTGCCGCCGGGCCCGCACTCGCGCTCGCGCTACTGGTCGAGGACGACCCCGACGTGCGCAAGGTGGTTCGGCGCTCGCTGATCGACCTGGGCTACGCGGTCGTCGAAGCGGAAAACGGCGCCGAGGCGCTGCAGCTGCTGGACCAGACGCCGCAGATCGCGCTGCTGTTGTCCGACGTGGTGATGCCTGGCCCGGTGGATGGCCGAGAAGTCGCCCGGCACGCTCTGGCGCGGCACGTACCGCGCGTGGCCTTGATGAGCGGCTACGCGCCCGGCGAGACCGGCGGTGGCCCGGAGGGCGTGCCCATGCTGGCCAAGCCCTTCACCCATCGACAGCTGATCGACCTGCTGCGCCAGCCCGCGCGCAGTTGAATCTGTGAACGAGTCCAAACGCGCGCGGGTGTTCGTCGTCGAGGACGACCCCGATGTGGCACGCCAGGTTGCACGCACCCTGCAGGAGTTCGAATTCGTCACGCAAGAGTTCCGCGACGGCGCGGCGGTGTTGCGGCGGCTGGCGACCGAGCGGCCCGACCTGTGCATCGTCGACCTCGGTCTGCCGGACATGGACGGCATGGAGCTGGTACGCGAGATCGCTCGCCGTTGCGACTGCGGCGTGCTGATTCTCACTGGCCGCGGCTACACCGCCGACCGCGTGATGGGGCTCGAAGGCGGCGGCGACGACTACGTGGTCAAGCCCTTCGAGCCGCGCGAGCTGGTGGCGCGCGTGCGGAGCATCCTGCGGCGCCGCGGCACGGGCGGCGTCACAGGCGCAGCGCCTGGCCTCCAACGCCGCTTTGCGCACTTTGGCGACTGGACCCTCGACTGCGCAGCCAACACGCTTTGCAGTCCCAGCGGCGATCAGCACGTGCTCGGCACGGCAGAGGCGCGGGTGCTGCGTTGCTTTCTTGAACGGCCGCATCAGATACTGACGCGCGAACAGCTCGAGGGCACGCGCGACCTTTCGCCGTTGGACCGGAGCATCGACGTTCGCATCTCGCGGCTGCGCAAGCGGCTCGAGCCCGATCCGCAAAATCCCAGGATCATCAAGACGGTCTACGGCGCCGGCTACATGTTCTCGGCCACAGTCGAGTGGTCCTGAAGCGTAATGGCGGGGCTGGCCAGAAAGTCGAGATTCGCCAGCACCAACCTGGGGCGACTACGGACGGATCTGAGAACCATCAAGCGGTTCCATGGATATAGCTGACTGCTGTGCCGTGCGACCGTCAACGTCAGGTTTCGGAGCTCGCCGCCATTTGGCAGGCAAACGCGGCCGACGGCTGCCAGTGTTGAAGGATCGCTCACGTCGAAACGGCTGAGGTCCGTTGATGGCCGTCCAGCGCCTGTGAAGATGCGCTGCTGTTCGATCGGGAGAACCCTACTGACAAATGCGATTCGCTCGCAACTTCTCTGGGTGACTTTTGGGTGACTTTCCTGGGCGGAACTGTCCAAAACAGGGCAAAATGGATAGGAACAGACGGCTTCAACCCCTGATAAATCAACAACTTAGCGGTGTGGCCGAAACTACGAACCAAGGGGTCGTGGGTTCGAATCCTGCCAGCCGCACCAGAACAATCGTTCTAGAACAACGGGTTAGATGCTCAGGCATCTAGCCCGTTTTTCTTTGCTGGGTGATTCTCCGAGCTCAGGGGTGCCCTCGAGGCTCCACCACTGGCGGGATGCCGGTGAACGTTCAGGGCTTGCGCGGTGCGGCACTTGCATCGCACGAGTGGCGAGCGCGTCAACAAGACACGATTGTTCGATCGTTGCGGCTCGGACAGGAAGGGCTCATCTGTCGGAGTCATCTGTCCCGGTGACGGCCGCGCCGCGCGCGACGAGATCGCCGCTGTGGTTGCGTCAGTGGCCCCCAAGCCGGTCAATCTGCTGGTCGGCTGGGCCAGCGACCTGAGCGTGGCCGACATCTCGGCACGCGGCGTTCGGCTCCGGCCGCTCAACGATGGCTGCTGCGCGGGGCCCGTCATGGCTGTCCGTGCGAGCGACATGCTGCAGCAGTTCCGATCCGGCCGCACGTGCGGCACCCTGCAGCCGTTGGGGCGGGGGCTCAGCCGGGGTACCAGACACGGCGCGGCTCGTCCTCGGCGCGAAGATAAGCCCAGGCTGATTCGACCAGCCTCGCCATGTCGTAGCGCGGTCGCCAGCCCAGCAGCAGTTTTGCCTTGCTGTTGTCCAGCCACGTCGAGTGGTAACGCTCGCGCAGGGGCACGAGCGTGCTGTTGCGCGTGCGCACCATGTACTCACCCAGGCGGGCGTAGTCGACCGGCTCGTCCATGCAGACGTTGATGATCTGGTGTCTGGCACGTGGATGGTCGATCGCCGTGAGGATCGCGCCAACCAGGTCGTCCACGTGCACGAAGTTGCGCAGCAAGCCTTCGCCCTGCGCATCGAGCAGCACGGGTATCGCGCCGCGCGCAGCGTGCGTCGCCGCCGTCTCGGCATCGACCAGGTCGCACCAGCGCGGCGCACCGAACACGTCCGCCCCGAAGCTCAGGTGACAACGCAGGTCGTCCTTCTCGAGGATCCACGGCGCGCGCAGGCAGCAGCCGTTCAACCCGTACTGGATGAAGTACTGCTGCAGCATGGTCTCTTCGAGGACTTTCGAGAGCGCGTAGCAGCCCGGGTAGGCGCTGTGCGGCTGGCTCTCGACCACCGGCACCGGGTGCGGGTAGTGGAAGTGGCCGATGGCGGCATCGCCGCCGATCAGGATGAACTGAGAGAAGCTCGGGCTCGTCCGGCATCCTTCGAGCAGCCAGAACAGGCCCTTGACCGCCACGTCCATCACGTCCTCGGGGGTCTCCTTGCTGGTAGCCAGATGCAGCACATGGCTGACGCCCTGCAGTGCCTGCTGGACCACCGGCCTGTCCTGGATGGCGCCGTGGACCGACTCGACGCGCGGATGCGGTGGCAGCGCGCGCTGGTGGCACAGCGCGCGCACACGCCAGTGCGCCAGCGAAGGCTCGGCCAGCAGTTGCGCGATGAACGCGCGGCCGACCTTGCCCGCCGCACCGGTGACGAGGATGAGGGGGTGGACCGAAACATTCATGGTGGACTCTCCGGAAGTAGCCGAGACAAAAGCGGGCCCACGCGAAGGTGGGCCCGAAGGATGCCGGTCAGACCCGGAGGGCTGCGCCTGCGGACGGCGGATGCACGCTGGAGCGGGCACCCGTCGGCGCGGACGGCGGGCATCATGGAGACAAGCGGTGTGCGCTCATGCGTGTCCTGCAGGCGCTGCGCGCGGCTTCATTCGTTGGCGCTGCGCGAACGCAGCCGGTCGAACAGCACGGCGATGACGATGAATGTGCCGACGAAGGTGCCCTGCCAGAAGGTGCTGATGCCCAGCAGCGTCAGGCTGTTGCGGATCACCTCGATCAGCGCCGCCCCGACGACGGCGCCGAACGCCGAGCCGATGCCGCCGGAGAGGTTGGCGCCGCCGATCACCGCGGCGGCGATGACCGTCAGCTCCATGCCTTGCCCCAGCCCGGTCGTGATGGTGCCGAGCCAGCCGACCTCGAGCACGCCGGTCAGCCCGGCGCACAAGGCGCAGAACATGTAGACGCCGACCTTCACCCGCTTCACCGGCACGCCGGTCAGCGTGGCGGCGCGTTCGTTGCCGCCGATGGCGAACAGGTAGCGGCCCCAGCGCGACCAGCGAAACGCCAGGCTGGTGCACACCATCAGCACGAGCATGAAGATCAGCGGGTTGGGAATGCGGACCGGATCGACGAAGGGCAGCGCCAGTTCGAGGAAACCGCCGCCGAGCGCCAGCAGCGCCGGCTGGTCGGGCCCGAACGAATAGACCATGCGGTTGTCGGACAGCACCATCGCCAGGCTGCGCGCGATCGACAGCATGCCCAGCGTCACCACGAAGGGCGGCACACCGACGTAGGCGATCAGCACGCCGTTGAAGGCGCCCACCGCCAGCGCCGCGGCCAGCCCCAGCGGCACGGCCAGCCAGATCGACATGCCCGAGTTCATCGCCATGCCGGTGACCATGCCGGACAGCACCAGCACCGCACCGACGGAGAGGTCGATGCCGCCGGTGACGATCACCGCCGTCATGCCGATCGCGATGATCGCCACGAAGGCGAAGTTGCGTGCCACGTTGAACAGGTTCTGCTGCGTGGCGAACACGTCGCTGGCCAGCGACAGGCCGGCAAATGCGAGCAGCGCGGCCAGCGTCACCCAGAAGGTCTGCTGGCCGGCCAGCCAGGCCAGACGGCTGTCGTGCGTGCGCGCGTCGATGGCGCTGGCCAGCGTCGTGTCGGTGATGCCGGCATCGGCGCCGGCGGGGTTCGGTGTGTTCATGCGACGGCAATCGCACCGGTGATCAGGCCGGTGACTTCTTCCGGGGAGCTCTGCGCAATCGGCTTGTCGGCGACCTTTTCGCCGCGGCGCAGCACCACGACGCGGTTGGCCACCGAGAACACATCGGGCATGCGGTGGCTGATCAGCACCACCGCGATGCCGTGATCGCGCAGACGGCGGATCAACGCCAGCACCTCGGCGACCTGGCGCACGCTGATCGCCGCCGTCGGCTCGTCCATCAGCACGATCTTCGGGTCGGACAGTCGCGTGCGGGCGATGGCCACGGCCTGGCGCTGGCCGCCCGACATGCGGCGCACCAGGTCGCGCGGCCGCGTCTCCGACTTCAGCTCGGCGAACAGTTCGCCGGCACGCTCGAACATCGTGCGGTAGTCGAGCCAGCGCAGCGGGCCGAAGCCGCGCATCGGCTCGCGCCCGAGAAAGACGTTCTCCGCCGCGCTGAGGTTGTCGCACAGCGCCAGGTCCTGGTAGACGATCTCGACGCCCTGCGCGCGTGCTTCCGAGGGCTTGTGGAAGTGCACCGTCCTGCCCTGCATGGCCATCGTGCCGGCGCTGGGCGGGAAGTTGCCGGCGATGATCTTCACCAGCGTCGACTTGCCGGCGCCGTTGTCGCCCATCAGTCCGACCACTTCGCCGGCGTGCAGCGACAGCGACACCTCGTTCAGCGCGTGGATCGCGCCGAAGTGCTTCGACACCTTGTTCAGCTCCAGGATGGCCATGTGCTTCGTGGGTTCGGTCGGGAAGGCCGCCGGGGTGCCCGAGGGCACCCCGGACGGCGGCGTCACTTCGCCGGGCACTTGCCCAGGTTGGCTGCCGTGCACTCGTCCAGGCCGGTGTACAACGGGTCGGCCACCTGCTTGCCGTTGATCAGGTCGATCAGCACCGCCGGCGCGCGCAGCCCCATCTCGAAGGGGCGCTGGCCGATCTGCCCATGGCTGCGGCCGGCCTTCAGCGCGTCGAGCTGCGGCGGCAGCGTGTCGCCGGCGATGATCACCAGCTCCTTGGACTTCAGGCGCGGCATGACCTGATCGGTCACCTGCGCATAGGCCTGCGGGCCGAACTGCGCCCAGCCGCCGATCAGGATGAAGGCGTCGAGCTTCGGGTTCTTGGTGAACACGTCGGCCATCTGCTGGTTGGCCAGGTCGATCTGGTCATTGGTGAACACCGGGCAGCCTGCGATCTCGGTCCAGCCGCCTTCGCCCTTGAGCCGGGCTATGCCCTTCTTGCCGCTGATCGTGTCGCGGAACCCCGCCGCCCGCGCATTGATGTTGTCGGCGGCCACGTTGCCCAGCTGCAGGCAGACGCTGCCACCCTTGGGCTTGTGCTGCTTCAGGTGCCCTGCCATCAGCACGCCCATGTCGTAGTTGTTGGTGCCCAGGTAGGTCTTGCGCAGCGCGCGGTCGGCCGCGGCGAGGTCGGCGTCGATCGTCATGATCGGCATCTTCGGCTTCTTGGCCTTGAGCATGTTGGCCATCGCCGGCGCGTTGGATGGCGAGATCGCGATGCCGGCCACGCCCTTGTTGATCAGGTCCTCGACGATCTGCACCTCGCCCGCTTCGTCGGCGCTCGAGGCCGGGCCGGTGTAGAGGCAGGTGTACTCGGAGTTCGGGTTCTGCTTGTTCCACAGCGCGCAGCCGTCGCCCAGCACGGTGAAGAAGGGGTTGTCCAGCCCCTTGACCACCACGGCCAGCGTCTTCTTCTGCGCCCATCCCGGCGTGGCTGCCGCGAGAGCCAGCAGTGCAACGCCCGTCATCTTCCACATCGTCGTCTTCATCTCGGTCTCCTCTTCTCACGTGGTTGGGCATGCGGCGAAGTCCTCATGCCATGGGAACTCTCAGATGCGCTGGCCGGTGCGCGGGTCGAACAGGCTGGTGCGCGCCGCGTCGACTTCCAGGCGCAGCACCTCGCCCGGCCGCACCGAGGTGTGCGCATCGACGCGTGCGACCATGTCGACGGCGCCCAGCGTGAAGAACACCATCGTGTCGGTGCCGGTCGGTTCGACCACGTCGATGCGGCAGTCGAGCACGGCGCGGTCCGTGGCGGCGGCCACGCCGGGGCGCGGCGCGCTCAGGTGCTCCGGCCGCACGCCGAACACCACGTCGCGGCCCAGCCAGTCGGCATAGCGCTGCGGCGCCTGCGGCAGCGGCACGTACAGCGCCGGCTGGCCGAGCCGCGGCAGGTGCACGCCGAGCGCGCCGTCCTCCTGCACCAGCGTGGCCGGCACGAAGTTCATCGGCGGCGAGCCCATGAAGTCGGCGACGAACATGTTGGCCGGCGACTCGAACACGGTGCGCGGGTCGGCGCATTGCTGGAGCACGCCGTCGCGCATCACGGCGATGCGCGTGGCCAGCGTCATCGCCTCGATCTGGTCGTGCGTCACATAGACGGCCGAGGTGCCCAGGCGCTGGTGCAGGCGCTTGATCTCGGTGCGCATCTCCAGGCGCAGCTTGGCGTCGAGGTTCGACAGTGGTTCGTCGAACAGGAAGATCGACGGGTCACGCACCATCGCCCGCCCCATCGCGACACGTTGCCGCTGGCCGCCGGAAAGCTGCCCAGGCCGGCGCTCGAGCAGCGGCTCGATCTGCAGGATCGCGGCGACCTTGCGCAGCGCTTCCTCGCGCACTTCGCGCGGCACGCCGCGTGCGCGCAGCCCGAAGGTGATGTTGCGCTCGACCGTCATGTTCGGGTACAGGGCGTAGGACTGGAACACCATCGCGATGTCGCGGTCCTTCGGGTGCACCTCGTTGACGCGCCGTGCGTCGATGCGGATTTCGCCGCTGCTGGTGTGCTCCAGCCCGGCGATCAGGTTCAGCAGCGTGCTCTTGCCGCAGCCCGACGGGCCGACGAGCACGAGGAACTCGCCGTCGCCCACGCTGAGCGACACGTTGCGCACCGCCTCGGCGCGGCCATAGTTCTTGGAGACACCGATGAGCTCGAGCGAAGCCACGCGATCAGCCTTTCACGGCGCCAGCGGTCAGGCCGCGGACGAAGTACTTGCCCGCCAGCAGGAACACCAGCAAGGTGGGCAGCCCCGTGATGATCGCCGCGGCCATCTCCACGTCGTAGCGCTTGGTGGCCTGCGAGGTCTTGACCAGGTTGCCGAGCGCGACGGTGGCCGTCTGGCCGGCGCCGTTGGTCAGCGTCACGGCGAACAGGAAGTCGTTCCAGATCTGCGTGAACTGCCAGATCAGCGTGACCACGATCGTCGGCAGCGAGATCGGCAGCATGATGTGCCAGAAGATGGCGAAGAAGCCGGCGCCGTCGATCGTCGCTGCGCGCACCAGTTCGCGCGGCACGGTGACGTAGAAGTTGCGGAAGAACAGCGTCGTGAAGCCCAGGCCGTAGACGATGTAGGTCAGCGCCAGGCCGGTGCCCGTGCTGGCCAGGCCGACCGCGCCGAGCAGCTGCGCCAGCGGCAGGATGATGGCCTGGAAGGGAATGAAGCAGCTGAACAGCAGCAGGCCGAACAGCAGGTTCGAGCCCGGGAAGCGCCATGCGGCCAGCGCATAGCCGTTGATCGCGCCGATCAGCGTGGAGATCAGCACCGCCGGCACCACCACCACCAGCGAGTTGACGAAGTACGGCCGCATGCCGCCGCAGCTGACGCTGATGCAGACCTCGCTCCAGGCGTGGCGCCAGGTGTCCAGCTGCGCGGCATGCGGCAGCGCGAAGATCGAGGCCTCACGCAGCTCCTCGGCCGACTTCAGCGAGGTGGCCACCATCACGTAGAGTGGCGCGAGGTAGTACAGCGCGAACAGCGACAGCACCGCGTACAGCAGCACGCGGCCGATGCGCAACCGTCGCTGCCCGGAAACGGCGGGGGCCCAGCGGCCTTCGCGCAGTCCGAGTGCGGCCTCAGCCATGGGCGCTCCTGGCCGGGCGCAGCTCGGAGTACAGGTAGGGCACGATGATCGCCATCACCGTGCACAGCATCATCATCGCGGTGGCCGAGCCGACTGCGATGTTGTTGCGCTGGAAGCTCATCGAGTACATGAAGATCGCCGGCAGGTCGGTGGCGTAGCCGGGGCCGCCGTTGGTCATCGCGATCACCAGGTCGAAGCTCTTGACGGCCAGGTGGGTCAGCACGATGACGGCGGAGAAGAACGCGGGCCGGATCGACGGCAGCACGATGCCCCAGTAGATCTGCAGCGTGCTCGCGCCGTCCATGAAGGCGGCCTTGACCACGTCCTGGTCCATGCCGCGCAGCGCGGCCAGGAAGATCGCCAGCACCAGGCCCGAGCTCTGCCACACGCCGGCGATGACGATGGTGTAGATCGCCAGTTCGGGGTCGACGATCCACCCGAAGCGAAAGTTCTCCCAGCCGATCTGGTGCATCGCGCGCTCCAGGCCGATGCCGGGGTTGAGCAGCCACTTCCACACCGTGCCAGTGACGATGAAGCTCAGCGCCATCGGGTACAGGTAGATCGTGCGCAGCAGGCCCTCGGCGCGGATGCGCTGGTCCAGCAGGATGGCCAGCAGCAGCCCGGTGAGCAGACCGACCCCGACGAACAGGCTGCCGAAGATCAGCAGGTTGACGATCGAGACGTTCCAGCGCTCGAACTGCCACAGCCGCGTGTACGCATCGAAGCCGATCAGCTCGTAGACCGGCATCATGCGCGAGCCGGTGAACGACATGTACGCCGTCCAGGCGATGAAGCCGTAGACGAACACCAGCGTGGCCGCAGCGGTCGGCGCCAGGATCAGCGCCGACAGGTGCCGGCCGAAGGCCTGTCGGATCACTCGCGCGCCTGCTTGATCGAGCGGGCGAGCAACTGCACCGCCTCGTCCGACGAGATCGAGGAGTTGAAGTGCTTGGTTGCCACGTCGGTCATTGCGCCGCGCACCGCGCTGGCCACCGCCATGTCGTGGATCGCCGAAGGGTTGAAGCCGCCGCCCTTGATCGACTTGTCCATCTGGTCGCGTGCGGCCAGGGCGCAGGAGTCGAACTTGTCGAGCTTCATGTCGTTGCGCACCGGGATCGAGCCCTTGGCCAGGTTGAAGTTCTCCTGGAACCGCGGCTCCATCATCAGCCTGCCGAACAGCTTCTGCCCGGCCAGCACGTCGGGGTTCTTCGACTTGAACATCGCGAAGCTGTCGACGATGAACAGGAAGCTGGCGCCACCGCCGCCGGGCGGGTTGGCGCAGACGTAGTCGCGGCCCGGCTGCTTGCCGGCGGCGCTCATGTCGCCCTTGACCCAGTCGCCCATCAGCTGGAAGCCGGCCTGGCCGGTGATGATCATGTTGGTCGCGACGTTCCAGTCACGGCCGGAGAAGTTGGCGTCGACGTAGCCGCGCAGCTTGCGCATGCGGTCGAAAACCTGCTTCATCGTCGGGCCGGTCAGCGCGGCGTTGTCGAGTTCGACCAGCGCCTTGCGGTGGAACTCGGGCCCGCCGACGCTGGCCACGACGATCTCGAACAGCGAGGCGTCCTGCCAGGCCTGCCCGCCATGGGCCAGCGGCGTGATGCCGGCGGCCTTGAGCTTGTCGGCCGCGGCGTCGAACTCCTCCCAGGTGCTCGGCATCCTGATGCCGACCTTGTTCAGCACCGCCGGGTTGGCGTACATCCAGTCGAGGCGGTGGATATTCACCGGCGCAGCGACCCACTGGCCCTTGTACTTCATGGTGTCGGACACCCGCTTGGGCAGCGCCTGTTCCCAGCGGCCGGCCGCGGCGACGTCGTCGATCGGCTGCAGCACGCCGAGCGCGCCCCATTCCTGGATCAACGGGCCCTTGAGCTGCACCGAGGAGGGCGGGTCACCGCCCATCACGCGGGTGCGCAGCTTGGCCAGCGCGTCTTCGCTGTTGCCACCGCCCACCGGCGTGTCGACCCACTTGCCGCCCTGGGCCTCCAGATCGTCCTTGAGCGACTTCATGCCCTTGGCCTGGCCGCCCGAGGTCATGAAGTGCAACACCTCGACGGTGGGCGGCCCGGCCAGGGCGGGCAGGGCGGCCAGCGCCAGGCAGGCGAAGCCGAATCGGATCTTGAGCACGGCTGTCTCCTCTCGTTGGAATGCGGAGCGCATGCTCGCAGCGCAGTGGCCCGCCGTGCGAACGGCGAGGTAACGCTGATCGAATCCCGGCCGGGGGCGCTACGCAGCGATACAAATGTCGCGGCGCAGCAAGGCCTCAGAGCGCGCGGGGCAACTCCAGCGTGGCGAGCAGGCCGCCTTCCGCACGGTTGCACAGCTCGATGCGGCCACGATGGGCCTCGGCCACCGTCTTCACGATCGCCAGCCCGAGCCCCATGCCGCCAGTGCTGCGCTGGCGCGAGGACTCGATGCGATAGAACGGCAGCAGCACCTTGTCGAGTTCCTCGGCGGGAATGCCGGGGCCGCGGTCGAGCACGCCGATGTGCACATGGCTGGCGTCGGCGTCGAGCTGAACGTCGGCGCGGAAGCCGTACTTCAGCGCGTTGTCGATCAGGTTGTTGACCGCGCGGCGCAGCGCGTTCGGCCGGCATTGCAGGCGCACCCGGCGCTCGCTGTCGAAGTGCAGTTCCTGGCCGGCGGCGGCAAACAGCGTGGGCACGCTTCGAAAGCGCAGCGGCGGCGGCTCGAGGAAGCCGACCGGCTGGCCGACGTCGGCATAGTCGTCGCAGACGGCCTGCAGCAGGGCGCTCAGGTCGACCAGCTGGCTCGGCTCCTCGCGCACGTCGTCGCCGAGGAAGGTCATCGCCTCGGTCAGCATCGCATCCATCTCGTCGAGATCGCGCAGCATCAGGCGTTGCAGTTCCGCATCCGCGCGGACGAACTCGACCCGCAGGCGCAGCCGCGTGGCCGGCGTGCGCAGGTCGTGCGAGATGGCGGCGAGCATGCGCTTCTGGTCGTCCAGCAGGTCGGCGATGCGCTCGCGCTGGCGATTGAAGGACCGCACCATCGCCTGCACCTCCAGCGGCCCCTGCTCGGGCAGCGGCCCGCCCTGGGCCTCGGCGCCGTGCTGTTCGATCACCTCGGCGAGCCGGCGCACCGGCTCGGTCAGGCGCGCGATGGCCCGGTCGGCCAGCAGCAGCACGGCCGCCGTCGCCAGCAGGATCGCCAGGCCGGTGCCGAGGCTGCGCTGCAGTGGCCCGGCCAGCCAGTCGATCAGCGGCAACAGCAGCCCCAGCGCGGCGGCCACGCAGCACAGCAGGCGGGCGCGCAGGCTGCGAGGCGTCCAGCGCTCGAGGGCCTCGGGCCAGCGCCGCATGCCGTGCTCAGTGGGCCAGAACGTCCGCCGTCGCGTCGGCCGGGAGACGGGTCACCTCGGCGCAGAACTGGTAGCCCTCGCCGCGAATGGTCTTGATCAGCGTCGGCTCCTTGCCGCTGTCCTCCAGCTTGCGGCGCAGGCGCGAGACCAGGATGTCGATGCTGCGGTCGAACGGCGCGCAGTCCTGGCCGCGGACGGCGTCGGCCAGGCGGTCGCGGCTGAGTGCGCAGCGCGGATGGCTGAGGAAGGCCAGCAGCAGCGAGAACTCGCGTGCCGACAGCGTGACCAGCATGGCGTCGGGCGCGTGCAGCTCGCGTGCCCCGGCGTCGAGCTGCCAGCCGCCGAAGCGGTAGACATAGCGGGTCTCCTGCGGCGGCTCGATCGGCCGGGCGCGCGAGCGGCGCAGGATGGTGCGGATGCGCGCCACCAGCTCGCGCGGGTTGAAGGGCTTGACCATGTAGTCGTCGGCGCCGAGCTCCAGGCCGACGATGCGGTCCGACTCCTCGCGCAGCGCGGTCAGCAGCACGATGGGAATCTCGCTGCGGGTGCGCAACTCGCGGCACAGCGCGAAGCCGTCCTGGCCGGGCATCAGCACGTCGAGCACGACCAGGTCGACATGCCATTCGTTCATCGCGGCGGCCATCTCGCGGCCGTTGCCGGCCACGGTGACCAGGAAGCCGTAGTCCTGCAGCAGCGTCTTCGTCAGGCGCCGGATCTCGACGTCGTCGTCGACGATCAGGATGCGCGGGGTGCGGTCCATGGGCGGCTCCTGCGGTTGTGCCGGGGCAGGCCTCAGCCCACGGCCTCCCAGCGCGCGCTCTGTTCGGAGCGCCACAGTGCGTCGATCACGCGCAGCTGGGCCAGCGCATCCTCCAGCCCCCAACTCGCGGCGGCTTCGCCGCGCAGCAGCAAGGAGAAGGCCTCGGCCTCGAGCTGGTACTGGTCGGCCGCGGGCAGGGTCTCGACCTGGATGCTGCTGCCGTCGAGGGCACCGCCCTCGTCGATGGCGATAGCCATCGCGCCGCCGCGCGGTGCATTGAAGGGGATGCGCAGCTCGATCCGGCCCGTGGTGCCGACCACCTGCACACGCTGGAATGGGCAGCTCTGCGTCGAGACGGTGAAGCCGGCTTGCCGGCCGTCGCCGAAGTCGAGCAGCGCGCTGGTGGTGCGGTCGGTGGCCATCGCCGGGTCGCGGTCGACCAGGGCCACGACGCGGCGCGGTTCAGCCTCGAACAGGTAGCGGCCGGCGAGGATCGCGTAGCAGCCGATGTCGTACAGCGCGCCGCCGCCGATGTCGGCGCGGTTGCGGATGTTGGCGGGGTCGTCGTTGAAGTACGAGAAGAACACCTGCACCGCGCGCGGCGTACCGATGCGCCCGGCGCGCACCAGCTCGCGCGCCCGCTGCCACTGCGGGTGATGGCGGACCATGAAGGCTTCCTCGATGCACACCGTCCGCGACGCGGCGAGCAGGGCGCGCGCCTCCTCGGCGCTCAGCGCGATCGGTTTCTCGCACAGCACATGCTTGCCTGCGGCGGCGGCCTTCAGCGTCAGAGGCACGTGAAGGTTGTTGGGCAGTGGGTTGTAGATGGCCTCGATCTCCGGGTCGGCCAGCAACTCCTCGTACGAGCCATAGGCGCGCGGGATCCCCAGGGCCTGGGCCGCCGCCCGCGCGGCAGCGAGTGAACGCGAGGCGATTCCTCGCAGTTCGATCAAGGGGCTGGCCTGCATCGAAGGCAGCACCTGATCGATGCCGATCCGGGCCGTGCTCAGCACGCCCCACACCACCTTTTTCATGACCGACTCCTTCCCTTGGCCGCGGCACTGCGTGGCATTCGGGGCGCTTGACCCACTTCAGTATGAGGTGCGCACCTCACAAATAATGCTAGCACGTTCGTCAACTTGTCCACAGTGGTTGAGGGGCGCAACCCACGCCTTCGCGAGACGCGGGATGCGTCGCAAGCCCTTCTTGACGGATCCGCCAGCCCCGCGGCTCAGCCGCCGACCCAGCGGTGCTCGGAGGCCTTCAGGTGCGAGCGCATCGCGGCCTGGGCGGCGAGCGGGTCGCGCGCCTCGATCGCGTGCAGGATCGCCTCGTGTTCCTTCAGTGCCGCATTCCAGGTGCGCATGTTCTCGTAGCGGGAACGCAGCTTGGTGGAAATCGGGCTGTGCCTGTCGTCGAACAGCTCGACGACCAGGCGCTGCATCACGGAATTGCCGCTCATTTCGGCAATCGTGAGGTGGAACTGGCGGTCGAACTCGAGCGGCGTGCGTCGTCGGCCGATCTCCTGGCGCATGCCGTCCACGCAGGCGCGCAGCTGGGCCAGCGCCGCCGGCGTGACTCGCGCGCAGGCCAGCGCCACCACCGTGCCCTCCAGCGCCGCGCGCGCCTGCATCAGCTCCGTCGGGCTCTCGCCCAATGCCGCCGTGGCGCGCGTGCTGCGCTCGGGCGGGCTGTTGACGTAGACGCCGGAGCCGCTGCGGATCTCGACCGTGCCCTCCACGTCGAGCGCGATCAGCGCCTCGCGAAGTGACGGGCGCGAAACGCCCAGCTGCTGCGCGAGTTCGCGTTCCGGGGGCAGGCGGTCGCCGATGTCGAAGCCACCGCGCTCGATGAGCTCGCGAATCTGGTCGGCGATCTGCTGATAAAGACGTCGCGTCTCGACCTGTTTGAACTGCACGGACATGGCGGGCTGCACCGGAGGAAGTCGTGGCCATGATAGCCCTGGCATCAGGGAATATCCCAGCACGACACGGACAAGTGGTAAGGCCAAATGCGACAATGTTGGTCAAGTGGCCTTACCAAACTAGCGACATGCGCGAACCGGCGACGGCGTCGCCGCTGCTGGCGCTGACCGGCATCACGAAGCGGTTTCTCGGTGTCACGGCACTCAACGGCGTGTCCTTCGAACTGCGCCGCGGCGAGGTGCACGCACTGTGCGGCGAGAACGGCGCCGGCAAATCCACGCTGATGAAGATCCTCAGCGGCCAGCTGCAGCCCGATGCCGGCGAGATCGTCTACAAGGGCGCGCCGGTGCGCTTCGCCTCGACACCGCAGGCGCAGGCGGCAGGCGTCGCGATGATCCACCAGGAACTGAACCTGGTGCCGCATCTGTCGGTCGCCGAGAACATCTTCCTGGCGCGCGAGCCGCGTCGCGGGCCGTTCATCGACCGCCGGCGCCTGCATGCCGAATCACGGCGCTGCCTGGATCGGCTGGGGGTCGACATCGCTCCACAGGCCATCGTGCGCACGCTGTCGGTCGCGCAGCGGCAGATGGTCGAGATCGCCAAGGCGCTGTCGATCGACGCCGAGGTGCTGATCATGGACGAGCCGACTTCGTCGCTCACCGAGTCGGAGACCGAGCTCCTGTTCAAGGTGATCGCCGAACTGCGCCGTGCCGGGGTTGCGCTGGTCTACATCTCGCACCGCCTCGACGAAATGGCGCGCATCGTCGACCGCGTCACCGTGCTGCGCGACGGGCGTCACGTGAGCACGGGCGATTTCGCCGCCAGCAGCGTCGACGAGGTCGTCGAGCGCATGGTGGGCCGCGCGCTGGAAGACAAGTTCCCGCCACCCACGCGCGTGCCGTCTTCCGAGGTGCTGCTGTCGGTGCGAGGCCTGGCCCGCCGGGGCGTGTTCGAGGATGTCGGCTTCGAGCTGCGGCGCGGCGAAATCCTCGGCTTCGCCGGGCTGATGGGCGCCGGCCGCACCGAAGTGGCACGTGCGGTGTTCGGCGCCGACCTGCCCGATACCGGCACGGTGCGGCTGGGGGGTGAGGCGCTGCAGATCCGCTCGCCGCGCGACGCGATCCGCCACGGCATCGCCTACCTGTCGGAAGACCGCAAGGGCCACGGCCTGGCGCTGAACATGACGGTGGCGCACAACGTCAGCCTCGCGAACATGGCCGGCGTGGCCAACGCGCTCGGCTTCATCCGATTCGAGCGCGAGGCTTCGGTGGCGCAGCGCTACATCGACTCGCTGGCGATCCGCACGCCCTCGACGCGGCAGGCGGTGCGGCTGCTGTCCGGCGGCAACCAGCAGAAGGTGGTGATCGCGAAGTGGCTGTTCCGCGATTCGCGCGTGCTGTTCTTCGACGAGCCGACCCGCGGCATCGACGTGGGCGCCAAGTACGCCATCTACAAGCTGCTCGACGAGCTCGCCGCGCAGGGCATCGGCGTCGTGCTCATCAGCTCCGAACTGCCCGAGATCCTCGGCATGACCGACCGCGTGGCCGTGTTCCACGCCGGCCGGCTGCGCACGGTGCTCGACACCCGCCACACCGACCAGGAAGAAGTGATGCAACACGCCTCCGGGCTGGCCGCAACCGAGACACCATGAACGACAAGCAGAAGGACCTGTTCCAGAAGTTCGCGGCGCTGGCCAGCCTGTTCGGGCTGACGATCGTGTTCGCCTTCGTCAGCGACGCCTTCCTGACGGTGGGCAATGGCATGACGGTCGCGCTGCAGGTGACATCGATCGCCTACCTCGGCATCGGCGCCACCTGCGTGATCATCACCGGGGGGATCGACCTGTCGGTGGGCGCCATCCTCGCGCTGTCGGGCGTCGTCTCGGCCCTGGCGGTGAAGGCGGGCGCACCGGTGCCCGCCGGCATGCTGGCGGGCGTGCTCGTCGGCGCCTTGTGCGGCGTCGTCAACGGCGTGGCCGTCACCTGGCTGCGGCTGCCGCCCTTCATCGCCACGCTGGGCATGATGCTGGTGGCGCGCGGTGTCGCACTGCAGATCACCGATGCCAAGGCGATCGGCAGCCTCGGCGACAGCTTTGCCGAGATTGGCAACGGCTCGCTGTGGCGTGTCGCCACGGTGGGGGCGGATGGATTCCCCGACGTCAGCTTCCCCGGCATTCCCTATCCCGTGCTGCTGATGGTGCTGCTGGCCGTTGCGGTCGCGGTCATGCTCAACCGCACGACGCTCGGGCGGCATCTCTACGCCATCGGCTCGAACAGCGAGGCGGCGCGCCTGTCCGGCGTGAACGTCCGCGGCGTGACCTTGTTCGCCTATGTGCTGTCGGGCACGCTGGCCGGGCTCACGGGTTGCGTGCTCGCCTCGAGGCTGGTCACGGCGCAGCCCAGCGAAGGCCTGATGTACGAGCTCGACGCGATCGCCGCCGCGGTGATCGGTGGCACCTCGCTGTCGGGCGGCGTGGGCACGATCTCCGGCACCGTGATCGGCGCCTTCGTGATCGGCATCCTGCGCAACGGACTGAACATGGGCGGCGTGTCCGCCTTCACCCAGCAGATCGTCATCGGCATGGTCATCCTGCTCACGGTGTGGATCGACCAGATGCGCCATCGACGATGAATCCCCGCCGGCGGGACCGGCCGGCAGCCCCCGAAGAGAGACAACCTTTCCAACGAAGGATCGCCATGAAGACTCTGCTCACCACCCTGTGCGCCGCCACGCTGGCGCTGTCCGCCTTTGCGGCCTCGGCCGCCGACAAGGAGATCGCGGTCATCGTCAAGACCGTCAACTCCGACTTCTGGCAGAACGTCAAGAAGGGCGCGAACGACGGCGCCGCCAAGCTCAAGGGCTACACCGCCACCTTCCAGGGCGCGGCCTCCGACACCGACCTGGCCGGCCAGGTGGCGCTGGTCGAGAACGCGGTCAACCGCAAGGTGGCCGGCATCGTGCTCGCGCCGTCCGACCCGGACGCGCTGATCCCGGCGATGAAGAAGGCCTGGGAGGCCAAGATCCCGGTGATCCTGATCGACTCGGCCGCGTCGGACGCGGGCAAGAACTACTACCAGTCCTTCCTCGCCACCGACAACAAGAAGGCCGGCGAGCTGTGCGCCCAGGCGCTGATCGACAAGATCGGCAAGGAAGGCAAGATCGCCATCATGTCCTTCACCGCCGGCTCGGGCTCGGAGATCGGCCGCGTCGGCGGCTTCCGCAAGTACATCGAGACGCATTCGAAGCTGAAGATCGTCGGTACGTTCTATTCGAACTCGCAGATGGGCACGGCGCTGAACCAGACCACTGACGTGTTGGCCGCGAACGCTGACCTCAAGGGAGTATTCGGTGCCAACGAGCCCACCGCGATCGGCATGGGCCGCGCGCTGGTGCAGTCGGGCAAGGCCGGCAAGGTGGCGGCGATCGGCTTCGACGGCAACGGCGACCTGCAGGCCTTCGTCAAGGACGGCACCATCGAGGCGATCGCGGTGCAGAGCGCCTACATGATGGGCCACCTGGGCGTGACGACCGTCGCCGACGTGGTCGCGGGCAAGAAGGTGCCGAAGTTCCTCGACACCGGCGTGGTCATGGTGACCAAGAAGAACATCGACACACCCGAGGCGAAGAACGTCCTCTACTGAGACCTCGGTTTCGCCGGCTGCGCTGCTGCGATGAAGATCACCGACAGGCGGCCGCTGCCGCGCACCGGGCTCGCCCTGCCGGTGTTCGGCCTCGGCTGTGCGCAGGTTGGCGGGTTGTTCCAGCCGATGTCGGAGCAGGATGCCGCGGCGCTGTTCGATTCTGCGTGGGAGCTTGGTGTGCGCCTGTTCGACACGGCGCCGTATTACGGCTACACGCGCTCCGAGTGGCGCACCGGCGCGGCGCTGTCGCTGCGGCCGCGCGCGGACTACCTGCTCAGCACCAAGGTCGGCCGGCTCATGCGGCCGGACGACAGCGTGCGGCCCGGCGACGACGGCTGGGCCGATCCGCTGCCCTTGCGGCCGCAGTTCGACTACAGCCATGACGGCGTGATGCGTTCCTTCGAAGACAGCGTGCGCCGACTCGGCCTGGCGCGCATCGACCTGCTGCTCGTGCACGACATCGGACGGCGCACGCATGGCGATCGGCATGCGCACCATTGGGATCAGCTCACGCGTGGCGGCGGCTTTCGCGCGCTCGAGCGGCTGCGCCACGGCGGGGCCGTGACGGCCATCGGCCTGGGCGTCAACGAATGGCAGGTAGCGCACGACAGTCTGCAGGCCTTCGACCTGGATTGCGTGATGCTGGCCGGCCGCTACACGCTGCTCGAACAGGACTCGCTGACGCCCTTTCTCGAGGACTGCCAGCGACACGGCGTCGCGGTGATCATTGCCGGCCCGTTCAATTCGGGCGTGCTGGCCGGAGCCTCCAGCTTCGACTACGCGCCCGTGCCTGTCGACATCGTTCAGCGGGTGAAGGCGCTGCAGACCGTCTGTGCGGAGTTCGACGTGTCGCTGCCGGCGGCGGCGCTGCAGTTTCCCCTCGCCCATCCGGCGGTGGTGTCGTGCGTCGCCGGCGCGCACGGCCCGCGGCAACTGGCGCAGAACGTCGGCGAGTTCGAGTCGGTCATCCCGGCGGACTTCTGGAAGGCGCTGCAGGCACGCGGACTGGTCGACTCGCGCGCGCCCCTGCCGCAGCATTGATCGCACGACCATGCGCATCGACGCCCACCAGCAGTTCTGGCGCATCGCCAACCGGCAGGGGCGCTGGCCGCCACCTGCGTTGGCCCCCATCCACCGCGATTTCGTCCCCGACGACCTGCTGCCGGAGTTGCAGCGCTGCCGCATCGCCGGCACCGTGCTCGTACAGTCCCTGGCCACGATGTCGGACACCGAGTTCACGCTCGAACTGGCCATGCGCCACGACTTCGTCCTCGGTGTGGTCGGTTGGATCGACCTGAAGAGCGCCGGGGCGCCCGTCTACATCGCCCACCTGGCGCAGTACCCGCAGTTCAAGGGCCTGCGGGCGATGCTGCAGGACCTGGCCGACGACCGCTGGATCGACGACCCGGCGCTCGACACGGCCGTGCTGTGCATGATCGACCACGGCCTGAGTTTCGACGCCCTGGTGCTGCAGCGCCAGCTGCCGGCGCTGCGCTGCTTCGCACAGCGGCACCCGGAGCTGCCCATCGCGATCGACCACGCGGCACGGCCGCCGATCGCTCGCGGAGCGCGGCGTGACTGGCAGCGCGAGATCGCCGCACTCGCACGGCTGCCGAACGTGCACTGCAAGCTCTCCGGCCTGCTCACCGAGGCCGGCCCGGGCTGCTGCGAGCTGCGCCTGCAGCCCTACGTCGAGCACGTGTTCGCCTGTTTCGGCGCCCGACGCCTGATGTGGGGCAGCGACTGGCCCGTGCTTCGCCTGGCCGCCGAGTACGAGGAGTGGTTCACCATGGCGCGCAGCCTCTGCACGGCCTTGCCGGGCATGCACGACGACGATCTCGACGCGGTGTTCGGCGGCAACGCCCATCGGTTCTACCGGCTCCAGCCTCCTCTCCATCGACAAGGAATGACATGCTGACCGTGGTCTGCCGCTCTCCGGGCGTGCTGCAAGCCGAGGACCGTCCCGAACCGGTGCGCGGCGAAGCCGATGTGCTGGTGCGCGTCCGGCGCGTCGGCGTGTGCGGCACGGACCTGCACATCTTCACGGGCGACCAGCCGTACCTCGAGTACCCGCGCGTGATGGGCCACGAACTGTCGGGCGTGGTGGCCGAAGCGCCACCGGGCAGCCCGCTGCGCGCCGGCGAACCGGTGTTCGTGATGCCCTACCTGTCCTGCGGGAGCTGCATCGCCTGCCGCGTCGGCAAGACCAACTGCTGCGTGAACATCCAGGTGCTCGGCGTGCATCGGGACGGCGCCTTCGCCGAACTGCTGGCCGTGCCGCAGGCCTTCGTGCACAAGGCCGAAGGTGTCAGCCTGGACCAGGCGGCGATGGTCGAGTTCCTCGCCATCGGCGCGCACGCGGTGCGCCGCGGCGAAGTCGCCGCCGGCCAGCGCGTGCTGGTGGTCGGCACCGGCCCGATCGGCATGGCCGCGCTGATCTTCAGCCGCCTGCGGGGCGCGATCGTCACGGCGCTCGATACGCGCGCCGAGCGCATCGGCTTCTGTCTGCAGTCGCTCGGTGCCGAGGCTGGCGTCCTGGTCGGGCTGGACGACGAGGCGCGGCTGGCGGAACTGAGCGAAGGCGAGTTCTTCGACGTCGTCTTCGATGCCACCGGCAACCGGCAGGCCATGGAGCGGGGCTTCCGCTTCGTCGCGCACGGTGGCAAGTACGTGCTGGTGTCGATCGTGCGCGACTCGATCTGCTTCGCCGACCCCGAGTTCCACAAGCGCGAGACCACGCTGCTCGGCAGCCGCAACGCGACGATGGAGGACTTCGAGACCGTGCTCGCGGCGATGCGCGCAGGCCGGATCCCCGCCGCTGCGCTGAACACGCACCGGCTGCGGCTGCACGACCTGCCCGCCGACTTCGCTACCCTGCTGGACCCGGCGCAGCGCGTCATCAAGGCCATCGTCGAGTGCTAGCTGGCGCGCCGATCCTGCAGTTCGGGACCGGCCGGTTCCTGCAGGCCCACGTCGACCTGTTCGTGTCGCAGGCCCTGCCGCTCGGCCAGGCCCTGGGCGGCATCGCGGTGGTGCAGAACACCGACAGCGCGCAGAGCAGCACGAGGTTGTCGGCCTTGTCCGCGGCGCAAGGTTACCCGGTGCGCCTGCGCGGCTTGCGCGACGGCGCGGCGATCGACGAAGTGGTGCAGGTCACGTCGGTGCGGGCGGCGTGGCACGCAGGGCGCGATTGGGCGCGCCTGCTGGAGGCCATGGCCTCGCAGGTGCAGGTGATCGTCTCGAACACCGCCGACCAGGGCTATGCCCTCGATTCCGCCGACGGCGCACAGGCGCTGGCCATGACGGGCGCCCCGCCGCGCAGCTATCCGGCCAGGCTCGCCGTGCTGCTGTGGCATCGCTGGCGGCAGGTGCCCGACGCACCGATGACCCTGTGCCCGTGCGAGCTGGTCGGGCGCAACGGCGACACGCTGCGCGAGATCGTGGTGGCGGTGGCCAGCGGCTGGGGTGCGCCAGCGGGTTTCATCGCCTATCTGCGCGAGCACTGCGTGTGGGTCAATTCTCTGGTCGATCGCATCGTGTCGGAGCCCTTGCACCCGGCCGGCGCGATCGCCGAGCCGTATGCGCTGTGGGCCATCGAATGCCGGCCGCGAATGGTGCTCCCGTGCAGCCACCCGGCCATCGTGCTGACCGACGACCTGGCCGGTTTCGAGCGGCTCAAGCTGTGGTTGCTCAACCTGGCGCACAGCTTCCTCGCCGAGTGCTGGCTCGTCGACGGCCGGCCAGCCGGCGAGACGGTGCTCGAGGCGATGCACGACCTCGCGCTGCGCGAACGACTCGAAGACGTCTGGCGCGACGAGGTGCTGCCGGTCTTCGATGTCCTGGGCCAGGGCGAGGCTGCGCGCAGCTACCTCGAAGGCCTGCGCGAACGCCTGCTGAACCCGTTCCTTGCGCACCGGCTGTCCGACATCGCGCAGCACCATGCCCAGAAGAAGCGCCGCCGATTCGAGCCCGTGATTGCCGCTGCAGCCCGCGCCGGGCTGACCATTCGCCAGCCATGTCTTCGGCGCGCGCTGACCGAGGTCGACGACACGGCGCCATGAGATTCTGGCTTCACGGTTGAAGTCGTTCCGGCGCGAGATAGGCCCGCCGGTAGGTTTCGAAGTCGGTCAGGTCCTGTGCCTCGATGCGGGCCTGCTCTTGCAGGGAGACCGCGGCCATCTGGCCGAGCTTCGCCTGCGAGTCAGCCGGCCAGGGCATCTCGAGCAACTGGTGCTTTGCCTTGGTGGACTGGGCACCGACAAAACCGCGGTGCGAGCCACCAAAGTTCCGCCGCATGGTCTCCAGCACTCGTGCAGACGGCAACAGTGCGGCGTCACTCACGGCGCTTCGTGCGCGTCGAAGGCAGTCGCGGTAGCCCAGGCCGCCTTCGATCGTGTCCAGCGCGTGGGCGATCGGCTCGATCTCATCGAGCAGGCTGGCCGCCCAGTCGGTCAGGGCGATCTCACCATCGCCCCGTTCGAGCCGCAAGCCGGGCTCGCGCCCGCGCGTCGCAACGAGGTCCTGGTTGCGGGAAAGCGCCTCGGTTTCCTGAGGTGAATCCGCAGGACTGTCGGCCAGCAGGCTGTGCAGAAGAAACAGGTCGACGAAGCGCGCCGTGCCGGGCCCGATGCCCAGCGGCTCGAAGGGATCGAGGTCCAGGCAGCGCACCTCGACGTACTCGACCCCGCGTTCACGCAGCGCGTGCAGCGGTCGCTCTGCTGGCCTGATCACGCGTTTCGGGCGGATCGTTCCGTAGAACTCGTTCTCGATCTGGAGCAAGGTCGTCGCGAGTTGCCTGTAGTTGCCTTCGCGATCGACGACCCCGATCGCCTCGTAAGCCGGGTACTGCCGCGTCAGGGCCTCCTGCAGAGTCGCCGCATAGTGCTCCAGGCTGTTGTAGCTCACCGCCAGCGCCGACTGGGCGTCGCTCTGGTAGCCCAGTCGGCCCATGCGAAGCGACGTGGCCTGCGGCATCCCGAGGGTGTCGGGCCCCACCGGTGTCAGGCCGTGTGCCCGGCCGGTCATGAAACTCGAACCCAGCGCCGGCGATGCTCCGAACAGATACAGCAGCAGGAACGAGTGGCGACGGAAGTTGCGAATCAGCGCGAAGTACTCGTCGGTGCCCAGTCCAGGCATCGACCAGTTGTAGTGGATGCCCGAGATCGTCTGCATGCGTTTGCCGTAGCGATGGCTCAAGCCGATTCGATACACGGCTTTCGCGCGGCCGATGTTCGAGTTGCCGTAGTTGGCGATCGGGATCGACGCATCCGGCGGCAGGTCGCAAGGCATGCTGCCGGCCCACAGCAGCTCGTCGCCGATCGACCGGTAGACATGCTGGTGGATCTGGCCGAGCTCCTCAAGGCAGGATTCGACACTGCCATGCACGCCTGTGATCAGTTCGAGCTGTGACTCGCTGAAATCGGTCGTGATGTGGGGATGCGTGAGGGCGGAACCCAGAGCCGGCGGGTGGGGCGTCAAGGCCAGCGAACCGTCCGGTCGCGTGCGCAGGCTCTCCTTCTCGATGCCGCGCAGCATTCCCTGCAGCCTGCCGTGCGGCAGGGCATGCAGGCGATCCGCGATGCGACGCTGCGAAAGCATCATCGTCCCGAGGAACGAGCACGGCGGGAGGCTTGACGGCCTGGCCGCGAAATCCGGGTCCGAGCAATGGTGAACAACATTGGCACGAATTTACCCGGTCGCTCGACTTCCGGTGCGGGTGATTGTGCTGGGTCCGAACTGACCGTCCATGACACCGGAATGGAACGCCCGACCGACCTTCTCGACCGGGCCGCGTCGCGCCTGCGCCCTCGAGGATGCCCTGCACGGCCGGTGCCGGGCGGCTTCGCCGCGGAGCCGGCAGCGAGTCAGTACCGGGTGAACCTGAATGAAGCGGTGGACAGGCCGGTGCACCGCCGCGTGGCATCCTGATCGCAGTGGCGGATGCGGTCGGTGCATCGCCGGATCGCGGGCAGCGGCATGCATCGATCTGCAGGAGCCACTCTCCGAGCGGCCGCAGTCCGTGTCAGCCAGATGCCAAGATTACGGGTTTATGCTGACGGTCTTTGCGCCGACCCACGGAAGAACCGACCATGTCCAACCGCATTCCCGCCACCCTGATCGCCGGCGACGGCATCGGCCCCGAAATCGTCGAGGCCACGCTGGCTGCGCTCGACGCGCTGGGTGCACCCTTCGACTGGGAGCCCCAGGTCGCCGGCCTGGCGGGCGTGACGTCCAGCGGCGATCCGCTGCCGAAAGCCACGTTGGACAGCATCCGCCGCACGCGCCTGGCCCTCAAGGGCCCGCTGGAAACGCCCTCGGGCGGCGGCTACCGCAGCTCGAACGTGCGGCTGCGCGAGGAATTCAAGCTGTTCGCCAACCTGCGCCCGGCGCTGACCATCGTCCCCGGCGGCCGCTTCGACAAGATCGACCTGGTGGTGGTGCGCGAGAACCTCGAGGGCCTGTACATCGGCCACGAGCACTACGTGCAGATCGACGACGACCCGCACGCCGTGGCCATGGCCACCGGCATCAACACCCGAGCCGGCTGCCGGCACATCCTCGAGTTCGCCTTCGAGCATGCCATCGCCACCGGCCGCAAGAAGGTGACGATCGTGCACAAGGCCAACATCATGAAGGCGCTCACCGGCATCTTCAAGGAGACGGCCGAGCAGATGTACGAAGAGAAGTACAAGGGCCGCTTCGCGATGGACACGGTGATCGTCGACGCCTGCGCGATGAAGCTGGTGCTCAACCCGTGGCAGTTCGACATGTTGGTCACGACCAACCTGTTCGGCGACATCCTGTCGGACCTGGTCGCCGGCCTGGTCGGAGGCCTGGGCATGGCGCCGGGCGCCAACATCGGCGCCGACGCGGCGATCTTCGAGGCCGTGCACGGCTCGGCGCCCGACATCGCCGGCCAGGGCAAGGCCAATCCGATCGCGCTGATGCTCGCCGCCGCGATGATGCTCGACCACGTCAAGCGCAAGGACCTGGCCGATCGCCTGCGCCGCGCCATCGACGCCACCTTGAACATCGACATGGTGCGCACCGGCGATCTCGGCGGCAAGGCGAGCACCTCGGAGTTCACTCGCGCCCTGGTGAGCCGCATCAGGAACGGCTGAGCCGCCGCAGAGAATGCGCAGGGCCTTCGCACTGGCCTGAGCTTGAAGCCTGGCGCTGCGGCCGCATGTGGGGTTCATGCCGTCGCGGAATGACGGTTCTTGAGAGTCCAACATGTCCGCCCACAGCTTCGCGCTGCAACGCAGCAACCTCGAGAATCTGGCCCTGCTGGCGGGGACTTTCGAGCGCGTCGAGCGCAGCGGCACCTCGCTCGATGCGCAGCAGTACCTCGTGCTGGTCGACCGCCTGAAGGATGCGCTGGGCGCCGACTTGCCGACCGAAGGGCTGAACGCCGTGCTGTCCGCCCATCCGGCTGCCGCAGAGTTGTACGAGAACCTGCACTACGCCCATGCCGGCCTGTGCCGCTCGCCGCTGGAAGTCGCCGTGGCCGCCGAGTCGGCCGCCCGGGACCTGCTGTCACGGCTGGCGGGCGCTTCGCGCGCCTGAGCGCCCGGCGTCAGGAAATGGTCGACACCAGCAAGGCCTGCAGCGTGAACTGCCGGTAGTCGCCGCGGTCTGCGCCTGCCTGGCCACCCATCGGCCAGGGCGGGTCGTCATGCGCATCGATGACGATGTCGGTGCCCGTGCCGGCCTGAGCGGTGCTTTCGTACAGCTTCAATCGCTCTCCGCGAGCGACGGCCCGCGCGCGCAGGCGTTCCAGCAGTTCCGGCGGCGGCCAGCGGTGGCGGGGAGCGGCGATGCGCAGTTCCATGCCGGTGGCCGCCGCGGCGTGCAGCAGGGCGTCGCCGCAGGGCGTACGCGGGTCGCCGACAAAGCACACGCTCAGGCTGTCGAGGGCCTTGCCGCCACACTGGTCCTGCATGTTCAGCAGTTCGGCGAGCACACGCGTCGGGTGCCCGTGGGAACCCAGGCCGTTGAACACCGGGACGCCGGCGCTGTGGGCGACCCGCGCCACCAGCTCTGGGGCCATGGACTCGCAGTCGATGGCGTCGTAGAGCCGCCCCAGCATGCGAGCCGTGGCCTCGTCGGCCGTGTCGGGGGCAATGCGGGCGTCGCTGGGGCGAAGGTGCGAAACCTGTGCGCCGAGGCCGAGCGCGGCGTGCCGCAGGCTGCCGGCGCCCTCGGCTGGCGGTGCGTCGTTGAGCAGCGCGAGGTTGCAGCCCCGCAGCGGCGTGACGGGCAGCCCGCTCAGGCCTGCCTGTTTGAGGCGGCGCGCCGTCTCGAGCACGTCGAGCACGTCGGAACGCGACAGGGTGCCCACCGACCAGAGGTTGCGGTGGTGGATGTTGGGGCGAGGGACCATCTCAGGCTGAAAGCTACCCACATTGGGCCTTGGAGCCTTGATCGGCGTCAAATGTGAGCGGTCTTCTGGTAGGTGATACCTCGCTGAGACAGACCGTTTACGCAGCGTTACCCAGCGTGCCGCATTGTTCTCACGGCGTTTTCGCACGGCCCCGAGACTCGCTTTCATTGACAAGGAGCAAGTCACATGAACGCCGCCACCCCCCAGAACGCCCAGACCAACAGCCAGCGCATCGCCACCTGCCTCGATCTGCTGCGCGAGGCGCTGCCCATCCAGCGACGTGTGGTGCATGCCGGCGACGCGCTCTACCAGGCTGGTGAACGGTTCACCAACCTGCACGTGCTGAACTCGGGCATGGTGAAGATCGTCAACCTTTCCCCCGATGGCCGTGAGCAGGTTGTGGGCCTTCACTTCCGTGGCGACTGGCTCGGATTCGACGGCATCGCCACCGGCAGCTACGGCTGCGACGCGATCGCGATGGACACCGGCGAGGTCTGGACCTTCCGCTACGACGCGCTGCTCGAGGCCTGTGTCGCCCGGCCGGTACTGCTGTCCGTGCTGCACGAGGCGATGAGTCGCGAGATCGGCCGGGACCGGGATTCGATGATGTCCTTGTGCACGCTTCCCGCCGATGCACGTGTGGCCGACTTCCTGCGCAACTGGGCCGAGGCGCTGTCCGACCGCGGCCTGCGCACCGACCAGATCACGCTGCGCATGACCCGTGCCGAGATCGGCAACTATCTGGGCATGACGCTGGAGACGGTGAGCCGCGCGCTGTCGCGGCTGGCACGCACCGACGTGATCCGCTTCGCCGAAAAGGGCCGCCGCGAGATCCAGATCCCGCAGGTCGAGGCGCTCAGCGAATTCATCCAGCGTTGCGTCACGCCGGCTGCCGCCAGCACCACCGCCGTGATGCACTGAGGTCTGCGCGCCCCGGGGTCTCGACGGGCGCTCACGCGAGCGCGCCCAGCACGCGGGCCATCGCCCGGCCCAGTTCGGCCCGGGTGTAGGGCTTGCGCAGCAGGTCCCAGCCGGGTGGCGCCTCGAGCAGTGCGCTGGCGTAGCCGCTCATCAGCAGCACAGGCAGGCCCGGCAGCCGCCGGCGCACCTGCTCGGCGAGCTCGGTGCCGCGCATGCCCGTGCCCAGGGCGATGTCGGTAAGCAGCAGGTCGAAGTCGCCCGACCTCGCCAGCTCCTCCAGTGCCTTTTCGCCGTTGGCGCAGGCCGTGACGTGGCAGCCCAGCGCGGCGAGGAAGCGCTGGGCCACGCTGCGCACCTCCGCATCGTCTTCCACCAGCAGCACGCGCAAGCCCGGCGGCAGAGTGCCCACCGAGGCGTCCGTTTCGCCGTCGGGGCTGGCTGCACCTTTCTCGCCGGGCAGGAACAAGGTGATCGTGGTGCCGGCGCCGAGCGTGCTGTCCAGACGCAGCGCGCCCTGCGACTGCTTGGCGAAGCCGTACACCGTCGACAAGCCCAGCCCGGTGCCTCGGCCTGCTTCCTTGGTGGTGAAGAAGGGCTCGAAGGCGCGCTCCTTCACCGCGTCGGACATGCCCGCGCCGTTGTCGCCCACGGCGATGGCCACGTAGGTGACGCCATCGTGCTCTGCCAGTTCGGCCGGCAGATCGGGCGAACGCGACGGCACTTCGCGGCACGCAAACCAGAGCAGCCCGCCATCGGGCATCGCGTCGCGTGCGTTGATGGCGATGTTCAGCAGCGCCGACTCGAGCTGACCGGCATCGGCCAGCACCGGCGGGCACTCCGGGGGCGTGTCCACTTCGATGCGGATACGCTGGTCGAGCGTTCGCCGCAGCATGTCGGCCAGCGATTGCAGCAGCGCGCCTGCATCCAGTGCGGTGGGCTGCAGCATCTGGCGGCGCGAGAAGGCGAGCAGCTTGCCCGTCAGCTCGGCGCCGCGGCGGCTGGCGCGCGAGGCCGCGCCCACGAGCTGCTGTGCGAACGGGTCGCCCGCCACGGCCGGCAAATCTTCCAGCACCTGCAGGTTGCCGGAGATCACGGTCAGCAGGTTGTTGAAGTCGTGCGCGATGCCGCCGGTGAGCTGGCCCACGCTCTCCAGGCGCTGCGAATGGTTGAGCGCCTCTTCGGTCTGCGCTCGTTGCAGGCTGGTGGCCAGCAGGCTGGTCAGCGCATCGAGGAACCGTAGCTCGTCATCGCCGAAGCGGCCCGGCCGGTGCGCGCGCACTGCCAGCGCGCCGACGATCCGGCCGCGATCGGACAACGGGACGGCCAGCGCACTGGCCAGCCCGCTGCGTCGGTGGCTCTCCGGGACGTCGAAGCGAAGTTCCGCGGCGCAGTCGTCGACGCGCACCGGCCGGCCCTGCGCGAGCACGAAGCCGGGCAAGGTGTCGGGCCGATTCGGCACGTGGTCGCCGCGCGCCTCGCCGGGGCAATCGCCGTGGCAGGAGGCAACGCGGAAGTCCAGCCGGTTCGGCTCGAGCAGGTACACCACGGCCGATTCCACCTGCAGGGCCTCGGCGGCCACGCGGGGCACCTGTTCGAGCAGCTGGTGCGGGTCGCGCGCGTCGACGGCCACGCGGCCGAACTGCGCCACCTGCTCGGCGTAGTGGGCGCGTTGAAGCGCCTGGCGCACGCGCGGGTAGGCGCCGATGCCGCGGACGGCCGCCACGACGAAAGGCAGGCCGTGCTGCTGCAGCGGGCTCAGCGCGATCTCGACCATCACCTCGGAGCCGTCGCGGCGGCGTGCCACGAGCTCCATCTGGGTGCCCATGGGCCGAGGGCGGGGCGCCTTCAGGTAGTCGCCGCGAAAGCTGGCGTGTCGCGGGCGGATCGCGTCGGGCACCCGCGCGTCGACGCTCAGGCCGACCAGCTCGCCGACGCCGTAGCCGAGCAACTGCGCCGCGCCGTCGTTGGCCAGCACGATGCGGCCCGCGGTGTCGACGACCAGCAAGGCATCGGGATAGGCGGCGAACAGCGAGCGGAAGACGCCCTGGACGTCGAACCCGTCCGGCAGCGCCTGGCCGATGGGGGGCGGGGCGGGGTTCACGACGACAGGGTCATTCCGCCGCCACCGGCGGCACGAGGATGTAGCCCGCGCCGCGCACCGACTTGATGATCTGCGGATCCTCCGGGTCGACCTCCAGCTTGCGGCGCAGGCGACCGACCTGCACATCGATCGTCCGGTCGAACGGGCCGGCGCTGCGGCCGCGCGTCTGCTCGAGCAGGAAGTCGCGTGACAGCACGCGGCCCGGCGTGCGCGCGAACACGCTGAGCAGGTCGAACTCGCCCGAGGTCAAAGGCATGTCGCGGCCCTGCGTGTCGCACAGGCGGCGTGCGGCCGTGTCCAGCTCCCACTGGGCGAAGCGCAGGCGCGTCTTCTCGCCCGGCGCGACGCTCGGCCCCAGCGGCAGCGGCGCCGGGCGCGTGGTCAGCGGCTCCAGTCGCCGCAGCACGGCCTTGATGCGTGCCACCAGCTCGCGCAGGTCGAACGGCTTGGTGACGTAGTCGTCGGCACCGACCTCGAGCCCGACCACCTTGTCGATCGCGTCGCCGCGACCGGTGACGATGACCAGCCCGCAGTGCCAGTGCTCGCGCAGTTGCCTCGCGATGGCGAAGCCGTCTTCGCCGGGCAGGCCGAGGTCGAGCAGCACCAGCGTCGGCGGGTCGCGGCCCATCAGGTCGATCAGTGCGGCGCCGGTGTGCAGCTGGGTGACCCTGAAGCCCTGGCTCTCCAGGTACAGGCCCAGCAAGCGCGTGATGTCGACTTCATCATCGAGAACGGCTAGGTGGGTCGGGTTCGTCACGTGGCGGTGATTCTCGAAAGCGGGATGGGCGACATTAGACACCCGCTTGCCTTGCGTCAATCATGACATCGGCTCCGCACGTTCCCGGCTTGACCTTTTCGGCCGCTGGCGCTTGAGCCGGCTCAAGCCGGGAGACCGCCAGCGCGCCTAGCGTCGAAGGCCATGCACAGCGACCACGACCCCTGGCAGACCGGCCTGGCCGCCGGCGACGTGCTGGCCGTGTCTGCCGGCGGGCCGCTGATGCTGGCCGACCGTCAACGTGACCGTCTGGCGGCGCTGCTGGAGGCGGCGAGCGCCGCACCGGTCTACCGGCAACGACTCGCCGGCTGGCGCGGCGAAGGCGGGCTCAACGGCATCGCGCCGATCGGCAAGCGCGAATTGATGCAGCACTTCGAGGACTGGGTGACCGACCCGGCCCTGCGCCTGCCGGCGCTGCAGGCCTTCGTGGCCGACCCGGCGCGCATCGGCGAGGCCTTCGACGGCCGCTTCGTGGTGTGGGAAAGCTCCGGCAGCACCGGCGAGCCGGGCCTGTTCGTGCAGGACGCGCGGGCGATGGCGGTCTACGACGCGCTCGAGGGCCTGCGCCGCGCGCCGCTGAACCCGTGGCGCCGCTGGTTCGACCCCTGGTGCCTGGGCGAACGCATCGCCTTCGTCGGCGCCACCACCGGGCACTTTGCCAGCACGGTGTCGATGCAGCGCCTGCGCCGCCTGCAGCCGGGGCTGGGGCAGCGCCTGCAGGGGTTCGACTTCCTGCAACCCTTGCCCGAGCTGATCGAACAGCTGCACCGGCATGCGCCGACCGTGCTGGCCACCTACCCGAGCACGGCGCTGCTGCTGGCCGAGGAGGCCCGTGCCGGCCGGCTGCAACTGTCGCTCGCCGAGGTCTGGACCGGTGGCGAATCGCTCAGTGCGGCGATGCGTGTGGAAATCGAAGCCGCGTTCGGCTGCCCGGCGGCGAACAGTTACGGCGCCTCCGAGTTCCTGGCCATCGCCGTGCCCTGCAGGCTGGGCGCGCTGCACCTGAATGCCGACTGGGTGATGCTCGAGCCGGTGGACGAGCGCGGCCGCGCCGTGCCGGCCGGCGTGTGCGGCGCGACCACCTGGCTGACCAACCTGGCCAACCACGTGCAGCCGCTGATCCGCTACGACATCGGTGACCGCGTGACGCTGCACGCCCAGCCTTGCGCCTGCGGCTCGCCGCTGCCGGCGATGGACGTGCTCGGCCGCACCGACGACATGCTGCGCCTGCGCGATGCACGAGGCCGCAGCGTCATGCTGCCCCCGCTGGCCCTGATCAGCGTGCTGGAGGAAGCCGGCGTGGTGGACTTCCAGCTGGTGCAGACCGGCGAACGCCAGCTCAGCCTGGACATCGGCGCCTGCCATGGCGCGCGCGATGCCCGCCACGCCGCGGATGCCCTGCGTGCGCACCTGGCCCGCCAGGGGCTGCCCGGCGTGCGGGTGGCCCTGAGCCGCGGCACCGCGAGGCGCGCCGGCCGCAGCGGCAAGCTGCAGCGGGTCGTGGCAGAGTCCGCGCGATGACCTGGTTCTCAACGGCGCTCATCAGCGCCGCCCGCGCCGCCGCGCTGGCAGCCGCCTGCGTGCTGGCCGCCTGCAGCACACCACCGGCCGATCCGCGCGGAGGCTTTGCGACGGCACTGGCCCGCGCGCTGCCGTTCGCTGTCGGCGTGTACGGCGTGGCGCGCAGCGAGCCGGCCGCGATCGGCGGCCTGCCGCCCAACGCGGACGAGCGTGGCGTCTCCGCCTTGCCCTACGCACGCATCGGCGCGGGCTTCCTGATCGACGCTGCGGGCCACATCGTGACAGCCGCCCACGTGGTCAGCGAGAGCGACGAGGTGATCGTCAAGCTCGCCGACCAGCGGGTGCTGCGTGCCTCCTTGATCGGCACCGACCTCGACACCGACATCGCGCTGCTGCGCATCGACAGCGCCGGCCCGGTGGCGCCGCCGCTGGGCCGCAGTACCACGCTACGACCGGGCCACTGGGTGCTGTCGGTGGGCGAGCCCTATGGGCTGAACCGCTCGGTGGCCGCCGGCATCGTCGGCGGCATGGACCGCCACTTCGGCGACGAACCCGAACTGCTGTTCGTGCAGACCGATCTGGCCTTGAACCCGGGCAACTCCGGCGGGCCGCTGCTCGACGCCACGGGCGACATCGTCGGCATGAACCTGCGCACGGTGGTCGGCGCCTATGGCGCACCCGGCGTGAGCCTGTCCATTCCGATCGAGATCGTGCTGGACATCGTCGCCGAGCTGCGCAGCAGCGGCAGCATCGTGCGGCCGCGTCTGGGCGCCGAGTTCGACGACGTGAGCGCGCCGGTGGCCGTGGCGCGCGGGCGCAGCACGGTGCAGGGCGCGATGGTGTCCATCGTTCGCCGGGGCAGCCTGGCCGAGCGTTTCGGCCTGAAGGTCGACGACATCGTGCTGGCGATCAACGACCGCCCCATCGCGCACAGCGCCGACCTGGCGCGGGCGCTGCTCGCGTGGCGGCGTGAAGCCGGCACGCGCATGGTGGTGATGCGCGGCGAGACGCTGCTGACGCTGCGCCTGGATTGAGCGGCGTGGCTAGATGCGGCGCTGCGCCTGCTCACGCTCGCCCTGGCAACGCGTGCAGCGCACCGCGAAGGGCTCGGCTGCCAGCCGGCGCGGGTCGATGAGTTCGTCGCAGGACTTGCACTGGCCGTAGCGGCCGGCGTCCAGGCGCTGCAGCGCCTCGCCGATCTCGCGCAATTCGGCCACGTCGCGGTCGATCTCGGCGTCGTTGATGCCGGTCGTGACCTGTGCGTCGGCTTCTTCCTCGCGGTCGCGCACTTCGCGCGCCACGGCGGCAGGGTCGGTCCGGCCGATCTGCCGCGCGGCCTCGACCTCGGCGCGCAGGGCGCGTTCGCGGTCCTGCAGCGTGGCGCGCACCTGGGCGGCGGCGGCACTGCGCGGGTCGAGCGGATAGGTCGAACTCATCATCAACTCCTCAGGATGTCGGCTTCATTGTGGGCGCGTCGCCCTGGGCACCGCTTGACGAATCACAAGCACCCTGCCCACAGGGGCCTGCTCAGAACAGCGTGCGAGCAAAGTGCGCCAACGTGCGCGCATGCGCCAGAGCGGCCGAGGGTGCGTGGTAGCTCGCGCGCTCCCAGCAGTTGAAGCCGTGCTCGGCGTCGTAGAGGTGGATTTCGGCGTCGCGGCCGCTGAACGCCGCCTTGACCCGGTCGACGGCGGGCAGCGGGATGTGCGTGTCGCGCGCGCCGTAGTGGAACTGGATCGGGCAGCGCACGCTGCCGGCGATGCCGAGCTGGTCGTGGATGCCGCCGCCGTAGTAGCACGACGCCGCATCGACATCCGCGGTGGCTGCGGCCACGTAGGCCAGCCGCCCGCCCAGGCAGTAGCCGAAGGCGCCGACGCGGCCGTCGCGCTCGGGCCGCGCACGCAGGGCGGCCAGGCTCGTCGGGATGTCGGCCGCCAGCAGGGCCGGGTCGGTGCCCTTGAGCAGCGACATCGCGCGTTCGCGGTCGGCGCCGGCATAGCCGAGCTCGACACGCGGAGCGTCGCGCCAGAACAGGTCGGGTGCCAGCACCACGAAGCCATCGAGCGCGTATTGATCAGCCACCGCGCGGATGTGGCGGTTCACGCCGAAGATCTCCTGGAACAGCAGCAGCCCCGGGCCGCGCCCGGCCGGCGGCAGCGAGAGGTAGGCGTCGTAGCGGCCGCCTCCGCTGGCGTCGATCGAGATCCACTCGCTGCGCATGGCCGCTCCTCCGGAATAATGCGACGGCTGCACTATAGGCGCGCCGCGCCTGCCTCCGGAGCCCGCTGCATGAACGACGATCCCCACGACTGGCACGCCGACACCCGCGTGCTGCACGGCGACAGCGGCCTGTCCGACGACAGCTCGGTGGTGGCGCCGATCCACTACAGCGCCACCTTCCGTGCCCGCGACGCCGGCGAGTTCGCCGACATGGCCACGCGCGCGCGCCACCCGGCCTACTACACGCGCTATGGCAACCCGGTGCACGAGCGCGTGGCGGCGATCATCGCCGGCCTCGAAGGCACCGAGACCGCGCTGCTCACCGCCTCGGGCATGGGCGCCATCAGCACGACGGTGCTGGCGCTGGTGTCGGCCGGCGACCATGTGGTGGCCCAGACACGCCACTACATGAGCACCGCCAAACTGTTCGACGAAGTGCTGCCGCGCTTCGGCGTGCAGGCCACGCTGGTCGAGCAGAGCGACGTCGAGGCCCTGCGCGCCGCGATCCGACCGAACACGAAACTGATCATGCTGGAGACGCCGGCCAACCCGACGCTGGTGCTGACCGACCTGCAGGCGGTGGCGGCGATGGCGCGCGAGCGCGGCATCCTCACCGTCGTCGACAACACCTTCGCCTCGCCGCTGAACCAGCAACCTCACGCGCTGGGCATCGACGTCGTGTTGCACAGCGCCACCAAGCTGCTCGGCGGCCACCACGACATCACCGCCGGCGCGGTGTGCTGCTCGAACGCACTCGCCGAGAAGATCTGGCGCATGCACATCACGCTGGGCGCGGTGCTCTCGCCGATGGACGCCTGGCTGCTGCTGCGCGGCCTGCGCACGCTGGCCGTGCGCATCGAGCGCATCAACGCCAATGCCCTGGCGCTGGCGCGCTGGCTGGAGCAGCAGCCGCAGGTGGAGAAGGTGCACTACCCGGGCCTCGAGAGCCACCCGCAGCACGCGCTGGCGAAGCGACAGATGAAGGGCGGCGGCCCGGTGATCGCCTTCGCGGTGAAGGGCGGCTTCGAGGCGACCAGCCGCTTCGTCGGCGCGCTCGAACTGGCCACGCATGCGGTGAGCCTCGGCGGCGTCGAGTCGCTGATCGTTCACACGGCGGCGATGTGGTCGGGCACGATGAACGAGGCGCAGATGAAGGCGGCGGGCATTCCGCCGAATTTCGTGCGTTACTCGGTCGGCCTGGAGCATGTCGAGGACCTCCAGAAAGACCTCGCCCGCGCACTGGCGCAGGCTCAGCCGGAGCGCACACGATGAGCACGAATGATTCGGTGGTGATCGTCACCGGCGCCGCCGGCGCGCTGGGCCGCGCGGTGGTGCAGCGCTTCCTCGCGGCCGGCGCGCGGCTGGCGCTGTTCGACCGCGATGCCGCGGTGTTGAAGCAGATGTTCCCCGCCGCCGCGTTCGCAGAAGCGGTCGACATCACCGACGAGGCCGCGGTCGCAGCGGCTGTCGGCCGCATCGTGCAATCGCTCGGCCGAGTCGACGCGCTGGTGCACGTGGCCGGCGGCTTCGAGATGGGCGAGGGCGTGGCGCAGATGACGCGCGCCTCTTGGGATCGCATGCTCGGCCTGAACGCGTGGTCGTTCGTCGCGCTGGCCAAGCCGGTGGTGGCGCAGATGCGCACGCAGGGCAGCGGCAGCATCGTCGCAGTGAGTGCCGCGGCGGCCGGTGGCGGGCAGGCGCTCAAGGGCGCCTACATCGCCTCGAAGAGCGCCCTGCAGCGCCTCGTCGAATCGCTCGCGCAGGAAGTGGCGGGCAGCGGCATCCGCGTCAACAGCGTCGCGCCGACCACGCTGGACACGCCGGCGAATCGCGCCGCGATGCCCGATGCCGACCGCGCGGCCTGGGTGAGCACCGCGGCCGCCGCCGAGGCGATCGCCTTCCTCGCCACGCGCAGCGGCGAGGCGGTGCAGGGCCAGCACCTGCGTCTCGGAGCCTGAGCTTCAGGCGGTGGCGGGGGCTGCCGGCGAATCCGGGTAGAGGCCGTGCACGCGGCCGAACAGCCGCGTGAGGCCGAGCAATGCGTCGATGTTCGGCGAGGCCACGCCCAGACGCGTGGCGATCTCGTGCACCACGCCGACGATGGCGTCGAGTTCGATGGCGCGGCCGGCCTGCACGTCCTGCAGCATCGAACTGCGGAAGGCGCCGAGCTTGCGCGTGATGGCGTGGCGGTCGTCCGGGCTCTGCGCGATGGCGCAGCCCAGGCGCTCGCCGATGGCCGCGGCCTCGCGCATCGCCGCGGTGCAGAAGGCCCTTACCAGCGGGTCGTCGAGCACGCGGTCGGTGGTGGCGCCGGTGATCGCCGTCACCGGATTCACCGTCAGGTTGCCCCACAATTTGTACCAGATGTCCTGGCGGATGTTCGCCGACGCCGTCGCATCGAAGCCCGCGTTCTGGAGCAGCGCCACGACGCGTTGCACCCTCTCGCTCAGGCCACCGGACGCCTCGCCGACGATCAGGCCCTGGCCCATGCGATGCTCGACGAGGCCGGGCTCCGAGGTCGCGGTGCTGGCATGCACGACGCAGCCGAGCACGCTCTCGAAAGGTATGGCGCGGCCGACCACGCCGCCCGGGTCGACACTTTGCAGCGGTGCATCGCCGAGCGCCGCCACGCCGCGGCCGAACCACCAGGGCACGCCGTTCATGGCCGGCAGCACGAGGGTGTCGCGACCGATCAGCGGCGCCAGGCGCGGCGCCAGTTCGGGCAGCGCCTGGCCCTTCAGCGCGACGACGACGAGCTCCTGCACACCCAGCGCCGCCGGGTCGTCGCTCGCCGTGGCCGGCGCCTGCAGCAGTTCGCCGCCCTGGCGCAGCCGCCAGCCCTGAGTGCGCAACGCCTGCAGCGTGGCCCCGCGCGCCAAGGCGCTGACCTGTGCTTCACCGGCGCGCGCCAGCCGCGTGCCGATGAAGCCGCCGATCGCGCCGGCGCCGACGATGCAGACCTTCATGCCAGCAGCGCGGCGAGCGCGCGCCCCACGTCCTGCGTGCCGGCGGTGCCGCCGATGTCGCGCGTCTTCGGCGCGTGCGGGTCGGCCAGCAGCTTCTCGATCGCTGCCAGCACCTCGGCGCCGGCCTGCGCATGGCCCAGGTGCTCGAGCATCAGCGCGCCCGACCAGATCATGCCGATCGGGTTGGCCACGCCCTTGCCGGCGATGTCTGGCGCGGAGCCGTGCACCGGCTCGAACAGCGACGGGAACTTGCGGTCCGGGTTGATGTTGGCGCTCGGTGCGATGCCGATCGTGCCGGTGCAGGCTGGGCCGAGGTCGGACAGGATGTCGCCGAACAGGTTGCTCGCCACCACCACGTCGAACCAGTCCGGGTGCAGCACGAAGTTCGCGGTGAGGATGTCGATGTGGTACTTGTCGACCTTCACGTCGGCATAGCTCTTCGCCATCGCCGCGACGCGCTCGTCCCAGTAGGGCATGGTGATGGCGATGCCGTTGCTCTTGGTGGCCGAGGTGAGGTGCTTCTTCGGGCGCCTGTTCGCCAGCTCGAAGGCGTAGCGCAGCACGCGGTCGACGCCCACGCGTGTCATCACCGTTTCCTGGATCACCACCTCGCGATCGGTGCCCTCGAACATGCGGCCGCCGACGCTGGAGTACTCGCCCTCGGTGTTCTCTCGCACCACGTAGAAGTCGATCTCGCCGGGCTGCCGCGCGCGGCCGGTGCGATCGACCAGCGGCGACGGGATGCCGGGCATCAGGCGGCAGGGGCGCAGGTTCACGTACTGGTCGAAGTCGCGGCGGAACTTCAGCAGCGAGCCCCACAGCGAGATGTGGTCGGGCACGGTGTCGGGCCAGCCGACGGCGCCGAAGTAGATCGCGTCCAGGCCGGCGAGCTGATCGAACCAGTCGGCCGGCATCATCGTGCCGTGCTTGGCGTACCAGTCGCAGCTGGCCCAGTCGATGTGCTTCCACTCGAAGCGGATGCCGTGGCGTGCGCCGACAGCCTCGAGGGCACGCAGGCCTTCGGGCATGACTTCGCGGCCGATGCCGTCGCCGGGGATCACGGCGATGCGGTGGGACTTGCTCATGCAGGTTCTCCAGTCAGGAATCGGATTGTCGGCGCAGGCGATCGACGTGCAGGTACGCAGCATCCACACCCGCGGCGGCGATGTGCGCGGGGGGCGGTTCGCCACGTACCCAGGCGGCGGCGAGCTCTCCCATCGCCGGCGCGGTCTGGATGCCGTAACCGCCTTGCGCGGCGAGCCAGAAGAAGCCGGGCGCCAGCGGGTCGAAGCCGGCGACCACGTCTCCGTCGGCCACGAAGGAGCGCAGCCCGGCCCAGGTGTGGCTGGGGCGGCGAATCTGCAGCGTGGTCATCTCCTCGATGCGAGCGATGCCGGTGGCGATGTCGAGTTCTTCCGGCCGCACGTCGTGCGGATCCACCGGGTCGGCATTGGCCGGCGAGCCGAGCAGGGAGCCCGCATCGGGCTTGAAGTACCAGCCTTCGTCGACGCCGCAGACGCAGGGCCAGGACGCGCAATCCACGCCGGCAGGCGGTGCGAAGAGGAAGGCGGCCCGGCGTTTCGGTTGCAGCCCGATGGGCGGGAGGCCGGCGAGTTGCGCGAGCGTTTCGGCCCAGGCGCCAGCGGCGTTGACGACGGTGGCAGCGCGCCAGTCACCGGCGACGCTGTGCACGTGCCACAGGCCCTCGCGCCGCTGCAGCCCGCTGATGCGTGCATCGCAGACGATCCGCGTGCCATTCGCCTTCGCGCGGCGCAGAAAGCCCTGGTGCAGCGCATGCACGTCGATGTCGGCTGCGTCCGGATCGAGCAGCGCGCCGCCGACCTGCTCGGCTCGCAGCATGGGCACACGCGCGATGGCTTCGGCGGCGGTCAAGCGCTTCAGGTTCGGCGTGTGCGGCCGCAGTTCGGCCTCCGTCTGGTCGAGCAGATCGTGCTGCGCCGGCGTACCGACGTACATCGCTCCGCGCGGCGAGATCAGCGGCGCGGCGCAGAAGCCCGCCGGCGGCGCGGTGTAGAAGGCCCGGCTCGCGCGCGTGAGCGCCCGGATCGTCGGCGTGCCATAGCTCTCCATGAACATCGCCGCCGAGCGGCCGGTGCTGTGGTAGCCCGGCTGCGACTCGGCCTCGAGCAGCAGCACGCGGTGCGACTCGGACAGAAAGGCGGCGAGCGAGGCCCCGGCGATGCCGGCGCCGACGACGATCACGTCGGTCTCGTGTGTCATGCCGCCATCGTAGCGGCGGCTGGCAGAATCGAGACGCGATGAACAAGGCCTTCACCAAGGAATCCGACGGCGACGACGACGAAGAGCTCGCGCTGCCAGCGATGCCGCATGGCACGAAGAACTACGTCACCCCGCAGGGCTACGCGCGGCTGCGCGCCGAGCTGATGAGCCTGCTCGACGACGAGCGGCCGAAGATCGTGGAGGTGGTGTCGTGGGCGGCGAAGAACGGCGACCGCTCCGAGAATGGCGACTACCTCTACGGCAAGAAGCGCCTTCGCGAGATCGACCGGCGCATCCGCTTCCTCACCAAGCGGCTGGACATCGCCGAGGTGGTCGACCCGTCGCTGCACCACGGCCACGACCAGGTCTTCTTCGGCGCCACGGTGACCTACGCCAACCAGAAGGGCGACGAGCGCACCATCACCATCAAGGGCATCGACGAGTCCGACAGCGCGCAGGGCGAGGTGAGTTGGATCGCGCCGATCGCGCGGGCACTGCTGAAGGCGCGTGTGGGTGAAGAGGTCACGCTACAGACGCCTGGTGGGCTGGAAAGAATCGAGGTGCTCGATGTGATCTATCCGGCTCCCGCAGCATCGTGAGTCTGGATGGCGCCCCCTCCCGGAGGGGGCTCGGGGGAGCGGTGTGGTCGGGGCGCAGCCCTGAGCCGCAGGCTCAGGGCTTGACGCGTGCCACGCGCAGCACGGAGGCGGAGCGCTTGAGCACGCGCATCACCTCGGCCAGGTGCAGCCGGTCGCGCACGCTCAGCAGCAAGCGCAGCTCGCTGGTCTGCGCGGCACGTTCGTCGCCCATGTCGATGTGGGTGATGTCGGCCTCGGCCGAAGCCACTGCCGAGGCCACCTCGGCGAGCACGCCCTTGCCGTTCTTCAGCAGCACGCTGATCGCGGTCTCGAAAGCGCGCGTGGGCTGCTCGGCCCACTCGACCGTCATCCAGCGTTCGCTGTCGCGCTCGAACAGGCGCTTGCCGACGCTGCAGTCGGCCGTGTGCACCGTCAGGCCCTCGCCGCGGCCGAGGTAGCCGACGATGGAATCCCCCGGGATCGGCCGGCAACACGGCGCCAGTTGCACCGAGGCGCCCTCGCTGCCGTCGATCAGCACCATGCCCTGCAGCGGCGCGTTGTCGTCGCTGGCGTAGCGGCCCATGGTCAGCGTCAGCGCGTCGGGGCGCTGGCCTTCTTCGGCCATCAGCCGCGCCACGCGCTTGGCGACGATGCTGGCGATCTTGCGGCCCAGGCCGATGTCGGTGAGCAGTTCGGCGCGGTTGCGGTTACCGCTCCAGCGTGTCACCTGCTGCCACAGCGGCGCGTGTTCCTCGCGCTCGTCGGGCAGTTGCAGGCCTTCGGCGCGCAAGGCCTGCGCGAGCATCTTCTCGCCCAGGTCCTGCGACTCCTCCTGCTCCATCGTCTTCAGGTAGTGGCGGATCTTCGAGCGCGCCCGGCCGGTGCGCACGAAGTTCAGCCAGGCCGGGTTCGGCCGCGCGTTGGGCGCGCTGACGATCTCGACCACGTCGCCACTGCGCAGCTCGGTGCGCAGCGCCACCGGCTCGCCGTTGACCTTGGCGGCCACGCAGTGGTCGCCGACATCGGAGTGAATCGCGTAGGCGAAGTCCACCGGCGTGGCGCCCTTGGGCAGGGCGAGGATCTTCGATTTCGGCGTGAACACGTAGATCGCGTCGGGGAACAGGTCGATCTTGACGTGCTCGAGGAACTCGCTCGCGTCGCGCGTCTCGTCCTGGATGTCGAGCAGCGACTGCAGCCACATCGCACCCAGGCGCTGCGCGTCCTGCGCGTGGTTGCCGCCGGCGCCCTTGGATTTGTACATCCAGTGCGCGGCGATGCCCTTCTCGGCCACGGCGTGCATCTGCTCCGTGCGGATCTGGAACTCCACCGCCGTGCCGAGCGGGCTGACCAGCGTGGTGTGCAGCGACTGGTAGCCGTTCGCCTTCGGGATGGCGATGTAGTCCTTGAAGCGCCCGGGCATCGGCTTGTAGAGCTGGTGCAGCACGCCCATCGCCATGTAGCACTCGGGCAGCGTGCTCACGACGATGCGAAAGCCGAAGATGTCGTTCACCTGCGCGAAGCTCAGGTGCTTCTCGCTCATCTTCTTGTAGATCGAGAACAGCGTCTTCTCGCGGCCGAACACCTGCACCGGCAGCTTGGACTGCGCGAAGGACTTCTCGACCTCGCGCTGGATGCGCTCGACCACGTCGCGCCGGTAGCCGCGCGCCTTCTGCACCGCCTTGAACAGCGCCGCGTGGCGCCACGGCCGCAGGTGCTGGAACGAGAGCTCCTGCAGTTCGCGGTAGGTCTGGTTCAGGCCCAGGCGGTGGGCGATGGGGGCGTAGATGTCCAGCGTCTCGCCGGCGATGCGCACGCGCTTGGACGGCACCATCGCGTCCATCGTGCGCATGTTGTGCAGCCTGTCGGCCAGCTTGATCAGGATGACGCGAACGTCGCGCGCCATCGCCAGCAGCATCTTGCGGAAGGACTCGGCCTGCGACTCCTCGCGCGTCGAGAAGCGCAACTTGTCCAGCTTGGTGAGGCCATCGACCAGGTCGGCGGTGGGCGCGCCGAAACGTTCGATCAGCTCGGACTTCGGGATGCCGCAGTCCTCCATCGCGTCGTGCATCAGCGCCGCCATGATGGCCTGGGCGTCGAGCTTCCACTCGGCGCACAGGCCCGCCACCGCGATCGGGTGCGTGATGTAGGGCTCGCCGCTGGCGCGGAACTGGCCGAGGTGCGCCTCGTCGGCGAAGCGGTAGGCGTCGCGCACGCGCTTGATGTCGGCGGCGTCGAGGTAGTCGAGCTTGGAGGTCAGCGCCGCGAAGGAAGCCGCTGCGGCGTCGGCGGTGACCAGCTTCGCCGGGGCAGCGCTGCGCCGGCTCGACGGCGCGGTCGAGTCACGCAGTGCTTCGGGGGTGCGGTCGCCCATGTCCGGAATTTAGCAGGCCGACACCGGGCCCGCAGGGCGAGGCGGCCGAAGGAGGGCCGCCATGGGGTCAATGGCGCGTCAGACGGGGACTTTGCGGAGCATCTCGATACCGACTTCGCCGGCGGCGATCTCGCGCAGCGCGGTCACGCCGGGCTTGTTCTTGGTCTCGATCTTCGGGGCGTGGCCCTGGCTGAGCATGCGCGCACGGTAGGTCGCGGCCAGCACGAGCTGGAAGCGGTTCGGGATCTTGACGAGACAGTCTTCGACGGTGATGCGGGCCATGCGGATGCTCCGGGGGAGATCAGATCAGATCGAGCGCTGCAAAAACCTGGGACTTGTTGCGGCGCTGGGCAGCGTACTTCAGTCGCTGGGAGTGGACGACGGTCTTCAGGTCGAAGAGGGCCGTCTCGAACAGGGCGTTGATTATAACGAAGTCGAAATGCCGGGCCTGGGCCACCTCGATGCGTGCGTTGTCCATCCGCCTGGCGATCACGTCCACGCCGTCCTCGCCGCGGCGCATCAGGCGCTGGCGGAGTTCGTCCCAGCTCGGCGGCAGGATGAAGATCAGCACCGCGTGCGGGAACAGCTTCTTGATCTGCAAGGCGCCCTGCCAGTCGATCTCGAGCACGACGTCCTGGCCACCGGCAATGCGCGCCTCGATGGCTTCGCGCGAGGTGCCGTAGAGGTTGCCGTGCACCTCGGCCCACTCGAAGAAGTCCCCGTGGGCGATCTTGGCGCGGAACTCGGGCTCGCCGATGAAGTGGTACTCGCGGCCCTGCTGCTCCTGGCCTCGCGGCGCGCGCGTGGTGTGCGACACCGACACCGCCAGGTGCGAGTCGAGTTCGAGCAGGGCCTTGACCAGGCTCGACTTGCCGGCCCCGCTGGGGGCGGCGACGACGAACAGGTTGCCGGGGTAGTCCATGGGCGTGTCGGTGTGCCGGGCCAGAGCGAAGTATCGCCGCTCAGCGCGATGCCGGGTCGGGGCGGTTGAGCGCGTCGTGCCGGCTTTGCACGCTCGGCGGCCACTGCGACTTGATCCAAGAGAGCGCGGCGACGATCTCCGTGTCGCTGAGCACGCCTTCGAAGGCCGGCATCGCCGAGGCGTGGTTGGGCAGCTTGGCGGCCCGGGCCACGCCGTACTTGGTGATGCGGAACAGCATTTCGTCCGGGTGATGCCAGGTGTGGCCGCTGGCGTCGTGCGGCGGTGCGGGCAGCAGGCCGTCGGCGCCGGGCTGCCGCCAGTTCGCCTGCCCTTCCAGTCGCACGCCGTGGCAGGACGCGCAGCGCGCCTCGTAGACCTGCCGGCCCAGCGTGACCAGCTTCGCATCGTCGGGCCGCAGACGCCAGGGTTCGCCCGGCGCCGTGTTCCCGCCCGACAACGCGATCGCCACGCCCCCCGCCACGAACACGGCCAGCGCGCCCAGCCACAGCGGCATGCGCGAGGCCATGGTCAGTCCCGCTTGGGCTCGATGACCGTCACCACGTAGTCGGCACCCTGCTTTTCGGCCTGGAAGCGCACCTTGTCGCCGGCCTTGAGCTTGTCGAGCCAGGCCTTGTCCTTGACCTGGAAGACCATGGTCATCGGGGGCATGTCGAGGTTCTTCAGCTCGCCATGCCTGATGGTGAGCTTGGCGGCGCTCTTGTCGACCTTGCGGATCTCGCCTTCGCTCAGATCGGCGGTGTCCGCGGCGATGGCGCTGGCGCAGGCGCCCGCGAGCAGCAATGACAGCGCAGTGGTTCTCATGTCGGATTCCTTATGTGTGGGGTTGTTGGGTGTCAGGCGGGGCGCACCGTGATGCGGCCGACCATGCCGGCCTGGTAGTGGCCGGCGATGAGGCAGGCAAAGGCGAACTCGCCCACGCGATTGAAGGTCCAGACGATCTCGCCGGTGCGACCCGGCGGCACGTGGGCCATCCAGGGCTCGTCGTGCTGCATGTCCGGGAATCGCGCCATCAGCGCGGCATGCTCGTCGAGCGCGGCGGGCGTGCCGATGACGAGTTCGTGCAGCACCGCACCGGTGTTGCGGATGCGCAGGCGCAGCGTCTGGCCGAGTTTCACCGCGAGGCGATCCGGCACGAAACGCATCGAGTCGAGCATGCGCAGCTCGACCGTGCGCGTCGCGCGCCGCGCTTCGCCGGCGATGCCCCAGGGCTGCTGTTCCGGCGCCGCCGGCACGTCGGCCTTCGGGTGCGTCGACTCGCCATGCGCATGCACGGCGCCGACCAGCAGCACCGAACCCGTGGCGAGCAGCAGGCTGCGTCGATCAATGATGGCCATGGCCTGCCCCTGGTTTGCGCACCTGCACTTCGACGGCCGCCTTCGCCGCCGCCGGGGGGCCGCCGCGCGGCGCCTCCGCCAGCGTGCCGGTCCATTCGTACGCAACCGTCCCTGGCGGGTGCTTGAACCAGCCGGGGTCGCGGTAGTCTCCGTGCGGCTGGTCGCGCCGAACCTTGAGCACGCTGAACATGCCGCCCATGCCCACCGCGCCGAACGGGCCGGTGCCGGTCATCATCGGCGCGGTGTTGTCGGGCAGCGGCATCTGC
>Ga0209097_10000119_pt1 | contig 92412 bp, 80 predicted proteins | sample AD_UKC052_MetaG_FD_184419 | JGI IMG/M metagenome (GOLD analysis project Ga0209097, IMG submission 184419) | Active sludge microbial communities of municipal wastewater-treating anaerobic digesters from USA - AD_UKC052_MetaG (SPAdes) (version 2) | ecosystem: Engineered > Bioreactor > Anaerobic >... | reverse complement strand
AAAATCGAAACATTCTTTTCCGACCAAAAGAGCCGCGGTTTCAACTTGCACAAAAGCCATCTCTCAAACCCTGCACGTCTGGCGAAACTAATGATTGCCGCCTGCCTGGCTTATCTCTGGATTGTGCGACTGGGGCTTTGGTCGCTTGGTAATGAACTCCATAAAACTGTTCATCGCACTGACCGTTGTGACCTGAGCTTATTCCAACTCGGCTTGCGCATCCTTGAGCATCTTTTGGACTTCAATCTGCCTATCCCTGTTTCGTTCACGGATTTTTCACATGCTTACACGAACTTTGTCCGGTAGAGAAATATAATCAACCCCATGGAACAGTTATCTCACCCCACCAATGGTCGCGGCGCGGCCTACAGCACACACAGGATACCTGTTTCAATTTGACCGCCTCTGGACCAGCCAGACGGGGCAAAACTTCAGCCCACACTCAGACAGTCACTTTGAAAAAGGTGGCTGTCTTTTTTTATCCTCAGGTGCGGGCTCGTGGGACCCGCGCCCATTTCCACCCCTTCAACAGGGGAAACAGCGCAAGGAGCTGAATATGGACATCATCACCGGCAAAATTCTCAAACTGAACCACTGGCCCGAAGGCCGGATCATTGGCATGGCCAAAGCGGCTGCCGAAGCCCTGGCCGGCCAGGGCATTGAACGCGAATCCATTCTCGAACGCCTGGATGAGGTCCGTCAGAATCCGGGGATCTTCCTGGCCGACCCGTTAATGTCGGACCTGGCGCGCGAGTGCATCCGCCTGCAGCCCAAAGCCGAAGACCTGCTGAACACCCTGCGCAAGACGCCCCTGCCCTATCCCATCTGGGGCCGTGAAGGCATCGACCAGACCTCCCTCGCCCAGATGGATAACGCCATGCGCCTGCCGGTCAGCGTGGCCGGCGCCCTCATGCCCGATGCCCACAGCGGCTACGGCCTGCCCATCGGCGGCGTGCTGGCGGCCCAAAACGCCGTCATCCCCTATGCCGTCGGCGTGGATATTGCCTGCCGCATGCGCCTCTCGATCTATGCTGTCTCACCCTATCTGATGGGGCAGAAGAAAAACCACTTCGAGCAGGCGCTGATGACCCAGACCGTTTTTGGTGTGGGGGCGGAGGTCAAAGGCGCCAAACGCCCCCAGCACGAAGTGCTGGATGATCCGGCCTGGCAGGCCACCCGCCTGCTCAAAAGCCTGCAAATCAACGCCGCCCGCCAGCTCGGTTCCAGCGGCTCAGGCAACCATTTCGTGGAATGGGGCGTTTTTCGCCTGCACGAACCCCTGCTGGGCCTGGCCGCCGGCGAATACCTGGCCCTGCTTTCCCACAGCGGCTCGCGCAGCGTGGGCTACAAAATAGCCGACCGCTACAGCAAGCTGGCCATGGAGCTGCACCCTGACCTGGACCGCGAAGCCCGCCATCTGGCCTGGCTCTCGCTCGATTCCGAGGAAGGCCAGGAATACTGGCTTTCGATGGAACTGGCCGGGCGCTTCGCCGCCGCCAACCACGCCGTCATCCACCACCGTGTGGCCGAAGCCGTGGGCCTCAAGGAAGCCGCGGTGATCGAAAACCACCACAACTTTGCCTGGGCGCAAACCCTGCCCGACGGCCGCCAGGTCATCGTCCACCGCAAAGGCGCCACCCCTGCCGCCAAGGGCGTGCTCGGCATGATTCCCGGCTCCATGGGCGATGCCGGCTATGCGGTGCGCGGCCTGGGCCACCCGGATTCGCTTGAATCAGCTTCGCACGGCGCCGGCCGCCAGATGAGCCGCACCGCTGCCCTCAACGCCATCAGCAAAACCGCGCGCGACGAATATCTCAAGGAACGCGGCATCACCCTGCTGGGCGGCGGCATGGATGAGGCTCCCCAGGCCTATAAACCCATCGAAAAGGTTATCGCCGCGCAAAACGAACTGGTGGAAGTGATCGGCAAGTTCACCCCGCGCATCGTGCGCATGGCCGATGAAGCGGGCGAAGTTTGATCCCCGTCCTTCCCCGGATTAAACCCATTCCCCTGGCCCAAATTTGGGCCAGGGGAACATTTTTCCCTTCCCTCAGCTGCGTTTTTTTCCCTCTTGACAATCAGTCCAACTACCAGTATAACTGAACCATCATTCGGTTATAGCGCGCCAGCACCTTTTTCTCGCCCTCATAACCGAATAAACATTCGGTCAAGGGGTTGCCATGTCTCGCGCTGATGTCAGTGAAGAACGCCGCCCGCAGATTATCGAAGCCGCCATCCAGGTTTTTATTCGCAAAGGCTATCGTAAAACGACCATGCCCGATATTGCCCGCCAGGCCGGCCTCAGCGTGGGGGGCGTTTACTGGTATTTCAAAAGCAAGGCGGAAATCGTACAGGCCATTCTCAGTCAGCTCTTCCAGAGCGATTTGCTCAGCCTGGCCATCCTGGCTGATGAGGCAGCCCCTGCTGCAGACCGTCTGCACACCTTTGCCCGCCGCTATCTTGAAACCTATCATCAACTGGCCTGGTTGGATCCCATTGGCATTCATTTCTATGCCGAAGCGCCCCATGATGCTGATGTGTGCGGTTTCATTCAGCAATACCTGGCTCACTATCGCAAGGCTCTGGTGACCCTGATTGAACAGGGTATTGCGCGCGGCGAGTTTCGTCCCGTCAATCCCCAGGATGCCGCCAATGCGCTCATCGCTCTTGAAGAAGGCCTCTCCCTGATCATGCAGGCCGACCCTCAACAGGTGCATTGGGAATCCTCCTTCATGCTGGCCATAGATCTGTTTCTGGCTGGCCTCAAGCCCATCTCCATCCCCTCCTCCACTTTGGAAAACAAGGATTTTGAATGAAGCAGGGAAAAGTGTTTACCCCTGATCTGTGGTTATGTCATTTATTTGGTGGGCATCTTCGGCTATCCAAGATATATTTATCAAAATGAGATTCATTACGAAAAACCGGTTGTCATCTGGGATCGCCCCATATGATTTCAGGAGTTATGCCAATGATTGAAATTACCCCCACCCTGACCGAAGATTAACGCGCCCTGGCAGCGAGAATCTATTTTGAAGCCTTCCGGCGCAAACTGGCGCCACTGATTGGCCAGCCCTCCCTTACCCTGATTTTCAAGCATGGCTGGTATTCCTCCAAAAACACCCAAACTTTGTCAATCATAGCTGTGTTCCTCGTATCTGTCATCACCCGGTTAAGGTGATCCATTGCCGTTTCTTCTAAAAGAAAACCGGGCTGGAAACCTCGTTCCAACCCGGTCAGGCAGTCTCATTTTGCTGGCGCTGATTGCAGCGTCAGGTCATCCAGAAACAAATTACTGTTTGACGAGCCATCTGTGGTCACCTGAATGCGCAGGGTCACCGTCTGTCCGATATAGTCCACCAGGCTGACGGAGGTGTACGTCCAGGTGGGCGTCTGGTTGCCGGTGCACAGGTCAAACTGTTCCACCACCGTCCCGTTGACCATCACCTTTGCCACATCAAATCCGCAGGTATCAGCAGAGGAAATCCAACGGAAATATTTAAGATGGGGCAAAGTGGGTGAAACGAACACCTGCTGTTCAATATAGGATGTCTCGTCGCTGTCTCCGCCCAACCAGGCGGCCCATGTTCCGCTGTGGGGAGTTACTCCGCCCGGCAGGCTGGTTCCCTGGACAATAAGGGTCCAGCCCTTCAAAGAATACTCCGTCCAGACGCTGCGCCCCTGCTCAAAATCGCCGTTCAACAAGCCCACGGCCGGAGTTGGGTTCGCGCCGCTGCGCAGCACCATCGGCATATAGACACCGCCCTGGGGCGTGGGGCCGCCGCCTGAAAAGCCCATTCCCTGCGCCGGCAAGGTCGCCAGCATCAGCCCTCCGAAAAGGCCAAGGGTTACAAAAATGACGCACGCTTTTTTTAAAGTCATATCGTTTCCGTCAAAAAAGAAAAGTCTCAGGTTTAAAACCGCCTGATTCTGGATCAAATTGGATACATTGGGAAGAGCATGAAAATTATATCATCAGTCTCACTTGTTGCCGCGATAAAACCCGATTTATGATATAATTAGTTAACTTATATTAAATTTAATTCTCACAGGAGATTGATGATGAACCTTCCCCCGTTGGCCAAAAAACTCTTCTCCCTCCAGATTCGTTATGCCGCCGTCATGAGCATTCTGACTCTGGTCATGGGCCTGATCTACCGCGAGATCTCGCGCCCCTTTTACAAAGGCCTCACCCTTGAACAGGAATCCCTCTACGGCCACAATATGAGCCTGGTGCATGGCCACACCTTTTTCCTCGGCGCTGTCATCCCCCTGGCCATGGCCGTGCTGGCTTTTCTGGTGATGCCTTACCTGAACGAAAAACGGTTAAAAAATATGCTGATGCGCTTCAAGGCTTATATCATCGCTTCTGCGGCTGCCCTGCTGTTGATGGTTTACAAAGGCCTGGCTTTCATCATGGGCGCCGGACAGCCGCTGGATGGCATCAACGCCAGCCTGTTTTTCGGCAACCCGATCCTGCGCGGCGTCCTTTTCGGCCTGTCGCATGTGGTCATTTTTTGGGCAGTCGGCGAAATCATGGCCGGCATCTTTATCGCTGCCAGCAAAATGTCCAAAGAATAATCCTTTACCTAAGGCACCAAAAGCGCCCCTGGCTGATTTTTCAGCCGGGGGCGCTTTTTTGTCCTATCTGTTGGGGAGCCTGTTAGCGGGCTGCCATGGCGCCCAGTTTGCCAAAACTATCCTTCAAGGCCGGGTACAGTCCGGTGTAAATGGCATATCCTTCGCGATAGGTGGCTGTTTGCGCCGGTTGGGGCCGGGTGACGCCGGTGATGCGCACCGCCGCCCGGCAGGCTTCGGGCACATCCTTCCACGCGCCTGCGCCCACACCAGCCAGAAGGGCCGCACCAAAAGCCGCCCCCTCGGTGGTGTTCACGGTGACCAGTTCAGCCTCCAGGGTATCCGCCAAAATTTGCCGCCAGAGCGGACTTTTGGCCCCGCCGCCCGAAACACGCACCTGGGTGATGGCCTCCAGGCCGGCATTTTGAATCAAAGTGAAGCTGTCCTTAAGCCCATAGGCCACCCCCTCCAGCACAGCGCGGGTCATGTGGCTGCGGTTATGCCGCAAGGTCAGCCCGATGAAAGCGCCGCGCGCCAGAGGATCGGGGTGTGGGGTTCTTTCACCGCTCAAATACGGCAAAAACTGCAGCCCCTCACACCCCGCCGGACTCCCCTCTGCGTTTTGAAGCAGTTCTTCAAAACCAAGATCCGCCGCCAGCGAATCCCGAAACCACTGCAAACTGCCCGCTGCCGAGAGCATCACCCCCATCAAATGCCACATGCCCGGCACAGCATGACAGAACGCATGCAGCCGGCCTTCCGGCTCAATGATGGCACGGGGCGTGGCCGCAAAAACCACCCCCGATGTACCCACTGTCAGCGCCGCCACCCCGGCTTCGACCACCCCCGTGCCCACTGCCTGGGCGGCCTGGTCGCCGCCGCCAGCTGCCACCGGGGTGCCCGCTTTCAATCCTGTTTTGGCGGCCGCCTCAGCCGTCACCTCGCCGGTAAATGCACACCCTTCAAAAGTGGGCGGCATCCAGGCCGTGTCAATGCCCAATTTTGCCAGCACCTCAGGCGACCAATCGCGCGCCTTCAGGTCAAAAAGCACAGTTCCCGCGCCGTCGGCTTTATCCATGGCATACCCACCGGTCAGGCGGTAGCGGATATAATCCTTCGGCAGCAGCATATGACGCGCTTTCTGGTAAATTTCAGGCTCGTTTTCCTTCACCCATAATATCTTTGGCGCGGTGAAACCGGTCAGGGCCACGTTGCCGGTGGTATTGATGAAGGCCTGCCGCCCGCACAGCTGATGAATTTCATCACACTGCGCCTGAGTGCGCTGATCGTTCCATAAAATGGCCGGCCGCAGCACCCGCCCGGCCTCATCCAGCAGCACCAGGCCGTGCATTTGCCCGGTCAGACCCACGGCCACCACCGCACTGGCGCTGACGCCGCTCTGCGCCAGCACCTGCCGGATGCTCGCGGCCACAGCCTCCCACCATTCCTGCGGATCCTGTTCGGACCACAGCAGTTTCGGCGTGTGCAGGGTATGGGGTGAAGAAGCCGCGCCAATCACGTTGCCCTGTTCATCAATCAGCAGGGCTTTGCTTCCCGTGGTGGATGTGTCAATGCCTAAAAAATACATATCAACCTCACCATTTCAGATCACTTCCACCGGGCAGATGAACTGGCGTTCCGCCACCTGGGCCGCCGCGCTGATTTCAAACGAGCCACCCAGACGGATATCTTCCGATGAAGCACCAACCATGACATAAATTCTACCCGGCTCCAGCACCAGGTTTAAGGTCTGGTCATAAAAGGCCAGCTGGTTGACCGGCAGGTGAAAATGGATCTGGCGCGTTTCTCCCGGCTGCAGCAGCACCCGGACATACCCTTTCAATTCTTTAACCGGCCGCGGTGTGGAGGCGTACTCATCCCGGATGTAAAGCTGCACCACTTCTTCACCAGCGACTGCGCCGGTATTGCTCAGCTTCAAAGAAATGCCCACGCTTTCTCCTGCGGCTGCCTGTGCATGATCCAGTTCCAGGCCGCTGTATTCAAAGCGGGTGTAGCTGAGGCCGTGGCCAAAGGGAAACTGCGGGGTCACTTTTTCGGTCACATAATCCGTGTACCAGTTGGAACGCCGCCCGGCGGGCTTGTGATTGTAATACACCGGCAGCTGCCCGGCCGTGCGGGGAATGCTGACAGGCAGCTTTCCGCCCGGATTGATGCGCCCAAACAGGGCCTCTGCCACAGCCGTGCCGCCTTCTTCGCCCGGCAGCCAGGCTTCCAGCACTGCAGCAGCCTTTTCAATGATCTCAGGCATCACCAGCGGGCGCCCATTGACCAGCACCACCACCACCGGTTTTCCCACTGCCAGCACAGCCTGCGCCAGGCGCTCCTGCGCTTCAGGCAGGCGCAGGGTGGCGCTGTCACGGGTTTCGCCAGTGGTGCAGCCCGGCACCAGGCCGGAATAATCACCCAGCACCAGCACCACCGCATCGGCCTGCTGCGCCGCAGACACGGCTCCGGCCACCCCGGCAGCATCGCCCTCGCGCACCTCGCAGCCCCGGGCATAAAGGAGCCGGGATGCAGGAGAGAGAACATCCCGCACTCCTTCAAGCACCGTACCAACCTTCACATTGAAAGGCTTCAGCATTTCTGAATCCAGATTCAGGAACGCTGAATCAGCACTCGTGGCCTGGGAACGCATCAATTCAACCACGGCAGCATAAGAATAATCACCCAGCTGGTTCCGGGGGTTATCTGCATTGGGGCCAATGACTGCCAGGGTTGGAATAGCCTCTGGCAGCGGCAGCAAACCGTCATTTTTCAGCAGCACCAGCGATTTTTCCGCAATCTTGCGGGCCAGTTCGCGCTGCTGACTGGTTTCAAACACTTCCAAAACCCGGCCCTCATCCACATAGGGATTTTCGAACAGGCCCAGTTCAAATTTCTTCTGCAGGTGGCGGCTGACCGCCAGATCAATTTCACCCAGGCTGATTTGCCCCTCTTCCAGAGCAGCTTTGAGCGCTTCACCGTAACAGGTAACAATGGGCAGTTCCACATCAATGCCAGCGCGCAAGGCCAGCGCCCCAGCCTTTGATGGCGTCTCTGCCAGGTAGTGGTAATTATGCAGCATGATCACCGCTTCATAATCGGAGACCACCAGGCCGTCAAAGCCGAGCTTGTTCCTCAGCAGGTCTGTTAAGATCCGCCGCGAGGCCGCCACCACTTCCCCATCCAGTTCGGGGTAGGCATTCATCAGCGTGGCCAGTTTGGCGTCGCGGAAAGCCATTTGGAACGGCATCAGGAAGGTGTCCCATAACTCATGCCAGCCAACCTGCACCGGTCCGCAGTTCAGGCCGCCGTTGCTCAGGCTGTGGCCCACAAAGTGCTTGGCTGTGGCCATCACGCCCTTTTCCAGGTCATCACTCTGCAGGCCGCGGATGTAAGCCGACCCAAAATGGCTCACCAGGGTCGGGTCTTCGCCAAAGGTTTCTTCCACCCGGCCCCAGCGCAGATCGCGCGCCACATCCAGCACCGGCGCCAATCCCTGCCGGGCACCGATGGCCATCAGCTGCTTGCGGATTTCCGTCGTCATCGCCTCAGCCAGTTCAGGCTGAAACGTGCTGGCCAGGCCCAACATTTGCGGATACATGCTCCCGCCGAGAATCATGGCTCCAGAACAGCATTCTTCATGCACAATGGCCGGAATGCCCAGGCGTGTTTCTTCCAGCAGGAATTTTTGCAGCCGGTTGGCAGCTTTGGCCGCCTCCACCGGAGGCAAAATGGAAGCGCCTCCAACCCGGGTGATTTGACCGATGCCAAAGCCCAGTTTTTCCTTAACTTTCTGCATGTCCAGCTCACCGCGGGTTTGCAGATCATACATCCAATATGAACCAATCTGGGCCAGTTTTTCATCCAGGGTCATTTCCGAGGTCAATTTGGCGGCGCGCGCCTGAGCTGTTTGTTTATTCATGGACAACCTGCTATCTCTTCCTTTTCGAAACACAATCCTTCAACGATTTAGCGAACCCCGGTCAAAACTTCAATGGTCAGTTGATCCAGAAGCTCATAACGCAGCCCCCGGCTGCTGATGGTCTTCCGGTCAAAGGCGTGGGCGCGCAGAGCGGCTGCCTTTTCGGGCGAATATGAACCAGCGAAAGGCAGCATGGAAGCATCCACCGCGTTGATCTCAGCCAGCAAGGCCTGGATCTGCGGATCTGCATTGAAGCGGGCCGCTTTTTCTTTCAGAATCAGGTAGGTGCGCATGCAGCCGCGGGCAAAATCTTTCACCCCGGCATAATCTTCCGTGCGGTAGGCGTGCGCGTCAAAGTGGCGCGGACCGGCATAGCCCACATCTTCCAGGAACTTGACCAGGTAGAAAGCAGCTTTCAGGTCACGCGAGCCAAAACGCAAATCCTGGTCATAACGACCGGGATATTGATCGTTGAGGTCAATGTGGAACAGCTTGCCCGCTTCCCAGGCCTGGGCCACGCCGTGCATGAAATTAATGCCGGCCATGTGTTCGTGGGCCACTTCAGGGTTAACGCCTACCATTTCCGGATGATCGAGGGTTTCGATGAAGGCCAGCATATGCCCGGTGGTGGGGTTGAAGATATCGCCGCGCGGTTCGTTGGGCTTGGCTTCGAGAGCAAATTTGAGGTTGTATTTGTGATCAAGCACGTATTCGCAGAGGAAATTCATCGCTTCGCGGTTGCGCTTGATCGCTTCCACGGCGCTTTTGCTCGAGTCGGTTTCGGTGCCTTCGCGGCCGCCCCAGAACACGTACGTGGTGGCGCCAAATTCCACCCCCAGGTCAATGGCATTCATGGTTTTTTGCAAGGCATAGGCCCGCACTTTGGCGTCATTGCTGGTGAAAGCGCCGTCTTTGAAAATAGGATCGCCAAACAGGTTGGTGGTCGCCATCGGCACCACCAGGCCCGTATCTGCCAGCGCCTTGCGGAAGGCCTTCTTGATCTCATCAGTTTCAGCCGGAGTGGCATCGATCGGAATCAGGTCGTTATCGTGAAAATTGACGCCGTAAGCGCCTACCTCGCCCAGCAGGTACACCAGTTCAGCCGGAGTTTTGGCGTCCCGCACCGGGCTGCCAAAGGGATCGCGGCCCACAGAGCCGACCGTCCAGAGGCCGAAGGTGAATTTGTGTTCAGGTTTAGGGGTATAGTCAGACATGGTAAAACTCCTCGTTTGATATATTCTGTTGGTGCCAGTCTGCCAATCAATGACAAAAAGATGATTCCTGTCCTGAAGGCAGATTCGGGTATTTTTGAGACAATGTCCAGAAATTCTGGCTGTTGTTGCTCACCAACCCGATGGCATTGGGTTCAATTCCAGACGCCTTCTGTCCAGTGATCGGCAGAATGCGCCAATAGGCTTGCAGCAGGCGCAACAATATTAGACTGATCCCCGCGGCCGGCCAGTAGAAACCCTGCCGGGATCAGCGTCAATGAAAGCGGTCATCCGATTTTTTGGACGCTTGAACTTTATTCCTTCATGGCACCCATGGCAATGCCGTTGACGATGTACCTGGAAAACAGCGCATATATGATGATAATCGGCACGATGGTGATGGCCAGGCCCAGGTAAATGCTGCCGTATTCGGTGCGATACACATCGCCGCGCAGGGTTTGCACCAGCATGGGCAGGGTGTATTTTTCCATGGATGAAATCAGGATGAAGGGGTTGAAGAAATTGTTCCACGAAGCCACAAAGGCAAAGATACCCATGGTGAACGCCCCCGGAGAGGCAATCGGCAGCATCACCCGGTGGAAAATACCCAGCTCGCTGCAGCCGTCAATGCGGGCGGCGTCAATCAGTTCGTGGATCAAAACCGATTCAAGGTACTGTTTGGCAAAGAAAACCGACCCGGCAGAGGCAATGCAGGGTAAAATCAGGGCGGCATACGAGTCTGTCAGGCCAAGCTTGGACATGTACTGGTAAAAGCCGATGATAGAAAGCTGCATCGGGATCATCACCAGTACCAGGATCATGTTATAGAACAGCTTCTTTCCGGGGAAATCATAGACCACAATGCCGTAGGCGGTCAGCAGCGAGAAATACACCGTCACCAGCGTCATAGATACAGAAAGAATCAGGCTGTTGGAAAAACCCCGCACCAGGTTAATGCCCTTGCTGACCAGAATGTTGTAGTTTTCAATCAGGTGGGTGCTGGGTAAAAAGCCCACACCCTGCTGAATTTCAACCGTCGAGCGCGTGGCATTCACCACCAGAATCCAGATGGGAGCGATGGACACCAGCAGGATGAGAACAAGCAAAAGATAGACAAAGAAACGCATCACGTAAGTGTTGAACTTGTATCGGGTCATGGTAGATTCTCCTTATCCTCTCTGTGTTCCGTTTATTTGTCTTTATCCCGCAGGAGATAGAAAATGGCGAGGGAACAGACACAGGTCATGATGAAAATCAGGACGCCCACAGAGGAAGCAGCGCCGATATGGCCCTTGCTGCTGCTGAATTTCATGTACATGAGAATGTTGTTGGTCAGAATGGACGAACTGGGCGATCCGCGCCCGTCGGTCAGCAGGTAAGGAATGTCAAACATCTGCATGCCGCCGATCAGCGAGGTAACAAAAATATAAACCATGATCGGTTTCAAAAGCGGCAGGGTGATGCGCCGGAACATTTGGATCGCCGAGGCACCATCCACCATGGCAGCCTCATACAGCGTCACCGGAATGGAGGTCATGCCGGCCATAAGGATGATGATGGTCTGGCCAAACCACATCCACCACTGGATGAACACCACCAGCCCGCGGGTAATGGTTTCATTTTGCAGGTATTCAATGGCCGCCGGCAGGAAACCCAGCCTCACCAAAATCTGGTTGGCGGGGCCGAAATAGGAAAACAGGCTGAAAAACAGCGAGGCCACCGCCGCGGGCATCAGCAGGTTGGGCAGAAAGAACAGCGCCCGCCACACCCCCACGCCCTTGATTTTCAGGCGCAGGTCGGTGAACCAGAATGAGATGAGCATAGCAATGCCAAGCTGGGGAATGAAGTTTAAAATCCAGATCAGCCAGGTGTTCTTGACCGCCGTGACAAAGAAATTATCTGCAAACAGGCGTTCAAAATTTTTCAGGCCAATAAAATTGACCTTGGCAGTCATCAGAGTCGCATCAGTGAAGCTGAGATAGATGGTGTTATAGACCGGATATAATCCGAAAATCAGGAAGGCAATGATAAAAGGGGCAATAAAGAAATAACCGTAATAATTGCGGGGGATTCTGAAATGTCTCATGGCGACTCCTCTGGGTTGGTGCAGGCCAACACTGCGGGTGCTGGCCTGCACCGGTTAGTCCATTCAAATACTAGGGAACGGTGATATCCGGGAATTCGTTACGGACGGAGGCCTTCCAGTTGGCCCACATTTCATCGATGGTAATCTTGCCATCCAGGTATTGGGCGATGGGATCATTCAGAGCGCGCTGAATGGCATCATCGGCGCCAGTCATCAGCTTGGCATTGACGGAGGGGGCCGCGGCAGCGAAACCGCCGTAGGAGTTCTGGCCGCCCAGGAATTTGCTCAGGTCTGAATTATCGAAGGTGGACACGATGGCCGAAACCACGTTCTGGCTGGAGACAAAGTCGCCAGCAGCCTGTTTCTGATCATCAGGTGTGGTGGGGTCAATCTTCTTCAGGTATTCGTTGGTATACACGCCGGTGGCCCAATTCTTGAGGTTGGTTTCATCGATGGTGCAGAAGCGCACAAATTCCTTGGCCAGATCCATCTGCTTGCTGTCTTTCATCACACCCAGCCAGGTGCCGCCCCACTGGTAGGGCAGCGGGCCGGTGATCACAGCCCAGTCGCCGGTGGTGTCTTTGCTGCCGTCTTTCGACTTGGCATTGGGAGCCAACACGTAGGGCAGGCCCCAGGTCGGGAGGAAATAAGAGAAGATCTTCTGTGAGGTTCCGCTGGCATCCACCAGGCTGTCGTTCATGCCGGCGAACCAACCCTCGCCCCACTGATTGGCGCGGGCTTCGTAGCCATTATCACGGAAAGTTTTGGCAATTTCAACGTACTTGACGACCATCGGGTCAACCACAAGGGTATCGTCCACAATCCAGGGCTGCTCGCGGTTGGCGAAGAACAGGTTCTGGAAATCACCATTGGAAGCCACCATGAAGGTCTTGCCGCCAGATTTTTCTTTCACCACTGCCGCAGCAGCCGTGAATTTGTCCATATCAGACAGCAGTTCCTGAATTTTTGCGGGATCATCGGTGCCGAAATATTCCTTGGCCAGGCTGCGGCGATAGAACAGCGCGCCGGGGGTCGCCTGGTAGGAGAATGCTTTGGTCACGCCGTCGGCGGTGCCCACATCGATGACGAAGGGGTAAATCTTGGCGGCTTCGGCAGCCGGAAGCAGGGAACCCAGGTCTGCCAGGAAATCGCTTTCAACGTAGCTCTTGACAAAGGAGGCTTCAAGGGCGATGACATCCGGGGCGTCGTCGGTCTTGAGGGCAGCTTTGACCTTGGTCTGATATTCGCCATTGGTCATGGGGATCATGGTGTATTGCACATCCACTTCGGGGTGCAGGCCTTCAAAGGCGATGGCCATGGTCTTGATTTCATTGGTGAACGACCAGACCTTCAGGACGGTCTTATCAGCAGCGGGAGCTGCGGTGGGGGCAGCAGCCGGAGCTTCGGTGGGCTTGACTTCAGCTTTGGGAGCTTCGGTGGGTTTAACTTCAGCTTTGGGGGCATCAGTGGGTTTGGCCGCGGCGGTGGGGGCTGCGGTGGGCGTTGAGCAAGCTGATAACACCATGCTGGCGATGATCAAAATGCTAAAGAGGAACATCAACTTCTTTTTCATCAAAACCTTCTCCTACATAGAATTAGTGAATACTTATGGTACACTAGAGGTGTGGTAAAAAAACCACACTGGTTCATGCAGGTCTTCCTCATTTGTGCCAACGGATAGGAAGACCTGTCTTTTTTGCATTCATTTTGACGAAGATCACCTCCTTATCTTTCGATATTGTTGCCGGTATCGTTACCGAAACGAGTAAATAAAAAAGAGAAAGATGCTTTACTCGTTTCCTATATCTACCGAGGAGCGCAGGAACCGCGAATCACCAGTTTGGTTTCGACCCGCACGTTCAAATTATCCAATGTTTCGTGATGAATGATCCGGATCAATGTTTTGGTGGCAATGCTGCCCATCTCTGAAAGGAATTGGTCCACCGTGGTCAAATTCATGTAACGGGAATCGGGAATATTATCGAAGCCGATCACCGACAGGTCTTCCGGAATGCGCAGGCCCATTTCCTGGGCCACTTCATAAACGCCCATTGCTGACTGATCATTGCCAGCAAAGATGGCGGTCGGCCGGTTGGGCAGCGCAAGCAACTGCCGGGAAACAACAGCGGCTGTTTTGGAAGTGAAATCGCCGGGAACCACCAGGTCAGGATCATAAGGAATCCCCGCCTCTTTGAGCGCATCTTCATACCCCATCAGGCGGCGTTTGGCGCTCTCCAGCTCTGAGCGGCCGGAAATGAAGCCAATGCGCGTGTGCCCCAGGCTCATCAGGTACTGCATGGCATCCATCGCCCCCTGGTAGTTGGTGGCATGCACAGAAGGGTAATTGGGGTATTCATGATGCGGATCAATGGAAACAATGGGAGAATCGGAGACAAAACGCGGCGTGGCTGGCGCCACAATGATGACCCCATCCGTAATGGAATTGTTCAGCAGGGCTACAAAACGCTGTTCGTGTGAGGCCGCCGCCAGTTTTTGCACATTGCCGGTTGTGTAAACCAGCAGGTCATATTCGGAATCAGCGATGGCGCGGTTAACCCCCTTCATAATCTCAATGGCATAAGGGTATTCGATATCCGGCATGATCAGCCCGATGAGATTGGTGCTGTGGCTGCGCATGCTGCGCGCCGCCAGACTGGAAGTGTAATCCAGCCGCTCAATCACCGCCTGGATATGCTCCTGGGTTTCTGAGGCCACATCAATTTTGCCATTCAGCACCCGCGATACCGTCGAAACGGAAACACCCGCTGCTTTGGCCACATCCTGAATTGTCACAGAACGTTTCTTTGATCTCATAAACCTGGCTCTCGGGGGTCATATAATATCGTTACCGGTATCGTTACCGATATCGATATTATGACACAAATAAACAGCAGAGTCAAGAGGCTTTTTTCCATTTTGGAAAATCCATTTTCATCACATGTTCAAACCTGAAACGGACGTCCTCCCCCCGCACGGTGCTGGCGGCTGTTCCAGCCAGCATCACCAGAATAAGCATTGTCCCTGCCAGCCTGATCCATGAGCGTTTCATACTCACCTCGCGCTAAAATAACACCCGATAAAATGATGCTCTTTTAAACGCCCGGGCTGGCAAAACTTCAACCCCGAAGAGTGCAGAAGTTTGTACCAGCCCTGATGCATTTAAGTGTATTGAATTGGCAGGAAAAGTCTATCAAATTTCTATTGAACAACCAGCGGGAAATATAACCGCAGCCAATCGCCCAGGAACAAAGCCGCATGGTTGTTTCCTTCGTCCACTTCCGCTGCTGCCATGCTGGCATCGGCCGTGATCGAGAACATGGCTCCGGCCGGTAGGCTGCCAACGTATGTGCCGCTCACCGTGATAGTCAGGCTGCTTCCATTGGCCAGGCTGGCGATCTGCCAGGTATACGGATACGGGGCGCCCCCTTAAAGGACAGGCGATCCGCCCTCGGCCGACCAGGTGGTTTTTTCAATTTGCGCCGGAATGCTATTGGTCAGGGTGATATCGCTGGCCGCCAGGCCGCCCTGATTCTTGAGCGTGATGGTATAGGTCACTGGCGCGCCAGCGGCGGGGTCTCCCCCTGCCAGCACGGCCATGGTCACGGCCAGGTCAGCGGTATAGCCAACTTTGACCAGCACGCGGGAGGCATACGGCGCCAGAGTGATGCTGCCGGAAACCGGATTCTGATCCAGGTCCTTGTAAAGGGTGTAGCCGAGGTCAACCACTTTGTTCTGCGCGGTGTCGTTGTAGAAAACGACCGATTTTGGCGCCTCGCCGGAAGGCTGGGTGTACCAGTGCTCTTTGGAACTGCCGTCTTTGCCGCTGGCGCTGCGCCATGCCGCCAGGGTGTAATCTGATCCGGCAGAGATATGATTGGCATGATACGGCTGGAAGAAATAATTGTTATTGGACGTGCCCAGGCGGCCTGTGCTGCCAATATCCATCGTCATGGCCTGCGGTATCAGACCAAAGAAGATATTGCCTGTGTTAAGATTCACATAAGAAGGATCCCCGCCCCCATTGGTGATATAAAGCTGCGCGGCTGAATAATCGCTGTTATTGCCGTTGTTATAAAGGGTGTTGTTGGTCGCCGAACCGGTGGAATTTTGGAAAAGGATGCCGTGCGCAGTGGAATTGATCACGGTGTTGCCGTTGATATTGATGCTGCGCGAATAATTGTCAATATAGAAGCCAAAACCAAACAGCGAATCAAAATCAGCCTGGCAGCCGTCGGTATTGCCGGTGGTATCCACAATGATATTCTGGTTGAAAGTCAGGTCATGCACGGCGCTCGCCCCCAGGCTGTCGCGGCCAAAGGTGCGCACCCCGCCGCAGTCGCCTTTGGCAATGCAGGCTTCAATAATGACATTTTTCTCAAAGGTGTTGCCATAGCCAAACACATCAAAACCGCTGTAACCAATATGTTCCAGGCGGTTGCCGCTGAAGGTGTTGCTGTTGCCGGTGTCGTTGGCCTGATCAATCTTGATGCGAATGCCGTCGCCGTCCTCAGTGCAAACCCCGCCGCTGGCATCACCTTCATTGAAACCGCAGCCCATGCCAGCCGCACCCAGGTTTTCAATCAGCGCAATATCCCGAACAATATTATTGGAGAAGGTGGAGTTGCGCGAATACAGGTCAATGCCCATATGGTTGGCGCGTTCGATGGTGTTGCCTGTCACGGTCAGATTATAACCGCCGCGCCAGCCGTCCGGACGGCCGTCGCCAGCATCCCAAACCCAGGTGGCCAGGCTGATGCCTGAGTTATCCACATCGGCAATGGTGTTATTGCGAATCACCAGGTCATGCACCTCGCTGGGATGCATATTGGTGGGGATGGCTATGCCGTCACGGAACCAGCCCCAAATGTTCAGGTTTTCCACGGTCACATAAGCGATGGGTGTGCCATAGTCTGGGGTCAGATTAATCCCTCCCCAGGCACGCCAGGCACTGTCGCCGGTTTTATACATCACCGAGCCTTCCACTTCGTTATCATCTGGTTTGCCCGAAGAAGAATACAGATAGACTGTGCTGCCGTCAAAATACCATTCACCATCCTGATCAAGGGTGTTGCGGTGATTGTTGATGAAATAGCCCCATCCCACACAGCTTCCGCCGTCAGCCCAACAGTTCAGGCGCGTGCCGTAGTCGCTGGTGCTGCCCACCACCAGGGTGGTCCCAGATCCGCCGGTCACCTGGCGGTTGAGAATGGACCAGCGAATGCTTTTCATGTGCATCACCGCCCCACTCCAGCTGCCAGAAGGCAGCTCATTATCCACAACCTGCCATTCATTGGGGTGGCTGTCGATGGTTGAATAACCGCCGTCGGGATTGCCCAGGTTGGGCCAGCGGCCCAGCAGCAAACGCGCGCCGCCGCGGAAAAGTTGATTGATGCCGCCATTGAATTTTCCAGCATTCGCCCCGCTGGCCAGGTTTGCGCGGTATACATTGCCCCCATCAGATACCCAGCCTGAAACGGGCTGCGTGCCGCTGAGAATGGGTTTGTTGATACAGCCTTCAGGGTAGGATCCAAAGGTGATGGGCTGGCCCGCCGTCCCCGATTTGCTGATGGTCAGCATCTCGCCACGCCAGGTATCGCCGCATTTAAACAGTACTTTATCGCCGGGCTGAAGGTTCAAATTGTTTACCTTGCCCACCGTTTTGAAAGGTGCGCCCGTCGATAGGCCATTGAAACTGTCGCTGCCCCCCGAACTGGAAACATAGTAGGTCACCCCCGCTGGCACTGCCTGGGCCGGTTGAATGGCAGCAGCCATGAAAAAGACAATGAGCATCAGTGATAGACATTTTTTTAGATTCATTTTCAATCCCTTTATGGTTGGTTTTGGGCCCGCTCCTGCGCCGCCCACAGATAGGCCTCTTCCAGATCCGGCGCTGCCGGCGCGGCCGCCGGGTGGGGCTGCTCGCGCGCCACCAGGCGCAGGGCCACCCCGCTGCTGCGCAGCACCGCCCGGCTGCAGGTGTATTGTTTTCTCAACTCCGCCGCGCTGATGGAATCGATGGCCAGCGCCCAGACACGCCCTTCGGCTCCCTTTTTCAAAACTTCCGGGCTGGCATCCATCCATAAATGACCATGATCCAGCAGCAGCAGGCGCGACACCAATACTTCCAGATCGGCAATGATATGGGTGGATAAAAGGATCAGGCGCCGGTCCGCCAGAGTCGCCAGCAGCCCCAAAAATCGCAGCCGCTCTTCCGGGTCCAATCCAGCCGTAGGTTCATCCACCAGCAGCAGGCGCGGGTCATTCAACAGAGCCTGGGCAATGCCCACCCGCTGGCGCATGCCGCCGCTGAGGGTTTTGAGCGGCTTTTCCGCCGCTGCCACCAGATTCACCTCGTTGAGCGCCCATTCGGTCTGCTCCGCGGCCAGCCTGTCTGGCAGCCCTTTGAGCACACCCATGTAGCGCAGGAAACGCCGCGCCGACAGCTCCGGATAAACGCCAAAATCCTGAGGCAGGTAACCCAGCTCGCGCCGCACCAGCTCGCCGTAGAACCGCAGGTCCAGCCCATTCCAAATCACCCGCCCTTCATCCGGCTGGAGAATGGAAGCCAGAATGCGCAAAAAGGTGGTTTTACCAGCGCCGTTGGGGCCAACCAATCCACACAGTCCCCGGTCAGCCGCAAAACTGACCCGATCCAATGCCCGGACTGAGCCAAAATGTTTGGAAATATTTTCCACACACAGCATGTTTGAAAGAATCCTGATATGACAAATGGAATGACTTTATCAATCATATCATAAATCGTCCAATCATCTGTCTTTACGAAATGCGTTCAAAAGCTGAACCAAATTTGAACAAATATCTGGTATCCTTGGATTAATAATATATTGAGGATTATTTTATGAACGCCAGGTCGCTCTTTTCGCTCTTCAAGCAGGCTGTCAAATTTGGCGCTGTCGGCGTGCTCAATACCGCTCTCGACTGGATGATCTATTTCGCCCTGACCCATTGGATCGGCTTCTTTACCGCCATGCCAGTAGCCGCCAAGGCCATCTCATACTCGGTTGGCGTTTTGAACAGCTTTTTTATCAACCGCGCCTGGACCTTCCGTTCGCAGGCGGGTGCTGCGCGCGCCCTGCCCCTGTTCGCCGCGGCCAACCTGCTGGGCCTGCTGATCAACACCGGCACCCTGCACCTGACGATGAATGAGCTGCATCTGCCAGAACTGGTCGCCCTGGTGCTGGCCACCGGCGCCAGTCTGGGCTGGAATTTTACCGCCAGCAAATGGCTGGTGTTCCGCGCCAGACCACAAAAGAAACCCTGGCAAGGGTCACAGTGAAAGCCAGGCTGGCCTTCCCCCTGAAAAAGATCGCCTTGATGGTTGCCATCGGCCTGGCGGCGCTGGGCCTGCGCCTGCTGTTCTGGGAGCAAACCAACACAGATCTGCGGTTTTATGTCTTGAAGTGGCTTCAATACATCACCCGGCACGGCGGCTTCAGCGCCCTGGCAGATCATTTCTCCAATTATTCACCCCCCTACACTTATTTTCTGGTGCTTATCAGCGGCCTGCCCTGGCTGCCCGCCCTCACCGGAATCAAGCTGGTTTCAGTCATTTTTGATTACGCCATCGCCCTGACCGCCTCAGCGGTGATCCCCGGCCGGGCTGGCGTGCTGGCCTATACCCTCTGCCTGTTCAGCCCGGTGGTCTTTCTCAACAGCGCCGCCTGGGGTCAATGCGACGGCATTTACACCCTGTTCCTGCTGCTGGGACTGGCCGCCTTTCTCAAACAACAAAATGGATGGGGCTTCGCCTTCATTGCCATCGCTTTTTCCTTCAAGGCGCAGGCGGCTTTTCTGGGCGCGGCGGCACTGGTGGTTTTCCTGCTGCGCTTCAAATGGAAATATCTGCTTATTCCGCCGGCAGCCTTTCTGGCCATGATGCTCCCGGCGCTGGTGGCCGGGCGGACGCCGTGGTCCATTCTGATGGTCTACCCCAGCCAGGCCGAAACCTACAACGAGCTTACCAAAAATGCGCCCAATCTTTACACATTTGTCTCAAACCAGCTCTATGATGTTCTATATCCCGGCAGCATGATTTTCACAGCTCTGGCCGTCATTGCACTGGTGGTCATCACCCTGCTGCGCCGCAGGCATCTGGACGGACGCGAGTTGGTGCTGCTGGCCGTTTTTTCGCTGCTCCTCATCCCCTTCCTCCTGCCCAAAATGCACGAGCGTTATTTCTACCCGGCGGCGGTCTTTTCGCTGCTGCTGCCGTTCACCTTCCGCCGCCTGTGGCCGGTGACTTTGCTGCTGCAGGTGACCACCTGGCTTTCATACCTGCCCTTCCTCTATAAAATTCCCGTGCCCATGCCCCTGCTGGCCCTGCTCAACCTGGCGGCGCTGGTGATATTGGGAATTGCCTATGGACGGCATTTGTTCCCACCCACAGCGGCAAATGAAGCTGCTTCAACTGTCCCAGTCTGACATTTTTTCTAAATTAATTAGCAGCGTGTGCCGCGCATTTACTATTTCAAAATCCAGGTCGCGCCGCCATCAAACGAAACCTCGCCCAGCTCCTGCGACTTTCTTTCAAAATGATTTGGGGTGATCCGCTTTGGCGAAATGGCTATGAGGCACCAATCATTTCCTTGAGCCGCGCCAGCTGGCAGCGCGTCTTTTCCCTGTCCCTGAAATATTCCAGCGTGACCATTTCCGGCCGGGTTCGCTCCAGCGTCCAGGCCAGCAGCCGGTAATCTTCCGCCTGCATATCCTCGTGGGCATCAAAAAGATGGCCGTTCCGCAGGCGCGGGCCGCTGACATGGATCTGCCGCACCTTTTCCAGCGGCAGCCGGCTGATGTAGTCATGCACATCCAGGCCCCAAACCGCCGCCGCGCTGCGCGTGTGCGCCAGGTCCAGCAGAAAATCGCAGCCGGTGCGGGCGAGGATCTCTGCGATGATGTCAACCGCGGTTTCCGCGATATATTGGCGGGTGGGAAAGGAAGGCATGTTTTCCAGCAGGATGGGCAGATTGAAACGCTTCAGCTCTTCAACCCGGTCCACAAAATAGCGGATCATTTTATCCTGCGATTCCAGCAGCGGCAAATACCAGCCCGTCTTGCGCGCCAGCCAGACATATCCCGGCGGCAGCAGCGAATAGTGAAATGAAAGCCAGGGCGTTTGTGTGACCTCACAGTATGCGCGCAAAGCCTGAGCCGTTCCGGGCACCCATTTCAGCTCGGAAACCAGGTTGCCGTAATGCAAATACACGGTCCAGCCGGGCAGCGACTGGCGGAACGCGCGCACCTGCGCCACGCTGGCCCACGGCCCCACTTCCACTGCGTCCAGCTGCACCTCATTTGCTCGAATCAGCTCAAGAAGGCCGTCGGAAATCGCTGCTGTCAGTTTAATCATCCCAGCAGGTCATCCTTTTTGATCAGGGGCATCAGGTAACGGATATATTCATCCAGGCAGTCCGTGTCGCCGTTCAGCGGCTGCAGCACAATTGAATCCACGCCGCTTTCGCCCCAGCGCCGCAGGGCCGCAGCCGCATCTTCGGGCGTTCCGGCCGCGGCAAAGAGATCCAGCCAGGCGTCCGGCATCTGCCGGGCAGCCTCATCGCGCACGGGAAAATTGCGGGCAAAAGCTTCCGCTTCCGCGGCAATCCCCACCGCCGCCATCTGAGCCTGGTCCCAGGGCAGGCGGTCTGCCAGCGCCCGGCGGACCGCCGCGCGGGCCAGGTTCCGGTCAGGATTCACTTTCACATCCAGGTACACTGCTGTCCGGCAGTGGGCCCGCCCTCCCCCAGCTTCGCCCGCCTGAACATGCCCCAGCGCCCAACGGATATAGTCCGGCGCCGACATGCCGGTCAGGATGGCGCCGTCGCCCATGCGTCCCGCCAGGCGCAGCGTTTTTTCGCGCATGGCGCCGATGTAAAGTGGCGGAACGGCCTCTGGCGTCAGCTGCATCTGGACCTGCTCCAGGTTGACCCAGCTTCCATGCAGGGTGACCATCTCTCCGCTGAGCAGCCGGCGCACCGCACTGGTGGTTTCTTCCAGCGCTTTCAGGGATGATGGCGGCGCCGCGCCGATTTGTTTCATCCAGATACCCACCCCATGTCCGAAGCCCGGCAAAATGCGCCCCGGAAAAGCCCGCGCCAGGGTGGTGATTTCCATGGCCATGAACAGGGGATTATAGGCTGGGGCCGGCAGCAGGCCGATGCCCACTTTAAGTTTCCGGGTCGCCGAAAGTGCAATGGCTGCCGAGGTGAAGGCGCCCGGCAGAAAGCAGTCGTCCCACAGCCACAGTTCGTCAAAACCGGCTTCCTCGGCCCGACAGGCATAGCCAGCCAGGCTTTCAGGCGGAAAGCGCGGATGAAAAATCACGCCCAGGGAGGGGCTTCTGTGATATTCAGACATGCAACCAGCTCCTTTTCAGGGCGCGGCTGATCAAAATGCCGCTACCCAAAGATATCCTTCCAGATTTTCTCGCCGACCGCCGCCGGTGAAAGATGGGTGGTATCCACTTCCCTGCCGATGAAACCCTGCTGCGCCGCCTTTGCCTGAATGCGCTGCAGCTCGACAAAGCGGCTCAATTCCCAGTCCAGCCCATCGCGCTGCCGGCCCTGAATACGCCTGGCCTGCTCCTGCTCATCGCAGGTCAGCCAGTAGACGTGAATGGCCGGATCAAGCGGATGCAGAAGACTCAGCAGGCCCTGCAGTGAATCCGCGGATTCAAAGACATAATTGATCACAAAGTCGGGGTAACCGTTTTTCTGGTGAAAACCGATCAGCAGCGCAAACGTCCGGTAAAGATGATCAATACGCGCCTCATCGTAGATTTCGAAGGGGTTCACATCGCCGATGGTGTCGCCATCAAGATGGACCGATTTTTTGAACTTCCAGTGCAGTTCATTGGCCACGCTGGTTTTCCCAACGCCCAGGGACCCGTTGATAATGATGATCACGGCAGCGTCTTATATTTTCTCGATTTTGAAGTAAACCGGCCGGGTGCCGTCGGTGCAGCAGGCAATGATCACCTCGCCGCCCTGGGTCCACATATCAAATTTGCCGTTGGCATAAAATGCCGTCAGCACTTTAAAAATATCGTCCCAGGCCCAGGGGCAAAAGCCCTGCGGCATGCCGCCCACCATCACATCGGTGATGAATTCCTGGCCCTCGTGAAACACCTCGCAGGGGCCCAGAGTTTTCTTGCGTTCAGCTTCCACATATAGATCAACCAGTTCCTTGTTGAAAGAGGTTTTTATGACGGTAATTTTGCATTGAGGCATGATGAGTAATCCTTTTAATTCTGTTGGTTTGAACAGTTCACGGAATGGGGCGTTTCATGACAAAAACCATGCCTGTGGTCAGGCCATTTCCATATCCGCACCACGGGCTGGCGCTGACCAATTCCCAGCCTCCTCTGCCCAGTGCTTCAATCTGATCCCAATAGGAATCCCCATTCAAATGTGGCTGTTTTTTCTGCCAGATATTGACGGGGGTGGATGTCATGGTGCCGCCAGTCTCCGCATAGATGATTGTATACTCCCAATTTACCGGACCAGGTAAAACAGTCATATCAAACAACCTCCTTCAAACTGCAAGATACCCGCCAAAACGCCTTTTTGATCCATGTTTTCCTCTTTGCAGCAAACAAGGCAAAGCCAGCCGGGGACTCCCCAGTCAGCAATGCGGGTGCTTTTTATAAATGATGGAACAAGGCTATTATACATTGCCCTGCCAGAAATTGGCGCCAATTCACCCCGCACAGCGCAGCGCATTCAGAATGGCATTGATGATATAGGCTTACGGTGTTGGGGTGGACTGAACAATGGGAAGCACACTCGCAATGACCCAGTACGGCCCCGGGCAGTTGGCGGGCAGGTTCTGGAGCAGCTGCTCGTCCGGATAGGACGTTTCGCCGCCGCCCAGGCGGACTCTTTCCCCAAATTTCACCACGGATTCTTCTCTTTTGCCCGTGACAATCCCCGTAATAATCCTGATTTTATCCCCTTCAATTGCTGCCGAAACATCCGGCGGCCACACAATGGCATCATCGCTGCCGGTTTGCTCGCTGCGAATGCGAACGCAGCCGTCCAAATTGACCAGCACCCCCTCGGTCAGCGCGGCATAGGCGGTGTAAATGACCTTGGGGGTGGGCGAAGCAGCCAGGGTGGGAGCTGCTTCTTGCGTTTTTTCCACGCAGGCCGCCAGAAAAATGAACAGGCTCAATATCAACCCGATGATAAAAAGCTGTTTTTCTGTTCCAGATCGTTTTCCAGAAGACAATTTTTGAGACATGGCCTTCCTTCCTCGTTACCAAAGCGTATCATCTTAATCAATGATTTGTGGCAAATACATCTGATATGCTAATGTCAGCCCCAAGATATCATGGATAATATCTACAGGGCCATAAATGGCGCAGGGGTTTCCATTTCCTAATGTGCATCTATATATAGTAGTTCCATAGGCTATATTAGATAAGAACCAAGGGCCACCGCTATCTCCTTCGCTCACATTTATATCTACGCGCAAGTTTGTCCCATTGACATATACTTCGGAAATGAAACCACACCCACGCCCTGTCGTTATACCATATTTGCAAACAAAGCTCCCCATTACTTGGCTATCCCGGAATTTCTCGTATAAAATTGAACGTCCTCCCAACCCATCTTCTATCTTGCCAACAACTTTGAATGCATTATCACCCCTGTTCCATTGAATATCATAATCTCCCCCTGGAGTTCCCGCTTTAAAAGGGAGTAATACCCCATTATAGTATTGCGGATTATCACAATGCCCCGCGGTTGTTACGCCAGCAGTATTTTGATTATCAACCACAGAGAACCCACTCGTACAATTAGTTAAGGCGAGTCCGCCATAAATATCTGCAACTTCTTTGTTAATCTCATTAACTTTGATTATCCGGGTATGTTCAGGTAAGGAGGTATTCATATCTTGTAGATAAGAAGTGATTTTAGCCACATCAACTACATACACCATGATGGTGTTTTCTGCTACGTTAATTCCCGTTCTAAAAGGGATATTGGACTGGTTCATGATCTGAGCAACTTGTAATTGTTCAGATTTGAGTTTTTCAAGGCTAATATCAGCTGTTCGTATTTCTGCAACATTAAATAATAATGTATCTTGTATATAAGGCTTGATAGTTTCATTCCCATTGTCCGTAAATTGAACAACCACACGATAATCAGGTTCATGTTGAATCCACAATCCTGCAAACGTGGTATTTTCTTTATTCAATAAGCCAGCATTAAGATCCTCTGCAATATTTTGGATTGATAATCTCTCAACAGCTTCATCAACACTTACATTATACATAGATGCATAGGTTTTGGCATCCGCAATTAACGCCTCGTTAGGCCCTGATCTCTCATTGTAGTTGGAAGCACCTCCTTCAGGTTCAGGAGGTGGATATGGAGATGGATTATTCTGTAAAGCAGGTGGTGGATAAGGTTCTTCGGTTAATGAACCCTTGACTGTGTCGGGTGGGGGATACGTTTCCATTCCCCTACCTTCTGTCACAGAAGTCCAATCCTGCGAAAACGAGGATTGAAAAATTGCCGTCATTATCAAAATCAAAACCAAGAATGCTATTCTTAATGTATTTTCCATTTTACCTCCCATTAATGGTGATTAGGTGCAGTCATCAAATGATGATGATGCATTTGATATTCGCCTTACAACATCCTTGTACCTATTTCCTTCCAGATTGACTATTTTTGTAACTACTTAGCCGGGTCTTTTTTGAACCGCCAAGCGCGATCATCTTCGAGGACAGGTTCCCGCAGTAACGGGGGCAAGCCTGCACAGTCCCTATTTTTTTATATAAAATATGATGATTTAAATATAGTATAACACGGAACGTTTCTTCTTCAATAACCTTATTACCATACATCCCTTATCCCTTAAAACAACGACATAAAACCGGCACAACCCTCTCACGCCGTGCTACAATGCAATTGAATCCACCCCTGATGATTTCACCTTTGCGAGGTATAAAAATGAAAAAAATGCTGTTTCTATCATCTTTTCTGATGCTGCTGGTTCTGCTGGCCGCCTGCGCCGCCCCAACGGCAGCGCCCCGGCCCGTCGAGCCCACCTGGCCCGCCCCAACCGCTGTGCCAACCCGGGCCGCTCCAACCGCCGTGCCCCCTGCCACGCCTCTGCCCGAATCCACCACGGCCCCTGCCGCGCCAACCCTTGAACCCACCGCGGCGCTCGCTCCCATTGGCGGCGGATCCGGCCTGCTGGTGTTCGGCTCCAACCGGAACGGCGATTATATGGATCTCTACACCCTCAATACGGCCAGCCTGCAGGTCGCCCGCCTGACGCAGGGCGACTCCAACTGTTTTCCCGGGCCTTTTTCGCCGGATGGCAAACAGCTTCTCTTCACCGGCTTCGGCCTCCTCCACAGCTACGTGGGCCTGATGAACAGCGACGGCAGCGGGGCCACCGACCTGTCCCGCAGCCCGAATGTGGACGAAGGGTTTCCGGCCTGGTCCCCGGATGGCCAGCGCATCGCTTTCACCTCGCGGCGCGACGGCAATAACGAGATTTATGTGATGAAGGCCGACGGAAGTGATGCGCGCAACCTGACCAGCAGCCCCAAGGACGATTTTGCCCCCGCCTGGTCGCCTGACGGCAGTAAAATTGCCTTCGTTTCTGATCGTGACCGCGAGGCCGGCTATAACTCGGTTTATATCATGAACGCGGATGGGTTTGGGGTCACCCGCCTCACCGGCAGCCAGGGCATTGCCTATACCCCCGTCTGGTCGCCGGACGGCAAACATATTGCCTTCCGCGTCAGTCAGGACGGCCAGGCCGATATCTTCATGATTAACGCTGACGGCAGCGGGCTGGTCAACCTGACCAACACCCCGGCGGATGAATGGGAGCCGGCCTGGTCGCCGGATGGCCAGTGGATCGCCTTCCAGACCAACCGCGACGGCAACTGGGAAATTTACGTCATGAAGGCCGATGGGAGCGATGCACACAACCTGACCCATCATCCCGCGGATGACCAGATGCCCCGCTGGCAAAATTGACCTTTTTTGCACCCTGTTGAAAAACCGGCCCTGCTTTCTGCAGGGCCGGTTTTTTATGCCAGAGCCGTCAAAATCAACGGTTTTCCGCGGGTGATAACCATGCTGTGTTCAAACTGCGCCGACGGGCTGCCGTTCATCGTCCGCAGGGTCCAGCCGTTGGCATCTTCCTTCACGCGGTTCGTGCCGGTGGTCAGGAAGGGCTCAATGGTGATGACCAGGCCTTCGGTCAGGCGCTGCCCGCTGCGGCGGGTATCATAGGTCGGCACATTGTGCGGGGCTTCGTGCAGTCCACGTCCAACGCCGTGACCGCCTAATTCGTGCAGGGTGGTGAAACCGCCGCGCTGCGCCCGGCCTTCAATCGCCCGTCCAATCAGGCTCAGCGGCGTTCCGGCCCGGGCCACCGCGATCGCTTCGTCCAATGCTTTTTGGGCATATTTCAGCAGTCTTTCCGCCTGGCTGGATACAGGAGGGACTGCATAGGTGGCGGCCGTGTCGCCATAATAGCCGTTCAATTCGGCTGAAACATCGATATTCACCAGGTCGCCCGCTTTGATGACGCGTGCGCCGGGAATGCCGTGCGCTGCCTCGTCGTTAATGCTGATGCAGGTGGCACCGGGAAAGTGGTAAACCAGCTGCGGCGCCGAGCGGGCGCCGTGTTTCGCCAGAAAGGCTGCCCCAACAGCATCCAATTCACCCGTCGTGATGCCGGGGCGCAGATGCGCCTGCATCTCTTTCAAAGTCAGCGCGCAAATCCGGCCGATCTCACGCAGGGCGGCCAGGTCCTGTTCCGAATCAATACTCATATCTCCTCCAAATTTTCTCCCCTGAATTCTACCATTATTTGTTACTGTTCAATCACCCAGGCACCACGTCGCTGTTCCATACAGCAGTATGGCGCCTGCTTCTTCTGGCCATAAAAGCCTTAGACCATTTTACGGAACATAATGATTGGCGCTGTCCAGTAGATTTCCGTTTTCATCTTCAACGATGAACTCTATCATCTGCTCCCATTTGTCCGTTTTCTCCACTGAAATCACCTGATAAGGCAGTGAATATTCCAATAATTTGAAATTTCCTGGGCCTACAACAGCGTTCTTTACGCTGATAACAACTCTGCCGTTTTCCCGGGTCACCCCATTGACGATATCATCTTTGGAAATTTGACCCACCTGCAACAAGATCGCAAATGAATGATCAAAGTTGATCCCTTCCAACGCCTCCAAAACATCGTCAGAAAACAGGTACTCTGGCATTGGCGGGACAATTTCTTTCTGGGAAGTAACAATCATTATTTTGGGCGCCTCCTGCTCAGGGGGAGAAGTTTCCGTGAAAGGTGATGAAGGTATCAGCACCGAAAAGGCCAAATTTTGCCGCGGCGTGTTACGGCAAGACACTATCCAAACCAGAATCAACAGCCACCAACAAATGTTTCTTTTCATGAAAATTCCTGTACAGGAGACCTGGTTGCTAAAATGCCTTCACTCAAACACATATATCCCCCGCGAATAAACATGCCACCCCTCAAAACCCGTGCTCATGCCGGAAAATGCCCCCCGTTGATGTGGCGCTTCAGACGTTCCAAACCCAGGCGGGCCCCTGCCGCCAGTTCCGGCCCCAGCAGGCCGCTTTCCACTCCGGCTTCAAATTCATCCCAGTCCAGCTCCAAAAAGCTGCCGTCCGGAAACACCCACACGTCCAGAATCAGATCCGTCAGGTAATAGTCATTCCCCTGGCGCTGCAGCGGCGTCACAATATCGCAATACGTCCCCAGCACGCGCCCCGCCGCATCCAGGTAGCTCACCGCCGAATAATATTCAAGGTAAAAATGGCGCTTGGCCACCGCGTGGATGCGCTGTTCCGGTGAAAGCCAGCCGTGCTGGCTGAACAGCCCCGAAAGACGCAGGCTTTTGGCCTCAGAAAGCACGGTGAATGTTTGCAGCATCACCCCATCATCGCTGACCAGGCCCTCGCAAAACACCCTCTCCGGCTTGCCCAGCCGGGAAAGGTGAATGGTGATTTGCGAGGTCGGTTCTGGCATATACATCCCTTCTAAATCCATACGCTGCTGGTGATGAAAAGCCTGTCCAAAAATTCGCCTGCTTAATTATAGCGGTTTACCTCGTCAGGATGAAGAAAAAACCGCGTTTTATTGTCCTCATCCTTCCGCAAACTGGCGGTGGTAAAGCGCCGCATAGACGCCGCCCTGGGCCAGTAAGGCATCATGATTTCCCTGCTCCACAATCTGTCCATCCTGCACCACGCAGATCAAATCGGCGTTGCGAATGGTGCTCAGACGGTGGGCAATCACCACGGCGGTGCGCGTTTGCAGCAGTTTGCGCAGCGCATCCTGGATCAGGCTTTCGGTCAGGCTGTCCACATTCGAGGTGGCCTCATCAAGAATCAAAATGCGCGGATCTGTGAGAATGGCCCGGGCAATGCAGATCAACTGGCGCTGCCCCACGGATATATTCGAAGCCCCCTCCTGGATGCGCGTCTGGTAGCCCTCGGGCTTGCCGCTGATGAACTCATGCGCGTTGGCCAGCTTCGCCGCGTTTTCCACCTGCTCATCGGTGGCCTCCGGGCAGCCAAAGCGAATATTATCGGCGATGGTACCGGAAAAGAGAAAAGAATCCTGCGGCACCAGACCGATCTGGCGGCGCAAGCCGCGCTGCTTCACCGTGCTGATATCCACCCCGTCAATGCGCACCGTTCCTTCGGTGGGGTCATAAAAACGGGCAATCAGGTTGCTGATGGAGGTTTTGCCAGCGCCGGTTGGCCCCACCAGCGCCACCGTCTGCCCGGCGCGAATATTCAGGCAGACATTATGCAGCACTTCGGGCAGTTCCGGCCGGTAACGGAACGACACCTGCTCAAAGGTCACCTGACCGGTGATGAGGGGCATCTCCACGGCATCCGGTTTATCCACCACATCCGGCGCAGTGTCCAGAAGCTTCACCACCTGCTCGCCGCCGGCCATGGCCGATTGCAGGGTGGTATACATGCGGCTGAGTTCCTGCACCGGCTGGAAAAAGCGCGTCACATACGAAAGGAAGGCCACCAGCACCCCCAAAGTCACCGCGCCGCCGCTGACCATTTGCCCGCCGAACCAGAGTACAATGGCCGTGGCCAGAATGCCCAGAAATTCGATGGCCGGCAGAAAAATGAATGAGAGGGTCATGGCGCTGATATGCGCCTGGCGGTTCACCTCGTTGACTGCATTGAAACGTTCCTGGGTGGAGTCTTCCTGGCCAAATGCCTGGATCACCCGCACCCCGGCGATATCTTCAGCCAGGCCGCCCACCACCCTGGCCACGCTGGTGCGCGTCTCGCGAAAGGCCACGGTGGCCCGCCGCGAAAACCAGACCGTCACCAGCAGCATCAGCGGCAGCACCGTAAAGGTGAGCAGAGCCAGCTGCAAATTCATCGTCAGCATAATCACAATGATACCCACCAGCACCAGCAGATCGCCCAATAAGGTGATCAGTCCCTGCGAGAGCAGGTCGTTGATGGTGGCCACATCATTGATCACGCGCGAAACGGTCACCCCCACAATATGCGTATCGTGATAACTCATGGATAATTCCTGCAGATGGCGGAAAAGGTCGCTGCGAATCTGCACCAGCATGCGCAGTCCCACCACCGAGAGCAAATATTGCTGCACGCGGGTGGCCACATACAGCCCCACATACGTCAGTGCGGTCCATAATGAAATCTGAATCAGCCCGGCCTGGTCACCGCGGGCAATATAGGTATCCACGGCTTCCTTCAACAGGTACGGCGCCAGCAGGGTGAACGCCGAAACCGCCAGCATGGCCAAAAAGGCCAGCGTCATCTCACGGAGGTGCGGTTTCATATATACCAGCATACGCTTCATCACCCGGCCGTTGAAGATCTGCCCGCGCCGGTCGTCGCTGGCGGCAAAGTTCTCCATCGCGCCGCGCGGCCCCATTCCCGGACTGGAAACCCCGATTCCAAAACCCATAGCTGTTTCCTTTTACCCTGCCGGCTTCAACCGGCCGCCCATTTCAAGCTGCTGGCTGTAAATGCTGGCATACAGCGGCGACGAGCGCAGCAGTTCTTCGTGCCGGCCGCGCGCTACAATGCGCCCCCTGTCCAGCACCAGGATCAAATCCGCCGAATGCACCGTGCTCAGGCGATGGGCAATGACAAACGTGGTTCGACCCTGCATCACCCGCTCCAACGCAAGCTGGATGAGGTGTTCTGTTTCGCTGTCCACGCTCGACATGGCGTCATCGAGAATCAAAATGCGTGGATCGGTCAGCAGGGCGCGGGCAATGGCCAGACGCTGTTTCTGCCCGCCCGAAAGGGTGATCCCGCGCTCGCCCACTTTTGTTTCGTAACCATTGGCCATTTGCATGATGAAGTCATGCGCCTGGGCATCTTTTGCCGCCTGGAGCATCTCTTCTTCGGTGGCGTCAGGCCGGCCAAAGGTGAGGTTCTCGCGAATGGTGGCGGCAAACAGGGTGGTTTCCTGCAGCACCATGCCGATCTGGCCGCGCAGCGAATTCAGGCTCACCTCGCGAATATCTGTGCCGTCAATGGTGATGCGGCCCGCTGTGGGATCGTAAAAACGTGGAATCAGGTTGACTACGCTGGTCTTGCCTGAGCCGGTGGGGCCCAGCAGGGCAATCACCTGGCGCGGCTGAGCCGTAAAATTGATATCCTTCAGCACCCCGGTCTGCCGCCCATAGGCAAAGGAGACGTTTTCAAAGCACACTTCACCGCGCTGCAGGGTCAGGTCTGGCGCGCCGGGCTTCTCTTCCACCGCCGGAATGGTATCCAGAATTTCAAACACCCGCTCGGCTGAAGCTGCCGCCATGGTGATGGCGGGCAGCACCATGCCCAAAAAGCGCACCGGTGAGACCAGCTGCGCCACATAGGTGGTGAAAGCCACCAGCTCACCCAGCGTCAGCGCCTGGTTGATCACCAAAATGCCACCGTAGAGCAAAATGGCCACGCTGCTGATGCTGGCGATCAGGTTGAGGGTGGGCATGTTATTGGACTGCATTTGGGCTGAAAACGCCGAAAGATCGTACCATTTCTGGTTTTCGGCGGCAAAGCGCGCCATTTCGGCTTCTTCCTGGGCAAAGGTCTTAATCACCCGCACGCCGCGCAGATTCTGCTCCACCCGCGTGGTCAGCACAGATAACTGTTTTTGAATATCCTGCGACAGCGGCCGGAAAACCCGCCCAAAACGGATGGATTGAACCACCAGCAGAGGCATGGCCAGCATGGCCAGCAGGCCCAGCCGCGGGTTCATCCAGATCATCACTGCGGCCGTTGCCAGCATCAAAAAAATGCTTTCGATGACGCGAAAACTGGCCCGTCCGGTGAGGAAGCGGATGCGCTCCACATCCTGAATGGCGCGCGAAAGCAGGTCGCCAGCCTCGGCTTTATCGTGGAAAGAAAAAGATAATTCGGTGATTTTCCGCTGCAAGGCGTTGCGCAGATCGTAGGCCACATTTTGCGAGGCCACTTCCGTCCACAGCCCTTCATAATAGGTCAGCACCCCTTTGACCAGCACCAGCGCCAGCAGCACCCCCACCGCCACGGCCAGCTGTGCCGCATTGCCGGCCTCAATGCCCTGGTCAATGGTCCAGCCGATCAGCTGCGGGTTAACCATGGCAATCAGGTCAATCAGCACCATGGCGCCATACACGCCCAGGATGATCTTCCAATGCGGGCGCAGATAGCCAAAACAGCGGATGAGAATGGCAGCCTGGGAGTTTTTCTGGGGGTGGGTGTCGGTCGTTGGTTTCATCATGTTCCCCGTGAGGGATGTCGGCGCTCTGGCGCAAACAGCGGCTTAATTATACTCCAATCCGGCGAAGCCAAAAGACAGTGGTTTGGAAGATTTCCTTACAATACTGTATATTGTCATTGAGACTAAGAAAACAACATCGCTGGCTTCGACCCTCTGGCGAGGGCAGGCAAAGGCTCAGCCAGCGGTGTTTGCCTGGTTGGCGGAACCATTACAAAACAAACATGGCGCTCATCCGGGATGAGCGCCATGAACAACGAACCTGCCAGCGCTAAACCTGGCGCTTGCGGCCCAGCAGGGCCAGCAGCACCAGACCCCAAGCCAGCCCGGCCAGCAAAGCCGGCGCCTGACGCACCACTGCGCGGGCCGTCACGCCCATAAAATCCAGCTCCGGCGCCGCATTGGCCACGCCAATATACCAGGCCAGCAAATATACCACCTCGAACACCCGCGAAGTGCCGCTCCATTCCCCGGCTGCCAGGGCCGCCGCCGGAATCAGCAGCGCCGCCGCACCCAGGCCCGCCGCTCCGCTCCACTCGCCGGCCGCGATAAAACCCAGCATGGTCGATGAGAAAAACAGGCCGGTCAAAAGCACTGCCGCCAGCCATTCTGCCAGCAGCAGGCGCAACAGCGGCCGCGCCCCGCAAAACACCATGCCGCCAGTGTTATGGCGCCGCTCGCGCGACCCGCAGCCTGCCAGGAAAAACAATGGGAACAGGCTGGTCACCGCCATCCAGAAGCGGCCTTCTTCCGACAGGCTGGAAAAACCGCCCATCCAGGCCAGACCTCCCAGCGCATAACCCCACCAGGGCAAACCCTTTACCAGCAGCCGCATGTTCTGCCAGACAAGGTTCAGGACATTGGCGTCAAACCCGCCCGCCTGCCCCCTGCCAAAGTAATGGGGGCTGCTTTGCGCCGCCTGCACAGGCGCAGCCGGTGTTTCACCATTAGCAGCATCAGGTTTTCTCCCTTTCAGCAGGGGCAGCCGCGCCGGGTCAAACCGGCTGAAAATCAGCGAAGCCAGCAGCACCAGCAGCAAGGGCAGCAAAAAGAGCACCAGGCGGCCCAGCAGCAGGTCCGGGGTCCAGTCCACGCCGTTCCAGGTGAAAACCCCCGTGATTTCTCCGGGCAGGGCCGGGCCAATGGAAAAGCTGTTGGGGCTATAATTGGCCGCCACCGCTTTAACGCTGGGGGTGATGCTGCCCAGGATGATGCTGATCCCAAACGGATCATAAGCCGGAAGCACCTTGCCCACCGTCTCGATAGAGAAAATCATCATCCAAACCCAGAACATAAAATAGACAATGTTGCCAAACACCCCTTTCAGCCACCGGATGGTCTCAAACAGCACCGCCATGCCTGCCGTCAACGACATGAGCGGCACGCTCAGCAGCAAAAAGGGCAGGCCCAATGCCACCAGGTCCACCTGGGGCGCTTCTTGCTGGAAAAGCTGCATGACCACCGCCGCCAGGAAGAGGATAAACACCATCAGGCACAGCACCGCCAGGTTGCTGATCCATTTTCCCAGCAGATACTGCTGGCTGCTCATCGGGGTGGTGGCAATGATCTGCCCGACGCCCGTCTGTTCATCGCGTTCAATGCAGTTTTTGACCAGGTAAAACCCGATCAGGCCAAGAAATGTGTTGGTCACCACGGCCATCTGCGCCCCCGACCAGGCCGAGTTCAGCAGGCCGCGCGCCCCTGAAGCCACCACCACCATCCAGCCGGCATACACCGTGTAGCCCAGGTAAATGACCAGCAGCAGGCTCACCAGGAAACTGTAACGCCGGGTGCGTTCGAGCAGGTCGGCGCGCACAAGTTGGTAATAAAGTCTGATCAGATTCATCCCGTCCGCCCATTTTGAATGTGATAGAGATAGGCATCTTCCAGGCTGGCTTCCACGCTCACCGCCGCCGGCACCGGCGCCTGGGGTGCCACCGCCCGCAGCCGCACCCCGTCGCTCTGGCGCAGCATACTGCTGATGCGGAAAGTCCGGCGCGCCTCGTTGACCTGGTCAGAAGGAACCACCCATTCCCATACCCGGCCTTCCACATCCTTCAGAAAATGCTCGGGCAGGTCGGCTTTGATCAGGCATCCCTGATCCATCATGGCAATCTGGCTGGCGGTGGCCTCCACATCAGAGACAATGTGCGTGGAAAGGATCACAATCCGCTCCCCGGCCAGGTCTGAGAGCAGGTTGCGGAAGCGCACCCTTTCCTCCGGGTCCAGCCCCACCGTTGGCTCGTCCACAATCAGCACCTGCGGATCATTGAGCAGGGCCTGGGCAATGCCAATGCGCTGGCGCATGCCGCCCGAATAGCCGCCCAGGGGGCGTTTGCGCGCTTCCACCAGGTTCACCAGCTCCAGCAGGTTGGCGATGCGCTGACCGACCTCCCGCCCGGGCACGCCCTTCACCGCAGCCATGTATTCCAAAAATTCCACCGCATTCAGGTTGGGGTAAACCCCGAAATCCTGGGGCAAATAGCCCAGGCACTGGCGCAGCGGGTTGGGGTTTTTGACGATATCCCCGCCGTTCCAGGTGATGGTCCCGGCGGTGGGTTTGGTGATGGTCGCCAGAATGCGCATCAGGGTGGATTTGCCCGCCCCATTGGGCCCCAGCAGCCCCCATACCCCCGGGCGCAGCGTCAGAGAAAAATCGCGCAGGCCAAAATGGCCCTTGCTGTATTGTTTCGCAGCTTGCGTAATGACCAGTTCCATCTATCTTTCCTTCAACTTTCTGTTTTTGATGTTCTACATCATTCATTACGCAAAGCTGCTCAAAAGGTTCACTCTGATAGTTTTTTTTTCAAACCAATTTCAAATTTTGCTTACAGGTTTTCGGGTGAGCCTGTCGGAACTAACGGGCTGGCCGCCTGCTCTTTCGCAACCATGGCATGTACAAGCTTTGTCCACAGGGTGGAATTGAAGCTGGTGAGGCTGCCGCCCACGACCATCACCAGGGCATATATCACGAGCATCACTGTTGAGATAACAGCAAGTGTGCTCCAACTCTGATACATCAAAGCCCGCACCGTAGGAACCCAGAGCAGCAGGGCAGGAATCGCCATTACAAAGCCCACCACAACCCTGATCACCCACAAAACAAGTGCGTTCAGCAGGATATACCCCACATTCTTACGAGTCAACTGCCAGCCGCGTTTGATGCTGTCTTTGAATGTCAAATTCTCCCCAACACAGCTGCGGGCTGCCACCTGGTTGAACAGGTTTAATATCACGCTGGCCAACCCGCCAAGACAAAGAAAAGGGGTCAGGCATAATAAAGCCGTAAAGGCGACAGACATGGATTGCAGCATGGTTTGAATTTCAGTACGCGGAAGGTTCCCTCCCGCCAGCAGGGAACGGTAGAATCCTCCCATTTGGGAAATGAAAAGCAAGCCTACCCCCAACCCTAGCAAACTGAGGATGATATTGGGAATGGAAAAAAGAATGCCCATCAGGGTCAATGGAACAAGATGCTGCCTGCCGGATGCCATGCCGCTGCCAATGGAAGTGGAACCTTTTTGGGCAGCTTCACCCACCATGCCAATCAGGGCGCCTTCACACCACCAGTAAACCAGGGTGGAAATGACCCACAGGATGAATGACAAAATGCCAAAGCCAATCAGATAAGGGACGGGATTATCCAGGATTTGCAGAATCAATTCACGGCCCGGAATGGATGGCGTTTGAAATGTTCCACCGGAATAATTGCTGTATGACTCTCTGTAACTGACACTGAAAGAATACGCACCGTGGCCAAAAATGGTCATCACAATGCCAAAAATCCATAAGGATTTATGGCGCCAGAAAACCTTCAATGCATCTTTTACGACTTTTATATAATCCATTTTCATCTCTCTGGTAGAAAATTATTAGGTACCTGGAAAACAATACTCCATCGTCCTCAGAGAAAGCGGGCAGGCTCAAGCATTGTTTGCCATTCGCTTTTGATGCTACTGGTTCGCCCTTTCATTTTTCCATAATGGGAGCCCCTGCCATTTTACTGTAAAATATAGTTTATAACAACCACCATCAAAACCACTCATCCACCATGAACCATCTGGAGAAAAGGAATGGAACACCATCAACCCCATGCATCGGTCTTCATCCAGCTTTCTGCTCATCATTGTGTTATGCTTCTCTGTTCTGTGGGTTGCCAGCTGCACTGAAACAGGGACGCCTGTTTCCCAGACTGCCGCATCACCAACCCTGATCCCCCCAACCAGAACGCCGCTCTCAACTTCCACAACCCTTCCCACATCCACACCTGCTCCTACCCTGACGCCTACACCGGCGCCAACATTATCCCCTACGCCAAAGCCAACTGTCATGTACCAGCTTGAAACGCTGTTTCCTGATCCGGGCTTCCGGCAGATCGTCCTCCAGAATTTTTCAGCTAACGGCATGGAATTGAACAGTGAAGCGGTCAGTTCAGTCGAGCTGGAAAAACTGGAATTACTTGGTATTTCCAAAGCTGGTGCGTCTCAAAGCAATCCGGTCAAAAATATCTCTGGAATTGAGGCGCTTTCTGGTCTACATGAAATCCGGCTGTCTTATGGCGAGATCAGTGATATTTCACCTTTAGCCAACCTGGCAGAACTGAAAGTCTTGTACCTGATTGGTCAAAAAATCAGCGATATTCATCCGCTGGCAGGTCTGACCGGTTTGCGCGAACTTAACCTGAAGGAAAATCAAATTTCAGACATCTCACCGCTTGAAAACCTTCATGAACTTGAAAATTTGAACCTGACCAGCAACCAGATCATCGATATCACTGCCCTCTCATCCCTCACTCAACTGCGCATCCTGGCCATTGGCAACAACCAGGTGAACCATATTTCCAGTCTTAAGGACCTTACGAAGCTTGAATCGCTTGAATTTACCCTCAATCAGGTGACGGATATTTCCATTCTGGCCGGATTGACCCATTTAAAAATCCTTAAAGCCATCAACAATCGAATTACAGATGCCAGCGTGCTGCTGTTGCTGCCCGAACTCATTTCCACACACCTTGAGGGCAACCAGATCACCGATGCTGCGCCATTTCAACATTTACTAGACGCCGGCATCCTGTTTCTCGACAGAAATCCGCTTAAGAAACCCTGAAATCTTCCCCAAAATTGGGGACAGCCACACCAAAGGAATACAAAAGGCGCAAACCGCTGTACTTCGGTCTGCGCCTTTTTGCTGGCCAGAATTATTCAAGTTGAAGATTAGAATTTAATCCCACAATCGTATTCAATCAGGTGGTTCCACTGCACATCCACGGGGTCCACTGGTCCTTTTTCTTTGTCAATTTTATACACGTTCTCGTAGAACCCGCCCCACTTGGAAAAGGTTACGAAACGGATGGTGATGATATTACCGTCATCCAACAGGCGAGGGGTGAAATCAATGATCGATATTCCAGCTGCCACCTCTTCAGGAAATTCTTGGCCAAAACCTTCCATCTCCTGATCCACATATTTCATGCTGTCCGCACTGCAAAGGACGATTTGATCGCTGTATGCTGCGTGCCAATTCAGGTAGAACTGGTCGCCCAGGAAGGCCAGAAACACATATTCCAGGTAGCTTTCAGGTGTATTGTCTATCTGAACCTTGTAGAGAAAATCAAAAGCATGATTTAGCAGCTTGTAAGAGCGCTCATCCGTTACCTTTTCGCCAAATGATTCCAGCAGCTCGTCATAGGTCTTGAACGGCGCAGCATCTGCCTTGCGGGCGTAAATTAGCGGCTTGCCACCCACACTGTCACCGAAGTAGATATAATCCAGAACATAGCCCGGCTCCATTTTCAGATGCGTCAAAACATCAAAATAACTATTGGGGTCAAAATCGCCTTCCTGAGCGGTGGTCGCCTCGCCATTCATAAAATGTTTTGGCAGGCCCAGATCTTTCCTGAGTTCATAAATGCCATCAATGGCTGCCCGGCATTCATTTTCCATTGATGCTGCCGCAGGGCCATTGACAGACGAAGTCGGCACGGGTGCCGGAGTGACTTTGGACACCGGGCCGAGGGTTGGGGTGGGTTCAGACAGCAGGGTTGCTGTTGGCGCAGGCTTCCGTAAAAGCGGTAGAACCCCGCAGCCAACATTTCCTGCCATCACCAAGATCACGGTCAGGGTCAAAACGAAGTTCAGCCATTTATATTTCATTTTTTCCTCCCAAATCAATACTTTTTTATATCCGGCCAATTTTTTGCGAAACCACCTGCATCTGAAAGACATCCTCCGATGCTGAAACGGCAAGATCAAAATCGCCATAAGCCCGCTGCACAGCCATGCCCCGCGCCGCAAAGATTTCCGTCAGTTCCGGCAGGCTGTACAGCCTTGTAGGGTTGCAGAACATTTCTTCAGGCCTGATCAGGGCATCGCCAAACTGGAAATCCATGCCGCCGTAATACATGCACGAGGTCTGGCTGTCCCAGGTAAAATCAGCTAGCGACAGGCTGTGCTGGCCAATCACCCAGTGCCGCTTGGGGAAATGTTTTGCCGCATAGCCGCCGTTGCAGATATCCATGAGGTGTTTGCCGCCCGGCTTCAGCGATGCGGCCACCAGATCAAAAATTTTGAGATTTTCCGCGTCATTTTCCAGGTAGCCAATCGCGCCGTCGGCCAGGTTCATCACCACGTCAAATTCTGCCGGAAAAGACACCTCGCGCAAATCGGAGCAGATGAATTCCACCTTCAGGCCTTCCCTGGCCGCCTGCTTGCGAGCCTCGGCAATATAATCAGCAGTGATATCCACCCCCGTCACCTCAAAACCGCGCCGCGCCAGTTCCATCGAATGGCGGCCAAAACCGCAGGCCAGGTCCAGCACCCGATCGCCGCCCTTTAATCTCAGCGCTGCGATGATGAAATCCACTTGCTGGCCGGTTTGTTCCACCCATGACATGTTTTGAATATCCAGGGTCCAGATCTTGCGGTACCACTGCTTGTCAGTTGAATAAATTTTGCGGATGTCGTTAGTATCAATCATTATGCCTTCCTCTCTACTCCATTTTATATACGATGACTTTATTAAGCCTGCTTCTGATCTGCCACCCAGCCCGCAAAAAAATCAATACCATCCCTGCTGAATAATCGCACCAAGTCATTCTCTTTTCCATTTTTTTCATAAAGGCCCAAGAATGCCTGATAATCCTCCAACCAGCGATGCTCCGGGCTGAACGAATGTATGATCATCATGGCGTATCTGGCATTAAATCGCTTCGCTTCGATCATTGCGGAAGCCGCCCTGTGAAGCAGTTGATAACGGATACATGAAGGCACCTTTGATGGAAGCGTTAATATCTCTAACAAATTTTGTAGCCGCTTTTCCTTGCCATCCGATGCATCAACCAGCCAATCCAGCAAAATTTCACCAAATGTTTCAGAAACTTTCCCCTCCACCATCATGACCGCCAGCTCGCCATCTTTTGTTCTGGTCAAAACAAACAGATCATTTTGTGAAGAATGGCCTCTGCCTGGTAACCCCACCTGATATTCAGGAATGGCCAGCAATAATTCCATTTTTTTCAAACCCTCATGATCGGACCCGGCAAAAAGGGCATTAAATCCAGGCGGGAAACCATTGGCTCGTTCCCAACATTCAGCAAGTTCTTTGGCTGAACAGCCAGAACGCCAGTGTTTATCCGGGGCCGCGAGGTGTTTTTTCCAATCATCAACCGATTGGGTCGGGACATAGATGCGTTTCATTATGTCAGTCCTCCCGAAAATTTGAGCTTCAACAAAGGTAATCCTGTCAGATCCGTCATTTATGCTTTGAAGCAGGTTTGGGCTTCAACTGTTCCTGAAAAAAGGCCGTATGGTTCTGCAGAACTCGCTTTGGCACAATCAGAAAGTCCAGCTCAGAGCTCATAATGACAATAAACACCTTCTCGTTCTCCAGCACCCGTTTGATCTTACCCCAGGGCAGATCCACGGAGCCTGATTTTCCTGATACCCGCAGCTGTTCCTTTTGCAAATGCAGGTCAAGGTCAGTGCGCCAGTCCCGATTGAACCGGAAATCCACCGGCGGCGCGACAAAATATCCCACCGTCCAGACGCCGCCAACAATGCCGAGCACCACCAGCGGCATGAACCAAGTTCCAGGCAGCTTTCCCAGTTCGATATAAAGGATAAACTGCTGGACCGCCAGAAGCAGGGCAAACACCGTCATCATCGCAAAAATAATCCGGATTCGCTGGCTGTTTCTGAAGCGCAGTCTCTGTGCTGAGACCACTTCCTCCTGCTGATAATTCAATTTGAGTAAAATCTCTTTGGCCACGATCGTTTCCTTTTGTCCACTAATCACCGGTCACACCCCTGTCTGACCTCACCCCTCAATTATACTCAAAACATCGCAGATCAGCTTTGAAATTGACCTGCGGTGCTCCGGTCAGCATTCTTCTGCGAATGATTTTGCCCCCTATCACCCTTGACAGCTCTGGCTTTCAGGATTATATTATTCTGACCGGTCAAAATAAATAAAAGAAAGGTCAAGCGCATGCCAAAAATTGGAATGGAACCCATCCGCAGAGCTGAAACCATCAATGCCGCCCTCGAATGCATTGGCGAAGTGGGCATTGATCACATCACCCTGGAAATGGTGGCTGAAAAAGCCGGCTTTTCAAAGGGCATTGTAGCCTATTACTTCAAAACAAAGCAGCAGTTGATCGTTGAAAGCCTCAAGGCCTTTTTGGGCGCTTACCAGCTCAAAATCATCAGCTCGCTGCGCGAAGATATGACCCCGGTCCAGATGATGCAATCGGTCATCGACACCTCCCTGCCCGCCCTCACCGAAGCCGCAGATGAGACCCTCAATGTTTCGACTCTCAATGGCCCGGACCAGATTCGTCTGCCCGAGAAGAAAATCAACCTGATTTTCATCCAGTTCATTTCCAAGGCCGCCACGGATCCTGAATTGACTGGCATCATGCAAAAAGCCTACGAATCGGATGTGGAAGGCATTTCCAGTCTGATGCGTCTGCTGCCAGCCAGCGTGAATGATAAAGACGCCGCCTATGCCCTGCTGGCCATGATTTATGGCCTGAGTTTCTTCCGCATCACCCAGTTCTTGCCGGCCGGCAAGGATGACAACCGTCACATTGCCTATGATTTCGTTCAACTTCTCATGAACCCCTCAAAAACGCAAGGAGAAAAACCATGACCCTGCAAACCATCCGACTCGTCTTCTTTTCCGGCACCGGCGGCGTCAAGCGCATTGCTGCCGCCTTCGAGCAGGCCTTCATCAATTGCGGCCTCACCGTCATCTGGCACGACCTGGACCGTTCGCGCATGAACCAGCGCAAACTCCAGCCCGGCGCGGAGGCTGCCCCCGCAGACCTCACCCTGCTGCTCTTTCCGCTCCACGCTTTTGATGCCCCAGATCCGGTTTACGACTGGATCCACCAGAACCGCTTTGAAGGCCAGACTTTCGCCGTCATCTCAGCCTCTGGCGGCGGTGAAGCCTGGCCCAACACCGGCTGCCGCAATAAATGCATCCGCCTGCTGGAAGAAAAAGGCGCCCGGGTGGTGTATGAGCGCATGTTGTGTCTCCCCTCCAATTGGGTCTTCGCGGTCAGTGACGACGCGGCTGCATGGCTGCTGAAAGCCATCCCCCACAAGGCCAGTCTGATTGTGGATGATCTGGCGGCCGGTAAAACCCGCCGCACAGCTGGCAAAATGAGCCCGGCGCGCGCCTTCGTCACCCGCCTGGAAAAAAGCGGCGCCCGCCAATTTTCCCAGGAAATTTCCGTCGATCAAAACTGCAGCGGCTGCGGTTTGTGCGCCGCGCACTGTCCGGTCGAAAACATCGCGCTGGAAAACCGCCGCCCCGTCTTTCACGATCACTGCGTGATGTGCTTCCGCTGCATCTATGCCTGCCCTTCTCACGCCATGCATTCCAGCAACTTTATGGTGCTCAAAACGGGTTACGATCTGAACGCGGTTGAAAAACACATGCAGAGCGCAGACCTGCAGCCCATTGAGCAGTGCTGCAAGGGCTGGCTCTGGGTTGGCATCCGCGAATATCTGCTTAACGACGAAAAATAATCCTCTGGAAGCCCTCATATGATCACCCCCCTCACCACCGCTGATGACCTCAACCAGGCTGCAAATTTAATTTACATCACCGCCCCTGATCTGTTCAATATGATTTTTCAAAAAAAGAATGCCAGAACAGCCCTGGCCCGCCTGATTGACCGGCGGGAAAACATGTTCGGCGCTGAGTTCATCCGGGTTTTCAGGCAGGATGGAAACATTGCCGGGCTCATAGCCGGTCACAGCGGCCATGAGCAAAAGCAAATCCGGCGCACCGAATACAAAGCCTTTCGGGATGCCATCGGCCGGTTCTGGACTCTGCATTATTTCACCCTCATGGTGCCGGTCATCCGCCAGCTCACCCGTTATACCATCAACGAAGACGAGTACTATATCAGCAACGTTGGCGTGGACCAAGCCTATCGCGGCCAGGGCATTGCCACCCGCTTGATCCATGCTGTGGCAGATGAACAGAAGGCAAAGGGCATCCGGAAAATTTTACTGGACGTGGATGGGAATAACCACACAGCCAGAACCCTTTATGAACACCTGGGTTTTACCGTGATCAGGCAAAACGGCATCTTTTTCTTGAAGGAAAAACTTTACACCATGCTGCTGCCGCTGTAAGTCCGCTGGTTTTCTTAAAGCATCTGCGCGGGACTCCGCCGCTGCCCCATGATGCCCACCGCCAGCAGACCGGCGCCCGCCAGCATCCCCCCCCATTCCGCCAGCGTCCCCCACCCCGCCGCACTGACCAGGTTCAACATGGCCATCACAAACACCATCCAGACGGTGTATCCCACGGTCAACGAAACGCGCATGGACCAGCGCAGGCTGCATGTCAGCGCCACCCCCGAAACCAGCAGCAGCGGGCTGAGGAAATGCAGAATCAGGTCCGTCAGGCTGCCGCCCGCTTCTCCCTGACTGATCAGGAACAGGCTGAAGGCGCTCAACAGCAGAATGTCATATATCAGCACGATCATCAGACGCGCCAGGCTGAGCCGCAGCGGTGAAATGGGCGCTGCCGCTTCCAGCTCGCTCACGCGGTGAATGACGCTTTGGAAACCGTAATGAATACCCACCAGGGCCACCACCGGCGTCACCAGCCATAAAATCACCGGGTCAGGAATGTTAAATTCAGGCGTGGTCAATACCATCCCCAACAAAACAATCAAAATGCTGAAAAACCAGAAACCCGGGCGCAGCACACTGACCTGAGCACGCGCCACATCGAGGAAAAACTCCAACTGAGCCAGCTGCGACTCCCATCGCCGGGCCACCGCCTGCTGCACCACAGAAGGTACATTTTCTGGCTCAGGCATGGCAGGCATCAGGGCCTCCAGCAGCTTCTGCCGGCTGGCCGGCGTGCTGGCTTCCACCTGCCATGCATCCAGCGCCATCACGGCCGGGGTCAGAGCCTCAATATCAGCCTCAGGCTCACCCAGTTCGCGCAGTGCGGCTTCCACCTGCGCCTGATCTTTAAGAGGAAATCCTGCCTCTTTCAACTAAACCTCCTGCGGCTCAGCCAGGATCCGCTGAAGCTGGCGCACTGCATTGGACAGCCGTGATTTGACCGTCCCCAGCGGCAGGTCCAGCGCCTGCGCGATCTCTTCCAGGCTGAGATCATTATAAAATCGCAAAATCAACGCGGCGCGCAGCGGCGGGCTGAGCTGCTGCACAGCGGCAGCCGCCCGGCCCTGGTTCTCGCGGGTCAAAAACGCCGCTTCGGGCTCAAGATCAATCTGGCCAGGGCGCTCTTCAATCCAATCAGACCAATCATCCGTCTTGCGTGTTTCAAGGCGGCGGAAATGGTCGCGTGCGCGGTTGGTGGCAATGGTGTAAAGCCAGGGCTTGAAGGGCCGCCCCCGTGCATAAAGCGCCGCGCTTTGGAGAATCTTCAGGAAAGTCTCCTGGGCCAGGTCCTCCGCCAGTTCGCGCTGTCCGTTGGTCAGGCGGTAAAGATAGCCCATCAGCGGTGGGTGGTGACGTTCCACCAGGGCCGCCAGTGCCTGGCGGCTGCCGCGGCACATCTGCTCCATCAGGGCTTCATCGCTGACTGATTCAAAGGCCTCATTCATAATACGCATTTTAACCCCGAAAGTTCAAAACCAGGGACAAAAAGCCTCGCGCATTTTGCCTTATAATAATGACATCAAATTGTCATATTTTGCTCTGCCGGAGCCCTAATGAAAGTTCACCGCCTCCTTGAAATCACCACCCTCCTGTTGAACCACAGGACCATTACCGCCCGTGAATTTGCTGGTCGCTTCAATGTATCCATCCGTACGATCTACCGCGATATTGAAGATCTTTCAGCGGCCGGCATTCCTGTCTATATGAGCAAAGGCAAAGGCGGCGGCATTTCCCTCCTCGATACCTTCACTCTTGATAAAACGCTGGTTTCAGAACAGGAAAGCAGCAGTCTGCTGATGGCACTAAAAACCCTGCAGGCCACCCAGTACCCTGAGGTGGACACGTTTCTGGCTAAATTGGAGGCTCTCTTCAGGCCAGCTGCATCCAGCAACTGGGTTTTGATCGAATTCATGCCCTGGGGTAGCAAACCCAACGAAGAAAATCGCTTTGTCGAAATCCGCCAGGCCATTCTGGCGCGCAAGGTGATCACATTTGACTACATTGATGCGCGCGCTGAGAAAAGCCATCGCCAGGTGGAGCCAGTTCAGGTGATTTACAAAAGCCAGGCCTGGTATCTGCGCGGTTACTGTCGTACGCGCTGTGCTTTTCGCACTTTTCGCCTCTCGCGCATTAAAAATCTTCTGGTGAAAGCAGAAACCTTCCCCTACCGGCCCATTCCAGCAGATGAACCAGGCGATCAGCCCGGCCAGAAGAAACCCCTCACCACAGTGAAAATGCGTTTTGCCCCCGCTGTCACCCAGCGAGTCTTTGATGATTTTGATGACAGCCGGATTGCCGGGTTGCCGGATGGTTCATGCCTGGTGACAGTGGATCTGGTGGAAGACGAATGGGTATATGGATTGATCCTCTCTTACGGCAGCTTTGTGGAAGTGCTGGAACCTGCCCACCTCAGAGAAATCATTCGCCTGCGCCTGGCCCAGGCTTTGATGGCTTATAATGGCGAAAATCATCAGACTCCATCTCTATAATATGACACATAGATGTCATATACAACCGGGTACAATCCATCTATACACTTCTTTTGGAGAAATTAAAATGCTGTACTCGCTGCTGAATGTCAAGAAACAGGCGCCGGAAATCCTGACCCTCCCCGCATCCATCCAGATGATTGGCGTAAGCCTGCGCACCAATCCAAAAACCATTTTCCGCGACTCTCAGGAACTGGGCAGGCACTATGCCCGGGTCAAAGCTGCCGGCTTGATCAAGAACAAACGCGATCCCTGGGCCTTTGTCGCCATCAGCAAGTCATTTGCCGACGACGGCTCATGGGAATATCTGATGGGCGATGTGGTCACCGACCTCAACGCCATTCCTGCCGGGCTGACTGGTTTTGAAATTCCCGCCCACCGCTATGCCCGTTTTGCGCTTCAACCGCGCTTCATCTGGATGTGGGGACTTGCCCTTGGGCTGTTAAAAAAGTATATTTATTCAGAGTGGCTTCCTGGCTCGGTTTATGAAACCAACAGCGCTGTTTTGGGCGACTTTGAATATCATGACAAGCGCAGCCTGGGAAGCAAACCTCAGATTGATCTTTATGTTGCCGTAAAGGACAAAGCCAGATAACATGCTCACCCGCGAAACAATCGAATCCTGTGAAAAAGAAAACCTGCCCACCCTGGCATTCACGCTTGAAAAAGCCGATATCGAAGCCCTGGTTGGCTGGCTGATTGAAAAAGACGACAATTTCCGGTACAAATGTTTTTTGCTTTTGCAGTGCCGGTCAGAACAGCAGCCCGATGTTTATCCCTTCTGGGATGTGTTTGTGGAAAAGCTCAAAAGCGATAATTCCTACCAGCGCAGCCTGGGATTGATGTTGATTGCCGAAAATGCCCGCTGGGATCAGGCCGGCAAATTTGAGACCGTCATCGAAACCTATCTTTCTTTATGCGATGACGAAAAACCGGTCACAGTGCGCCAGTGCATCCAGGGATTGGGCAAAATTGTCCCCTGTAAGCCCCCCTGCCATGCCAGGATCATCGAAAAGCTCACCGCCATTGACCTGATGCAGCGCAAGGAAACTCAGCGCAAGCTGCTTCTGCTGGATATTCTCTCCACGCTGATCCTGATCCAGAAACATCAACCGGATCCGCAAATCGAGCGCTATCTGCACAATGCTCTCACCGGCGGTATTCTGGATCTCAAAGCAAAAAAGCAGATCATGGACATGTTATAAAAAAAACAGAGAGCTGCTCAGACATGGTCAAAAGACCTGCTCACCTGCTTTTTGCGCTTTTTTCTGAGTTAACGATCACCGCATGGGGAGTTTTGGGCCCGCTTTGGGGCCCAAAACTCCCCTCAATTAACTTTTCCCCCACCGACCTGCCCTCGCTACTGCGGGGGCGATGCGGGGGCCAGGGGGTGGGGAAGCATTGCATGACAATTTTTTGGACTGCCCCTGAGCAGTTAAAAAACAGATCGCAATTCCAGCCTGTTCGAAACAGGCCATAAAAATGTCACAACCATAGGCTAAAAGCAAGGAACCAGCAGTGATTTTTTCACTACTGGTTCCTGTATTTTTTCGGGCTGGCGGATTAAGGCGCTGTGGCCGCGCAGCGGAAGCCAATGGTGCTGTTTTTGAAGCTTGTCGGGTTGGCGTTCTCCCGGTTTACCACTCGCAAGGAATAGTCACCGCTTGTATGGCTGCCTCCCCGGTATACCCGATTGCTCCCTGAGACTGGGCCTGGCGGGTTGCTGCTGGGAGCCACAGAGTAATAGGTGGAAGAATACCAGTCATTCACCCATTCCGCCACATTGCCGATCATATCCAGCACGCCGTATGGGCTGGCACCGGCAGGATAATTGCCAACCACATCCGTATCCCCAACACAGAAGTTGTAATTTGTGCCATCAAAATCATAATGGTTTGCCAGGCTGCAATCATGCCCGCTATCTCCCCAGGCAAAAGCGCGCGTATCAGTGCTGCCGCGGGCGGCTTTCTCCCATTCGGCTTCAGTCGGCAGGCGTTTGCCAGCCCAGGTGCAATAAGTGACCGCATTCTGCCAGGTTACATAGATGACCGGGTAATCGGCATATACAGGATTGCCATAATATGAGCTGCGGCTGTTCGAGGATGTGGAAGTCGGCGCCGTACAGCTTCCCGCGCTCACGCATTGGGCATATTGTGAAGTGGTGACCTCCTTTGTATCTATAAAGAAGGCGTTCAGGTATATGACAGCCGAGGCCAATTCATCACTGTCGCAGGATTCACCGTTATTATGCGCCGGGTCACAGCCTCGAACGAAACTGCCGGCAGGGATATAGATCATACCAGGGGGAATCACCATGCTGGTGGTAAGGAAATTCCAGACCGGCCCTGCTGTTTCCAATCCGTGCTCATCTCTGGCGACAACCCGCCAGTAGTAGGTGGTGTTGGTGGCCAGGCTCAATGCCGGGGTGCTCGTGGCCGTCAGGTCATCATACATCAGCGTGACCGGAACCGTCGCCGTGCCAAAATACACATCGTAGGTCAGGCTGTCCCCGTCCGGGTCACTGCCCGACCAAGTCAATATCGTATCCGTGCTCACCCCGGTGCTGCCGTCGGCCGGAGATGGCAACGGCGCATCCGGTGCCTGGTTGGGAATCAGCGTGGTGAATTGCCAGATGGCGCTGGTGACGGTGGCCCCGTGTTCATCCGCAGCCTCCACCCGCCAGGTGTAGGTGGTGTTCGCGGCCAGGCTCAATGCCGGGGTGCTCGTGGCCGTCAGGTCATCATACATCAGCGTGACCGGAACCGTCGCCGTGCCAAAATACACATCGTAGGTCAGGCTGTCCCCGTCCGGGTCACTGCCCGACCAAGTCAATATCGTATCCGTGCTCACCCCGGTGCTGCCGTCGGCCGGAGATGGCAATGATGGCGCATCCGGTGCCTGGTTGGGAATCAGCGTGGTGAACTGCCAGATGGCGCTGGTGACGGTGGCCCCGTGTTCATCCGCAGCCTCCACCCGCCAGGTGTAGGTGGTGTTGGTGGCCAGGCTCAATGCCGGAGTGCTGGTGGCCGTCAGGTCGTCATACATCAGCGTGACCGGAACCGTCGCCGTACCAAAATACACATCATAAGTCACGCCGTCACCATCCGGGTCGCCTCCCACCCATGTCAACACTGTATCCGTGCTCACCCCGGTGCTGCCGTCGGCCGGAGATGGCAATGATGGCGCATCCGGTGCCTGGTTGGGAATCAGCGTGGTGAACTGCCAGATGGCGCTGGTGACGGTGGCCCCGTGTTCATCCGCAGCCTCCACCCGCCAGGTGTAGGTGGTGTTGGTGGCCAGGCTCAATGCCGGAGTGCTCGTGGCCGTCAGGTCATCATACATCAGGGTGACCGGCACTGTCGCTGTGCCAAAATACACATCGTAGGTCAGGCTGTCCCCGTCCGGGTCACTGCCCGACCAAGTCAATATCGTATCCGTGCTCACCCCGGTGCTGCCGTCCGCCGGAGATGGCAACGATGGCGCATCCGGTGCCTGATTGGGAATCAGCGTGGTGAATTGCCAGATGGCGCTGGTGACGGTGGCCCCGTGTTCATCCGCCGCCTCCACCCGCCAGGTGTAGGTGGTGTTCGCGGCCAGGCTCAATGCCGGAGTGCTGGTGGCCGTCAGGTTGTCATACATCAGGGTGACCGGCACTGTCGCTGTGCCAAAATAAACATCATAGGTCAGGCTGTCCCCGTCCGGGTCGCCTCCCACCCATGTCAACACTGTATCCGTGCTCACCCCGGTGCTGCCGTCGGCTGGCTTGGGCGTGGCGGGCGCATGAGGCATCCGGTTGTTATTCACCGCCTGAAAATTCTGCACAGTGATATCAGATAACAATATCACGGTTTGTGAAGCGGGCGTTATCTCAAAACCGTTTTTGCTGGCCATGAGGGTGTAATTGCCTGGCGGCAAGGAAGGCAACACATAATACCCGTTGGCATCTGTCAGGACAGTCCCGGTTGCCAAATTGCCAGAGTCCGGCGGGAAACCATTTCCCATGTAATGATCATAAGTGATTCTGTCTGCAGTCGCCGCCCCCAGCAAAATTTGAGGCAAAAAGACCTGCCACCAATTTTCGGCGGCAGAAATCAGGACATTCTCAACCCCAATTCCACTGCCATCCATCACCTGTCCTGAAATGGAATAGGTGCTGCCTTCATCGCGGGCGGATTTCTGCGCCATTTCAAACCCGCCATCTTCATATGCAACCCCATCCATTCCCACTGGTACGGCCGCCTGAACCAAGCCAGTTGGAACAAAAGCCATCAGCAAAACTGCCAGCAAACTGACAACACAAACCAAACATCGCAATACCATATATCCTCCTTGGTATAGGCAAAAAAAGGTCAGTTTTGTTTTAAAATATTGAGGGCCAGCAGAGTGATTTCCCCCCGTTTGCTTGAAGCGAAAGGAATATGAAAATTATATAACATTTCAAAAAAAAGCATATCTTTTTTAGGGCCATTTTTACCAAGAGATTGGCAAAAAAGCGATCACTATCCCGATCACTGGATAAAAGGAGAAATTTTTCGTGTTGCCCCGGCATCTTAGAATTCTCCTGGAGTTGTCAGGCCGGCAAATATCGCTTAAAATTAATCTGCCATGCCTCTCCAACATTTAGCCATTCAGAGCCAGCTCATTCCTCCCCGCCCGCGCAAAGGCATTCTGCACCGTCAGCGCATCCGTGAGCGGCTGGCTGCCGTGCTGGATGTGCCCCTGACCCTGATGCTGGCCGGCACCGGCTACGGCAAAAGCACCGCCCTGGCCGAACTGAACGAACTGGTGGGCAAGCTGTTCTGGTACGTGGTCACCGAACCCGACCGCGACCCATTGCTCTTTCAGGTGCACCTCATTTCAGCCTTTTTCCGCCACGAAGAAGCCTACGGCAGCGAATCGCTGCGCCTGCTGGAAGAAACCGGCCGCCCCTCCCCCGCTGTAATGACCCCGCTTCTCAACACCCTCACCAGCAGCCTGCCCGAAGACGCTGTGCTGGTGATTGACGACTACCACCTGGTGCAGGATGTGCCTGAAATTGCCGCCCTGGTGCGCCACCTGATAAATTACCTGCCGCCGCGCCTGCACGTGGTCCTTTCCACCCGCCAGATGCCCGAACAGCTCGATCTGAACCGCTGGCGCGTCAAAGGGCAAATGGCCGCCATCACCCACGCCGACCTGGCCTTCACTGCCGGCGAAATTGCCGCCCTCTTTGATGAGTCCTTTAACCACCCGCTCACGCCTCTGCAGGCAGAACGCCTGGCGCGGGATACTGAAGGCTGGGTGCTGGCAGTGCAAATGGTCTGGCAAAGCCTGCAGCGCACTCCCGCACCCAGCCTCGAAGAAGTGCTGGACCGTCTGCCAGACAACCTCTCGGCCCTGTTCGATTACCTGGCCCCCGAAGTGCTGGCCCGCCAGCCGGCCGAATGGCAGGATTTTCTGCTTTCCACCGCCGTGCTGCGCCGTCTCGACGGCCCCACCTGCGATGCGCTCACCGATGTGGGCGCCAGCCGCAAGGTGCTGCGCCGCCTGCACGAAAACGGTCTCTTCCTCGAATCCACCGGCGACGAATCCTACCGCTACCAGCGCCAGTTCCAGGATTTTCTGCTCAACCGCCTGCAGCAGCTCGATCCGCAGCGTGCCCTCGACCTGCACCGCCGGGCTGCCCGTTATTATTCTGACAATGGTGTTGCCGAAGAGGCCATTTACCACCTTCTGGCAGGCGGTGAATTTGAACAGGCTGCGGAGATGATTGAAGCCCTGGGGCCAGAGCTGGTTCGCACGGGCCGTCTGGAAAGTCTGATGAGCTGGATCGAGCGCCTGCCCGGCGACCTGCGCGCCCACCGCCCTGCCCTGGAACTGCTGCTGGGCGACGGCCTGCGCCTGCGTGCTGATTTTGACGCCGCCCTGGAGCATTTTTCCACCGCTGAACGGCTCTACCTGCAGGTCAACAACGTGTTGGGGCGCGCCCTGGCCCTGCGCGGCCAGGCTCAGGTCTATCTGGATACCATCCGCCCCCTGAAGGCTGATTCCCTGCTGGAAGAAGCCCTGCGCCTGCTGGAGCCGCAAGAATATCGCGCCGAAGTGGCCGCCCTGCTCGACCAGCACGCCGAAAACAAACTCAACCTGGGGCATCCCGACCAGGCTCAAATGCTGCACCGCGAAGCCCGCCTGCTGCGCGAAAAAACCAGCCCCAATGATGTTTATCTCGAAGGCCGCGCCCTGCTGCGCACCGGCCGCCTGGCCGAAGCCCGCCTGCTGCTGCAGCAGCAGGCCGCCGAAGAGCGCCTGTCGGAATCGCTGCGCCCGCAGCGCTTCCACCGCGAAACCGTGATGCTGCTTTCCCTGGTCTGCTCCATGCTGGGCCTCAGCGACGAGGCTGAAAAATATTCCCGCGAGGGTATCGAAATCAGCCGCCAGCTCCAATCTGATTTTGTGGAAGCGGTGGGCTTCATGCGCCTGGGGCATGCCCTGCAAATCAACAGCGCCAGCCCCTGGGATCAGCCCCGCCGCCAGGAAGCCCTGCTCGATTACCAGCGTTCCATTGAGCAAGTGCATCCCTTCAAGGTGGCACGGGTGGGCGTGGAACCGCTCTGGGGGCTTTGCCGCATCTTCGGTTACAACGGCGATGTCATTTCAGCCGGGCAGAAGGCTCGCAGCGCCCTTGAAATTTCAGAAATGGCCGGCGATGAATGGATTGGCGACCTGGTGCGCGTCAGCATGGGCGCCAGCCTGGCCATGGCCGGCAACCCGGCGGAGGCGCGCGCCTGGCTGGAACGCGCCGCGGAAGGATTTTCCCGCGTGGGCGACGATTCCAGCTGGTGCTGCGCCACGCTCTGGCTGGCATTGAATGCCTGGTGGCAGGGCGATGTTCCCGGCGCGCTGAAATTGCTGGCCGGGCTTGCCTCGCAGGTCCAGACAGCCCAGGCCGATTTTCTCTTCACCCGCCCCACCCTGCCCGGTCTGAAAGACGAGCAGGCTGTCATCCCCCTTCTGCTGGAGGCCAGTCGTCAGGGTGTGGAGCCTGCCTGGACCGGCCGGCTGCTGCATGAGATGGGGATCAGCGAAACCCTCGAATATCACCCCGGCTGCACCCTGTGGGTGCGCACCCTGGGTCCGTTTGGCGTCTGGCGCGGCGATGCTGCGGTGGCCGCCCATGACTGGCAGCGCGAAAAAGCCCGCCAGCTCTTCCAGCTTTTCATTGCCCAGCGCGGCCAGTGGCTGCTGCGCGATCAGATTGTGGACCTGATGTGGCCAGATCTGCCCATGGATGCCGGGGTGCGCGATTTTAAGGTGGCGCTGAATGCGCTTAACCGCGCTCTGGAGCCCAACCGCCCGCGCAGCGCTCAGCCTTTCTTCATCATCCGCAACGAAAACACCTACGGCCTGAACCCTGCTGCGCGCATCCGGGTGGACGCGGATGATTTCACCGCCCTCAGCCCGGCTGACGCCCCCCTGCCCGGCTTGCGCCGCGCCCTGGCGCTTTATGAAGATGACTTTTTGCCCGAATGCCGCTATGAAGATTGGGCGGCGCCGGAACGCGAGCGCCTGCGCGATCATTATCTGGGCGCTTCAGAGCGCCTGCTGACCGCCCTGGTGGAGCGCCGCGCCTGGGACGAGGTGATTGCCATCAGCAGCCAGACCCTGGTGCGCGACAACTGTTGGGAACCCGGCTACCGCAGCCTGATGCAGGCCTTTGCGGCGCGCGGCAATTTCGCCCAGGTGCAGGCCGCCTACAACCGCTGCGCGGCCACCCTGCATGATGAACTGGCCGTGGAGCCTTCCCCTGAAACCCGCAGCCTGCTGCGCCGCCTCATTCCTCCCAGAACGGGCTGATTTTCTGACGGCCGCACTGGCCCGGATAAGATAACAATTCACCCCCGAGTTGCCGGGGGTGAATTGTTTTTGCAAGGAGCCAGCACAGCCGCTCCCCTCGACAGGCTCAGGGAGCGGCTGTTTTTGACCTGATTGCGTTATGCCACTATTTGCGCCGGGTCAGGCGCTGCCAGGCCTGTTTGAGCGCCGGCTGCTTCTGCCGCCAGGTGCCGATCACGCCGTAAGGCAGGAAAATCACCAGGGCGATGAAGATGAGGCCAAACACCAGCGGCCAGCGCGGGCCAAACCATTCGTAGAAGAACTGCCCGACAATTTGCATCAGCCCGGCCCCCAGAATGGGCCCCGTGAGGGTGCCCACCCCACCCAGAATGGTCATAATCAGGGCGTTGATGGTGGTCACCGCGCCGGTCATGGTGGGGGTTGAGCTCATGTTCCACAAGCTGTACAACCCGCCTGCCAGCCCGGCCGCCAGGGCCGAAGTCACAAAGGCCAGGGTGCGGTACACCGCCGGGTTGTAGCCAATGGCGCGCACGCGTGCTTCATTCTCTCGCAAGGCAATGAAAATGCGTCCCGTTGGTGAAGAAACCACCCGGCGCAGCAGCAGGTACATGAGCACCACAAACCCCAGGGCCACAAAGTAAAACAGCAGGCGGTTCTGCGTTGGGTTGATCCATTCCGGCACCGGAATGCCGTGCAGGCCTTCGTCTGCGCCCGTCCACTTTACAAAGTCGGTGGCTTTTGAAAGGATGTGGAAAGCCTCGGCGATGGCCAGGCTGATCATGGTGAAATACACCCCTTTGACGCGCGTGGATGCGGCGGCAAAAACCAGGCCAATCAGGCTCGAGAAAATCATCACCACCAGCACAGCCATGATGAAAATGATCACCCCAGTGATATCTGCGCCGCCCGGCAGGGTGATACGGTACTGCGCGCTGATTTGCGGCCCAACATGGGTGAGAAAGAGGCCCATGGCATAGGCGCCGCCGCCAAAAAAGGCGGCCTGGCCAAAGGAAAGGATGCCCGTGTAGCCCATCAAAAGATCATAGCTCATGGCATACACCGCCATGATGAAGAAGGTGATCAGCTGTCCCTGCCAGAATTTGGAAGGACCTTCCGTTACAGAAGTGTTGGTCACCAGGCTGAACACAAATGGGAACGCCATGAAAATCACCAGCATCAACAGGGAAGGCCAGTGTTCATGCAGAAATGTCGGGCGCGGAGCAGTTGACCGGGAAGAGGAAGCTGCAGTTGTCACGAGGTTACTCCTTCCGTCCAAACAAACCAGCCGGGCGCACCAGCAAAACAATCGCCATGATGATCACGGTTGACGCCTCAGCAATGGCCGGGGATAGGTTGTATTTCAATGCCAGGTAATCGCCAAAGGCGCGCGCCAGACCCAGCAGCAGGGCACCAATGGCCGCGCCGCTGTAACTGCCCATGCCGCCGATCACCACCACAATAAAGGCCTGAAGCTGGAAAGCATCGCCCATGTTTGGCTGCACCGGAATGAACGGCGAGGCGCCAATGCCGCCCAGGGCGGCCAGGGCAATACCCATCACAAAGACAAAGGTGAACACCTGGCGCACATTGATCCCCAGGGCTTCCACCATCTGGCGGTCCTGCACACCGGCGCGGATGATCATGCCAAAGCGCGAATACTTCATCAGCACGCCCAGCGCAATCAGCATGAGAATGCCAATGGCAATGATGAACAAACGGTAGCTGGGGAAAGTGACCCCAAACACATCCACGGTCTGGTTGTGGGTGACAAACCATTCAAAGATATTGGCCGCTTTGCCGGGCTGGGCAAAGAGTGGCGGGCGCGACATCTGGTAGGCCAGCGGCTCCCAGAGTAATTGAATGGTCTCCTTGAGCACATAGGCCAGTCCCAGGGTGACGATCACCTGGTAAATGGGGCGGGCATACAGCGGGCGGATCAACGCCACTTCCACAGCCGCGCCAAAACCGGCCCCGCACACAGCCCCCACCAGCAGCGCCCCGAAAAAGCGCAGATTGGCGTCCGCGGTCAGCACCGCCACCGGACCCGATTCACGCACCAGGGTTGCAGCCGCGGTCAATGCCAGCAGCGCGCCTAAGCCCAGGCCCGCGCGGCGCGCATCAGCCTGGCTGACCATGCGCGTCTTGTCACCGGGGCGGCTGGCCGCCCCAGCAATCAGCGCGCCAGCTGCCACCATCAAAAGAGGGCGAAACCAGAAAATTCCCAGCGGCTCTTGCGGGGTGATTTCAGCCAAAGGGTTGGCCGAATTCATCATATCCACCATGGCTGTGTCAGCCATGCCGATGATATCCAGACCGTTCAGGGCCAGAAAACCGACCAGAACACCGGCAAGCCCCAGCCCGCTTTGCACAGTCTGCTGGGTGCGGTCTTCGGCGGTATAGTCTCGCAGCAAATAGCCCACCAGCGGGCCGCAGGTCAGGCCGGTCAGCAGGGCAAAGATCAGGGGGAAAAGGCCGAATAAAAAGGTGGGGTTGGTGTAGAACTGCCAGCCCATATAAGCGCCGAGCATGAACATGGCGCCGTGGGCAAAATTCAGCACGTCCATCAGGCCAAAAATCAGGGTCAGGCCAGCCGCCACCATGAAATACAACGCACCCAGGGTCAACCCGGAAAGCGCTGTACGCACAAAGGGCATCTGTCCCATCAATGCCCAGCCAAAAATGCCCATCACCAGTAAAATTCCCAGAACAGACAGCATGGCGCTGTGTTCATGCAGAAAACTGAGTCTTCTCACTTTGCACCTCCCACGCCAAGCATCTCGTTGACCAGTTTCTTGTCCTGAATCAGGTCAGCCATGCGGCCTTCGCGCACGGTCTTGCCGTCATCCACAATGTAATACTGGCTGCCAAGCTGGCTGGCCATGATAAAGTTCTGTTCCACCAGAAGCACCGTGGTGGTGGCGCTCAGGCTGCGAATGGCTTCCATCATCTGTTCAATCAGGATCGGCGCCAAACCTTCGCTGGGTTCGTCAATCAACAGCAGGCTGTTATCGGGCACCAGGGCGCGGGCCACCGCCAGCATCTGCTGCTGCCCACCCGAAAGATGGTCCCCCGGCAGGCGGTACAGACGTTTGAGATCAGGAAACAGGCTGAAAATAAAATCGGCCTTGCGTTCCAGGTCGCCTTTTTTGCGTTCCGCAATCTTCAGGTTTTCAACCACCGAAAGGTTGCGGAAAATGGCGCGATTCTCCGGCACATAGCCGATGCCCAGGTTGGCGATATCAAAAGCGCGCCGACCCTGGATCTCTTTGCCCTCAAAAATGACCTTCCCCACCCGCGGCGGGGTCAGGCCAATGATGGATTTCAATGTGGTGGTCTTGCCGGCGCCGTTGCGCCCCAGCAGAACCGTGATGCTGCCGCGCGGCACATGCACCGAAACCCCTTCCAGGATGTGGAACTGGCCGATATAGGTATGGATTCCTTCCACCCGCAGGATGTCATCCTGATTGGCGGCAGGGGAAGATTTGTTTGCTTCAGGGTTAACCACCGTTCACCTCCAGTTCTGCAGTCAGGTCGCCGTAAAGCGCGCCCAGGTAGGCCGATTGCACCGTCTGGTTGTTGGCAATTTCCACCGGCGTGCCTTCAGCCAGCACCTGGCCCTGGTGCATCACCGTGATGGCATCAGAAATGCTCATCACCATATCCATGCGGTGTTCCACCAGCACAATGGTTTTGTCGCCATCAGCCATGATGGACTGAATGATGGCCAGAAGTGCGGGCACCTGCTCTGACGACATGCCCGCGGTGGGTTCATCCAGCAGCAGCAGTTCAGGCCCACCCGCCAGCATGATGCCCAACTCAAGCTTGCGCTTGTCGCCGTGAGATAGTGTCTGAGCAATTTGCTGCATACGTACCGCAAGCCCCACGCGTTCTGCCACTTCCTCTGCTTTGTTGATGTAAGACTTGATCCCGTCAGCGCGTGAGAAAATGCGGAAATTATCCTTGCCGCGCGCCTGCGCACCCAGACGCAGGTTTTCCAGCACCGTCAGGTTGGGGAAAATATTGGTGATCTGGAAAGAGCGCCCCATGCCCAGGTGTGCCATGCGGTAAGGCGGCAGATGAGTGATGTCATGCCCCTTAAAAAGCACCTGCCCACGGGTGGGCGGCAGCACGCCGCTCAACAGGTTGAAAAGAGTGGTTTTTCCCGCGCCATTGGGGCCAATGATCGAGTGCAGGGTGCGCGCCTTCACCTGCAGGCTGACGCCGCCCACAGCCACCAGCCCGCCGAATTCCTTGCGCAAGTTTTTTGCTTCGAGGATCGTTTCCCTATCAGATGTCATGGAATAGTCCTTGATCTTAGAATAAGGTCCTGCAAGGGGGATTTTGCAGGGGTATGCCGGCGAAACGCCATCCCCGGCGTGCCGCTGCGAAATCCGCTCCCTACCAGTGTAGCATTGTTTTCAGCTTCAAACTCAAAGGCCCAAAGGCCTTTGGGAGTCAGGGATAGATTTTGAAGATGCAGGGGCGAAGGTTGGTTCGCCCCTGCGAGGGTGTTTGCCAAAAACAAGGATTGTGGATCAAAAACTAGGGCTTGGGCAGGCTGCCGCAGCGGGAAGCGTAGGTTTCCACCAGGGTGCAGGGCACGGCCAGTTCATCGTATTTGGTCACATAGACCGTCTCGAAGAATTTGTAGGTCGGGCGGCCCTTGTCATCTTTGCCGGGATCAATATTGACCAGCTTGAGGATGTTCATCGGCTGCAGGCAGACATGATCTTCGGGGCGGATGAAGTAGGTGCCCTTGGGGCCTTCGAATTTCAAGCCTTCCAGCGCCTTGATCATCACGTCACCCGCGGCATCACCGCCGGTCTTTTCGAGGGCAGCCGCCAGAGCCAGAGCTGAAGCCATGCCGCCAGCGGTGAACAGATCCGGGGGCTCATTGTACTTTTCCAGATGTTTCTCGGTCAGCCACTTGTTGATTTCGGTGTCAGCAGCGGTGTAGTGATAGACATTCAAACCAATCTGGCCCACAGCCGCGCCATAGACGGCCGCAAAGGAGGCGTTGTCGCCGTAACCGGTGGCCACGCGCATTTTATCGAGGGCGCCCAGGTCAGAAAGCTGCTGGAAGAGGGTCACATAACCGGTGCCGGCCCAGGTCAGGAACAGGCAATCGGCGCCTGAATCCATCGCCTGCTGGATATAGGGGGTGAAATCGGTGGTATCAAATGGGGCGTAGATATCAGCCACCACGCTGCCGCCGTATTGGCCCACAGAGAAAGCCAGAGCTGCGCCAGAGCCGCGGCCAAAGGCATTGTCAATGCCAATGTGAGCGAACTTGGTGCCGACATTTTCCACCAGGTATTTGGCAATGACGAGGGTGTCATCGTAGTTGGTGCGAGAGGTGCGGAAGACGTAGGGGTTGAAGTACTGGCCGGTGATGAAAGCCGAAGCAGCCGGGTCCACCATCAGGATGATCTTGTTTTCAAGAGCAACCGTAGTGAGGGCGGCGGCAGAGGCAGAGCTGGACGGCCCCTGCAGAATTTCAACACCTTCTTTTTCGATCAGTTCGCGAGCAAGCTGCACTGATTTTTCAGCATTGCCCTCGTCATCGCGGGAAACCACTTCCACGGGGCGGCCGGCGATGATAAAACGACCCTGCTCATCCGTCTTGCCGCCAGAAGCATATTCCAGGCCAAGGATGAAGCCGCGCTGCTGCTGCAAACCGTAAAGCGCCAGGGCGCCGGAAAGCTGGCCGATCTGGCCGATCTTCAGGACGGGGCCAAGGGTTTCCTTGGTGGGTTCGGGCGCCACAGTGGGTTCTGGGGCTTTGGTCGCTTCAGGTGCCTTGGTGGGTTCAGGCGCCTTGGTGGCTTCGGGCGCTTTGGTGGGTTCGGCAGCCTTGGTCGGGGCAGCGGTCGGCGTCACCTGCTGGACACAGGCGCCCAAAAGCAGCGACATAATCACCAGAACAGACAAAAGGGTAAAACGAATTTTCATTTTCTTCTCCTGAAAAATTTTTGGTCTGAGAGGAAGGTCATTTACTGTCAATTCGCACATGATTAATTCTGACGGAAAACAGATTAAACGTCAATCACCTCCTTTAGCAGCATCAACACAGCCTGCCCGGTGATCACCTGGCGGTTATCCTGGTTGACACAGTTGGTCTTGAGGGTTATCAAATGTTTTTCAGGCTGGGAGGCTGTCACTTCCACCTGAGCTGTCACCGTATCGCCAAGCAAGATGGGACAGAGGAACTCAAGCTGCTGGCTCAGGCACACCGCTCCCGGACCCGGAAGGCGGGTGTGCAGCAGCGCAGCAATCAGCCCTGCCGCCAGCATATCATGCACGGTGCGCACGCCGTACTGGCTGCGGCTGGCCAGCCCGGCATCCAGATGGATGGGGCTGTTGTCGCCGGTCAGGCTGGCAAAGGCCATCAGGTCAGCCTCGCTGAAGGTCTTGCTGAGGCTGGCACGCGTTCCAATGGCAGGCATGATAAAGGCAGGGTCAAGTTCCATATGGGTCAACTCATCCTGATGAAGCTGCAGCTGGAAGCTGGGCCAAAAAGCCCAGCACCAGTGCGTTGAAGAGGGCCGGTTTTTCCAGGCACAGGGCATGCCCGGCGCCCGGAATAATGGCAAGCTGCGCGCCGGGAATTTCAGCGGCAATGATCTCACTGTAACGGCGCGGCTTGAGGATATCCGCCTCCCCAACCATCACCAGGGTTGGGGTGACAATTTTATGGAGATCGGCGCGAATGTCAAGCCGGTTGAAGCAGTCAAACAGTTCCAGCACGGCTGCCATGTCGAGTGATTCATAGCGTACGGCCGCCGCTTCCAATGCAGCGCGGTTGGCGGAAATGTAACCGGCCGAAAAGTTCAGCCAATACGTTTCTTCAAACAGCCGCCGTGCATCTCCGGCGCGCGCTGCCGCTGACCAGGTGTCAATCATGCCGCGCAAAACCGGGTCAGAGTGACTGACTGAAGAAGAAACCACCAGTGAACGGGTGCGCTGCGGATGGCGCAGGGCAAACACCATTGATACTTCGCCGCCGTAGGAAATGCCAGCCAGGTGCGCCCGTTCGATGTTCAGAGCATCCAGCAGGGCTGCCAGGTCATCGGCATGCTGCTCCATGGTGTAAGGGCCTTCAGGATGCTGCGAGCGCCACATGCCGCGGCAGTCATAAATCAGCACACGGTAATGCCGCGCCAGCACCGGCGTTTGCAGGCCCCAAGAGGCCGTGCTCATCAGCACCCCGTTGGACAGCACCACCACCTCGCCTTCCGGCGCGCCGTGCAGCTCGTAGTAGAGCTCTACCCCGTTAACGTGTGCCGTTGGCATGGCTCAGGCCTGAAAACCCAGGCTGATTTTCTTCACGTCACCTTCGCCGCGTTCAATATAGGCTACGGATAGCTCCGTGCCAATTTGAATGGACTCCGGTTTGGTCACATCCACACCCAGAATCTGGGCAGAGATGCAGGGACCCTCAGCCAGTTCCACCACACCGGCGCAGTAGGGGTTTTTGCGGTCAAAACCGGCGGCGTTCATCGCTGAGGTGCCCACATAAACCACGGTGTAGGCGGCCAGCTTACCCTTGCCCGAAAGCTCCACCGTTTCCATCTCGCCGGAATGACATTCGGTACACATGGGGCGGGGCGGGAAGAAGGTCTTGCCGCATTTTTTGCACTGCGAGCCCACCAGGCGCTTCTCGGCCAGGTTGGCATAAAATTTCGAACCAGAAAAATCAAGGCTGCTCATCGTTTACCTCCGCTCGTAGATGGTGACCACGCAGGTCTGTCCGGTGCCGCCCACATTGTGGGTCATGCCCAGCGCCGGCGAGCCAGCGAGCTGGCGCTTGTCGGCCTGGCCGCGCAGCTGTTTCCAGACTTCGATGACCTGGCCCACGCCCGAAGCGCCCACCGGGTGCCCCTTGGACTTCAAACCGCCGGAAGTGTTAATCGGGCGGGCGCCGCCGCGCATGGTGACGCCATCTTCGGCTGCCTTCCAGCCTTCACCCGGGGCAAAGAAGCCCAGGTCTTCACTGGCAATGATTTCCGCGATGGTGAAGCAGTCGTGCACTTCCACCACATTGATATCTGCCGGGGTGACGCCAGCCATTTCATAAGCCTGACGGGCGGCTTCACGCGCCGAGGGAATGGCGGTGAGGGTGTCGCGGCTGTGCAGGGCCGGGGCTGAAGCCTGCCCTGAACCAATGATGTGCAGCGGGGCATCGGTGAAATTGCGAGCCAGATCTTCACTCACCAGCAGCACCGCCGCCGCGCCGTCTGAAACAGGCGAGCAGTCGTACAGTCGCATGGGCCAGGCAATTTGGGGGTTGGCGCGGTTGTCGCGCAGGAATTCATATTCATCGGCCCACTGCGGCACGGGCAGGCCCTTTTTCACAGCCGAGGCCTTGCGCGCTTCCATGATATCAACAATGCGCTGGCCAAACTGGGCTTTGGGGTTCAATGAGCCGTGCTCGTGGTTCTTATAACCCACGCGCAGAAAGGTGTCGGTGGTGGCGCCGTATTTGTGCATATAGGCGGTGGCCATGGCGGCATACATGCCGGGGAAGGTGAAGCCGGCCGGAATTTCATAGGTCATATCCGCCGCGGTCGCCAGGGTATCCGTCACCCGTTCGATCGGCAGGTCGGTCATCTTTTCGATGCCGCCCACCAGCACCATGTCATAGAGACCGGAAGCCACGGCCAGCATGCCCTGGCGCAGGGCTGCCGCGCCGCTGGCGCAGGCATCTTCCAGGCGCGTGGCCGGGCGCGGCGTCAGGCCTACCCAGTCGGTCATAATGGGGGCGGTATGGCCCTGGCCTTCAAACAAATCAGAGGAATAATTACCAATGAACAGGGCTTCAATGTCACGAGGGTCAAAACCCTTGTCCACGCTGGCGCTCATTTCCTGAAAGGCTTCGACAAAGAGATCGCGCGAGGAAAGGCCCGGAAAGCTGCCGAATTTGCTCATGCCGGCGCCAACAATGGCAACCCCGCGCTGTAATTTACGTTGTTTCATACCCTTTTCTCCATAATTTAGTTCCGCCTCACCGGCAAACAGCAACACGAAACCAGGCAAGCTCATCCTGTGAGTCTGCCGCTGCCCTGGCGTGGCCAGGGACTGCCTATGTTGGCGAATCAAGAACCGGTCAAAGGTCCCTGTCAGGCCTTCTGCAAGAAAGCATGGAACAGGGCGTTGAATTCTTCAGGTTTCTCGATATGCGGGCCGTGACCGGCGTTGGCAATGACGTGCTCGACAAAGGAACCGCCGGCCGCCGTATATTTTTCCAGCACGCTGCGGGTTTGCTGCAGCATGGGCTGGGGCGGGGCCACTTCATCCCCCGGCCAGCCGGGAACATAGCCCAGTTTGCCGAGGTTGGCAATATCGAAGAAGGAACCATCCGAAACGATCAGGTCGTTGCTGCCGCGCACCCACAGCACGGGCGGCTTGGCGGGCGCAGCCAGCAGATCAGGCACATCGCCGGCGATATATTTCAGCGACCAGCAGTTCACCGGGCCCAGTTTGCCCGGGGCCACATTCGGCCAGTTTGCCGAGGGAACAAAATCGCCGGGGTAAGCATCCGCGCCGGTCTGTTCCATCAGCGAGGCGGTGAGAAAATCTTCCTCGCGGGCAGCCCGGAACGGCGCCACATAGTAGAAGGCGTTGATGATATTGCGCGGTGAATTGGGATCATCGGCGCTGCGGTCAGCCACGCTGATGCGGCGCACAAACTCGGCATTCACTACGCCGCCTCCTGAGCCGGCATGATCTTCAAAGAGCGGCAGGCCTTCAGGACCCTTGCTGCCGCCAAAGCCGTATGGTGAAACGGGGCAGATGAGGGTGGCCGAATGCACCATTTCAGAATGATCGGCGATGAAGCGGTAGATGATGCCGGCGCCCATGGACCAGCCCACCAGGTGGGCTTTGGCCACACCCATCGTCTGCAGCAGAGAAAACAGATCATCGCTCCACTCGCGGTTGCCGCGCGTGGAATCAATGGTCTTGCGCTCTGTCCAGCCGTAGCCGCGTAGGTCGGGGGCAATGCCGCGGTAGCCTGCGGGCAAAGCCAGCATGGTCTCTTCAAAGTAGAGCGCCGCTGAGAAATTGCCGTGCAGGAACACCACCGGCGCGCCATCGGCCGGGCCGCTGGTCAGCACATGCATTTCCAGACGGGGGGTTTTGATCATTTGGGAGGTGATCCCAGGCAGAGGAGCAGGTTTTTCAAGCATTATCCATCTCCTATTAAAAAACAATCAACCCAGATCCACACCCGGTACCACCAGGCGTGGGACAATCCCTAAACGATGCGCTTCGTCGCGCAGCCAGCCGCGGAAATCGGGGTGAGCAATGTTGATCAGGGCTTCCATGCGGTCGCGCACACAGCGCCCGCGCATTTCCGCCACGCCATACTCCGTCACCACCGTGTCCAGCTCATGGCTGGGCACAGTTACCTCCGCACCTTCAGCCAGGGTTGGCACGATGGTTGAAATCTGTCCATCCTTGGCGGTCGAGCGCAGGGCAATCACCCCGCGTCCGCCGGGCGAAAGCTGCGCGCCGCGGTGCGTATCCAACTGCCCGCCAGTGCCGCTGAAATGCCGGTAACCGATGCTCTGCGAGCAAACCTGGCCAAAAATATCCACCTGCAGGGCTGTGTTGACGCTGATCATTTTGTAATTCTGCCCGATGACCGCTGGATTGTTGGTCACCCGCCCCTGCTGAAATTCCACGCCGGGGTTCAGGTGGATGAAGTCATACAGTTTTTTCGTGCCCAGGGCAAAGGCCCCCACCATCTTGTCTTTCCAGAGGGTCTTTTTCTTGTTGGTCACCACCCCGGCATCATACAGGTCCACCATGCCGTCGGTGAACAGCTCGGTGTGAATGCCCAGGTCGCGCCGGCCCATCAGGAAAGGCGTGATGGCATTGGGAATGCCGCCGATGCCAAGCTGGATGGTGGAACCATCTTCAATGAGTTCAGCGATGAAACCGCCGATGGCCTGCTCAGCCTCGGAAGGCGGCGCATTGGGTGCTTCAAAGACCGGCATGTGATTTTCCACCACGTAATCCACATCTGAAATGTGCACATGCGTATCACCCAGGGTATAGGGCAGGTTTTCATTGATTTCCAAAATCACCAGGTCAGCCGCCTCAAGAAGCTGTTTTTCAATAACCAGCCCCAGAGAGAGGGACAGGAACCCGCGGGAATCGGGCGGGGTGGCCGTGCCCCAAAAGATGTTCAGATGCCCCTTGGAGGCAATCAGCTTGTCAGACGAGGCGCGGTGCAGGTTGTTGGGGATGTAGGACATGCGCCCCTGAGAATGCACCTTGCGGTCCGGCACACCGTAGAACCAGTTCTCCACAAAGAAATGACCGTTCATCTCCGGGTTGATCGCATATTCATAAGCCCGCATGGGCAGGCACACCCAAGTGGTGACATTGGTGAGGCGGTCTTTATGTTTGCCCAGCTCGGTCAGCAAACCGGGCGGCTCCGAAGCAGCAATCCCCACCCCGATGGTCTGGCCTGATTGCACCATGCCCACCGCTTCAGGGATGCTGATCAATTTTTGCTGGTAGAGTGCCTTCGGATTCATGGGCTGCGCTCGCGTTTATGGCATGATGAAGGCAGAACCGGCCTGGTTGTAACCCACGCCTGAACCGACAAAGGTCACCAGGTCGCCCGATTTGATCTTGCCCTGCTTGCGGGCATCATCAAAGACCATTGGGATGCAGGCGGAGCCAGTGTAGCCCCATTTGTCCATCACCCAGTGCGTACGGGCCATATCCAGACCCAGGGTGTCACGGTGAACCAGGGCAATGGTGTTGTAGCGCACCTGGGTGTAGAGGGCCATATTCACATCTTTGAGATCAAAATTGCCGTTGGCCGCCAGTTCGCGCATGCGCGCCGGCCAGCCGTTGTCATTCACGGTCGGCGGGAAGGGGGTGATCAGGCGGACTTTGGTGCGGCCCGCTTCCACGCTTTCATGTGAAGCCGGTTCAAAGACGCCGCCCGAATAGATGCCCCAGTGTTTGTGGTATGAACCATCGGCAAAGAAGGTGGAGCTGACAAAGCCGGGCTTGTCGCTCACGCCCAGCACGGCAGCGCCGGCGCCGTCGCCGTAGAAAAAGGACATGACGTCATTTTCACAATCGGCGAGCTTGTGCATCATGTAAGCGCCCACCACCAGCACATATTTCATTTGTGACTGGGTGGAAAGCAGCCCGGAGGCAATGTTCAGGCCGGTGGGGAAGGAAGCGCAGGCGCAGGCAATATCAAAAGTACCCGCGTTCACCGCGCCAAGCTTGTGCTGTACCACCACGGAAGTGGCCGGGGTGATGTAATCGGGGCTGTCGGTGCCCAGAATGATCATGCTGAGATCTTCAGGTTTCAACCCGGCATCCTGCAGGGCGGCTTTGGCAGCTTCCACAGCCAGATCTGAAGTCACCCAGCCTTCCGGGGCATAAAAACGCGTGGTGATTCCGGAAGATTTTTCGAATTTGCCGATCACTTCGCCAAAACGGGCGGCCATTTCTGCATTGGTGCGTTCAATGGGGGGTAAATAGGATCCGGTTCCTAGAATGGTTGCGTATCTTGTCATGGTTAGCTCCTCAAAGGATTTGTTCAGAGATCCAGCCCCGCCGGAATGAGCTTCTGGCGGGGCGAAAACGCATGGTTAAGATCAGGTCCCGAGGACAATACCGCCATCCACGCTGATGGTGGCGCCGTGAACGTAAGCGGCTTCATCGCTGGCAAGCCAGACGTAGGTGTTGGCAATATCCACCGGATCGCCCAGGCGGCCGAGGGGCGTTTTGGCTTTCATGTCGGCCAGCACAGCTTCGGGCATCTTCTGCACCATTTCGGTGGCGATGAAACCCGGAGCAACCGCATTGACGCGGATATTGTAGCGGCCCAGTTCGCGCGACCAGACCTTGGTCAGGCCGATCACGCCGGCTTTGGTGGCCACGTAGTTGCTCTGGCCCAGGTTGCCGTAAAGACCAACCACTGAGGAGGCGTTGATGATAACGCCGCCGCCCTGTTTAATCATAACCGGAGCCACGGCCTGGGCGCAATTGAAAACGCCCTTCAAATTGACATCCACCACGAAATCGAAGGCCGTCTCTTCCATCTGCTTGACGAGCTGGCCGTCTTTGACTTTGACAAAGAGGGCGTCACGCGTGACACCCGCATTGTTGACAAGGACATCGATGCGGCCGTATTTCGCCATCACATCATCCACCCAGGCCTGCACTTCAGCCCGGTCAGCCACGTTCAGCTTGTAAAAACATGCTTCAGGTCCCAGTTCCTGCAGCAGCGCCTCGCCGGCTTCCTGGTTGACATCACAGATGACCACCTTCGCGCCTTCAGCGGCGAAACGCAGGGCGGTGGCTTTGCCAATGCCGGCGGCTCCGCCGGTAATGAGACATACTTTGTCTTTCAATCGCATTTCAATACTCCTGAAAAGTGTTTGATTCTGGAGACAAAAATAGAAATGACAGCAAACAATCCCTCGTCTTTAGCATATCAAATCGCAGTTACAGAAGAGTTACACAAATTCCCCTTTGAGATACAAACGCCGATATTTTGAACCCGGCGGAAGGTTTTCCGGACTATAATAAAGCATTCACAAAAACATCAGGAGGTTTATATGACAGATCTGCCCCCCATTCAAACCCGGCGACTGGTTTTTCGCGGCATTCAGGTGGAAGCGGACCTGCCGCAGTTGCTGGAGATCAACTTGAGCAGCCGCCAGGCTGATGGCGACCAGACACAGGTCACCCTGGAGGGTCTGGCTCAGGCCTTTGCCCCTTCTGATAACTTTATCCCATCCCGTGATGTGCTGATCGCCTTCCTAGCCGATTCCCCCGCCACAGCGGTGGGCTACACCCGCACTGGCTGGTATTCCAGCCGCCCGGATAACCGCCTGTATTATCAGAACACCCGCCTGAAACAGGCCTTCCGTGGGCAGGGCCTCTGGGAAGAAATCATCGAAGGCGGCGAAGAACGCATCCGCCGTACCGCTCTGGAACATGCCCCTGTGGCTGAGCGCTGGTTTCAGGGTTGGGCATCCAATGAGCAGTTGGAATGGACAGCTGCCTTGCAAAACATGGGGTATAAGGTGGTGAGACGCTTCAACAACATGCTCCTCAAGCTCGAAAACCCGCCCCAAATTCCCCTGCCCCCCGGTTTTGAGGTACGGCCGGTGCAGCCTGAACACATGCACGCCATCTGGCAGGCGCAAAAAGAAATGAACGAAGGCCTCTTTGAAAACGTGGCCGAAGAATGGCTGGAAGAAAAATACCCCGCCTGGCTGGAAAACCCGGAGCATACCCCTCAGTTCTGGCAAGTGGCCTGGGCTGGCGATCAAATTGCTGGCATCGTGCTGGCGCGTTACAATGCCGAAGAATATGAGAATAAATCGCCCAAGCACGGTTACACTGAACACGTCTTTGTCCGCCCGGCCTGGCGCAAACGCGGCCTGGCGTCTGCTCTGATCTCCCTCAGTTTGCAGGCGCAAAAAGCCGCCGGGATGGAAGAAGCCGAACTGGGGGTGGATGCCGAAAACGAAACCGCCGCCTTCAAAATCTACCAGGATCTGGGGTACCAGACCTTCAGCGTGGATACCTGGTTCCGTAAAGAAATGGAATAAGTTCACTTCGGCCAAAACGCAAAACGTGCCATCATTCAATTGAGTGATGGCACGTTTTGAAGGGGCCGGGTTTCATTCTTCAGCCAGCATGCGCTCGCGGGCTCTGGCGATCAGCTCGCGGGTGGGCGGCAAAATGCCTAGCTGCTGCCATTCGCCGGCCCGGTCCCACAGGTTCCAAATTTCAACAATTTTGCCATTGGCAATGCGGAAAATATACAGGCCTGAAAAGCGCACCAGTTTGTTGGTCGGCGGAATGCCAAAATAGGCCGCCTGCTGACGCCCCTGCCCCACCCAATGCACCATCACGCGGTCATCTTCCGCAAACAGGGTGGATATGGTCTCAATCCACCTGCCCCAGATGCGTTTATGCTGTTCATAGGCCCTCCGTTCAAGCTGCGGGGTGGATCCATAATCGGGGTGCTCAGTATGGTAAAGGGCATGCCACAGCACCTTTGGGGCGAATATCTCCTCACAGGCGGCCGGGTTGTCAGGCGCATCCTCAAAATAGCGCCGCACCAGAGCCTTGTTTTCCTCAATGCCCATTCTTTTCTCCTTGCTTCCACACCGGCGTGGGTTTAATGCTGCGCCAGCAGCACCCGCAGGTTGCGCGCCAGCACGCTGTAATAATTCACCAGGCCCGCCCGTGCCAGTTTTGTTTTCATTTCAGTAGAAAGGTGGTCAAGAGGCGCTTCCGACAGAAGCAGCTGAGTCTCCTCTTCCGTGAAATCTCCTAAATCGTCCACCGGCCCGGTCAGGCCGCGGTTTTGCGGGCACGCCGTCTGACATGCCAGGCAGCCCACCACGCAGTTGTGGCCGGCCGGGTCCACCCAGGTCGGGAAATCACCCGGCTTCTCATTGTAAAGCCCCAGGCAGCGCTCCGTGTGCAGCAGAAAACGCTCATCAGAAATGGCCCCGGTCGGGCAGGCGCGCCGGCAGGCGGTGCAGGTCTGGCAGCTTTCGGCCATCTGCGGCGCCTGCCAGGTGTCATATTCAGGATTATCGCCCTTTTCCGGCTGGTAATCGGTGGCAAAAACCGTCAGGCGGTGAAAACTGCCCAGGCCCGGAATATAAATCAGATTGTTGCGGCCATATTTGCCCAGGCCGCTGTGCGCTGCCAGCGATTTTTTCGGCAGCACCACCGGAAAAGTGCAGTATCCCGCCGCGGCAAACACGTCCGCGCTGATCGATTTCACCGTGCGCAGGATCTCCATGCGGTCCGCAATGATGGGCGGCATGGGAAAAACATGAGACTGGCCATCCAGTTGAAAAACAAGCTGTCCCTGGCGGCTGGGCGCGGCCGCAATCACCAGTGAAGAAATCTCAGGCGAGCGTCGCAGCACGCCAAAATCGTACCCATCCTGCAGGTATTTTTCATGCAGCAGCGAATTGATCAGGTCTCGTGCATAAAGTTCAGCCGTTTCCTGTTCCAATTCAGCGATGCGCGCTGCTGAAACCATGCGCAGCGCACATCCTTTAGTGGTCATTTCCAGGCGAAGTCGGTCTAACAAATCGGTCATCGAGGGCTTCTTTCAGGTTTATTTTCCTCCTCATTATCCACCACATCCGGAGAAAATGCCATAAAAAAACCGGGGAAGCTATTTTATCTGGCTTCCCCGGCTGGATAGACCGAAAAAAAATTACTTCTTCAGGACGGTCTTGAAAATTTCTTCTTTGCTGATGGGTTTGGTGCAGAAAAACCAGTCATAACACTTAAGATTGTCCTTGCCCTCCATGCGCTCTTTGGCCACGCCGCAGGAGCCCGCTGTGGGCACAATCACATCATCGCCCGGCTGCCAGTCGGCAGGTGTGGCCACTGCGAAGGCGTCCGCGGTCTGCATGGCAACCAGGGCGCGGTAAAGTTCGTCAAAATTGCGGCCCAACGAAAGCGGATAATAGATAATGGCGCGAATGATTCCCTTCGGGTCAATGAAGAATACAGCGCGCACCGCCTTGGTGCTGCTTTCACCCGGCTGAATCATCCCATATTTTTTCGCCACATTCATGGTGATGTCTTCAATCAAGGGGAATTTGACTTCCACGTTCTTCATGCCGCGATATTCAATTTTTTCTTTGATGGTTCGCAGCCAGGCAATGTGGCTGTACAATCCATCCACAGAAAGGCCCACCAGTTTGCAATTGGCCTGGGCAAATTTATCTTCAAGGCTGGCAAACGTCATAAATTCCGACGTGCAAACCGGGGTGAAATCAGCCGGGTGGCTGAACAAAATAACCCAGCTGCCGGAATAGTCAGCCGGGAAATTAATGGGGCCCTGTGTGGTCACCGCCTGAAATTCGGGAGCCTTATCGCCAATGCGCGGCATCGCCACGACCTGATTATCTGTGTTTTCCATTGTACTTCTCCTGTAATTACTAGAAATTTGGTTTGAGTTAGATAAAAGTGACGGCCCTTGCAAGGTCTTTTACCTGGCCTGGCAATCGGGGCACAATCCATAATACAAAACGCGCGCGCCCAGCAGGGTGTATCCGCTGATAGCGGCGATTTCCTGATTTAAAGCGCTGACATTTCCGCTGGGAAAATCCACAATGCGGTGACAGGACACGCAAGCCAGGTTGACATGCGGCTCCATCTCGGCATCATAATGACAGTGTTCATCGCCAGCCTGCCCCAACAGGTTGACCGCACCCAACGATACCAGCATATTGAGGGTGTTATAAACCGTCATTAAAGAAAGAGAGGGATGCTGCTCACGCACAGCCTCAAAAACCATGGCAGCCGTTGGATGACCCCGGCTTTCACTTAGCATCCGACAAATGGCCACCCGTTGAGGGGTGATCCGCATGCCGGCCTGTCTTAATCGGTTGATGAGCTGTTCAGGTGAGGTCATTGCCATCCTTATTTATAACAATTATTATCTAATAATAATTATAATATAAATTCCAGATATGTCAAGTCACAATTATCCGATTTTGGTGCGCTTCAGCCAAAACCTCGGCGGGACTCCAGATGAGTTGCTTTTGCGCTAAAATCAATACTCTGGCAGGGGGTATTCCCTCCCCCAGAATGTTATTTGTTTTTGGGGAAGGTATACTGTAACCATTGATCCCGGACCATTTTATGTCATAACTTACCCGGCACTGCTTTGGAGGAGAAAATATGTCAGAAGGATTTCGCCAGGATTGGAAAGGTGTCATCGCCGATGCCGGAGATACCTATGCGTACCAGTACCGCATTGTGTCCATCGAACATTTCGAAGAACTCCAGGAGACCATCAACCAGCTGCGTCAGCAGGATCGTCTGAGCCATTCAGAGACCTTTCAAGGATATCTGAGCGAAATGAAATTCGCCGTGCCCGATGATTTTCCCACCGCCAAATCTGTGGTTGTGATGGCGATCTTTTCGCGGGCAATGGCCGTCAACCTCCATTTTGATGGCACGCCTGTGACGGCCCTCATGCCGCCCAATTATTATGATAACGGCCTGTCCCGCGAAGCCATCAAAGAAGCCGTGCTGACCCACATCATTCCTGAAAGCGGCTACCGCGCCGAAAGAATGGGCCACCGCTACCATCTCAAGCTGCTGGCAGTGCACAGCGGCCTCGGCCGCTATGGCCGCAACAACATCTGCTATGTGGACGGCATGGGCAGCTTCATCACCCTGCACGCCTACCTGACTGACTATCCCTTCGAGGTGGATCACTGGGGCGAGCTGAAAATGATGGACCTTTGCCAGAACTGCCGCATTTGCATGAAGCAGTGTCCGGGCGGCGCCATCCGCGAGGAAGATTTTGTGGTGGATATCAACCACTGCATTCCCCTTTACAACGAAGTGCCCGGCGTGCTCCCCGATTGGATTCCCGCTGAGGCCCACAATGCCATCTTCGGCTGCATGAAATGCCAGGCCCCCTGCCCTGCCAACCGCGAAGCCATGCAGCGCAACGGCCAGTTTGAAGATCTCACCGCCGAGGAGATGCGGCAATTTCTCGCCGGCAGCCCCGAACCAGATATCATTCGTTCAGTGGACCGGAAACTTCACCTCAATTGCCTGGCTTACAAAAAAGCCAGGAAGTGTTCCTGGCTGGTCAAAACATCAAAGCATGCTTTATTGGCTGGCGCCGGGCTCGCTTTCAACCGGGAAGCTCAGAGTGAAGGTGGTGCCAATTCCCGGTTTGGATTTGAAGGTGATCTCTCCATGATGGGCTTTGACAATCCCGCGCACAATGGATAGCCCCATTCCTTTGGCCACCGCCTGCGATTTTGTGGTGAAGAAGGGGTCAAAAATCAGCTCCCGGTTCTCTTCAGGAATCCCTGTTTTACCCTCATCGGTGATATGGAGAAACAGCCTTTTCTTGTCGGCGTCATAAGTTGTTTTAATCAATACCGTGCCGCCGCGCGGCATGGCTTCAAAGGCGTTTTTCAGTAAATTGGTCATCACCTGCTGAAAAGCTTCGATATCACAGGGGAAATCAGGCGCTTCTGGCGCCAGATCCATCTGCAAAATCCCGTTCTGAGGCACATTTCCCGAAAAAGCCAGGACCGCATTTTCAACCAGCTGGTTGAAATTTTGCGGGTTCTTTTTCATTGGCACCACCTGAATATAGGTCAGTAAAAGTTTGGTGATTTGCGCAATGCGCCAGCTGTTCCGTGAAGCCATTTGCACATCCCGGTACAGTTCATCATCATCCATCACTTTTTCATTGGTCAGCATCTTATCCAGCACGCCCGTGACCACCTGCAAGGGGGTGTTAATCTCATGCGCCACGCCCGCGGCCATGGTGCTCATGCTCTGGGCCTTGTGCGCCTCAGATAAGCTGCGCTGCAGTTCCAGCATGCGCTGCCCCACCCTTAGCCGGGCAAAGAGTTCCTCCAGTTCAAAGGGTTTCTTGACGTAATCGTTCGCGCCTGCTTCCAATCCGGCGATAATATCCCCTGTATCATTTTTACCTGTCAGCAAAATGATATAGTGCGATTTTTCCCTATCCACGCCGCGAACACGCTGAATAACCTCCAGCCCGTCCATTTCCGGCATCATCCAATCCAGAATCAGCAGGCGGGGTGCATTGGGCTGCTGCAGGATTTCCCAGGCCGCCCTGCCGTCACTGACCGCCGTAACCTCATAACCGGCTTTCTTCAACACGCCATTTAAAAGCGCCCGCGAAGTCCGATCATCTTCCGCAATCAAAACCCGGTTATCGTCTTCCACTGCCGGAGCATGGGATAAGCTGAAGTTTTCGTCACTCATTAATAAAATCTTCCTTATGAATGGGTTTGAGCAGATAACCAGTACACCATTCGAACCATTCCATTTCACAGAATCCGCGGCGGCAGCTCGTTATAATTCAACCAGTACAAACCCAACTGCTGCACGGCCTCTGCAAAATGGGTGAATTCCACCGGCTTGCGCACATAGCTGTTGGCGCCCAAGCGGTAGCTGTTCAGCACATCCTCTTCTTCGCTGGATGAGGTCAGCACCACCACCGGAATATTGCGCGTGCGAGGGTCGGCGCGCATTTTTTGCAGTACTTCCAGCCCGCTCACTTTGGGCAATTTCAAATCCAGCATAATCACCTGGGGCTGCTGGTTGATATCCCGACCGGCATAATTACCCCGGCCAAACAGAAAATTGAGCGCTTCTTCGCCGTCATGGACCACGATGACCTGGTTGATGATCTGGTTCTTTCTCAAGGCCAGCAGCGCCAACTCTTCATCATCTGGATTATCCTCAACAAGCAGGATGATTTTTTCTTTGTTCATGATTGTCCTCCCAGGGTGAAATTGAAAGTGGTGCCGCGGCCAATCTCCGATTCCGGCCAAATGCGCCCGCCGTGGCGGGCAATGATCCGCTGAACAATGCTCAGTCCAATCCCGGTGCCAGGGAATTCCTGAGCCCGATGCAGCCGTTGAAAAGGCGTGAACAATTTGCTGGCGTGGTCCATGTTGAAACCAGCGCCATTATCACGCACAAAATACACTTTTTCACCATTCTGTTCCGTCATTCCCACCTGAATGAACGCCCGGTCGCAGCGACTGGTGAATTTGAAAGCATTGTGCAGCAAATTTTCCATGGCAATGCGGATGAGATTGGCGTCGCCATCAATCACCATATCAGCTGCGATATCAAAATCCACCTGCCGCTCAGGCGCCTGGGCTCGCAAATCTTCTACAATTTGCCGGGCCAGACCCGTCAGATTAACCCTCCGGCGCACAAAATCAGAGCGGGTTACCCGTGACAAATTGAGCAGATCATTGATCAGCTGTCCCATGCGCCGGGAAGCTTCCTGAATTCTCTCCAGGTAGTGCTGCCCCTGATCATCCAGTTTTCCCGCGTAATCTTCCAGCAGCGCACTGCTGAAACCATCCAGGGCTCGCAGTGGGGCGCGCAAGTCATGTGAAACCGAGTAGGAGAAAGATTCCAACTCCTGGTTTGCCATTTCCAGCTGGGCGGTTCTCTCTTTAACACGCCTCTCCAATTCCTGGTTAAGTTTCCGGATCTGCTCCTCGGCTGCTTTCTGATCTTCCACCAAACTGAGAAGGGTCCGCCGTGAAACCTCTGCCTCCTCCAGCAGCTGTTCCAATTTTGCCTGGGCGGCCTGGATGGCTTCTTCTGCCTTCCGGCGTTCAGAGATATCAATGCCAATACCCGCAAAGTAGATTTTGCCGCCCAGTTCAAGGCGGGCCGCCGTGAAGTCAAACAATAAAACGGAACCATCTTTCGTCACCAGATGGCCTTCTTCGGTGGCAAAACCCTCTGTCAACGCCCGCTGAACCCCGCGAGTGATTCTTTCTATATCTTCCGGCTCATCTCTATACCAATCCAGTAAATAAAAATGATCCAGTTCTTCTGATGAATACCCGGTCAATTCCTCGTGCCGTTTATTCCAGCGCAGCAAATAGCCATCCTCACTATAAAGATAAAGCAGCCCCGGAACGCTGGTAAAGATGGCATCAGTGAACACTTTTTCCTGCCGGAGCGCTTCTTCTGCCCGTTTGCGCTCGGTGATATCACGCCAGATGCAGTGATAAATTTCTTGCTGCCCGGTGTTGATGACCCTGGCAATGACGTGGATATCTCTTACCTCACCTTGTTTGGTACGGTGCTGGGTTTCAAATTCGCCCTGTCCGGCCGCCAAAATGCTTTGAATGTGCGCTCTCACTTCCGCGGAGGTTTCCAGCACTTCAATATCAGCAACATTCATGTGACTCAATTCTTCCCGCGTATACCCCAGCTGTTTGCAGGTCTGGTCATTGAAATCCATAAAATTCCCATTTGACGGATCAAGTATCACCACACCGTCCGGGCTTTGTTCAAAAAAGGCCCGGTAACGGATTTCATTTTCCTTTAAAGCTTGTTCACCCCGCTTGCGTTCGGTGATGTCCTGAACAATTCCCGCCATACGGCGGTTTGTTCCCCGGCTGTCTGCGATATGTGTGCCTGCGGCCCAAATCCAACGCTCCTCTCCATCCGCGCGGATAATGCGGCATTCAAAATTCCAATTCGTTTTCTTCTCAATCGCTTCCTGAAATTTGGCGTGCACCTCGGCGCGATCTTCGGGATGGACATGCTGCATAAACATTTCATAGGTCCATTCAGGCAGCAATTCCTGATAACCAAAAATTTGATCATGCTGCAAAGAGCGAAAAGCTGTGTGATCCACCAAATCCAGATCCCAGGCGCCCAACTGGCTGGTTTCAAGGGCAAAGCGCATACGCTCTTCACTGCGTTTCAGCCGTTCTTGAACCGCCCACCTGTCTGTGATATCGCTGATGGTGCCAAGAATACCGGCTGGTTTCCCCGAATCATCAAAAACAAAAGTGACAATGTTTTGAACCCAGAAATGCTGCCCATCTTTTCGAATGGCTTCCATTTCTGCAATCCATCTTTCCTGTTTTTCAACGCTGCCGCTCGCCAGTTTTTTCCTTTGTTCGGACTGGATGGCCTGAATCTGGTTGAGTGATTCTGATGTGTATCTTTCTGCCACAGGTTGGGTGATAAATGCCTCGGGAGAGAGGCCAAAAACCCTGAACACGGATGGGCTGACATAGGTAAAGTTGAAATCAAGGTCTGCCGTCCAGATGACATCGGTCATGTTTTCTGTGATCTGTCGGTATTTGGCTTCGCTTTCCCTGATGACTTCTTCATCCATCCGGCGTCGGGTGACGTCCACAAAGGTCACAAAGGTGAGCTGATCTGTGCCCACCGCGCCAATTTCCAGGTAGCAGAAGGCGCCGTCCTTGCGGCGTATCCGGCATTCAATGGGGGTGATTTCTGTCCGTGTTCTAATCGATTCAGCAACCGCTTCTGCCCAAATTTTTTCCAGCGAAATACGGTAACCCTCTTCCGGATAGGCCAGCTGCATCCATTCTGCAAGGGTGGGAATATCTTCCAGGGTGTAACCGGTCAGTTCGGTGAATTTCTTGTTGACATAGAGATTTTTTTGCTGGCTGTCAGAAATGGCAATGCCTACCGGCGCCGATTCGCTGAGAGACCGGAACCGGGCTTCGCTTTGCTGCAAAGCATCCTCCATTAGTTTCCGTTCAGTGATATCTCTGGCAATGGCATAAATCGCTTCTCCGCGGGGAGATGAACGCCACTCAATAAAGCGGTAAGAGCCGTCTTTACAGCGGTATCGGTTGGTAAAATTCAGAATCTCCTTCTGCTGGGCCAGAATGGAAACCGCTTCCAGGGTGGCTGGCAAATCATCAGGATGGACAAAAGACAGAAAACTTTTTCCTTCCAATTCCTCAATGCGATATCCCAGAACACGTTCCCACTCCCTGTTGACACGGATAAAGTTCCCCTGAATGTTGGCAATGCACAACAGGTCCAACGATGAATCAAAATACCGTTCCAGCTCAATTGTTTTAGCCTGAAGGATTCCTTCGATCTCTTTTTGGGTGTTGCGCATAATGCACAGCACCAGCAGCACCATGCTGTAAGCCACCGCCATCACCCGGAAAAGGTTGATGACGGTCATATCCACAGTGTGCTGCAGCGGATTCATCACTATCCCTGCCAGGCCTATCAGAATGACAAGGGTGAACAATCCCATTGTTTGAACCATGGAAGATCGTGCTGCGGCCCAGGCCATGGGAATAATCAACAAATATGGAAGTCCCAGTGAATAGGCATCAACGAAAAAGAAAATCAGCAGCGCAAACAAAAGGGTAGCGCCAGATACAAACAGGTATTTTCCTTTCTCGTTGGATGGCCGGCTGATCTCAGGAAATAACCAGACCATGAAAATGGGTGCAAACAGGATAGTGCCAACCGCATGTGCCAGCCACCAGCCCTGCCAGGCAGACCAGAATGCATGTGCCTCAATTTGGCCTAAAAGCCATCTTCCACCAATTCCGCCTGTGGCTGTCAGGGCTGGATGGAGAATAACCGCAAGACAAACAAAGGCCACCAGATCGTGCAGGCTTTGAAAAGGTTTTCGCTTTTTGGTGAGGCTGCGCAGGATGGTGACGGCAGCCGCAGGGCTAAACGCATTCATGAGACCAATGAGGACTGCCAGTTTCCAATCGGCCCCCAGAGGAAAGATATTTGCCAGTGCAGCGCCAAAAAACAAGCCCGGGGTCACCTTCCAGCCAAAGCGGAATGCCGCCGCCACTGCCAGGCCAGCTGCAGGCCAGAGGGGCATGGGCAACACGCCGCCGTTCTTAAAAAGCAGCCAGTTAAGCCATGAAACAACCCAGTAAGAAGCCGCCACCCCCAGGTTCAGCCATAGAAAACGGAGCAGGGTTTCTTTTTTCATAAGAACTCTCCCGATGCCAAAAATCGGATGATCCGATGGTTCAGGCATGCCTTCTGAAGGGGAAGGTCATCCATCATGCTGAGCACCTTCGGGATTTCGATTTTGGGTTTGTTTAAAGGAAGCTGGCAGAAATCCAGTTTCGGCCGTCACACTGGCATAGCGCAGTGGTTTTCCAGCTGCCAATAACAGTTCATTAACTTCATTTTTTAATTCCAAAATGCGGTTTTCACGCCCCAAGGTAATGTTATGCCAGCGGCGCAATTCGTCGAGCTGTTCAAGCACCTTTTTTTCCGCCTCTTTGCGCGCTGTGATATCAATGCAGGCACCCTCAAGGATCGAGGACCCCTGTTCCACTAACTGGAACAAAGATGCATTGATGGAGACCCAGAAAAAGGTGCCATCTTTACGTTTTAATTGGACTTCAAAATTTTTCACCCGGCCGCCTGATGATCTCAGCAGTTCAAACAGCTTTTCTCTATCCTCCGGGTTTACATAAAGCTGACTGCTGATGTTGGTTACAGCGGAAATCATTTCCTCTGGCGATTCGTAACCAAACATCCTGGCGTATGCCGGGTTGACAATTTGATATTGGCCTGTTGAGTTGGCCTGGAAAATGCCTTCCATTGAGTTATTGAAAATATTTCGGTAGCGTTCTTCACTCAGGCGCAGTGCTTCTTCCATCCGTTTGCGTTCGGTAATATCCTCACCCGAACTCAATGTGCCAATGACGGCTCCATTTTCACCATAAATCAGCGTATTATGCCAGCCAATCAGCCTCTCTTCGCCAGAGCGGGTGACCACATGGTTTTCATAATACTCCACCGATTCCAGTCTACCCGCCATCAGCTCGTTAAAAACGTGCTTCACCTGCTCGCGCTGGTTTTGCGGCAAACATAAATCAAACCAATTCCGGCCAACAATTTCATCTTCCTCGTAACCCAAAAGGCGCAATCCTTTTTTATTGATCATGGAAATGGTTTGATTTTGATCAACGACAATCAAAATGACATCCGCAATATCCAGATAATTTTTGGTTTTTTCCTCTTCCCGACGCATGGCGTCTTCAATCATTTTGCGCTTGGTGACATCCAGACCAACGCCAAGATAATACGAAACCCTGCCCTCGTCGTCAAAAAAGGCCCGGTTTCGCCACTCAACATAATGTTTACTGCCATCACTCTGAATATGCACCTGTTCATGCCCTTCAGTGGGCTCCTCGGGAGTCAAAGCGGCCAGCTTGCTTTGCACCAGGGCAAGATATTCGGAATCCAGCAAATCAAAAAACTTTCGCCCGATCATCTGTTCGGGGGTCAAGCCAGAAAGCGCTGCCTGTGTTGAATTGACATACGTCAGCGTGCTGTCGGGTAAAAAAGCACAGACACAAACCGGCACATCTTCCGAGAGTTTGCGGAAGCGCTCTTCGCTTTCGCGTAAAGCCGTTTCGGCGCGCTTTCTTTCGGTGATATTGAGCATCGCGCCTATCATGCGGATGGCTTTTCCATGCTCATCTCGGATCACATATCCCCGATCCATTACATCCGCATAAGTGCCATCCGCCTTTAAAAAGCGATATTCATCATGCCAATGATTAATGGCACTGTTATGGATGACCGCAAAAAAACTTTCATCCACACGCTGTCGGTCATCAGGATGGACACGTGAAAGCCACCAATCTACACATTGAGGTTCATTCACAATCTCTGTCCAGCCAAAAACAGTCTTGCCAATTTCATTCCATGTTTGGGCATTGTTAGGAATATCCCAATCCCAAATCACATCATTGGTGGCTTTGCCTGCCAGTCGCAGGCGTTCTTCACTCTCACGCAGGGCTGCCTCAGCCGATTTTTGCGCCGCAATCATCCGCGCCTGCTGCACATTCTGGTAGGCCATGTTTGAAAGCTGCTGTGTCAGGGTAAAAAGCACCTGCGCCACCTGACGAAATTTCTCCTGAGACATCACGGGAACTTCGCGATAAGCCTGCATAAAATCGGCTTCATCTGCGCCAATCTCACGGGCATAGGCCCGCATTTGATCCTCCTCTTGCGCATCGTCACGTACCTGGCCAATCAGCCAGCTGGCGATATGCCGGCCGCCAACCGTGATACTGGCTCCGGCATCCCACAGACCGCCGCTCAGGCAGGGCTGAGCGATGGGCCCCTCAGGAGAAGGTTTACCCAAAGCAGAGTCCGACTTAAAACAGTTGGCGCGGCCCAATTCGGTACCCCGAATGATCTCCTGACACAGCCGGCAAAAATTGCTTGGGCGGGTGACCGGCGAACCATCTGGATGGGTGATGATGGAAGCCACGCCCGTGGCGGCAGAAAATTCATCCTGCAGCTGTTGGATCATATCTAGATTGAATAAATCTTCAAAGTTAACGCTCTCCGGTTGGTCCAGCGGACGGGTCAGGGCCACCAGACGGCTGTTAAGGGCATTCTCAAGCTGCTTGCGTTCCGAAATATCCCGGCAAAAACAGATAAACTGCCCCCCCTGCGCGTCCAGATAAGCTGCGGAAACCTCAACAAAAAAATCGCTGCCATCTTTTTTGCGATGGCGTGTTTCGAATCTCTCAAAGCCATTTGCAATAATGCGCCGGAGGTGATCGGCCGTTGCCTGTGGGTCTTCCAAGACATCCACATCGGGGATGGAAAGCTGTAGAATTTCTTCTCTGGTGTAGCCAGACATCTGGCAATAAGCCTCGTTAACCTCAATAAACCTGCCGCGGCCGTCAATCAACCAGTATCCATCGCGGGTGGTTTGAAGGATTTTCTTGTGAAACAGCAGTTGCTCCTCTAAAGCTCGCTCCGCCCTTTTTTGCTCCGTAATATCATGGATAATGGAATGCAGCACCATTTTTCCATTGACCTGGATGCCGCTGCTGAAAACAGCCACATCCCGGATGGAGCCATCAGCACGCCGGTGGCGGAATTCAAAATGAATGTTTTGCAGCGTGGCTGCCCGCCGCATTTCATGTTGAATTTCTTCAGGCGAAAGGATATTGATATCTTGAATGCGCATCCGTTTGAGCTGCTCTTTGGACCAGCCATAAAAAGTTGCGGCAGCCTGGTTGGCATCCAGGATCATCCCGGTTTCCGGGTCAATCAGCAGCTTGACCGCCGCATGTTTTTCAAAAATATCCCTGAAAAGGTTTTCGCTTTCTTGCAGCTGGCGAGTGCGTTCTGTGAGTTCATCTTTGACTTGCAGCAGTATTTGTTCACGGCGAACCCGCTTGCATTGAGAAACCAGATATTGCGCATCAAATGGCTTTTGCAGATAAGCAGCCGCGCCCATTTTCATCCACTCCAGAGCCCGTTCCGGCTGCGAGGTCACTGTGGTCATCAGGCAAACGCAGCCCGGGGTCCGGCACCTCAAAGCATTCAACAGGGCTTCGCCAGTGCCATCCGGCAAATGGACACCCAACACAGCCACATCATAATCAGATTGCTCAATATTTTCCGATGCCTCGCGGAATGTGGCCGCCGCATCAACCCTGCAGCCGTGTGATTGAAAGGCTGGTATCAGAGAGTCCAACAACTGCTGATCGGGTTCAACCAGCAAGACTCTCAATATTTCGCCAGATTCCCGCCCTTTGAGCAAATCCTGTACTCGTTGAATGAAGACCTGTCCGCCGGCCGTCATGGATAAAAAAGCATTTGCTCCCAGTTCTGAAGCAATACGCGAAGGTTCATCACCAGAGAAAATGGATGAAACCACCAGAATCGGAATTTGATTAAACGGCGGATATTCAGAAGAACGCAGCAGACGGCAAAAACGCCACCCATCAATTCCAGGCATATACAGGTCGGTGACAATCAGGGCAGGCGGTTGTTCCGGCTTCATCTGCGCCAGGGCTGCTTCGGCGCTCTGAAACGGCACAGGCTTTAAGCCGGCTTTCCGTAAGAGGCCGCAAAGCACATTCAGTTGGGTGATGTCATCGTTCACCACCACCACATTTGTGAAGGGAGCGTTTGCTGAAGGGACCTGTTCCATAAGAAAGTATTAGCTCCTTCAGCATCAGGCATCGTATCCTGATGCGTAACACAATTACCAGAAAGAGGCCGTTAATGGCCCTGCTGCCAGGCGCGCAGAAATTTTATAGTCCCTATCCATGATGACTCTCTTTTTTGAGCATCAAATATACCTACAAAGTTTCTTTATTTTATTATTTTAGCCCAAGTTCATCATTTACTGGTATTAATCTGGCGTCCAATCTTGCCAGTCCCCCCCATTCATGCAAAAAACTGCCTGTAAAGAGCAGTCGGTTCTTTACAGGCAGTTAGTGTTGCATCTGATGCGCTTACGGCGCAAATATGGCCAAATCAAGACCGGCCAGACACAGATCCTGAGCCTGATTGAGCTCACCCAGACCGTGGACTTTTCTCCCTGGTAGACACCCATTCTGTTCCAGAATCTGCCTCGGAACCACCTGTTCGCATTCGGAAAAATTGGCCAGGATGATCGCCCTCTGGCCTGCATGGGTCCGTATAAAGCCCAACACGTGATCGCTGCCGGTATGAAAAATATGCATCTCCCCGCCAGAGAAAGCATCCATGCCTTTGCGCAGGCCGATTAATGTTCTGATGCCAGCAAATACCCGCCCTTCCACCGTGTGGGGGTCATGGCGGCGTTCATAACGCGCCCAGTCTGTTGCAGGGCGGTGCACCCAACGGCTGTCACGTGCCTTGGCCGGATCAGCATCATACCCATAATCATTCAGTGTGCCAATTTCATCCCCCAGATACAGCAGCGGGATGCCGCCGATGGTCATGATAATGCCGTGAATCAACAGGATCCGGCGAACAGCCAGTTCCACTTCAAATGGCCCTTCTTCGCTGAGTGCTTTTTCCAAACCCGCCAGCGAAGCGCAGGTGCCTGAAATGCGGCAGTCGCCTGTTTTGGGATTTTCCTGAAAAGGCAGCCCACGGGCAAAACTGCCCTCAAAGCGTCCGCGATAGAATTCATTCAGAAAATGGCGGTGGTCTCCACCTTTAACGCCCAGATAAGCTGCATCTTCATCAGAAAATGTCCAGCCAATATCATCATGGCAGCGCACATAATTGACCCATGCCGCCTGGGGAGAGATTTTGAAACGGGCGGCCATGGAATGAGAAAGCAGTTTAACCTTGCGGGTGGCCAGTGAATTCCATAACAGGGCCATCAGCAGGGGATTATAAGAAAGCTGACATTCCGCTGGATCAATATATTTGACCACTTCATCCGGGTGCACAATGGCTTCAGATTTAAACAACAGAGCCGGGGCCGCAATGCGCGCAGCTGCATTGAAAGCGCGGATAAGCTGGTGCGCCTCCGGCAAATTTTCGCAGCTGGTGCCCATCTGCTTCCAGATGAAAGCTACAGCATCCAGGCGCATCACCTCCACACCCTGGTTGGCCAAAAAGAGCATTTCCTCAACATTGCGGTTGAAGACCGCCGGATTGGCATAATTTAAATCCCATTGATAGCTGTGAAAAGTCGTCCAGATCCAGCCGCCGCCCTGGCTTTCAGGCAGGGATGAAAATGCGCCTGGATGTTCATCTGGAAAAATTTCGCGCAGGCTGCGTTCATAAGCATCGGGCATGGTGCGGTCTGGAAAAATGCGGTACATTTCGCGGGCTTCTTCATCACCTGCTTTGGCTTTTTCTGCCCACACCGATTCATCAGAGGTATGGTTGAACACCAGGTCCACCACCAGACTGATCCCCGCTGCCCGCAAATCGCGTGCCAGGGTGGCCAGTTGTTCCATGGTACCGAGCGGCGGATGAATTTCCCGATAACTGCTCACCGCATAACCGCCATCGTTTTCTCCTTCAGGCATTTTGAACAACGGCATCAAATGGAGGTAGGTCAGGCCCAGCTCCTTGAAGTAAGGAATTTTACTGCGTACGCCTTCAAGATCACCGGCAAACAAATCCACATATATCACCCCACCCAGCATCTGATTGGACTGAAACCAGGTTGTATTCTGCTCGCGAGCCGCATCCAGCTGGCGCAAATCATCCGCCCGGGCAAACCAGGCGCGCGCCAGGCTGGCCAGCAAATCTTCCAGGTGAAAGAAAAAATCATAGCGGGTGCTGTAAAGTCCGTAATATAACTCAAACAGGGCCGGAAAATGTTTCTCAAGACGGCGAGCGAATGCCTGCCAGCCCTGGGGATCAACCGCTCGCTCGGCCACAAAGGCAGTTTCAAGACGCGGCATCAGTCGCTTGAAACTGCGGCGGGTGGCAGTGGATAGCGGAGAGTTCTGTTCATTCATCATAAAATCTCACAATCTCGTCAAACCAGGTGGAAAGCCCGTTCAGCCAGCGCCAACGCTCCCAGCACGCCTGAACGGGAACCCAGCCCCGGCGCCACGATATAATCATCCATATGCTGGTTGATCTTGCTTGAGCGCACATAACCATTAAGCAGGGTTTTCACCTCTGCGCGGATCATCGGCAAAAGATGCGTCTGTTGAATCACGCCGCCGCCCAGCACAATTTTTTGCGGTGAAAAATGACAGATCAGGTTCATCACGCCCAGCGCCAGGTAGTGCGCTTCCAGCGCCCAGGCCGGATGGTCTGGCGGCAGCGTTTCCGCCTTGCCGCCCCAGCGCTTCTCCATCGCCGGACCCGAAGCCAATCCTTCCAGGCAGTTGGCATGAAATGGGCAAACACCGGAAAAGGGATCTGCCGCTTTATCCTGCGGCAGAAGCATATGTCCCATTTCGGGGTGAATCAGGCCGTGCAGCAGCTGTCCATTCACCAATGCGCCGCCGCCAATGCCTGTACCGACCGTCAGGTAAATCACCGGGTCTTCTCCCTGGGCCGCACCCCAACGCCACTCAGCCAGCGCCGCGCCGTTTACATCTGTATCAAAACCAATGGGAATATCCCATTCCGCGCGCAGTCTGCCCACCACATCGGCATTCGCCCAGCCCGGTTTAGGCGTAGGCAGGATACGGCCGTAGGTTGGCGAGGCTCGATCAGGGTCAAGCGGGCCAAAAAAAGCCGCTCCCAGGGCCGAAAGACCCTCGTGCTGTTTGAAAAAATTCACGGCCTTCTCGAGGGTTTCAGCCGGGGTGGTGGTGGCAAAGCGGGTTTCGGCCTGAATATCATCCGGACCGCTGCCTACCGCGCACACGCACTTGGTACCGCCGCCTTCAATGCCGCCGAAAAGAGGTTTCATATCACCTCCGGGTTGCCAGCCGGGTCAAGCCGCACTGGATGGGGATCACTCAATTCTCCCAAAAATTGTCCGGTTTCGTCCACATTGCGCCAAGCCAGGAACACCCACTGCCCATCCGCGTTTTGAATCATCTTGCCGGCGTAAAGCGAGCCCGCCCGATCGCCCACCATAAAACGCGGCGTGGTGAGGGTAAAGGGGCCCAGAGGATTCTGGCCAGCGAGAAAATGCGTTCCACTCACCGGGGTAAGCCCGGTTTGCAACTGCCATTGGGCCGAATGCGTGGTCACCGCCGTGGAAAAAAGCAGTACAGATCGCCCTTGCAACTGAACAAGCTGGGGCACCTCCAGCTGGCCAAAATGACCCGGCGCTGTCACCGGCGGCAGCGCCCGCCAGGAAAGCAAATCCTTCGACCAGGCATGCCCAATCACGCCGCGGGCATCCGCATCTCCTTTATTGACGCGGGCGGTCATATACATGTGAAAATCGCCGGTTACCGCGTCCTGAAAAACCCATGGATCTCGCCAGGCTTCATCTCCCCAGGTTGGGTTATGAAAATTGTATTTTTCATACCAGGTGGGGTCCGCCTCAATGAGCGGGTTGGCAGGGTGTTTTTCCCAATGAATGAGATCGGTGGAGGTGGCCAGGCCAATCCGCTGAATTTTGCCTTTTTCACTGCGCTTTGTACCGGTATAAAAAAGGTACCAGAGGCTTTGGTGCTGAATGATACTGCCGGTCCAGGTGGTGTAATCATCCCACGCATCGGATCCTTCAGGGCTGGGCGACAGAGCATCGGGCAGCACCTGCCAGTTGGTCAAATCATGCGAAACGGCATGGCCAATGCATACATTCCAGTGGCGCAAATCCGGATCACCCAGCGAGCGCGGCGCCTGAAGATAAAAGGTATGAAAATCGGACCCGTTTTGGGCAAACCAGAAATCCCAGATCCAATGATGCGGTAATTTGAGCATAAAATCGTTCTACCCTTTGACACCCGAAGATGCCACCGATTGCACAAACCATTTCTGAAAAATGAGAAAGACGATCACCGTTGGCAGGGTCATCATCACAGCAAAAGCCAGCCGGTCGCCCCACAAAAAAGGCGCCTGTCCATAAAAGGTCTGCATGGCCACCGGCAGTGGACGGAAGGTTTCACCGCGCGTGACCATCAAAGGCCACAAAAACTGTCCCCACTGGGCCAGGAAACCCAGAATGGCCACCGTGGCAAAAACCGGCCCGGAAAGCGGAACGATGATCTGCCAGTAGACTCTGAAGCGGCTGGCCCCATCCACCAGGGCGGCTTCCTCAATTTCCTTGGGCAGGCCGATGAAAAACTGGTAGAACAGAAAAATATGCAGGGGGTTGGCCACAAAGGGGATAATTTGAACATGATATGAGTCGAGCCAGCCCAGGCGGTTGGTAAGCAGCAAGAGAGGGACAGCCACAGCCTCGAAGGGAATGATGATCAACGCGACAATGATTCCCAAAACCACATTGCGGCCTGCCCAGCGCATGCGCGCCAGGGCATAGGCGATCATGCTGTTCACAATCATGCCCAGGCCAATGATCATGCCCACAATAAATATGCTGTTCAGAAAAGCCCGGCCAAAATTCACCCGCTCAAACACGTTGACGAAGTTTTCCAACGAAATGGTTCGAGGAATCACGGAGAAAATGGTGCCCATATCGGCGGCAATTTGCGTTTCATCTGGTTGAAGGGAAAGCACCAGCATGAAAACGGCCGGATAGAGGAAAAACAACGCCAAAGCAACCAGCACAACATAAATGGCCACCCGGCTGAGACGTTTTTGCATGGTATAGGATGAAAACATGACCGCCTCCTGTTATTCCACAGCCCGTTCTTCGCGCATGAAGAAACGCTGAGTCAGTGATATGCATAACACAATCAAGAAATATATGACCGTGATGGCCGAGCCGTAGCCGATTTTTCCCTGGCGGAAACCCTGCATAAATGCATAGAAAATGGTGGTGTTGGTGGCATCGCCCGGGCCGCCAGTGGTCATGATCATCACCTGGGTGAACAAACCAAAGGCAAAAATGGTGGTCGAGATGACGATAAAAATGGTGGTGTTGCGAAGCTGCGGAATGGTGATGCCGAAAAATTGTTGCAGGGCATTGGCTCCATCCACCTGGGCTGCCTCGTAAAGTTCGACCGGAATGGACTGCAAACCGGCCAGGTAAATGACCATCTGAAAACCCACCCCCTGCCAGATGGAAAGGAGCATGATGGCCGGCCAGACCAGCAGCTTATTTCCCAGCCAGTTCTGGGCGTCCACTGCGCCAAACGTCATGATATGCACCACATTGTTGATCGCGCCTTCAGGGCTGGCGTCATACAGCAGCAGCCAGATCACCGACACCACCACCATGGTGATGGTCACAGGGGTAAAGTAAATGGTGCGGAACACTTTGATAAAACGAAGGTTCTGGTTCACCAGCACCGCCAGCAGCAAAGCCAGACTGGTTTGCAGCGGCACCACCACCAGGGCAAAAAGAAAATTATTGGTCAGCGCCTTGTGAAAGGTGGCATCGCCAAACAAATTCACAAAATTGCGCAGCCCAACAAACTGAGTCGGAAGATTCAAATTGGGCACCAGCGGCTGGTTGGTAAACGCCAGCCCAATGGCCATGAAAAAGGGGATAATCAGAAACACCAGAAGCAGAATGATGGCCGGCGCAGAAAACACCCAGGCCAACACACCATCATTTTTCCATCCTGAACCTTGCGTTTTTGCTTGAACGGCCATGTTTTTACTCCCTTTCAAAAAACACGTGATGATGGCATGAGACTGGAGGCTGCTGCCAGCCTCCAGTCCGTTGATGCCCTATCTGACTTTACTGGGTTTTGTAACCGTTGTTGTCCTGGATGTCCTGATCAACTGCCTTGGCAGCCTTGGTCAGTTCTTCCTGAACATTTCCACCATTGAGGATGGCGCTGACAGCTTCGCCAAACTTGGTCTGGATGGTGGCGAAGGCAGGGGTCACGGGACGGGGAGAAGCAATGGTGTTGAGCTGGTCAGCATAGACCTGCAGGGGGCCGCCCGCGCCGTACACATCCGCCTTGAGCGCCAGGGCCGATTTGCGGGCCGGAATGGCGCCGTTGGCATCGGTCATGCGAATGATCTGTTCGGGTTGGATGAGATACTCAAGGAAAGCATAGGCGCCATCCGGGGTCGGGCAAGACGCCGTGATGCCCCAGTTCCATGAACCCATGCCGGTGTAGGCCTTGGCGCCAAATTTGGGCAGGGGGATGAGAACCAGATCATCGCCCAGCTTTTCCTTGTGCGTGGCGTACATCCAGTGGCCAACCCAGGCCAGAGCTGATTTCTTTGAACCGTAGAAATCGTCATCCGTGGTCTGAGCAGGGTTGAAGTACCCCTTCTGGGCCCATTCCTGGAACTTGGTCATGGCCGCCACGCTCGCGGCGCCATCCAGAACGCCGGTGGCTTTCTGGTAATCGGCGCGATCAATCGCATCGCCGCCAAAGGACTGCAGCATGGGGAGGATGGAATAAATCCACCAGCTATTGCCGTAGTTCACTTTCATATCAATGGGATATTCCACGCCGGAATCCTTGAGGGCTTTCAAGGCTGCATCAAATTCTTCAAGAGTCCAGGCATCTTCCACGCCCTTGGGAATGCGCACGCCGGCTTTTTCAAGCATGGATTTGTTGCCCCACAGGGCCAGGCCTGAGTCAAAAGTGCCAAGGCTGTAGAGTTTGCCATTATAGGTGCCCTGGGCAATGATGGAAGGCAGGAAATCTGCTTTGACATCGGCGCTGACATAAGAGTCCATCGGAAGCAGATAGCCCTTCCAGGCATAATTGTAGAGGTTGGGACCATCGAAATCGAGCAGACAGGGAAGCTGACCGGAAAGCGCAGCCGCGTTGACCTGATCGTTGAACGAGCCTTCAGGAAGTTGAACCGCATCAATGACGTATTTTTTTTGCGACGCATTGAAGTCCTTCACCTGGGCATCCAGCACTTCGCGTTCGCTGCCCTGGCCTGAATGGAACCAGATGGTGACTTTCACGGCTTCTGCTGCGGCAGGAGCCTGGGTTGGAGCAGAAGCCTGAGTGGGCTCAGCCTGAACGGGCGCCTGGGTATTTTCAACTTTGGCGGGGGTCTGGGTAGCAGCCGGGCCGCATGCGCTCAGAATCATTGCCAGAACAAGCATCGCAGTCAAAATGGGCCATGTGATCTTTTTCATGTTTTTCTCTCTCCTTAATGATTTTGGGTGAATTGAAAAGGACGGCAGGTGAAAAAAGTGAATGTGTTCCAGGGTAAGCCACCTCCATAAAGTGAACCGGGCGGGTCCAAAATTCGCCTAAATTCTCTGAAAGTATTTTTATGAAAGCACTTTCATGATCTTGTATGAGTATAGCACGCTGGAAAACCAGAGTCAAGAGGCAATTTTTTAAAATAGCTGATTCTGAAAGGCGATTTCAGGCTGTGGCGCGCTCAACCAGGGTGAGCGGAATATGGACATGCTGCACCGGCCGCGATGGGTCTTCGATGCGGGAAAGCAGAATTTCTACGGCCAGGCGTCCTGATTCATCCAGGTGCTGGCAAATGGTGGTCAAATCGGCATATTCAGCCATATCCAGGTTATCAAAACCCAGCACAGCCAGTTTCTCTGGCACAGGAATATTCAACTGCCGGGCGGCCTTGAGGACTGCCAGAGCCTGAAAATCGGTGGCCACAAACATGGCGGAGGGCGGTTCCGGCAGGCTCAACAGTTCAAGCGCCGCCTGACGGGTTTCCTCCTGGCGATAGGGTGCAAACCGGATAAATTCATTCGGCACCGTCAGCCCGGCCTCCTTTATTTCTGCCAGGAAGCCTTGCAGCCGCGGAACAGCCGAATGGATGGCATATTGCGGTAAATCCGTATCTCCCAGGAATGCAAAACGCCGGTGTCCCTTCTGAAGAAGGTACTTCGCCGCCATTTTACCGCCGGCAAAATCGTCAATTTCCACGCTGCTGAGCAGCGGATTGGGATATTCAATCAGAACCGTTGGGATCTGGTGGTCCAGCAGGCGGTTGGCATCCGCATCCGTCACCGGCAGCGACATAATAATCAGGCCGTCAAGATTGCCGGTCAATGTCATCGAAGCCAGGTATCCCTGCAATCGGTCCGCAGAATCCACCGTATAAATGACCAGTTCATAACTGGATTTTGAAAGTTCGTTGGCAATGCCGCGCATGCGCTGAACAAAAGAAGGTGCGGTGAAAAAAGGCGTGATTACCCCCACCCTGCCCGTCTGGCTTAATGCCCGCGCCCGCGCTTCAGCTTTGGGCACAAAGCCCAGGGCATCAATGGCTTCCAGAATCCGGTCGCGGGTTTCAGGGTTGACCTTGTCAGGCGCGTTGAGCATGCGGGAAACGGTGGTGATGCTGACGCCGGCACGTTCAGCGACGTCATAAATGGTGGGTGATTTTTTTATCTGCGGCATGAGCGCCCTCCAGATCATGAAAGGCTAAATGAAAGCACTTTCATTATAGCATTCTTACAGGCTGGCGTCAAATTCCGTCCTCAGAATCGACTGGCTCACTTAAATCAAGGCGGCTTCATGCCGCCTTGATTTTCTACCCCGCAAAAATTATGCCTCAATCCTGTCAAACAGATAATGATTCAACCCGCTGACCGCCACGCGCACCTGAGTCATGGCATCGCGGTCCCGCACCGTCACCGTGTCATCCTCCAGAGTCTGGAAATCTACGGTGATGCAGAAGGGCGTGCCAATTTCATCCTGTGAATAGTAGCGCTTGCCGATGTTGCCGCGGTCATCCCAGGTGGCGGCAAAACGGCGCGAAACCTGAGCGAACACGCCTTTGGCTTTTTCCACCAGCTCAGGTTTATTTTTCAGCAGCGGAAAAACCGCCGCCTTGTAAGGGGCCACAGCCGGCTTGAAACGCATCACCACCCGCTGGTTTTCCGTATCTTCCCAATAGGCATCACACAGGGCCATCAACAGCAGACGGTTGATCCCCACTGCCGGTTCGATCACATGCGGCACAAAATTGCGCTTATCTTTGGGATCGGTGTAAGACAGGTCGCGCCCGGAATGTTCGATATGCTGCCTGAGGTCATAATCGGTGCGGTAGGCAATGCCCCACAGTTCCTTGAAGCCAAAGGGGAAGCAGTATTCCAGATCAAAGGTTTCCTTGCTGTAAAAACTGCGTTCCTGATCAGAGTGACGCCGCCAGCGTAAATTTTCGGCGCGGATGCCCAGGGTGTTTTGCACAAAATGCTGCATGGCCTCCTGCCATTCCTTAAACAGGGGTTCCCAGGGGGTGTTTTCGGGGTCAAAGAAATATTCAATCTCGGCCTGCTCAAACTCCAGGGTGCGGAAAATGAACTGTCCGGTGGTGATTTCGTTGCGGAAGCTCTTGCCGATCTGCCCGACACCAAAGGGAAGCTGCTGGCGGGTGGAATTGAGCAGGTTGGCAAAATTGGTGAAAATGCCCTGAGCAGTCTCACCGCGCAGGTAAACCGGCTGCTTTTCGCCTTCCACCACGCCGATGGCGCTCTGGAACATGATATTAAACGCCTTGGGCGGCAGAATGGCATTACCTTCCGGGCTGAGGATCTTCAGGCGTTCGATCAGGGCGCCCATCTCCTCCAGGCTCAGCCCTTCCACCGCAACTTCTTCGGGCTGGGGGTGAGCCGCCAGCCACTCGCTGATCAGGTGATCGGCGCGGTAGCGCTTGTGGGTCACTTTATCTTCCACCAGCGGATCATTGAAGGCATTGACGTGCCCCGAAGCCACCCAGGTTTCGGGGTGCAGCAAAATTTGCGTATCCAAGCCGATCATATCCTGGCGGCGTGTGATCAGCTCATCCCACCACAGATTGCGAATATTACGCAGCATTTCCGTGCCCAGGGGACCGTAATCATATGAACTGGCCAGGCCGCCGTAAATATCCGATGTTGGGTAGGCAAACCCCCTGCGCTTGGCCAGAGAGATGATTTTTTCCAATGTCACCATATTTTCACCTGTCATATTTTGCTCCATTTCATAAAAAACAAAAATCCCTGCAGCATGATTACATGCTGCAGGGACGGCTTTTCAGTCGCGGTTCCACCCTGCTTCCCCTTGATTAGGCGGGGCAGCTCAATCTGTGGTCTCCAGCTCCCGCTTGCCAAAGGCGCTCATTGCCAGAGTAAAAATGATTGTACCAAAGATCAACAAGAGCGTCAACCGCAATGTGCTGAGGTTCAGACAAAAGATCGGACATTGGGGTAAATCAAGGCTCGAAAGGTAGCCAGGGCGGTCTGCAGGACAGCCGTTTTCTGTTCCTGGGACAGGGACCATTTTTGTTTGAGCAGAACAAATAA